>Ga0182749_1000217_pt1 | contig 61618 bp, 60 predicted proteins | sample eDN3rd37CKraftMG_FD_128875 | JGI IMG/M metagenome (GOLD analysis project Ga0182749, IMG submission 128875) | Enriched Miracle-Growth compost microbial communities from Emeryville, California, USA - eDNA 3rd pass 37_C Kraft MG (version 2) (version 2) ...
GCTAGTTCTGACGACGGGTGCGCTGAGGAACCTTAACCACATGTATGCGGCGCGGGGCTCAGCGGCACCGGATGGCCTCGCGGGCGACTGGACCGGCTTCTGGATCTTCTTCGCCTCCCTGCTCGTGATCGGAGCAGCCTGGGCGGCCGCCCGTCCGGTCATCCTCGCCCCGATCGCTCGGCTCTTCGGCAAGGTGTCGAGCCGCTGATTGGGGACCGCATGGACCACTGCGAGACGATGGCTGTCGATCGGACAGGCCCAGAGCGAGCATTCGCCGCGGGCGCCGACGTCAAGGAGATGGCGGAGCTGGGGTTGTGCGACGTCTACTTCGCCTATCGGCTGGACGCATGGGACGACTTCGCGCGGCACCCAGGCCGGTCATCCCCGCGGTCTCGTGCGCTATCGCTGGCGCCGTCGCGTCGAAGCCGTTGCTGCCTGAAACGGCGCCAACGGGTCGATCCGCGTGGCGCTCGAGTCGCCTCAATCAGAGCGGCACCAGGGTTCCGTCATCGCTGAGGGACCGGTCAACGCTCGTCGGGTCGGCGTGCTATCGCGGCGAGGATCGCGGTCAGCTCGTCGGGCTGCGTAACCATGGGCGAGTGTCCGGCGTCGAGCGTGAATCGCTCCCTGGCGCGCTCGGCGAATCGCTGCTGAACCTCGAGCGGGATGGCCACGTCCTGCGTGCACAGGACATAGGCGACACGGTGTTCCTTCCACCCAAGCCCGGACGGCAGCTCGTCCATCGCGTGGCGCACGAAGGGCGTCAGCCGTGGTCTGGCCCACGCGACCTGCTCCGGCGACGCGTCGTTGAAGAGGCGCTGGATCGTCCCGTCGATGTCGACCGCGATGAGCTCGCCGGGTACGGCCCCGGTGGGCGGTGCGCCGCGTGAGGCGGTCACCGACTGCCCCTCATCGGGTAGGGCAGCCGCGACGTAGACCAGATCTGAGACCTTCGCGTTTCCCGCGCTAGCGCCCGTGATTACGGCGCCCGCGTACGAGTGCCCCACGAGGACGACGCGACCGCCGGCTGCGCTCACGACATCGCGGACGAGCTCCTCATCGGCGTGGAGGGAACCTCCCTGTTCCCGGGTGGTCAGATCCACGGTTGTCGCGACGATGCTTTGCGCGCGCAGCCGCTCGACAACCGGCTCCCACTCCCACGCGCCGGTGAATGCTCCGTGGACCAGGACCATGGTCGTGGTCACGCTCGCCCCCTTCCTGCGCCGTTTCGCTCGACACGTGGCGGCGACCTCCACGGTTAAGTATCCTGATTAGTGTCGCACTTAAGACCTCCAAACGCGAAGGGAGACGCCATGAAAGCGGATGCCGCACCCCACGGGCGCCGATCGGCGGCTGACTATGCGGAGGCCACCGTATGATCCGTCGCATTCTGCTGGCGCTCGACGCCGCCGAGAGTACTCCCGAGCGGATCGAGGTCGCCGGTGGGCGTGCGCATGCGCAGGGTTACCACGGGCTGTCCGTACCGGAGCTCGCGCACGATCCTCTCGTCCTCCTGACGCTGGCCGCGCGCGCCAACGAGGCGATTGCGCTCACAGCCGGTGTCACCATCGCATTCGCGCGCAGCCCCATGACCCTCGCGATGCAGGCGGCCGACCTCCAGCGCATCTCACGGGGCCGGTTCATTCTCGGGCTCGGATCCCAGGTGCAGGCGCACATCGAGCGACGGTTCTCGATGCCGTGGGGAAAGCCTGCCGCCCGAATGCGGGACTACATCCTGGCTCTGAGAGCAATCTGGTCCGCATTCGAATCGGGCCGTCTGGCCTATCGAGGCGCCTTCTACACGCATACCCTCCTGACGCCGGCTTTCGCGCCGGACGGCATGCCGTACGGTGCACCGCCCGTCTGGATCGCTGCGGTGGGCGAGCGGATGACCGCGGTCGCAGCCGAGGTCGGAGACGGGTACATCGCTCATCCATTCAGCTCGCAGGCATACCTGCACGAAGTGGCGTTGCCGGCCCTGAGACGAGGGGAGGAGCGAGCTCAGCGAGAGTCGACCGTGACCGTTGTCGCGTCGCCACTCGTCGCCACTGGTGTCTCGCCGTCCGAGCGCGCCGAGACCGCCGCCGCGGTGCGACGTCGCATCGCCTTCTATGGCTCGACTCCTGCCTACCGCCCCATCCTGGAGCTCCACGGCTGGGGTGCCGTCGCCGACCGGCTCGGAGCGGCGGCGCTCCGCGGCAAGTGGGATCACATGGCCGACCTCGTCGACGATGAGATGCTGAACACCTTCGCGATCGTCGGGGATCCCGAAAGCGCCGCAGCGGCCGCCGCCCAGAGATATGGGTCGATCGCGGACGTGTTGACTGTCGGGCTGCCCGCGGCCACGGGAGATGAGGCCTCCGTTCGCTTCCTCCGTCAGCTCGCGTCGGATCCGCGCATCGCTTCATCTCCGACTGACAAATTCAGCAACCTTATTTCTTGATTGCGGGTACTGTGGAGCATGTGTCCGCGCGACTCACGACGGCCGCGTCAATGATCCGCAGCCCACGTCTCCTCGTCTTCGCTCTCGGCTATGCGGCGATCTGCATGTCGATCGCGAGCTCGCTGGGAATGCTGCTCGTTCCCGCCGTAGCAGCGGAGTTCGATATACCGGTCGCGGCAGCGCAGTGGATGCTGACGGTGAACATGCTCGCGGGCGCCGTGGTGACACCGATCGTCGGGAGGCTGATCGACGGCCGATACAAGCGCGCGCTCCTGCTCACGGTGCTGGGTGTGGTGCTCGTCGGGTCGGTCGTGGCCGCAACCGCCGTCGACTTCGGTGTCTTCCTCGTCGGGCGCGCGCTCCAAGGGTTCACGTTCGGCATCGGCCCCATCACGATCGCGCTCGCGCGCACGCAGCTCCCGCCGGCCATGGTCTCGAAGAGCATCGCGGCGCTCGCGATCACGGCGGCGACGGGGTTGGGGCTCGGCTACCCGCTGACCGGACTCCTGTCGGGGCTCTTCGGATTCCGGTCGGCGTTCGTCTTCGCGATCATCTTCGTCATCTCGGTGGCGATCATCGCTCTGATCGCCATGCCGGGCGGCGCGGATCCCGCGGTTGTGCGGCGTCCGTTCGATCTCGGGGGCGCGATGCTGTTCGGCGTGTCCCTTGCCTCACTGCTCCTGGTTGTCAGCGAGGGCCCGGTCCTCGGCTGGACGTCGTGGCCGGTGATCGGCCTGGCTGTTCTCTTCGTCGCCTCGCTGGCCGTATGGAGCTTCGTCGAGCTGCGGGTCTCGTATCCCCTGATCGACGTCCGCGTGCTGCGCTATCCCGACGTCTTACTCGCAAATGCCACGGGTTTCGCATTCGGTGCGACCATGTTCATCTGCCTGTCCGTCGCAAGCCTGGTGGCGCAGCTTCCCGCCAGCAGCGGATACGGGGCGGGAGTCTCGCTCCTGTGGGCCGGGTTCGTGATGCTGCCGTTCTCCGTGGGCACCATCTCCGCGAGCCGAGTCTTCGCGTGGGCTCGGCAACGGGTTGATCCGTCCGTTCTCCTCCCCGGCGGCGCCATCTGTCTTCCTGTCGCGCTGAGCATCCTGACGATCGGCCACAGCGAGCTGTGGCAGCTTCTGCTGGGCACGCTTCTGTGCGGATTCGGAACGGGGATCACCTTCGGTGCGATGCCAGTCCTGATAGCCCGACAGGTCGAACCGAGTCGCGTGGGAAGTGCGTTGGGCTTCAACGCCGTGACGCGGACGGCCGGGAACACGCTCGGTGCGGCTATTCCCGGCAGCATCTTCGCAGCAACGGCGACGGCGTTCGGCGCTCCCTCCGATGAGGGCATCGTCCTCGCCTTCGGGATCGGCGCGGGGATCGGCGCGGCAGCCACTGTAGGCATCGTCGTGGCCCTGCTCGCGCGGCGTCGCCCGGATGCATCGGGCGGTCGGGTGGTCGCGCCCTGACGGGCGCACGGCTGACGGAGGCCGAGATGGCGGACACTGATTGGTCGAAAGGTGAGGAGTGCGAGAAATGGCAGCTTTCGAAGGTCGGGTCGCGGTCGTCTCTGGCGGCGCGTCCGGGATCGGCGCAGCATGTGTCGCGGCGTTGCGCCGGGAAGGGGCGACGGCAGTGGCTTGGGATATCGCAGGCGAGTTCGACGTGTACTGCGACGCGAGTGACGAAGCCTCGGTTGTCGCGGCCCTTGAGCAGACGGAGGCGCGCTTCGGCATCCCGAGCCTCCACGTCGCGTCTGCCGGTGTTCGCGGCTACCCCGCACCGATCACCGAGATCCCGGTCGAGGCGTGGGACGCGGCGTTCGCGGTGAATGTACGGGGGGTGTTCCTCACGCTACGAACGATTGCGAGCAGGATGATCGCGGCAGGCCTGGACGGATCGATCGTCACCGTCTCAAGCGTGCAGGGGATGATTCCAGACCCGGTCCTCTCCCTCTACTCAGCCACGAAGGCGGCGGTCTATCAGATGACCAGGGTGGCGGCCATCGAGCTGGGTCCGCACGGCATCCGCGTCAACGCGATCGGGCCTGGCCCCACCGTCACCGCCATGACCGAGCGCCTGGCAGGCAGCGACGAGTGGCGTCGGCAGGTCGAGGACGTGACCCCCTTGGGCCGCGTGGGCTCACCGGAGCTGGTCGCGGATGCCGCCGTGAACATCATGCGGTCCGAGTGGATCACCGGGCAGTGCGTCCTCGCCGACGGCGGGTCGTCGCTCATCTCGGCGCGAGGGGCGACGCGTGCTCGACTGCACACCGAAGAGCTCGCCGAGCGTCGAGAGTCACCGCGCTGAACCGAAGGGCTCATCGCGAGAACGGGACGGCGGCCTCACTCCGTCCGGCGCGCGTCCTCGTTGGTGAACCGCGCAACTCCCGTGAGGTGGCGCGTCATCCTCGTCTTCGCGAGCGCGATGTCGCCGGCGATCAATGCGTCGTAGATCGCCATGTGGGCGCGATGACTCGCCTGCGCATCTTCGGCCGAAACGAGGTCGGCCCCGCCCTCGCCGGCACGTGACTCCGCGAAGAACTCCTCCTGAAGCTCCATCAGGATTTCGGTGAACAGGCTGATCGCGGGATTGTCCGCGAGATCGGCGAGAGCGAAGTGGAAGAGACGCAGCGACTTCGCGGAACTGCTCGAACCGTCCGGTGCGATCTCCGCATCGATGATCCGCGTCAACCGCGAGACGACGCTCGGCTCATGGATCCTTCGCGCCACGAGGTCGAGGCAGTTCAGCTCGAGAGCGATCCTCGCCTCGGCGAGGCTCTCGACGTCGACCCGCCAGTAGCGCAGGTAGAGCGCGGCCGAACGTCGTACGGCGCGGATGTCGGGCGCCGAGACGACCAGGCCGCCACCCGGCCCACGGCGCATGTGGGCCGTGCCGTGGTGCTCGAGGAGGCGGACCGCTTCGCGGAGCACACCTCGACTCGCGTCGTACTCCTCGCTCAAGGACTGCTCGGAGCCGATGACGTCGCCGATCGGCCAGCCCGCGTCGATGATCTTCTGCTCGATCTGCTCGGCGACCTGTTCCGCCCGCTTCGGGTTCGGGCTGGACTTCTCTCCAGGGGGACTCACGCTCAATCCACTCCTTCGCGCTGCGGGGCGGTCGCCGAGCTGGAATCGACCGCAGACTCGTCGCCAACGCTAGCGCAATCATGAACCTGAACCGGAAGCGCGCGGCGTGCCGCCGAACCCATTGCGTCAAGGGCGGCGTTCGGCATCCGCCTCCCGAGACGCGGAGACCAGGCGATCGAGGTGCTCGCGCACCCGCACGGGGTCGGCGTGCTCGACGTGCAGTCTCCCGACGACCGTGTCGGCACCCGCGGCGAAATACGCCCGGGCCAACTCATAGCTCTCGTCGGTGCTCTCGTCGGGGACCGGGGGCAGCTTCGCGACGATCCGCACGGACGAAGGCTCGCGCCCCGCGTCGGACAGCGCCCTCCGGACTGCGCTCACGCCGGCTTCGACCTCGTCAGCGGTGCGCGCGATGATCGACCAGCCGTCCGCCTTCTCGGCGATGAGCCTGAGGTTCGCAGGCGTGCCGCGGAGGCCCAGTGTGATGGGGAGCGCGCCCCGCTGGGGTGGCAGCGGAAGGGAGTGCATGCCCTCGAACTCGAGGGTACGACCGCGGAAGGAAGCGGGCGCCGCGCTCCAGAGCTCCCGTAGCGCGTCGATCTGATCCACGAGCACGGCACGGCGGCCGGCGAAGTCCACGTTGGACGCCTCGAATTCTTCGCGCTGCCAGCCGAGTCCGAGCCCGAGTTCGAGGCGGCCGTCGGAGATCGAGTCGACGGTGGCTGCGTGACGTGCGAGGAAGAGCGCGGAGCGCAGCGGGCCGATGAGGACGTTGGTGGCGAGCCGGATGCGCTGTGTGACCACCGCGATGGCCGCCAGCGCGGTCAGCGCTTCGTAATACGGCATGTCCAGCGGCCAGGGATACGTCGGGCGCTTGCGTATCGCGGTCGCGCTCATCGCGATGTGGTCGGAGATGTGAAGCTCGTCGATCCCCGCGGCATCCGCGAGCCGGGCGATCTCGAGATAGGGGGCGAAACCGGGTCCGAGCGCGTGGTGAGCCTGCATGACATCGATGCCCGACCGCTTGCGCGCCATCAATTCAGGATACTGCATTGTTAGTCTAGTCCTCGTGAGTGGACTGCTGGCCGACCGCGTGGCGATCGTCACGGGCGGAACGAAGGGGATCGGAAGAGGAATCGTGGAAAGGTTCCTGGCCGATGGTGCCCACGTCGCATGCCTGTCGCGAAGCGGGGGCTCGGTCGAGGCCGAGGGGCGTCTCGCGCGCGGGATCGCATGCGACGTCGCGGACGAGGCTTCGGTGCAGGCGGCGTTCACGGAGGTGCGAGAGCAGCACGGTCGAGTCGATGTACTGGTGAACAACGCCGGCATCGCCGATCCCGCCTACCTGCACGAGATGACCCTCGACCAATTCCGCACTGTGCTAGATGTCGACCTCGTCGGACCCTGGCTCTGCATGCGCGAAGCGCTCCTGACCATGCGGGCGGCGGGCTCGGGCGTCATCGTCAACATCGCGTCCATAGCCGGTCGATCGGGCAATCCGCGCCAGGGGAATTACGTCGCGGCGAAGGCGGGGCTCGTCAGCCTCACGAAGGTGGCGGCCCGCGAGAACGCCGGAGCCGGCATACGGGTCAACGCGGTCGCCCCAGGCCTCATCGAGACCGAGATGACGGCCCAGATCCCGCCGGACGTGCACGACCGTCTCCTCGAGAGCATCCCGATGGGTCGTCCGGGTCTGCCCGGCGAGATAGCGCAGGCCGCAGTGTTCCTCGCCAGCGACATGTCGAGCTATGTGACGGGGGCGACGATCATGGTCTCAGGTGGTCGCGGGATCTGACGCGGACGCGCTCCGACTGGGCGCGTCTCCAGGGCGCCGTCGATCAGGTCGCTGTATCGTCCTCCGCGGGGTCGGCGATCCGAGCACCGAGGGTGAACCCGGCGCTGTAGCCGCCGTCGACCATGTACGTGGCGCCTGTGATGAAGGACGCCTGAGGAGAGAGCAGGAAAACGATCGCCGCTGCGACCTCGTCGGGTTCGCCGAACCGCTGCAGCGCGTGCTGCCGGGCGATTCCGGCGAGCCGCTCGGTGGGGCGACCGGCGTAGACCGGCGTGTTGATGTATCCCGGGCCGATCGCATTGACCCGGATGCCGTGCTCGCCGTGCTCGCGGGCAGCCGCCTTCGTCAGCCCGATGATGCCGTGCTTAGCGGCTACGTACGCGGCGTTGCGGTTCACCGCGAGCAGCCCGGCGATCGACGCGAGGTTCACGATCGCGCCGCCTTCGCCGGTCTTCAGCATCGCCGGGATCTGCGCGTTCATGCCGTAGTACGCGCTGCTCAGCGTCGTGCGGATCACGTCATCCCAATCCGCGACCGGATCGCCCTCTCCGATCCGAGCGCCGGACTTCGCGCCGATGCCGACGTTGTTCACAGCCATGTCGAGCCGACCGAACTCCGACGTGGCGTGGGCGACGACGCGCTCGTGGTCGGCGGGATTTGAGGCATCCGCCCTTACGGCGACCGCACGCGCGCCCTTCGCGCGGACCTCGTCGGCGACCATTTCGGCGCCGTCTCCGTTCAGGTCGGCGACCACGACGTCCGCGCCACGGTCGCCCAGCTGATGGGCCGTCGCTCGTCCGATCCCGCTCGCGCCGCCGGTCACGAGGGCGACCCGCCCTCTCAACTCCGCCGATGTCATCTCCAACCACCCTTTCGCGCCGCCGAACTCCGGGCACCGAGTAGAGCAAACAGGCATAGTCTTGCCGTACACCGCAAATTAAGGATACGGTATTGAGCGAAGGGGAGCGATGATGAGCGCAGAAGCCTCAGCGGCGGGGATCCCATACCCGCCGCCGCCGTCGTACCGGTTCCGCGTGGACGGCAAGCGGACGCTGATCACAGGTGCAAGCAACGGAATCGGCAGGGAGGCGGCGATCGCATTCGCGCGGCGTGGAGCCCGGGTGGCCGTGAGCGGACGCAGTGCCGACAAGCTCGAAGAGCTCGCCGAGGATATTCGCGGCGAAGGCGGTACCGCCGTAGTCGTGCCGGCCGACTTGAGCGACAAGGGCCAGGCGGATGACCTCGCCGGACGGGCGGCCGAGGCGCTCGGCGGCCTGGACGTGCTGATCAACAACGCCGGTGGGGCGGGCGCGTACATCGAAGGCGGCAGCAGCGGCCTGTTCGGCACCCCTCCTGGAACCGTCGACGAGCTCTTCCAGCTCAACGTGCTCAGCGCGTACGCGTTGGCCAGGTCCGCGGCCTTCATCATGCGAGACGCCGGGCGAGGCGGATGCATCATCAACAACTCCTCGATACAGGCCATCTACCCGACGTGGAATCTGGGCCCTTACGCAGCGATGAAGGCGGCACTCGAGACGTTCACGCGCGTATGGGCCCAGGAGCTGGGACCGTGGCAGATCCGGGTCAATGGCCTGGCGCCGGGTGGGGTGATCTCGGGGAACCTGCAACGACTCATCGATGACCCGAACGACCGCGCCGCGCGCGAGGCGACGATACCCATGGGCTGGCTGGCAGTACCAGAGGACGCGGCCGCGGCGCTTGTGTTCCTTGCGAGCGACGACGCCCGCTGGGTGAGCGGAACGACGATCGTCCTGTCCGGCGGGCGCACCGGCGTCCCGAACTACATCCGACCCGAGGAGGCACCCCGACCATGAGCGACACGGAGCAGCGGATCGCGGAGCTGGAACGCCGGCTCCAAGAGATCGAAGATCGTGAGGCGATCCGCGAGGTCATCGCCCGCTACGGCTTCACCGCGGACCTCGGCTATGACGACGAGTACGTCGCCCAGTACACCGAGGACGGGGAGTACGACATCGGCGGTGGTCGCGTGCACCGTGGGCACGAGGAACTGTACGAGTTCATCCACAATCCGCTGGGTGGGCACAAGCGATACGTCGAAGGACGCGGTTCCCAGCACACGAGCCACAACCTGATCATCCGCGTCGACGGCGATACCGCCTGGGCGGAGTGCTATTCGGTCGTGTTCGTGCGGACCGGTCCTCACACGTTCGACATCCACACCGCTGCGTACAACCACTGGGACTTCCGTCGCGTCGACCGGAGGTGGCGCATCCGCCGGCGTCGCCGTGTCCCGATCGGGGACGCGGTTCAACTGCCGGACGGTGTGAGCGGACGCGACGTGATGACGGAGTTCGTCGGCGCGGTCCGATGAAGGGCGGGGTCACACGGCCTGGGATTCCCCGGATGCTCGTCACCGTGCGGCGCAAAGGGAGCCGCTGGGCCTATGCACACGGTTGAGACCGTTCGGGGAGCGGTCCCCGCGGAGGCCCTCGGGCGGGTGCTCGCGCACGAGCATGTCTTCGTCGCCGACCCTGAGGCGCGCGCCAACCTGGGCAGAGACTGGTGGGACGAGGACGCCGCCGTGGCGAAGGCGGTGGCCGGCCTGACGGATCTCGCGGAGGCGGGATTCGGCGCGATCATGGATCCCACCGTGTTCGGGCTGGGGCGGGACGTCCGCCTGCTCGCTCGGGTGCAGGAGCAGGTGCCACTGACCATCGTCGCGGCCACGGGCCTCTATATCAAAGCGCATCTGCCCCGCTACTTGAGCACCCAGGCCTACGGAGCGTGGCACCGCGGTGATCGGCTCGCGGAGTTGTTCATCCGGGACCTCGAGCACGGCATCGGCGACAGCGGGATCCGCGCCGCCTTCCTCAAGTGCGTCGTGGATGCAGCCGGATACACCCCCGACCAGGAGCGGGTGCATCACGCGGTGCTCCGCGCGCACGAGGCCACCGGAGCGCCGCTCATGGTGCACACCGACGGCCCGAGTCGCTCGGCGGGCCTGCTCCTCGACGAATGGACGCAGCGTGGCGTGGACTTCACGCGTGTGATCGTGAGCCATGCGAGTGAGTGCGAGGATCTCGATCTCCTGATCCGACTGCTCGATCACGGCGCGATCCTGGGGTTCGACAAGTTCGGTTTGGACGTCTTCCTCGCCTCCGAAACACGTATACGGAACCTGCTGGCGCTGCTCGAGCGGGGTCACGCCGCCCAGATCGTGCTCAGTCAGGATTACGGATGCTTCGCCGACACGTTCGCGGATGACGCCGGCACGGTGCACATCGCCGCCGAAGCGCCTGACTGGGGGTATCGCTATGTCGACCGGATCCTGCTCCCCGCGCTCCGCGAAGCGGGAGTGAGTGAGTCTGACATCGACGCGATGCTGGTCGAAGCGCCAAGGCGGTTCCTCACGGGGAGCTGACCGCAGCGAGAGTCTGCCGTTCGGCGCGCGCCTGCTCGCGCGCCGAACGGCAGATCGCCGACTTCGAAGCCCGGTCAGAGTCGCTCGTTCAGCTCGGAGAAGAAGGGGTCGAGATCGAGGGATCCGCCTTCTTCGTATCCTTCGATGATGGAATCGATGTCGCGCGCGCCCGGAGCGATGCCGAGGTCGTCGGTGACCACCGTCAGCCAATCTTCGAGCGTGTCCCGGTAGCGCTGGACGATTCCGTCGGCATCCGGCACCGACGTCTCTGCGAGGAAGTCGTCCACCACGGCTTCCTGGCGAGCGATCACGGCCTTGTCGAGTTCAGCAGGATCGTGCACGGTCACGTCATCGCCCAGCAGTTCGACGAACCCCGCGACTGCGTCTGCGACGAACTCGGTGTAGGCGCGCATGCCTTCGAGCGCGCCCTCCTGGATCACCTCCTGGACAGGCGTCGGCAGATCGTTCCACACGTCGAGGTTCATGAACACGACCCCGGTGACCTGTGTGCTCATCTGCACCGGGATGAAGTGCTTCGCAACTTCGGGAACACTCAGGCTGGCCATCGTGTCAGGCGTGGATGAAACACAGTCGACCACCCCCCGCTGGAGACCTTCGTAGATCTCGGCAATGGGCAGAGCAACGGGTGCCATCCCCATCGCCTCCACCTCACCGCTCCAGATGCTGCCCGACGCGCGCGTCTGGCGTCCCTTCGCATCCTCCAAGCTCTCGATGCCCGAGGTGCACAGCAGTGAATACCGGCTGGGACTCGTTGCGTATAGGACTTTGGCGTCGTGGGATGCCCACTCCTCCGCCACGGCTGCATCCGTCGAGAAGAACTCCGTTCCGGCCGCCAGCGCCTGGAGCCAGCCCGCCGGGAACGAGGGATCCGTCTCCGCACCGAGGTTCTGGAGCAGGTTGCTCACCGGAAGCTCCTCTTGGTAGTACGTCGTCGACGTGAGCGCGATATCAGCGAGACCGCTCTGAACGCCCGCCAGCGCTTCCTCGGCCGGCATGACCGCCGAATTATACTGATCGTCGATGGTGATCTTGCCGTCGGTCTTCTCCTCGACATAGGTCTTGAACGCCTTCACGGCGAGACCGACGCTCGAGGTGTCCGGCAGATTGATCGAGTAGACGAGCGTGCGGGGTTCCATCGACTCGAGAGCGGCCTCGAGACTCTCACCTGAGCCGCTGCTCGGCGAGGCCTGTGGAGTGCTGTTCGCGCATCCGGCGAGAGCCAGCCCAGCTGCAGCGATCATCACTCCAGCCAGCAGGGTCCTGGACCTCCCTGGACGGGCGCGGTCTGTGTTGCTCATGGTGCCTCCTTCATTTGGGTGGCCCGGCGCCGGGCCGGGGGCGTGCTTCCCCGTCAGGTGGCCAGCATCAGGTCGGGGAGTGCGGTGGCGATCTGCGGGAAGAGGATCAGCAGCAGCGCGAACAGGATCGCGAAGGGCATGACCCAGTAGACGGCGTGGAACACCTCGCGGAGGGTGATCGGGACTCCCTGATTCACCGCGGGGTCCTGGGCGATCGTGTGGATGATCGAGGCCAGAATCCCCACGGGGGGCGTGAGAATCGCTAGCTCACCGAGGAACACGACGAACACGCCGAACCAGATGGGTGAGACCCCCATGCCGTCCAGTGTCGGGAGCAGAAGCGGGACCGTCAGCAGCATCATCGGCAGGGGTTCCATGAACGTGCCCAGGACGAGATACACCATCAGGAGGAGGATGAGGAAGAGCACGGGGGAGACGTCCCAGCTCGTGATGACGCCGGCGAGTGCCGCGCTGAATCCGGTCACACTGAGCATGCGCGTCAGCATCAGCGCTCCGAACACCAGGAACATGATCGCGCCCGTCGCGGTCGCGGCGTCGACGGCGGCTGCGAGGATCTCCCGGATGGGTCGGGTGCGCCAGAGCCTCCACAATGCGAGCGCCCCCGCGACGAATGCCGCGACGGCGGCGACTTCGGTCGCCGTGAAGATCCCGGAGAACATCCCGCCCGCGACGATCACGATCAGCAGGATGACCGGCCAGATCCTCGCCAATGCGGCCCATCTGTGCCGCATCGAGGAGCCCGTCGCCACTTCATTCCGGTACGGGATCCCCCTGCCCGACGACGCGGGTGAGATGACCCCGAGCAGGATGAAGTAGATCGAGAAGACGACGGCCACGAGAACGCCCGGGAGTACGCCCGCAATCAGCTGCTGCCCGATCGAAGTCTCAGCGATGCCGGCGTAGATGACCAGCAGCACGCTCGGGGGGATGAGCTGGCCCGGTAGCCCGGCCGTCATCACCGAGGTCACTGCCAACCTGGGCGTGTACCCCGCCTTGAGCATCTCGGGTATGCCGATTCGAGCGAGGGCATAGGTCGTTCCGATGGTCGATCCGCTCACCGCCCCCATTCCTGCGCCGGCGACGTTCGTTCCGACCGCGAGGCCCGCGGGCAGCCATCGAAGCCATTCGCTCGCCGCCGCGTACAGGTCTCGTGCCACCCCCGACCGCCATACGAGCAGCCCCATGAAGACGAACATGGGGATCACCGAGAGACTCCAGGACGCGACAGACGTGTAAGCGGAGTCACCGAGCAGCGATTCGACCGGCCGGAAACCGCGGATGGCCCAGATGCCCAGGAACGACGGGACGAGCAGCGCAACCGCGACCGGAACCCTGAGGAATATCAGGATGAGCATCAGGCCGATGCCGCACAGGCCGACCGCGAGCCGATCGATGGGCAGGAACATGACGCCGGCAACGAGGATCGCCCCGGCGCCGAGGGTGACTGCCAAGGCGACGCCACCGCGTCGTGGGTCGGGATCGGGGACGGTGAGCGACAACCCCTCCTCTTCGATCTGCGTGGACTCCACGGCCGTGAGGCCGGGGAGGAACAGCTGCGCGATGAGGACGAAGGCGATCAGCACGAAAGAGACAGGCACGAGGAATGTCACGGGCCAGATGGGGATTCCGAGTGAACCCTCCGTCTTGCCGATGCTCAGATACTCCAGCGAGCGTCCGACGGAGTACCACGCGAACCCGACGGCGAGTGCTGCGAACAGCAGATTCGTCGCCGTGGCGACGATCCGCTTCGCCGGAGGCGCGAAGTGATCGAAGAAGAGGCCGACCCGCAGGTGCTCGTTCCGCGCCTGGGCGCTGATCATCCCGAGGAGGACGAGGGCCGGGACGTACCAGAACTGAGAGATCTCGAGCGTCCCGGTGATAGGGGATGCCAGGAACCTCCGTCCCAGTGCGTTGAGGATCACCTGGACCATCGACACGATCACGGTGATCCCTGCGATCATGCCCGCGGTACGACCGATGACCGAGACACCTCGTGCGAGCGCCGCAGTCGCTGTGCGCGTTCGGGTCGGCTCGTCTATGACCGTCATCGGGCGATCCCTTCGTGAAACGCGTCAACTGGAAGGCGAATAGAGTGCACTCACGTTCGCGACGCCTCGGAACCGTCGAAGGGGCGAAGGTGGCGTTGTCGCGCTACGCAGAGGCGGGCCGACGCCTTCCCCCGGGCGGTGAACCGATCGGTGCGTAAACGGATCATGGAGTGACGCGGAGCGTCGCGCCGAACTCGGGATCGCCGTTCGGGCGACGGATGCGGCTCCTGATCCTCCAGTGCCCTTGTTCGCGCCGGAACGTCCAGCGGTTGGAGCCGGCGCCGAGCACCGTTGTGGGCCCGCCCTCTGCGGAATGGAGGACCACCGAGTATGCGGTGACTTCTGCCTCGTCGCCGTCGATTCGGACTTGGACGTTGTTGCCCTGGAGGTGCATCACACGGCCGTAGAAGCCCGGCTTCTTGTACGCCGTCGGGTCGTTGATGAAGTCGCGCAGCGCGTCCTTGCCCTCCCAGCGCTGAGGATGCTCGAACGCCTCGGCCTCCAGTGCCGAGTGGCCCATCGAGAGATCCATGACACCGTCGTCGGTCCACAGCTCGAGCCACTTCTCGATCTCCTTCGAGTCCGCCAGGTAGCCATACAGTGCGAGCAGCTCCCGGATCGCGCGCTCGTCACGCAAGTCGCGCAACTCGGATTCGAGCGCGTCTATGCGGTCGGCCAGTATGTCCACGGCATCCGTCATCTTGGACCCTCCCGTCAAGGCGCACTTCGTCGTGCACAGATAGCCTTCTTGCGCGGCAACACAGTATCCTGTATTCAGGTTCGGATGCAATCAAGATGAGCAGTCGTCCAATTCTCGGACATGCGTGAGGACGGAGTCGCCCGTGGAGCCGGATGAAGCAGAGGGCCGCGGCGCAGCGGGGCGGAGACACGCACTGGGCGGCCAGGTCGCTCTGGTCACCGGCGCCGCTCGTGGCATCGGCCTGGCGTTCGCGGCACGTCTGGCTGAGCTCGGCGCCGCGGTCGTCGCGGTCGAACGGGATCTCGACGGCGCCGAAGCCGATCTCCAGTCCGTCCTCGCTGTGGCGCCGGACTCGTTCGTCGCGGTCGCCGACGCGTCGGACGAAGAGGCGATGCAAGCCGTCGCAGAGGACGCCGTCAACCGGTGGGGTCGTATCGACATCGCCGTGTGCAACGCCGGCGGCTCGGGTGGCTGGATCTCGTACGCCTCGGAGCTCCAGCGAGAGGAGGTACTCGGCGTCTACGCGCTGAATGTGCTGACTGCCACCGCGACGGTGAGAGCCGTCGTGCCGCACATGCGCGCGCAGGGGCAGGGCAAGATCGTCACGGTGTCGTCCCTCGCCGGTGTGAGCGCATACAACGACGGGTGGCTCGCCGCGTACGGCATGGCGAAAGCAGCGCTCGTTCAATACACCCGGTACCTCGCGCAAGAGCTCGGTCGCGACGGCATCACTGCGAATGTGCTCGCGCCCGGCCCCACCGCCACCGACCGCTTCGTGGAGAGGACGACTCGCGAGCACATGGAGGAACTAGCCGCCCAGACTGCCCTCGGCAGGCTCGCTTCGCCGACCGATCAGGCCGGCGTCCTCGAGTTCCTCGTGACCGGTCTGTCTGACTACGTCACCGGCCAGGTGATCACCGTCGAGGGCGGCAGCGTGCGGGGGCCCCGATGACACCCCGTCGACTGGCGCTGGTCACCGGGGCAGGGAGGAATCTCGGCCGTGCCATCGCCTTGGCGCTGGCGGACGCGGGCCTGGACGTCGCCGTCAACGTCCGCGGCGATGTCGACGCCGGCGAGCGGGTCGCGCGGGAGGTGGAGCAGAAGGGCGCCGCATCCGCGGTATTTCCTGCCGATGTCGCCTCCGAGAGTTCGGTGTCGGCGATGTTCGACGCGATCGAGTCCACGCTCGGGCGGACGCCCGATGTGCTCGTGAACAACGCGTCGATTCGTCCGAGACAGAGCCTGCTCGCGATGACGTTCGATGATTGGCGGCGTGTCCAGGGCGTCGCGCTCGACGGCGCGTTCCTCTGCACGCGGGCCGCACTCCCCGGCATGGTCGAACGCGGCCACGGCCGGATCGTGAACATCATCGGCCGTGCAGCTTTCACGGGTCATCCCGAGATGGCTCACGTTGTGGCGGCCAAAGCCGGTCTGCACGGCCTCACCCGCGCGATCGCGCTCGAGTTCGGTCCGCGCGGCGTGACAGCGAACTCGGTCTCTCCCGGACCGATACGAGCCGACGACGGCTCACTGCCCGGCGGACTGAGCGAATCGCAGCTCCTGCCGACGATCCCATCCCGCCACGTCGTATCGGGAGCGGACATCGCCGCGGTGTGCGTGTTCCTCGCGACGGACCCGGGAATGATCACGGGGCAGGTCATCCATGCCGATGGGGGGCAGTTCATCGCGTGAACACCTGCCGGCGGTCCGTGCCTTCCGCGGCGGAGGTCGCGATGGCGGAGCGCTGCCCCGGCTCAGTGCCCTCGGAAACGCGGCGGCCGCCGTTCCGTCATCGCAGCGATGCCCTCCCGGTAGTCCTCCGTCGACTTCAACTGCTCCTGCAGCGCGAGTTCACGGCTGAGCGTGTCGGGCAGCATCCGTCTCGTCTGCTCGCGCCGAGCCGCCTTGACGGCGCGGATCGCAAGCGGTGCGGCCGTGGCGAACTCGACCGCCCGCGCGATCGCGTCCGCCCGCAGCGAGTCGGGGTCCGACACCGCATCGGCCAGGCCCATCGCCAGCGCCTCCGGCGCGTCGACGGGTCGTCCGGACATCAGCAGCTCGGTCGCCCGGTGGTCGCCCACCCGGTCCGGCAGGAGCACGGTGAGCCCGAAGCCGGGCGTGAAGCCGAGCCTCGTGAAGTTCGCCTGCGCGCGCGCATCGGACGCCATCTGAAGCCAGTCGCCGGCCAGCGCGAGCCCCAGCCCGCCGCCGATTGCGGCGCCGTTCAGCGCGACGACGACCGGGATGTCCACACCGAGCAGTCGAGGAACGTTGTCGTAGAGGTCCCCTGTCGACCACTGTCTGGCGCCGGGCGCGAACTTGGATGTCGCGCCCGCGCAGAAGTGCCGATCGTCCGAGGCGATGACGACGGCGCGGCAGTCAGTCGACCGGTCGAGGCGCTCGAGCGCATCCGCGAGCTCTTGGACGAGCTCCAGATCGAGGGGGTTGCGCCCGTCGCCCCTCATGGCCAGGAGGTGCACGCCGTCGGCGGCGACGTGTTGTTCTACTCGACCCATTCGTCCTCCCGTCGGCCTGGCGGGCTCAGTACCGCGGAGCTCGCCGTGGTAACGTTTAGAGTATACGGTTATATACATTGCGGTAACGCGATCTCGAATATCTTGCAGTGAGGCGAGAGAGCGTGATTGAAAATTAGGATCCTGATATACCTAGCGATATGGACAGCACAGCCAGCACCGCCGGCCTCGCCGGCGAGTGGAAGGAATGGGCCGCCGGCAACGCCGAGCGCATCGTGCCTCTGCGCGACGCCGCGCTCACTCCCATGCCGAGCGCGGAGGACATCGAGTCGCAGAAGGCATACCAAGCGGCGCTGTTCGACACCGGCTGGCTCTCCCGCGGCTGGGCGGTCGAGTTCGGCGGAAGCGGTGGGGATGCGATCCTCCGCGCTGCGGTCTACGACCTCCTCGGCCAGAGCGGATTCCCCGTCCCGACCACAGTGAACGTGGTCGAGGTGCTCGCGCCCGCCCTCACCAAGTACGCGCCGCACCTTGCCGCCCGATATCTCCCGAAGCTGATCTCCGGACGCGAGGCCTGGTGCCAGGGATTCTCCGAACCGGATGCGGGAAGCGACCTCGCCTCGCTGCGGACGAAGGCCGTGCGCGACGGCGACGAGTGGGTCATCAACGGCCAGAAGACATGGTCGACAAGGGCCTTCGGCTCGGACCGATGCGTGGTCCTCGTGCGCACCGGAACGCAGGAGTCGCGTCATCGCGGGCTCTCGATGATGCTCGTCGACATGGACGCGCCGGGCGTCTCCGTCCACCCGATCGATGAGATGAGCGGAACCCAGCACTTCGGCGAGATCTTCCTCGAGGACGTCCGCATCGGCGACGACCGCGTGATCGGAGAGATCGACCAGGGCTGGGCAGTCGCGCAGCACGCACTCCAGTGGGAGCGCGGGATGTTCGGCTGGATCCGTCAGGCGATCCTCTTCTCCATCCTGCGCCGGCTCGCGGCAGAGGCATCCATCCGTCGGCCGGCCCAGTTCGGTGCGGCGTACCAGGATCTCGCCGCCCTGCGTGCGCGGTCGTTCGCGACCATCGAAGCGCTCGTCGCCGGCGCGAGCAGCGGCCCGCAGGTCTCGATCGACAAGCTTCTGCTCTCGCAGGCGGAGCGTTCCGTGCAGGACATCGTGGTCGCGACACTCCCCGTGGCCGTCGACGACGGGCGCGAGGACTGGACCGAGCGGCTCCACGACTACGTGCACAGCCGCACCGCGACGATCTACGGGGGCTCGGCCGAAATCCAGCGCACGATCATCGCCGATCAGGTGCTCGAGTTGCGAGGAGTTCGATCGTGAGGCTGTCGCATCCGGTCGACGACGGCGGTTACGCCGAGATCCGCGAGTCGGTCGAGCATCTGTTCGACGGGGAGGGTGAGGGGCCTTCGCTCTCCGAGCTCGACGACTTCGGCATCTTCGACATGTTCGAAGCCGTGCCGGATGTCGCGGTGCCCGCGCTCTTCGAGGCCCAGGGCGCGCAGCTCGGCACAGGCGCGACGATCGAGGCGTTCGTCGTCCACGGTCTTCGCGCCGCCGGTGCCGAGCTGCCGCCGGGCGAGATCGGGCTGCTCCTCGAGGTCGGCGACGGCGCACTGGGTCTCGCGCCCAGATCGGCTCCGGTCGCGTGGTTGCGTATTCGGCCCGGACGTCCTGGTGCCTTCTTGCTGCCCGGCGACACGCCGGTGGCGCCTGTCGCGTCGATCGACCCGGCCGTGAGCGTCGTGACGGCGGATGCCGCCGCCGACGCCCCCGTCATCGGCGCGGACACCCGGCCCGAATGCCATGTCCACATCGCAATCGGCGCGCAGCTCACCGGAATCGCCGAGCGGATCCTCACGGTCGCGCGCGACCACGCGCGCATCCGCGAGCAGTTCGGCCGACCCATCGCCTCCTTCCAAGCTGTGCAGCACCTTCTCGCGGATGCCGCCGTGGCGACGGCAGCCGGGCAGGGCCTCGTGCGTGCCGCCCTCGCCGAGCTGCGTGTGAGCGGCGGGTCGGAGCGAGCGGCGTTCGCCGCACTGGTCGGGGCGGGTGCGGGGGTGCGTGCATTCACGGTCGCCACGAGGGTCGGGCTGCAGGTCCTCGGTGCTGTCGCCTACACGACCGAGCATGAGTTCGCCGGGTATTTCCGCCGGGGGCAGCTCCTCGCGCACGTGGTGTCGGCTGCCGACATCGACGAGCGGATCGCGGCAGCCGCGTGTACCGCGGGCGTACCCGAGATCCTCCCGGTGGACACCTGGCATCGAGTCGCAGAAGGAAGGTCGGCGCTATGAGCGAGCGCGAACCTGTTGTCTTGACTTCCGAGTCCGACGGGATCCTGGTCATCACGATCAATCGTCCGGAACGGCGCAACGCGATCGACAGCGAGACGCGCGCCCTCCTGCATGCCGCGGTGGAGCACCTGGAGACGACGCCGGAGCTTCGCGTCGGGATCATCACCGGAGCCGGAACGGCGGCGTTCTGCGCCGGCCTCGACCTCATCGAGGTCGGCAGGGGGGTCGCGACCCGGCTCGGCGGGGCGGATGGCGGATTCGCCGGCATCACCCGCTATCCGCGGTCGAAGCCGCTCATCGCGGCGGTGAACGGGGCCGCGCTGGGCGGTGGCTTCGAGATCGTGCTGGCGTGCGATCTCGTGATCGCGGCGGAAGAGGCGTGGTTCGCCCTGCCGGAACCGCAGCGCGGCATCCTCCCCGGAGGCGGCGGTGCGGTTCGGCTGCCTCTCACGGTGCCCCGGGCGATCGCGAACGATGTGCTGCTCGCGGGGCATCGGCTGACGGCGGCCGAGGCCGAGAGGTGGGGGCTCGTGAATCGAGTCGTCCCCGCCGAGGAGCTCGTGGCGGCCGCGATCGAGAAGGGCAATGCCATCACCAAGGCGGCGCCGCTCGCAGTCGCCGGGACGATGGCGATCGCCGGTGCATCGCGGCGCGCGCTCGAGGCGGCGGCGTGGGACGTCAACGACGCCAACGTCCGCTTCATCAGGACCACGGATGATGCGAAGGAAGGCCCGCGGGCGTTCGCGGAGAAGCGGGAGCCGAAGTGGACCGGACGATGACCGCCGACACCCGCCGCGTGTCCGAGGAGCAGCTCGCTGCGCTGCGCGCAGAGGTACGCGAGTTCGTCGCGGAACAGCTCGCGGAAGGCGGGTTCGAGCCGGCTGTCGACAGCTGGATGGCGGGTTTCTCGCGCGAGTTCGCGCGAGAGGTCGGGCGCCGCGGCTGGATCGGCATGACGTGGCCTGTCGAGTACGGCGGCCACGGCCGGACGGCGTTCGAGCGTTTCGTCGTGATGGAGGAGCTCCTCGCCGCGGGCGCGCCGGTCTCGGCGTACTGGGCGGGTGACCGTCAAGTCGGGCCCGCGTTGCTGCGGAACGGGACGGAAGAGCAGAAACGGCGGTTCCTGCCAGGCCTGGCCTCAGGGGAGATCCTCTTCTGCCTCGGACTGTCGGAGGCGGACAGCGGCTCGGACCTCGCATCCGTCCGAACCGCCGCGACGAAGCAGCCGGACGGTTCATGGCGGATCAACGGGGCCAAGCTCTGGACGAGCGGCGCGCATCACAAGGACTACATGCTGACGCTGTGCCGGAGTCTCCCCGGATCGAGTCGCCAGGAGGGACTTTCGCAGTTCATCGTCGACCTCCGCGCGCCGGGCGTGACGATCCGTCCGGTGTATCTCTCCGACGGCTCCCATCACTTCAACGAGGTGATCCTCGAGGACGTGCGGGTCGACGGGGACATGCTCCTCGGCGTCGAGCACGGGGGATGGGCGCAGGTCACGGCCGAGCTCGCCGACGAGCGCAGCGGCCCGGAGCGGTACATGAGCACGGTGGCCCTGATCAAGGCATTCGCCGAGAGCGACGACGAAGACGTCGACGACCGGGTCGCCGCGACGGGGAGCCTCGCCAGCCAGCTGTGGTCGATGCGGGCGCTGTCCCAGGAGGTGGTGGCCGCCGTTCAGCGCGGTGAGAGCCCGTCGCTCCTCGCCGCCACGGCGAAGGACGTGGGAACGACGTTCGAGCAGGAGTCGATCGAGGCGATCCGCCAGAGTCTGCGGCATCCGCCGGAACCGGGATCGCGCCTGCAGGTCCTTCTCGATGAGGCTCTCAACCACTCTCCCGGATTCACCATCAGAGGAGGCTCCACGCAGGTGCTGCGGTCGATCGTCGCGAAGCGGGTGGGATTGTGAACGAACTCGGTGCTGTGAACGAGGATCTCGTCGCACTCCTCACCGACGTGCTCGCGGAGAAGTGCACGTCCGAGACCGTGGAGGCGGCCGAAGGGGGCTGGTCGCCGGAGCTGTGGGCATCGCTCGACGAGCTGGGCCTGACGGCAGTGGGAGTCGACGAGGAGGCCGGCGGATCCGGCGGCACACTTCTCGACGCCCTCACGATCGTCAGAGCCGCCGCCGGGCATGCCGCTCCGGTGCCGCTCGCCCACACCCTCATCGTCGGGCCGGACGCCCGTCGTCGCTTCGGGCTCGCGCACCGACCCGGGCCGACGGCAGTGGCTCTGTACGGACGGGTCCGCGTCGAGGCCACCGAGGGCGATCGTGTCGTCCGCGGATCGATCGAGAACGTGCCGTACGGCCGGTTCGCAGAGAGCCTCATCCTGATCGCCGAGGACGGGGATCAGGAGGTCGCCGTCGAACTCGACGGCTCGGCACTCGCGTGGGAAGAACGCACGAACGTCGCCGGTGAGCCGCGCGACGGTGCCGTCGTCGAGATCAGCCTGAATGAGGCTGCATTCGGCGTGGCGCCGGCAGGCGCGCTCGAGGAGGTTCGCGGGTTCGACGCCCTCGCCCAGTGCTGGGCCATGATCGGCGCGATGCAGCGGGTCGGCGACCTCATCACGGCCTATACGCGCCAGCGCGAGCAGTTCGGCCGGCCGTTGTCGTCATTCCAGGCGGTGAAGCAGCTCGCGGCGGTCGTCGCGGGCGAGATCGCGGTGTCCTCGGCGGCGGCGTCCACCGCGGCGACGCAGCTGCACTCGGGCGGGGCAGCCGGTTTCCCCATCGCCGCGGCGCGGGTTCGATGCGCGGCCGCGGTGACACCCGTCACACGGCATGCGCACCAGCTCCACGGTGCCATCGGCTACACGCGGGAGTACCCGTTGCATCAGTTCACGCGTCGGCTCTGGGCGTGGCGGGACGAGGGCCGGACGCAGCGCCAGTGGACGCGCATCGCGGGCGAGCGCGTCCTCGCGGCGGGTCCCGATCGACTTTGGGAGTCGATCGCCGGCTAGGCGACGGAAGTGGAAATCGAGCTGAGTTCGAGAGGACAGGTGAGTATGGCGAACGTTGCGGATGGGCGGCTTCTCGTCGTCGGTGCAGGGACCATGGGCGCGCAGATAGGCCTGCAGGCCGCGAAGAACGGGATCGCGGTCGAACTCGTCGACATCTCCGCAGAGGCGCTGGAGCGCGGGCGCGCGGAGGTGTCGTCCATCCTCGAGCGCGACGTCGAGCGTGGGCGCACGAGCCGCGCGGAGGCGGATGAGACCGCGGCACGGCTCCGCTTCTCGGACTCGCTGGAGTCGGCGGCACCGACCTGCGATTGGGCCATCGAGGCCGTGGTCGAGCGCGCTGACATCAAGAAGGCGGTGTTCGACCAGCTTGCGTCGCTTCTTCCCGAGCACGCCGGGATCGCGACGAACTCGAGTCACATCCGAGCCGCGACGATCGTCGGCGATGCCCCGTACAAGGAGCGGACGCTCAACATGCACTTCTTCCATCCCGTCGTGCGGATGGACCTCGTCGAAGTGGTGGCCTCGCCCGACACTCGGCCCGACATCCTCGAGGCCGGGGTGGCGTGGGCCGAGCGGATGAAACGCAAGCCGATCGTGCTGCACAAGGACGTCGACGGCTTCGTGGTCAATCGCATCCTCGGCCAGGCATCACGGGAGGCCTTCAGCCTGCTGTCGGACGGAGTCGCCTCCTTCGACCAGATCGACATCGCGGTCAAGAACGGACTGGGCTGGCCGCTCGGCCCTTTCATGCTCGCCGACTTCTCCGGACTGGATGTCGTGCTCCAGACCCGCACGAATCGCTACGAACTTCACGGTGAGGAGGGCGATCGAAAGACCATCGAGGTCCTCAAGCCTCTCGTCGAGTCCGGACGGCTCGGGCGCAAGTCGGGCAAGGGCTTCTACGACTACGGCGTCGAACCGCCGGCGCCGTTGCCGCTCCCATGAGCACCGGGGACCGCTCGGTCCTCGTTCTCGGGGCGACGGGCGATGTCGGGCGCGGCGTCGTCGCCGCCTGCCTCGGCCGCGGTTGGACGGTGACAGCCGTGGCGCGCAGCGGCGCGGCGCTCGAGGAGCTGGCCGCTGCACACGACTCGCCCCGACTTCGTCTCGCGCGCGGTTCGATAGCGGACGGCACGGGTGCCCGCGCGCTCGCGGAGTCGACGGTGGTCGACGGCCCCCTTGCTGTCGTCAACGCGATCAGCGTGCCCTGGCGGCCCGTCCCGGTGCTCGAGACGGAGTACTCGGCCGCCGCGTCGTACTGGGAGCAGTACCTCGGTGCCCACCTCGCCGTGATCAAGGCCTTCGTGCCCCTGCTCGGGCCCGATTCTCTCCTCCTCGGGGTCGGTGGCGGCATGGCGGACTTCGCCGCCGTCGGCAACGCGGTGATCTCGATGTGCCAGGCGGCCGAGCGGATGCTGTACCGCACGCTTGCGCTGGAAGTCGCCGATGCAGGCCCGGCGGTGCGGGAGCTCATGATCGTCTCGAAGGTCCGTGGCCACAGCAACCGCGACACCGCGAGAGCGGAGTGGCTCAGCGACGTGGAGATCGGTGAACGGATCGCCGACATCATCGCGGATCCGTTCGAGGAGCAGAATCTCGGGCCGATCCTCAAGATCGTGCCTCAGCGCGAGGGGAGAGGTTCATGAGGGTGCTCGTCATCGGCGGCGGCGGTGTCGGGTCCGTCCTCGCGGGCTATCTGGCCCGAGACGGACGCGATGTCACCGTGGCCGACGGCTGGTTCGCTCACATCGAGAAGATTCGACACAGCGGTCTGGTCGTGCAGGCGGTCGAGGGCGAGTTCGTGGCGCATCCGCCCGCGATCCACTTCGACGAGCTCGCCGGGTTCGGATGCGCCGACGTCATCGTCATCGCGGGCAAGTCGTACGACACCCGCATGCTGGCATTCCTCGCGCGCGAGCACATCGGCGCACACACCGTCGTGATGTCCGCGCAGAACGGCATGAACGACGCGTCAGTGGCAGCGATCGTGGGGGACGATCGCATGGTCGCGTGCGTCGTGGCGCTGGGCGCGGATCTGATGGAGCCCGGTCTCGTGCGGCGAAGCAGCGCGGAAGATGCACCCTCCATCATCATCGGGCACCTCGCGCCCGGGCGTGACCGTTCGGTGATCGAGCGGCTCGGCGACATGTTCTCGCCGCTGGGCGGCGTGAAGGTCGTAGACGATGCCTGGCCCGAGCGCTGGGGGAAGCTGACGCTCAACTCGATGTCGAACGCGCTTGCCGGGCTCACGGGGCTCTGGTCGGACAGGATGTGGTCGGAGCCGCTCACGCTCGACATCATCATCGCGCTGGGCCATGAGACCGCCTCGCTCGCAGAGGCGGAGGGCATCGCGTCGGCACCCGTGCTCGGGAGGATTCCGCAGTCGCTCCTCATCGCCGCCGACTCTGTCGAAGGCGATGCGTGGGCCGAGGTCGCCGCCGAGATGCGCGCGATCAGTGCCGAGCGCGTCGGGAAGAAGGCGAATCGCGCCTCGCTGCTGCAAGACATCATGCGCGGCAGGAGGACCGAGATCGACTACCTGAACGGGTGGATCGCGCGACGGGGGAGTGAGCTCGGCGTGGCCACGCCCACGCATGCGCGAATGGTCGACGAGTTGAAGAGCGTCGAAGCAGGTGAGCGCCCCCCGGCGCTCGACAACGCCGTCGGCCTGGCGCAGGCCGTGCGCGAGTGGTACTCGTGAGCGCTCGCGCGCGGTCCTGAGGTCAGCCGCCGACGGGAGCGACGAACTCCCACGCGCCGGCATCCGAATCCACGAGCATCCGGGTCAGACGTCGGTCCCACGAGGCCACCGATCCGAACTCCTGCTGCCACGCGAGAAGCGGGCGGGTGTGTTCACGAAGCTCGTGCTCGAACGTCGTCCCGATCGCGCCGAGCACCTGGTGCGTGTCGCGGGCGACCCGTGAAGCGGCATGACCGACGACAGATCGTGCGATGCCGGCCGACCGTTCCGTGACCAGGCCGTCCTCGAGCGTCGACAGAACCGCTCCGTCGACTGCCGCTCGCGCGAGGGCCGTCTCGCCCGCGGAGCGTGCGATGAGCTGCTGCACCGCCTGGAACGCCGCGATCGGACGTCCGAACTGCCTCCGCGCGGAGGCATGCTCGATGGACAGCTCGAGCGCGCGCTCCATCGCTCCCAGGCTCTGCGCGCAGCGCGCGAGGCTCCCGCGTAGCTCGAGCTGTTCGATGGTTCCTTCGGCTGCGGCACTGCCGGCGAGCTCGTCGAGGGCGATGCAGACCGTGTCGCGCGGTTGACCGGCGAGGTCCCAGCCCCGCTCGATCCGGAACCGCTCTCGCGGAACGTCGGCGACGAGCTCAGCTCCGTCCGCGTCCCGCCATGCGACGACGATCGAGTCGACCAGCGAGGCCCACGGCACGCGCCGCGCTCTGCCCTCCGCGTCGAGCACGGCGGCCGTGCGTGGCACGTCGTCGATGGGCAGCTCAGCCCGGACGAGCAGCCACCCCGCGAGCGCGTCATGCTCGGCGAGGGGCACCGGTGCGGCGTGACGGGCCGTCGTGCGAAGCAGCGCCGCGGCCTCCAGCCAGCCCGCGTCGTGATCGCCCGAGAGGAGCGTCGTGATGCCGGCATCCGAAAGGGTCTTCCACAACTCCATATCGAGCTCGACGAGATGCGGTGACTCACCGCGGCGCGCGCGCCAGTCGGAGAGGATCTCGTCGAAGAGCGACTGGAGGCCCTGATCGATCTGTGTCGGTTGATTCATCAGCGCAGTCCCAGCTCTCGAGTGATGACCCCGCGCAGGATCTCGTTGGTGCCGCCGCGCAGCGTGTAGCCCGGTCGAGTCAGCAGCGCGCGGTCGGTCAGCGCACGGACGCGTTCCGGCGTGTCGTCGTCGAGCATGTCTCCTGCCCATTCCACGAGGTCCGCCTCGGTCGCCGTGCCGATGTCCTTCACCAGGGCCGCCGCCACATCGAGCCGCTCATGCCGGGACAAGCCGCCGGCGACCGCCGCGGACATCGTGTGCAGCGCCACCGTTCTCGCGAAGTAGCGGCCCAGGGCGTGGTCGGGCACCTCGCTCCCCGCGCGCGTCGAGGCGAGCAGCGATTCGAGGAGCGGCATCGTGGAGAGGAACCGCTCGGGCCCGCTGCGCTCGAATGCGAGCTCACTCGTCACCTGAGCCCACCCCTGACCGGCTTCGCCCAGCACGAGGTCATCGGGCACGAACACATCGTCGAGGAACACTTCGTTGAAGTGTTCCTCTCCGCTGAGGGAGCGGATCGGCCGTACGGTCACGCCCGGCTGACGGAGGTCGATGAGGAACTGGCTCAACCCGTCATGCCGGTGCTGCGGATCGAGCGGTTCCGTTCGTGCCAGCACGATGAACCAGTCGGCGAGGTGCGCATTCGACGTCCATACCTTCGTGCCGGTCACCGACCATCCGCCGTCGACCTTCGTGCCCTTCGTGCGCACACTCGCGAGGTCTGACCCGCTGTCAGGCTCGGACATCCCGATCGCGAAGAGGACCTCGCCGCGCGCGATGCCGGGCAGGAACCTCCGCTTCTGCTCCTCCGTGCCGAAGCGAAGCAGGGACGGCGCCACCTGCCGGTCGGCGAACCAATGCGCCGTCACGGGCGCACCCGCCGCGAGCAGTTCCTCCGTCACGACGAATCGCTCGAGGAAGCTCCGGCCATGGCCGCCGTATTCGATGGGGATGGTCATGCCGAGCCAGCCTTTGGACGCGAGCCGCAGCGTGAACTCGCGATCCCAGCTCGACATCCACGAGTCGACGTTCGGGACGAAGCCGTCGCGGGCGATCTCCTCAGCGATCCAGGCGCGCGCTTCGGCGCGCAGCGCGATCAGATCGGGCGTCTCGACCGTGATCGGGGGGGTCAGATCTTTCATGTGTGGCCACCGCTCACTGGGAGGTGTAGTTTCCGGGCCGCTTCTCGAGCGCCGCTTGGACAGCCTCGTCGTGGTCAGCGGTGTGATGGGCGATCGCCTGAAGCGAGGCCGACAGCTCCAGGATCGACCGGAGATCCTGTGACGAGGACTCGCGCAGGAGCCGCTTGGCCATCCGCACGGCGAGGGGCGGGTTCTTCGCGACCCGCTCGGCGAGTGCGTGCGCCTCGCGCAGGAGGTCGTCGGGCTCGACCACCGCATTGACCACACCCCATTGGAGGGCGGTCGTGGCGTCGATCCGATCCCCCGTCAGCACGAGCTCGGCCGCCCGAGCAGGGCTGAGCCCGCGGGCGAGGAGCCATGCTCCGCCGTCACCGGGGATGAGGCCGAGCTGGACGAAGCTCTCCGCGAAGAACGCGGTGGTCGATGCGATGCGCAGGTCGCACATGAGCGCAAGGTCGCACCCGGCGCCGACCGCCGGACCGTTGACCGCCGCGATGATCGGCACCTCGAGCTCGAGCATCGCCCGCGGAATCCTCTGGATGCCGCCGCGATACCCCTGCGTCTGGCTGTAGGGGCTGCCGCCGAAGAGTCCGCGTTTCGCCTTGAGATCCTTGATGTTCCCGCCCGAGGAGAACGCGCTGCCGGCACCCGTGAGGATGATGCAGCGGAGCTGCTCGTCTGCATTCGCTTCCGCGATGAGCTCGACGATCGCGTCGATCGTCTCGGTTCCCGTGATCGGGTTCCGCTGCTCAGGCAGGTCGATCGTCCACGTCTCGATGCGACCTTCGCGGTCCTTCCGCACTGAGCCCACGACAGGTTCCCTCCCGCGCTGAAGCCGGCGCAACGGCGAATCGGAGTGCTGATGCTTGCTTTGAGTATACTTAATCGATCAAGATTGCCGTAGGTGAGCGTCGAAGGTCACAGAGGGTCGGGCAAATCCGCCTACTGTTTACATTCCGGTGTCTCACTGAGGGACGGGAGTCATCGGAATGGCGAAGTTGGAAGACGGCGAAGACGTCGTCCTGTACGAGGTGCGCGACGGCGTGGCCCTCATCACGTGGAACCGGCCCGAGCGTTCCAACGCCTGGTCTCCGGACATGGAACGGCGCTACTTCGATCTGCTCCGTCTCGCCGACCGATCCTCGGACGTGCGGGCGATCGTCGTGACGGGCGCCGGCCGGAACTTCTGCCCCGGCATGGACACTCAGCTGCTCGAGGACTCGAGCAACGGCTCGCGCCACAACGACCCCGAAGCGCGCGAGCCCCAGACGATGCCGACCACGATCCTCAAGCCGCTGATCGCCGCGATCCACGGCGCGTGCGCAGGCACGGGGCTGATTCAGGCCTGCATGGCGGATGTGCGATTCGCGGATGCGGATTCCCGGATCACCGCGGCGTTCCCGCGGCGCGGCATCATGACCGAGCACGGATTGGCGGTCTTGCTCCCCGCGCTCATCGGGTGGGCGAGCGCCGTCGACGTCCTCCTCTCCGGACGGGTCATCTCCGGTGCCGAGGCTGCCGCGCTGGGTCTCGTGAAGCTGTCCGAGCCCGGTTCCGCCCTGACGGATGCGCTCGCTTACGCCCAGGACCTCGCGGACAACTGCTCTCCGCAGGCGATGGCGGTGACCAAGCAGCAGCTCTGGAGGGAGCTGCGTCGGCCACTCGAGGAGTCGCGGCTGGAGGCCCTGACGCTGTGGCGCACCCTCCGTGAGCATGTGGACTTCAAGGAAGGCGTGGCGAGCTTCATGGAGCGGCGCAGTCCGGTATTTGCGCCCATCGGAGAAGCCGACCTGCGGCGCATCCGAGAGCTGTGGGCGGATGCCGCCGCCGAGAAGCGGAAATTCGCATTGCCCGAGAGTTAAGTATAGAGTATCCTGATTGCCCCGTACAGTGCCGGGAAACCCTCGCATCAGCGCCGATGCATCAAGGAAGGTAGAAAATGTCCCGAGGAAAACAGCGCCTCTTTAGCTCCCTAGCCGCCGCCGGGGTCGGAGCGCTCCTGCTCACGTCCTGTTCGAGCGCGAGCTCCGAAATGGGGGGCTCAGAACAGGACGGTGTCGCGTTCGGCGCGTCGAAGGAGGAGTGGATCGCCGCTTTCGAGGACGTGGAGCCGATCGAGATCCGGAGCCAGACCCCGGCGCCGCAGGGTTCCCTCGGGTCGCTCGCCTGGGAGGAGTACTACGCGTCGATCGAGGAGTACTCCGGCGGGAAGATCACGGTCGATCTCGGGTATGCCTATGCCTATGCGGCGCCGAATGAGGTCGACGAGGCCGTGGCGGACGGAACCATGGACATGGGTCCCCTCCTGCCGACCCTCGACCCTGCGAAGTACCCGGCGTACGCCACGATGGCGAACCTCACGTTCCTCACGTCGCAGTCGCCGCTCCTCGCGATCCTGCACGCGAACACGTACCAGAACACCGCCTCGTGGGCGACGCCTGAGATCCTCGAGGAGTTCCGCGCCGACGGCATCGAGCCGATCTGGATGGCGAACTCGCTGCCCCCGACGGGAATCCTGTGCAGCAAGCCGATCGAGTCGTTGGCAGACGCACAGGGCCTCCAGTCGCAGGCGTCGTCGCCGGCCGCCGGGCAACAGCTTCAGGCCATCGGGATCACGCCCGTCGCGATTCCCTACACGGACGTGTTCGAATCCGTGCAGCGCGGCGTGCTCCAGTGCACGAACGTGTTCCCCGGTCAGGCATACCTCTACGGTGTGCCCGAGGTCGCTCCGTACGTGCATTTCGCGTCGCGGGCGGGCATCGTCCACACGCCGGGGCTTGTCGGTGCGAATGCCGACTGGTTCAACTCCCTCCCGCTCGTGGCTCAGCAGCTTATCTGGGACCGTCAGACCGTCTTCTTCACGCGTACGGCGGAGACGACGTGGGAAGTGCTCCTCGAGGCGATCAAGGTCGCCGAGCAGAACGGGGGCGGCGCGCTCGACCTCGCTGACGAGATCCAGGACGCGCTGATCGAGAAGGGCAATGAACCTCTCCGAGCCCAGACGCTCGACTCCACGGAAGTGGACGGTGCCGCGCTGGTGGAGGTCACCGAGGAGGCGGCGGCCGACTGGCTCGATGTGATCGAGTCCTTCGGATTCGATCCACGTGTGACGCTCGGTGAGCTAGAGGAGTGGCTGGCCAAGAACGATCCGGACCTCGAGGGGCTCATCAACGAGGTGTCTCAGGACTTCATCCTGGAGCACCGTCCGAGCTGACGCGTCGGCAAGGTTCGCGGATGCTGCCGTGGCGGTCAATTGGACCGTCACGGCAGCATTCTGCGTGGGGTCAGAACGCGACGTAGCCGCCGTCGACCACGAGCTCGGTGCCGGTGATGAACGACGCTTCGTCCGACGCGAGGAACAGAACGGCCTGGGCGACCTCGCTGTGCGTTCCCGCGCGGCGCATCGGGGTCACGAGACGGACTTGCTCGGCGAGCCCAGAGTCCGAGTCCTTCTCGGCTCCCAGGAGGCCGGAATCCACGAGTCCCGCCAACACGGCGTTGCACCGAACGCCATCCGCCGCGTAGTCGGACGACACATCCTTCGCGAGGATCCGCAGCGCGCCCGCCATGGCGGCGTGCGCCTCAGAGATGCCGCGCGGCGGTGCGAGCGCCGCCACGGATGTGACCAGCACGATGCTGCCCGCACCCCGCTGCATCATCGACTCGAGCACCGAACGGATGCCGAGGAACGCACCCGTCGCGCCACCCAGCGAGCTCTCCCATTCCTCCGCCGCGATCTCCGGGATGCGGTGGGTTGCATCCGACCTCGCGTTGTGCACGAGGATGTCGACGCCGCCGAAGCGGTCTCGGACGGTCTTCACGGCGCTCTCCCACTGGGCGACGTCGTCGGGGTCGAGCGGGAGCGCATCCGCCTCGCCTCCGGTCGCGGCGAGTTCAGCGAGCAACGCCCCCCGCGCCTCGTCATCCGGGTCGAGCAGGATGACGCGCGCGCCTTCGTCGGCGAAGAGGCGGGCTTGCTCCCGACCTTGCGTGGTGGTGGCGGCGGTGATCAGTGCGACCTTGTCCTTGAGCCTCATCTGCCAACCTCTCTCAGGATGCGTGCCTCTCTCAGGATGCGTGCTGACTATAGAGTATCCTCAAAGCCTCGCAAAGTGTCAGAGGAGAGAACGTGAGCGACACCACCCGGAGCACGTCTGCGGCCGAGGACCGGCCTCGCGTTCCGGATCATGTGCAGCGGTTCCTCGACGAGACGCGGAGTGCCGCATTCCCGACCTCGGCGCTACGGGACGAGAGCGTCGGACGGGAGTGGCTCGCCCGGGCACGAGCGCGCAGCGCGGCTCGAGGTCTGGTAGAGCATGTCGACACCGTCCGGGAGGACCGCGTGCCCGGGGGGCCGCCGGTGCGGCTCTACATTCCAGGTTCTCCTCGCCCGATGCCGACGGTGCTCTACTTCCATGGTGGCGGGTGGGTCATGGGTGACCTCGAGAACAACGACGCCATCTGCAGGCGCCTCGCCAACGAGTGCGAGTCGATCGTGGTGAGCGTCGACTACCGGCTCGCCCCGGAGAATCGCTTCCCCGCCGCGCTCGATGACGCGGTCGCGGCGCTCGCCTGGGTGCGGTCGGACATCAGTCGATTCGGGGGAGACCCGGCCAGGGTCGGGGTCGCAGGCTCGAGCGCCGGCGGGAACCTCGCCACTGCACTCACGATGAGACTGCGCGCCGAAGGGGGCGAGCAGCCCGCGATCCAGTTGCTGCTGTATCCGCCTCTGGATGCGCGCGCGGACTCGCAGTCCCACCACCGGAACGCCACGGGGTTCTCGCTCCACCACGACCAGATGCGATGGTTCTGGCAGACCTACGCGCCGGGGCGGCTCGAGGAGCCGCTGGTGTCGCCCGCGCGGTGCGGCGACCTGCGCGGGCTCGCGCCCGCGTACGTCGTGACCGCAGAGTTCGATCCCCTCCACGACGAGGCGTGCGAGTATTCCGATCGCCTGGAAGCGGCCGGCGTGCCGGTCGAGGTCGACGATGTTCCCGCGCAGATCCACGGTTTCGTGACCTTCGTCGGCATCTGGCCGGAAGCGGATGCGGCCGCGGCGCGGGCCGCCATTGCGTTGCGTAGAGCGCTCGCCCATCCATCGGGAGGATGACGCTCTGCAGGAAGCGAGAGTTCAGTATCCTGATACTCTATTGTCGAGCGAAGCAGTCGTCTGCGGGACGGCACGACACGAGGTAGGCGGTTCAATGACGAATGACGTCGCTGCGGTGAAGGTGCTCATCATCGGCGGGGGCTTCGGCGGCATCGCGATGGGTGTTCGCCTGAAGCGGTCGGGGATCGACGACTTCGTGATCCTCGAGCAGAACGCCGGTCCGGGCGGCACCTGGTGGTCGAACGACTACCCGAACTCCGAGGTGGACGTCGTCTCGTCGATCTACTCGTACTCCTTCAAGCTCGGTCGCTTCAGCCGCACCCATGCGGGTCAGGCGGAGCTGCTCGAGTACATCAAGGAGACCGTCGACGAGTTCGGCCTGACCCCGCACTTCCGGTACAACACGCGCGTGGACGCCGTCGTCTGGGACGACGCGCGCCAGTCCTACACCGTCACAACGCGAGACGGGCGGGCCATCGAGGCGAAGTACGTCGTGAGTGCGGTCGGCATGCTCAGCGACCCGAGGCCGCCCAGCTGGCCCGGAACCGAGACGTTCGAGGGGCGCCTCATGCACTCGTCGCAGTGGGACCATTCCCTCGACCTGAGCGACAAGACGGTCGGGGTGATCGGAGTCGGCTCGACGGGCGCCCAGATCATCCCCGGAATCGCACCCAAGGCGCGTGAGCTGAAGGTGTTCATGCGCGAGCCCGGCTGGGTGCTTCCCAAGCACGCGCGCGACTACACCTCCGAGGAGCTTCGGAAGAACCGCAGCCGGCTGCGACGCAGGCTTCGGCGGAACATCGACATGGTGCGGAACGACTGGCACCACACGTACCACCCCATCTACCTGGCGGGCAGCAAGCGCAACGTCGAGTACGAGCGCGTCGCGCGGCGGTACCTGGACGAGGTCTTCAAGGACCGCCCGGACCTCAAAGAGGCGATGACGCCCACCTACCAGTTCAGCGCCAAGCGCCGGGTCGTCAGCGACGATTTCCTGCAGGCCCTGACACTCCCGAACGTCGAGTTGATCACGGGCGGAGTCGTGGCGCTGACGAAGACGGGCGTGGTGAGCGGGGACGGCCGCGAAACACCGGTCGACGTCCTGGTCTACGCGACCGGTTTCAAGGCGTCCCAGTACCTGTCTTCGCTGAAGGTGAGCGGACGCGACGGCGCCCTCCTGAGCGACGTGTGGAAGGACGGTGCGTTCGCGTTCCTCGGCATCACCGTCCCCCGATTCCCGAACTTCTTCATCATGTACGGTCCGAACACGAACGGCGGAGCGCCCATCACGCGGATGCTGGAACTCCAGGCCCGTTTCATCGCGGCGGAGATCCGGCGCGCGGAACGTCACGGCTGGACGTCGATCGAGGTCACGCAAGAGGCATCCGATCGCTACCAGGTGTGGATCCAGCGTCGAATGGAAGGCACCGCCTGGCAGTACGGGAACAACTACTTCAAGGCGCCGAACGGCAAGATCGTCACCCAGTGGCGAGACGGCGCGGCGCTCTACAGCTGGCTCCTGCGAACGAAACGGCTGCGGGGTTCACGTGGTCGAAAGGTGCGGGTCGAGCCGGCGGCATCCGTCGAGAAGCCCGAGCGGTCGGCAACGGAAGCCGCGCTCGCCACGCAGTCGGGAGGATCCGAATGAGCCACCTGGAAGGCAAGGCCTTCGTCGTAACCGGTGCCGGCGGCGGACTCGGCCGCGCGTACGCCGCCGAGCTCGCCGCGTACGGGGCGGCTGTCGTGGTCAACGATGTCTCCGAAGCGGGCGCCCTCGAGACGGTGCGGCTCATCGAGGCCGACGGAGGCAGGGCGCTCGCGGAGGTCGGCTCGGTCTCGGACTGGGCGGTCGCGGAAGCCCTGCCGCGCGTGGCTTCCGAGGCGTTCGGCAGCTTCGACGGTCTCGTCAACAACGCCGGAGTCATCCACGACCGGCTCCCGTGGGAAGAGGACGAATCTTCGCTGCGGCGCATCGTCGAGGTGAACGTGATCGGCGCGCTCTTCTGCGGCGTCAACGCACTCAAGGTGCTCGTGCCACAGGGCTCGGGGGCCATCGTGAATGTGACATCCGGGAGCCTGCTCGGACTGAGCGGCGTGTCCACCTACGGCGCCACCAAGGGTGCGGTCGCGTCGATGACGTATGGCTGGGCCGTCGAGACGGCGGGAACCGGCGTCCGGGTGAACGGCCTCATGCCGCGAGGGCAGACCGCGATGACGGCCGCACGCGGAACGAAGGACCCGAGCCTCGGGGCGTCGAAGGTGCCGGTCCCCGCGAGCCCGCCGCCGGAGGTGATCGCTCCCCTCGTGGCCTACCTCATGAGCGACGCGGCGGCGGCGCTCAACGGTCGGATCCTTCGCCACGACGGCCAGCAGGTCGCCTTCGTCGACGCGATGTCATGGCAGTCGGGCGTGCCGATCCCGGGGAGGATCTCGCTCGATGAGATGGCTGCGGCGGTCGCGACGTTGGGCGGCGCGCGATGACCGGGCGTGTGCGCTCCCGCGTCCGCATCGGAGATGTCGAGGTCATCGCGATCATCGACGGTGAGATCCCAGGTCCTCCCGATGCGATGTACGCCGAGGTCCCCGCGCCGGAGCGGGCAGCGGCCGTGGCGGGGTTCGTCGATCGCGCAAGCGGGAACTTCGTCTTCACGATCGGCTCGTACCTGCTGGCCATGCCGGACGACCGCCTCGTCCTCGTCGACACGGGGATAGGGCCGAATCCTGTGCAGCCCTCCATGGGCGGCGGTCTGCGAAGCGGCCTCCTCGCGGTGGGCGTTCAGCCCGAGGACGTCGACGATGTCGTGTTCACGCACCTCCACTTCGATCACATCGGCTGGGCTGCGCAGGGGGGCGCCCCGTTCTTTCCGAACGCCACGTACCGCGCCGACCGGCGCGACTGGGAGCACTTCATGGCGCCCGACTACGAGCCGGCGGCCTTCGAGCACTACGCGACGAGGATCGAGACGGATCGCGCCGGCGTCCGGCTGGCGCCCGTGGCCGACAGGCTCGAGCTGTGGGACCCGGGAGAGGGGATCCTTCCTGGTCTGTCGAGCTGGGATGCACCCGGTCATACGCCGGGGACGTCCGCGCTCGTCATCGAATCTCGCGGCGAGCGGGGAGCATTGCTGGGTGACATCGCCCACTCCATTCCGGAGCTGCTCAACGGGTGGCCGTTCCGAAGCCACCTCGAACAGGAGAGGGCGACCGCGTCCAATGTGGCAACCCGCGAATGGCTCGCGGACGAGGGGCTTCTCTGCTCCGGATCGCATTTCCCCGGCCTCGAGTGGGGTTACGTGCGACGCACGGGCGGGAACTACACGTGGGAGGTTTACAACGGATGAAGGCGTACAAGATCCTCGCGGAGGCCCTCGTCGAGCAGGGAGCGCACACCATGTTCGGCGTCATGGGCGATGCGAACATGCAGATCATCGCGCACTACAAGGATGTGGCGGGCGGCCGTTACCTCGGCGCAACGCATGAGGCGGGGGCGATCGAGATGGCTGACGGCTTCCACCGCATCAGCGGCGAGATCGGCTTCGCGACCGCCACGCACGGCCCCGGTTTCACGAACACCCTCACGGCGCTCACCGAGGCCGGTCGCAACCGCAGCCAGCTGGTCGTCATCACGGGTGACACCCCGCCGGAGCGGACATGGACGCAGGCGCTCGACATCGGCGCCGCTGTCGCACCGACCGGCGCCGGCTACGAACGCGTGTATCGCCTCGACTCCATCGAGGCCGACCTCGCGCGCGCGATTCAGCGCGCCACGATCGAGCGACGTCCGGTCGTGCTCAACTTCCCTTACGCGCTCATGCAGCAGGAGACGGATCCGCACCCGATCAAGCCGTCTCCGCCCCTCGTCCAACTGCCTCCCCGCCCCGACGACTCGGCGTATGAGCGTGCTCTGGATCTCATCGCGGGAGCGGACCGCCCGCTGGTGCTCGCAGGACGTGGAGCCGCGCGCTCGAATGCACGCGAGGAGATCATCGCGTTCGCGGACGCGCTGGGCGCGCCGCTCTCGACCTCGCTGCTCGGTCGCGACCTTTTCGCGGGGCATCCGCTGAATCTCGGAATCGTCGGCTCACTCGGCCACTCGATCGCTCTCGACGCGATCGGGCAGGCGGATGTCATCATCGCCTTCGGAGCCGGGCTGAACCGGTACACGACCGATCGCGGCGATCTCTTCAAGGGCAAGCGGGTGCTGCAGGTCGACACGTCCGCCGAGAACGTCGGAATCTTCCTGCGCGTCGACGAGCTGCTCCTCGGCGATGCGAAGGAGGTCGCCGCGACGCTGACGGGGTACCTGAAGGAGGCGGAGTTCGAGCCGAGCGGATGGGCGCAGCGCTTCGCTCCGCGCCTGGCGGAGTGGACACCGGAATCCGAGTTCGACGACAAATCCGCGAACGGCACCGTCGACGTCCGCTCCGCCGTGATCGCTCTGGACCGAGTGCTGCCGAAGGATCGGATCGTGGTCTCGGACGTCGGCCGATTCCTCGTGGCCGCGTGGCGCTATCTCTCGGTCGAGTGGCCGCTGCGATTCACGCACACGAGCACGTTCGGCTCGATCGGCCTCGGGCTGGGCACCGCCCTCGGCGCCGCCGTCGCCGACCCTTCACGGCTTACGGTGGGGATCATGGGCGACGGCGGCTTCATGATGTCCGGACTCGAGCTGTCCACCGCGGCGCGTTACAAGCTCCCGATCCTCGTGGTCGTCGTGAACGACGGTGCCTACGGGGCCGAGTACACGAAGCTGAAGAACCACGGCGAGGACCCGAAGCACTCCCTTGTGGAGTGGCCCGAGCTCGGCCCTCTCGCGGAGGCGATGGGGGCCAGGACGCTGACGGTTCGCTCCCTCGAGGACTTCGGCCGGGTCCCCGCGCTCATCGACGGCCTCGAAGGGCCCGCCTTCGTGGACGTGCGGCTCGATCCGCTCGCCGATGTCGGGCACTGGTAGAAGCGGTCAGGCACAGCGAAGGGATCGACGATGACCCAAGCGACACTCGACGATCTCCGCAGGCTCGCGGAGGAAGTCCGCAACTGGGGACGGTGGGGTGCCGATGACCAGATCGGCACGCTGAATCTCATCGGCCCCCAGGAGCTCGCGGGAGCCATGGCATTGGGACCCAAGGGGAAGGTGATCCCGCTCGGCGCGCCGATCCACGCAGACGGACTCTGGGATGCGAACACCTTCCGACGGAATCCCATCCATGTCTTCACCGTGAACGGGGGCGATTGGGACGGCATCGGAGAGGCTCTCGCCGATTGGCCGGATGCGCCCACATCCGACAAGGCGATCTTCGGCGCAACCGCCGCGTCCTCGACGCGGTTCGCGGACGACGTCGTGATCATGGGCCTGCAGACGTCGACGCAGTGGGACGCCCTCAGCCACGCCTGGTACGACGGACTCCTCTACAACGGGGTTCCCGCGAACCGCGTGACCACGCGCGGATCCACGCACGCAGACATCACCCAGATCCTGCAGAAGGGTGTCGCGGGCCGAGGTGTTCTGATCGACGTCGCCGGTCATAGAGGGGTGCCGCACCTCCCCGCGAACGAGCCGATCTTCGCCGAGGAGCTGGATCGGGTGGCGGCGGCGCAGGGCGTGGCCGTCCGCCCCGGGGACATCCTTCTCGTCCGCACCGGCTGGTGGTCGACGTGGACACCGGGCGGAGATGGGCCGGCGTGGCGGAACGGCTGCCCCGGGCTGCATTGGACCGCCGCGCGATGGCTGCGCGAGAAGGACGTCGCCGCCGTCGCATCCGACAATCTGGCTGTCGAGGTGCGCGCAGCGGACGTCGCCGGCGCCACGCTGCCGCTGCACATGCTCGCCCTTCGTGACATGGGCCTGACTCTCGGTGAGCTGTGGGACTTCGAGGCGCTCGCGCGAGACTGCACCGAGGATGGGGTGTACGAGATGTTCGTGGCGGCCCCGCCGCTGAGGGTTCCGGGGGCGGTCGGATCCGCGATCACCCCGATCGCGATCAAGTGACGAAGGGGCAGCACGTGAGGCGTCAGACAATCGCACTCGATCCGGGCACGATGGAGCTCGACCTGCTCGAGCTTCCGCAGACGGACCCGCCGGTCGGTGGCCTCATCGCGCGGATCACGATGGCCGGGGTGTGCGGCACGGACGCACACCGACTGTCCGGCGACGTGCCGCCGGGCTCATACGCGTATGCCTTCGGACATGAGCCGGTGGGGGTCGTCCACAGCCTGGGCGAAGGGCGTGACACGGATGCGCGGGGGGCACCTCTCGCGGTCGGCGATCGGATCCTGTGGTACCCGGCCTCCGCGAGCTGCGGCGAATGCGGCCGCTGTCTTCGAGGAGAGCACCGTGCCTGCGAGGTGGAGGCATGGCCGCCGCCGGCGGCCGAGCCGAACCCGGCCGGGTACCAGGATCTCGCTACGCTCTCGCGGAACGTCGAGGTGTACCGGCTTCCGGACGGCATTCCGGACGAGGCGTTCGTCGCCTTGGGATGCGCCCTGCCGACGGCGCTCGCAGGTGCCGATCGGCTCGGCCCGATCGCGCGTGAGCACACCGTCGTGGTGCAGGGGAGCGGTCCGGTGGGGCTCGCATCAGCGGCGCTCGCAGCGCTGGAAGGGCCACGACAGCTGATCGTGGTCGGCACGCCCGCAGATCGTCTCGATTGGGCGAAGCGGCTCGGCGCGACGACGACCATCGACCTGGCGGCGACCACGCCGGAGGAGCGGCGTACGCAGATCATGGAGCTCACGGAGGGCGCAGGCGCGGACGTCGTGATCGAAGCGGCGGGGGTCGCAGAGGCCTTCCCGGAAGGCCTCGATCTGCTCGCTCGCGGTGGCCGGTACCTCATCACGGGTCTCTACTCGGGTGATCGCCTCGTGCCCATCAACCCGGTCATCATCAACAATCGCGCGTTGCGTATCATCGGCAACCTCGGTGCGACCCAGGGTCAGCGCAGCCGTGCGGTGGAGCTGGCGGCGTCCCTGCACGAACGCCACGGCATCGGTGCGCTCGTGACGTTCCGCGAGTCGCTGCCGCGCACGGCGGAAGCCATCCGACGGCTCGGTGCCGGCGACGTGACGAAGGCCGTCGTTGTTCCGTGAAGTCGGCGTGGCCCCGCTCGAATAAGTATGCTGAATCGATGATAACCTGGTGTGCAATCAGAGCAGAATTCCCTTGGGTTGCGCCCCGCGGGTCGCTTTGCTGATGAGTTCACGGAATAAATAGGATACTCTTATTGGGCGGCGGTCGCCGTGGACGGCCCCGCACTGGACGAAGGAGCTGCAGTTGATCCCACGACCCCGGCTCTATTACCCGCGGCGCAATCTCGCGGACCACCTCGAGGTGACGGCTGGACGATTCGCCGAGGCGACCGCCCTGAAGTGCGGGGGCGAGCGCTTGTCGTTCCGAGAGCTCGACGCGCTCTCCAACTCTCTCGCGAACGGGCTCCAGGCGGGCGGGCTGCAGGTCGGCGAAAGGGTCTACGTCGCGCTCGCGAACATCCTGGAGTGGCCGATCGCGCTGTTCGGCATCCTTCGCGCAGGAGGAACGGTGGTCGCCGCGAACCCGCGCTGGAACGCCGAAGAGGTGCGGCACGCGATCGAGCTGGTACAGCCGACGAGGATCGTGACGGATGCCACATCGCGAGCAGCCGCAGAGTCGACGGGGCTGCCGCTGCTCACCGTCGATCCGCGGCACTCCGGCTCGTTCTGGTCGCTCATCCGGGAGTCCTCGCCCGAGCCCGTCGCGAAGCTCGAGCGGGACTGGGAGGACTCAGAGGCTGTCCTGTTCTTCAGCTCGGGCACCACGGGCATGCCGAAAGCGGTTCGACACAGTCACTACTCCCTGGGTGCTTCGGTGGTCAACTGGAAGTCCGCCCTCGGCCACAACTTCCCCGACAAGCAGCAGTTCCCTCTGCCCGTCTTCACCGGATTCGGCGTCTCGTCGATCATCGGATCGGTCCTCGGCGGGACCGAGCTCCACCTGTCCGCGACGTCCGACGTCCGCACGATGCTCCAGGAGATCCAGGACGAGCGGATCACGCATTCGATGCTTGTCGCCCCCGTCGCGCAGAAGATGGCTCAGCTGCCCGATCTGGAGGAGTACGACCTCAGCTCGCTCAGAGTCCTCGTGTGGTGCGCGACCGCGGTGAACCTGCCCGTGGCTGACCTCGTCACGCAGAGGACCGGCGTGCACTGGGTCGTCGGGTACGGCATGACCGAGTTGCTGGGTTTGACGTGCAACCCTGCCGAGTACCCGGAGCTGTGCCGGAACGACACGGTCGGACCGCCTCGATCGGACGGCGAGGTCCGGATCGTGGACATCGAGACGCTCGAGGATCTCCCGGTCGGGCAGGAAGGCGAGATCCTCGCCAGGAGTCCTGCTCGGATGATGGGCTACCTCCCCGAGTCCGCCAATGAGGAAGTGATCCTCGAGGGCGGTTGGCTGCGCACCGGTGACGTCGGAAGGCTCGACGAGGATGGGTGGCTCACCATCACAGATCGCATCAAGGACCTCATCAAGGTCAGCGGCCTCCAGGTGGCGCCCGCGGAGGTCGAGGGCGTGATGCTCGGCTTCGATCGCATCAAGGACGTCGCCGTCGTCGGGGCACCCGACGAGCAGCGCGGCGAAGTGCCGGTCGCCCTCGTCGTCCCGGCCGGCGAGGTGACGGAGCGAGAGATCCTGGACTGGCTGGAGCCCCGGATGAGCACCTACAAGCGGCCCACGAAGGTGCTGTTCGTGGAGGCGATCCCGAGAACCGCATCCGGGAAGATCCTGCGACGCGAACTCCGTCGCGTCGCTGCCGAGCAGCTGCATCTGACAGGCGCGGGATCGTGATGACCATGATTCTCCCAAGTCGTCTGAGGACTCGAGTCGAAGGAACCGAACATGTCGTACGCGCCCAATGACGGGATCGTGGTCGAGGCGGACGGCCCCGTCCGCATCGTCAAGCTGAATCGACCCGAATCGCGCAACGCCATCCAGCAGGACATCAAGGACGCGCTGCTGGTCGTGTGGGACAACCTCGCCGAGGACCTCGACGTCCGCGCGGTGGTGCTGACGGGCGAGGGCAAGGCGTTCTCGGCCGGAGGCGACATCAAGAACTTCCCCAACGTCGCCGCGGACCCGGACTATCGCCGTCGCCTCCGGCTTCGCAACGCACGCCGCATCATCGACGCGATGACGACGTTCCCCCTGCCGCTCGTCGTCGCGGTGAACGGCCCGGCGGTCGGCTTGGGATGCAGTCTCGCGGCCATGGGCGACGTCGTCTACGCGGCCGAATCGGCGTTCTTCGCCGACCCGCACGTGAGCATCGGCCTCGTCGCAGGCGACGGGGGCGCGGCCCTGTGGCCCCTCATGATGAGCCTGGTGCGCGCGAAGGAGTACATCTTCACCGGCGACCGGATCACGGCCGAGGAGGCCTACCGGATCGGCCTCGTGAACCACGTCGTGCCGGATGACGAGCTGCTCGATCGGGCGCTCGCAATGGCGCATCGGCTCGCGGCTCAGCCGCGCCAGGCCATCCAGGAGACCAAGAAGGCGATGAACCTCCACATCCAGCGGGCGGCGTTCGGCGTGCTCGACGTCGCGATGACGGCCGAGAGCGAGACGTTCCTCAGCGACGACAACCAGCGCATCGTCCGCGAGTTCATCGAGAAGTCCGATCAGCGAGGCGACCGATGAGCGCGGAGGCACACATCGACGAAGACATCGTCCTGTACGAGGTTCGAGGCGGAGTCGCGCTCATCACCTGGAACCGACCGGAACGCGCCAACGCGTGGACGACGCCGATGGAGCGCCGTTACTTCGACCTCCTCCGCGAGGCGAACGACTCGCCGGATGTCCGCGCGATCGTCGTCACCGGGGCCGGCAAGCATTTCTGCCCGGGCGCGGACTCCGCCCAGCTCTCCAGCGCGAGCAACGGGGACCGGGCGAACGACCCCGAGAAGCGGCAGCCGCAGACCGTGCCGACGACGATCGTGAAGCCGCTCATCGCCGCCATCCACGGCGCATGCGCGGGGACCGGGCTCATTCAGGCGTGCATGGCCGACGTCCGGTTCGCCGACGCCGATTCCCGCATCGCGGCGTCGTTCCCCCGCCGGGGGATCATGGCCGAGCACGGTCTCGCGGTGCTGCTTCCTTCGCTCGTGGGACATACGCACGCGGTCGACATCCTGCTGTCGGGCCGAGTGATCTCCGGAGAGGAAGCAGCACGGATGGGACTCGTGAAGCGTTCTGAGCCGGGCCACGCGGTGAGCGACGCGCTCGCGTACGCACAGGAGATCGCGGACAACTGCTCGCCGCTGGCCATGGCCGTGAGCAAGCAGCAGCTGTGGGGCACGCTGCGGGAGCCGCTCGAGGCGTCCCGCGTCGCCGCGCTGACGCTCTGGCGCACGCTGCGCGAGCACGGCGATTTCAAGGAAGGCATCTCGAGTTACATCGAACGCCGTCCGCCCGCATTCGCGCCGATCGGCGCCGAGGACGTGAATCGCGTCGAAGAACTTCTGGATCGCACGTTGGGGAGGGTTTCATGAGCACGGTCTACCTGGTGACCGGCGGCCGCACGCCGTTCGCGAAGCGCGGAGGGGCGCTGGCGCAGGAGCATCCGGCTGAATTGCTCGGCCACCTCACCCGCTCTGTCCTGTCGGATGCCGGCATCCCGGCATCCGATGTCGATCAGGTGATCACCGGATGCGTGACGAAGACCGGCGACCAGGCGAACAGCATCGGCCGCACGGCGTGGCTGACGGCGGGCCTGCCGTTCGAGACGCCCGGTGTCACCGTCGACGCGCGCTGCGGTTCGAGTCAGCAGGCGGCCCACTACGGTGCCGGGCTGATCGCCACCGGCGCCCTGGATGTCGTGGTGGCGAACGGCGTCGAGCTCATGACCCGCCATCCTCTCGGCCAGGATGTGCACGAAGGGTGGGGGGACCCCCTTTCGCCTGAGTACCGGGCCCTGTACGAGGTGACGAGCCAAGGCGAGTCCGCGGAGCGGATCGCCGACAGGTGGGGGCTAGATCGCACGTATCTCGACGAGCTCGCGGTGGCATCGCAGGAGCGGGCCGCGGCGGCGATCGCATCCGGCCGGCTCGCGAAGGAGATCCACCCGGTCCGCGACGTGGACACCGACACGGGGCCGAGGCCGAGCACGATGGAGACGCTCGGCAATCTGCAGCCGGTTTTCCGCCCCGACGGGGTCCTGACGGCGGGCAACTCGTCGCAGATCACGGATGGCGCGTCGGCGGTCGTCCTCGCGTCGGAGGCGTACGTGGAGGAGCACGGGCTCGAGCCGCTGGCGATCATCGAGCATCAGCGCCTTGTGGGCGTCGACCCCGTGATGAAGCTCACCGGTCCGATTCCGGCGACGAACGAGATCCTCGCACGTGCCGGGCTGACGCCCGACGATATCGGGGTCGCCGAGGTGAACGAGGCCTTCGCGAGCGTCATGGGTGCGTGGATGAAGGAGACGGGATTCACGCACGAGAAGACGAACCCGAACGGCGGAGCGATCGCCTTGGGGCATCCGGTCGGCGCGACAGGCACGCGCCTGCTGCTCACGGCCGCGCTCGAGCTCGTCCTGAAGGGCCACGAGCGTGCGCTGGTGACCATGTGCTGCGGTGGCGGACTCGGCACCGCGACCATCCTGAAAGCCGTGTGAATGCACAGCTGCCGAAGGCTTTGAGGGCCGGGATTCTTGTGGCAAGATGTTCCCGATCCAATTGAGGATCCTGAAAGGTGTATCAACGTGGATGCAACCAACACCCGGATCGAGCCGACGCAGGCATCGGCCTCCCCGGCGCCGATCGTGAGCGGTGAACCCCGATCCGAGGGGCCCGCGACCAGCTCTCCTGATCGTCGCGAAGACAGCCGGGGCGACAGAGTGCACGTCCGCATCCTGAATCGGATCAACAAGGCGATCGGTCTCGTCGCCGGTGCGATCGCAGGTGTCGCCACCATCGTGATGATGTTCCACGTCATCGCGAACGTCGTGGCACGCAAGATCTTCAACCATCCCCTGCCGGCCACACTCGAGATCACGCAGTACTGGTACATGCCGCTGCTCGCGATCCTCGGGATCCTCGCCGCGCAGATCGCGATGGAGAACCTGCGCGCGGACATCCTCTTCGCTCGGTTCCCCCCGGTGGCACGTAAGTGGCTCGCCATTGTGACGAACGTGGTCGCCGCCCTCATCTGCCTCGGCTTCGCGTGGTACTCCTTCGGCGCCGCGGTGGAGAATGCGCGGATCGGCCAGACCGCCGGCATCTCCCTTCTCCCGATCTGGTGGGTCGGGTTCGTCGTTCCGGTGACGTTCCTCCTGCTGGCATACGTGTTCGTCGCCCAGATCTTCCTGCCTGGCCTGGCCGATCCCGACAATGCCGAGAACGAGCTCGAGCGGGAGCTCGGTGAGGACGATGCCGTCGCGCTCGCAGACGGTGTCGTACCCGAGGTGAAGGGTGTGACCAACCGCAGCCTCGGCGGCTGGATCGTCCTGGCGACACTGGTCGCCGTCGTGATCGGCTCGGCCGCGGTCATGCTCGCGGATGTCCCGAAGGAGACGGTGGGAACCGTCGGGCTCGTCATGCTGGTGGCGCTGCTGCTGCTGCGCGTGCCGCTCGCGTTCACGATGATCATCCCGGCGCTCATCGGCCTGTTCGCCATCCGGGGTCCGCGACCCGTGGAGGGCCTTCTCAGCAACATCGCCTACGACGCGACCGCGTCGTGGTCGCTGACCGTCATCCCCATGTTCGTCTTCATGGGCCTGCTCATCTGGCGTTCCGGGGTCACGACGGATCTCTACACGGCTGCACGCGACTGGCTGAACTGGCTTCCCGGCGGGCTTGCCGTGGGCACCAATGCGGCGGGCGCGGCGCTGTCGGCCGTGAGCGGTTCGACGATCGCCCAGGTCTACGCGGTCGCACGCATCGGAATCCCCGAGATGCTGCGCTCCGGATACCGGCCGCGCTACGTCGCCTCGGCCGTCATCTCCTCCGGATTGACGGGTCAGCTCATCCCGCCGAGCATCCTCCTCGTCATCTACGCGGGCCTCGCCGAGGTGTCAGTGGGTCAGCAGCTGATCGCGGGTGTCGTGCCGGGCCTCCTGGTGCTCGTCATGCTGTGCGCCCTCTTCGTCATCATCGCGATCGCGCGGCCGGCGATGGTGGGCAAGGGGCCGGATGCGGTGTTCCCGCCGAACACCGAGCCCGTGGCCCTCTCCGCGAACAAGTGGAAGAGTCTGCTCAACATCTGGCCGGTGGTCGTGCTGATCATCGTCATCGTCGTCGGGATGTTCTCGGGCTGGGTGACGGCGACAGAGGTCGGAGCAGCTGCCGCCTTCATCTCGGTGATCATCACGCTGTGGAAGCTGCGCGGGAAGAACGGCCTGAAGGCGGTGGCGGTCGCGACGCTCGACACGGTGAAGAGCTCCGGCGCGCTGTTCTTCATCCTCATCGGCGGGTACTCGCTGACCCGCATGCTCACGCTCAGCGGCGTGACGACGGGACTGGCGCAGACCGTGATCGACGCGAACCTCACGCCGATCGCGTTCCTGCTGATCATGATGGTCGTCTACCTCGTCATGGGGATGTTCCTCGACTCGCTGGCCATGATGCTGCTCACCGTCCCGATCCTCATGCCCACCCTGGCGGCGATGGACATCTCGCCGATCTGGTTCGGCGTCTTCATCGCGTTCCTCGGCGAGCTCGCCATCATCATTCCGCCGAACGCGATCCTCCTGTTCATCGTCCACAGCATCACGAGACCGAAGGAAGTGAACCAGGGCGTCCGCTTCCGGCTCTCGGACGTGTTCGTCGGCGTCAGCTGGGTGCTTCCCGTCGCGGTGCTCTTCATCGTGATCCTGATCCTGTTCCCGCAGATCGCGCTGTTCCTGCCCGATCTGATGGCCCAGATCGGCGCGGGATGAGTCGATGTCCACGTCGGAGTCCGATGAGCTTCGCCGACTGATCGCGATCCACGGCTGTCGCGACCTCGTCGAGCGCTACACGCTCGCGGTGAACGACGGCGATCTGGATGCGTTCGTCGCACTGTTCGCGCCCGACGCGGTCTGGAAGCGCCCGCACGTGCCGCCGCTGCACGGTCAGGACGAAATACGGGAGTTCATGTCTGGCCGGCCGTCTGCTCGGACCATACGGCACGTCACCGGCGGAATCCTAGTCGATCTCGATGACTCCCTCGACGCGGCGCGCGTGCGCTCGCAGACTCTGGAGTTCACCGGGCCGGCAGTGGAATTCCTGCCGGTGGCGTCGACCGGGCTCAGCCGCATGGTCGAGTACCGCGATCGGGTCGCCCGACTGGACGGCGAGTGGCGGTTCCTCGAACGGGTCACGACCGTGGTGTTCGCAACCCCCGTCTGATTTCGGATCCCGGGTTCGTCAGTCTCGCGGAACCCGGATGAGCAGCGCGTCTCCCTGGCCGGTCCCGCCGCAGAGCGCCGCCGCACCGAGGCCGCCGCCTCGGCGACGAAGCTCGAGCGCGAGGTGGAGCACGAGGCGCGCGCCGGACATGCCGATCGGGTGGCCGATCGCGATCGCGCCGCCGTCCACATTGATGATCTCTTCGGAGAGGCCGAGGTGATCGGCGGACGAAAGCACGACAGCGGCGAATGCCTCGTTGATCTCCACCAGGTCGAGCGCGGTCGGTTGGACATCCGCCTTCGCGCACGCGGCCATGATCGCGTTCGCGGGTTGGAGCTGCATGGTCGAGTCCTTCGGGCCCGCGACCATGCCGTGGCTGACGATCTCGGCGATCCACGCGATCCCTTCCGACTCGGCGAGGTCGCGGTCCATGACGACCAGTGCGGCCGCACCGTCCGATATCGGCGACGAGTTCCCGGCGGTGATGGTTCCATCGGTGCGGAAGCTCGGTGACAGCCCCGCCAGGATGTCGGCCGTCGTCTCGGGGCGCACGCCCTCATCGCGATCCACGACCAGGTCGGGGCCCTTTCGCTGCGGCACCGTCACCGTGGTGATCTCCTCGTCGAATCGCCCCTCGCGCTGCGCCGCCGCTGCGCGCTGGTGGGAGAGGGCGGCATACTCGTCCTGCCGGCGGCGGCTGATCCCGATCTCGTCGTTCTTCCGTTCCGCGAGGAGCCCCATCGACTCACCCGTGAAGGGGTCGGACAGACCATCCACCTCCATGTGGTCGGCCATCGTGATGGCACCGAACTTCGTCGCGCGGCGAGCACGCATCAGATGCGGAGCGCTGCTCATAGACTCCTGTCCGCCCGCCACGACGACCTTGGCGTCTCCGGTGCGGACGAACTGATCGGCGAGGATGACGGACTGGATGCCGGAGAGGCAGACCTTGCTCACGGTGAGGGCAGGGGTGGGCCATCCGATTCCCCCGCCGAGCGCGGCCTGGCGGGCGGGGAGCTGGCCTGCTCCCGCCGTCAGCACCTGACCCATGATCGCGAGGTCCACGCGGTCGCCGGCGACACCTGAACGTTCGAGTGCGGCTCGGATGGCTCGAGCGCCCAGCTGCGCGGCGGAGAGGCTGGAAAGCGCACCCTCGAGCCGTCCCATCGGCGTCCGTGCTCCTGCGACGATCACTGCTCCCATGTTCACTCCTAACAGGTGCCTGAAATGACTCCGGCGTGCGCCCGAGTGCGGTTGGCGTGTTGAATCCTATCCTTAATAAGGGTACTTTTAATGCGAACAAAGGAGCGCGCTCAATGACGGCGGATGCCACCCTCCAGCGCGTTGCGGATCTCGTCCTGATTCGTGAGCTGCAGTCCCGATACTGTCGCGCGGTCGATCGACGCGACGTGGCCGTTCTGCGTGAGGTGTTCCATCCGCAGGCGCACGTGGACAAAGGCGATGGGCCGGTGCCCGTCGATCTCTACCTCGTCGACGTCGCGCGCAGGCACGCCGGAATCCCGATGTCGTCGCACCAGATCACCAACGTCGTCGTCGACTTCCTCCCGAGCGGTGATGCGTTCAGTGAGAGCTACGGCCTTGCGTGGGAGCGCCGTCACGACGGTCGCGGTGGCTTCGTCGACCACAGCCTGCGGGTGCGCTACGGGGATCTGCTCACACGTCACGAAGGGGAGTGGCGGGTGCTGGAGCGCTGCGTCGTGATCGACCAGGTCACCTCGTCGCCCGCCACGGCGACGAGTGACTTCGACGTGCGCGGAAGATTCTTCGGAACGCGGGACGCCGAAGACCCGGTGGTCCGCATGCGACATGAAGAGGAGGAACATGCCAGTTCCGGCACCCGAGCCCTATGAGGCGGAGTCTAATCTGATCCAGATCGACGGCCTCGAGACCCACTACTTGAGAGGCGGATCCGGCAGCCCGGTGGTGCTGCTCCACAGCGGCGAGTACGGCTCGACCGCGGAACTCAGCTGGGAGTACAACTTCGCAGCGCTCGCACGTCACCACACCGTGTATGCGCCGGACTGGATCGGCTTCGGCCGAACCGCGAAGATCCATGACTTCGTCGACTACGCCAAGTTCAAGATCGCCCATATGGGCAAGCTCCTGCGGCACCTCGGGCTGGTCGATGTTCCGATGGTCGGGAACTCGATGGGGGCCAACTTCCTCATCCGTGACGCCGCCTCGGATGCGCCGCAGCTCCAGCCGAGCGGCATCATCGCGATCAGCGGTGGAGGGGCCGTCCCGCAGAACGAGGCGCGTGCGGCCCTGTATGACTACGACTGCACATTCGAGTCGATGAGGCGCGTCGTGTGGGCGCTGTTCGCTGACGACGTGTGGCCGGATGACGATGAGTATGTGCGGCGTCGGTACGACTCGTCGCTGGTCCTGGGAGCGTGGGAGTGCAGTTCAGCCGCCCGGTTGCGCCCGCCGATCGAACGGGAGACGGCCCGCGACCGTGTCCAGCGGAACGCACTCGACTACTCGGGTTGGACGGTGCCGATCCTGCTCGTGGCCGGCGCCGACGACAAGATCAAGGACCGCGGATACGCGTTCGATCTCGCGAAGCAGATCCCCGGAGCACGAGCGATCGAGGTGGACGGCGCGGGGCACTGCGCGCACATCGAGCGTCCCGACCTCATGAACGACATCTTTCTCGAGTTCTTCGCCGAGCACGGAGCGTGAGAAGTCGGGTCGGCGAGCTCGGGGCATCAGCGACGGAGGAGTCATGGCGGAGGACGCGGGGCAGGGTACGGGTTGGACGCCCGGCTCGCTCCCCGAGGTGCCCGGCACGGCCGAGTGGGCGAGGATGCGGGAACGGAAGAACGCGAACTCGCGTGCGCACCTCGTCGACTACATCCAGTCGGACGGCGCCAGGGGGTACTTTCGCGAGCTGCCCGCGGAGAACGGTCCCGGCGCTGTCGTGCATCTCGTCCTGAGGACCGTTGGCCGTACGACCGGGCGGCCGTACCTCACTCCGCTCATCTACGCACCCTGGGCTGATGAGTGCCTCGTCGTCGCGTCGAAGAGCGGGCACCCGAAGCATCCGGCGTGGTATCTGAACCTCACTGCGCGCCCCGAAGTGGAGTGGCAAGTCCGGGATCGACGATTCCGCGGCACCTGGCGTGTCGCCGAGGGTGAGGAGAGGACGGCGATGTGGGAGTTCTTGTGCGCATACGTGAAGATCTTTCCGCGCTACCAGGCGCGCACTTCGCGTCTGCTGCCGATCGTCGTGCTCACGCCCTCCATGCGCATCGAGGAGCGATGGACGGTCCCGGAGTATGCGTACGTGGGGCTCGGTGCGGACTGACGAAAACGGGCACCCGGCACCCGACATCGATGACGGAATACGAGGAGCGAAGGAGCACCTGGTGGCAAACGAGCAGGAGTGGCAGAACGCCTGGAAGACCCTGAGGGAGGAGGGCCCGTTGACCGGCCCCGAACATGAGGCGCGGCAGGAGACGATCCGGGCCATGATGAGCCAGCGAGCGGCCGCGTTCGATGAGCATGTGCGCAACTATCTGGAGACCGACGGACGGATCGGCTACATCCGCGACATGACTCCGTCAGGCGGCAGCGAGACGATGCTGCACCTCATCCTTCGGACCATCGGCCGCAAGACCGGTCGCGTCATCCTCGTGCCTTTGACGTATGCGGCGTGGGCGGACGAGTACATCCTCGTCGCGTCGAAGGGCGGCTACGACAAGCACCCGGCTTGGTACCTCAACATGAAAGCTCGCCCCACCGTCGAATGGCAGGTTCTGGGCAAGCGCTTCACCGGAACCTGGCGCGAGGTCGAGGGCGAGGAGCGGCAGCGCATATGGGACTACGTGTCGGTCTATTACAAGGGGTATGCCGACTATCAGTCGCGCACGTGGCGGAAGCTGCCGATCGTCGTTCTGACACCCACCGGAACGATCGGAGAGAAGTGGGCAGTGCCGGAAGAGCCGCTCACGCCGTAGGCGGCCGGCAGTCGGACGGATCCCTGCGCCAGAGGCGCCGGAGATTCGCAGAGCGAGTGAGTTGGAGACCGACGAGGATTCGACATGGATGATTCGCAGACCACGCGCCTGGAGCTGCTCGAAGCGCGAGTACGGCAATTGGAAGACGAGCGCGAGCTGCGCGAGCTGCTCGCTCGCTACTCGTTCACCGCGGATCTCGGGCGCACGCGGGAGTACGCCGATCTGTACACCGAGGACGGCGCGATCGACCTGCGTGGGCAGAACATGCCGCGGTTCGAGGGGCGTGAGTCCATCTATGCGGACTTCATCAATGGCCCGAAGGCCTCGTCGCGTGCAGGGAAGGCGTTCCACCACGCCGCCCCGACGGTGTTCTTCATCGACGGCGATGAGGCCGAGGCGGAGGGCTACTCGCTCATGTGGGTCCTCGAGGACGACGGATCGGTGGAGGTGCGCAACGCGAACTACTCGCACTGGCGCTTCCGTCGTGTCGATGGTCGCTGGTACATCGTCGAGCGCGTGGTCCGTCTTCTGGGTGCGGCGGATGCCGAGAAGATGTTCACCCGCACGATCCAGCAGCGACCGGACTGAACTCGGCTCCAGCTGGTCGTCGAAGCCGAAGGGGGTGCACCGCGAACGGTGCACCCCCTCAAGCTCTCGAGCTGTCAGGCTCACTCGCCGCCGGGGCGACGCGGGATGAAGACTTCCTTCCAGAGCTCCTCGAGCAGCGCGTCCCTCGCCTCTGCGCCGTTCTTCTCGGCCCACTGCGCGACATCGGCGAACGTGATCTCAGGATCGACTCCCATGTCTGATTCGACGAACGTGCGCCACTTCGCGGAGAGGTCCTCGGCCAGACCGATGACCTGCTCCGGGTCGTCGATGTGGTCGGATGCCCGCACGTTGTCGAGAAGCGCATCGCTCGCCTCGGCGAGCTCGGCGTCCTGCTCGTCGGTCAGGAATCGCAGCCCGCCGCGGGCGGCCTCCGCCTGGTCGATCGCCTGCGCCGCGCTCTCCCAATAGGTGTCGATCACCGCGCCGTAGTACACATCGAGGCGATCCGAGAGGAGCTGCTGAGCGACGAGGGGCAGGCTGTCCCACTTCTCCTTGCCGATGACGAGGCTTCCGCCGCCGACGGCGAAGCTCGTCTCCTGAGGAACGAAGAGGTAGGGAGCGACGTCGAGGACGCCGAAGCCGACGAGTGCCAGCGGGGCGATCACGCCGCAGTCCAGTGTCCCTCGCTGAAGACCCTCGTACAGTTCGTTCGGAACGAGTCCCGTGATGCCGAATCCCAGGCCCTCGAGCTGGGTCGACACGCCCGCGCCACCAGCCGCCGCGATCCGATTGTGGAAGTCGGTCAAGTCCTCACGGCACGCGGGCGCGGCGGCTCCGATGTTCATGAAGGGCACGAGCACATGGAGGCCCTGGGCTTCGAACTCCTCGACGAACCCCGGGGTTTCAAAGGTGAGCTCCTGCATGTAGGCGTTCGACTGGAGGGGATACACCGCCGCGCCGGTGGGGGACATGAAGGTCAGGTTCGAGACCGCGGAGTATGTGGGGAATTCCGCCGGCGTCACACCCGTCGACATGGTGCCGAGGTCGAGGCGCCCCTCGGAGATCGCGTCGTGGATCTCGGTGACGCCCGCGTAGGCATACGCGTAGCCGATGTCGAAGGTGATCTTACCCCCCGACCACTCCTCCACCGCAGCGAAATAGGCCTCCTCTTTAAGGCCGAGGATGCTGCCCTGGGCGGCCACGGTCTGGCCGATGATCGTGATCGGCTCGATGTCTTCGAACGCTGCCTGGTATTCCTCTTTCGAGGCGCCGAACGGCACCCCGCTTTCACCGCTGTCCCCCGGTCCTGTGGGCTCGGGTTCGGCGCTGGACGCACCGCAGGCGGTCAGCGTCAGCAGGACGACGGCGCCGAGGGCGGCGAGGCTCAACTTCTTCCTGGTGCGCATCGTTGGACACCCCTTCTGTGAGCGAACTGCACGTGACTCTCCGTGCGGAGATGAAAAAGAGGATACGGTATTTCGATCGCCGGCGCGATCATCGATCGATGTGGGCGAGGGTCACCAGGCGAGGAAGCCCCCGTCGATCACGAGCGCGCTCCCCGTCACGAAGGCTGCGCGGTCGGATGCCAGATAGGCGACTCCTTCGGCGATGTCGACCGGCTCACCCAGCCGACCCTGCGGGTACCGTGCCAGCGTCGCCGCCTGCGAGGCGTCCTCGCCGAGCAGAGCACGCGTCATGCCGGTGACGATGACGCCCGGATGCACCGAGTTCACGCGAATCCCGTCGGGCGCGAGGTTCACGGCCGCCGACATCGTGAGCGCCCGCACCCCGCCCTTCGAGGTGCCGTAGGCGCTCACGCGACTCCCGACGAAGCTCGCGATCGATGCGGTGTTGATGATCGAGCCGCCTCGCGCGCGGCGCATCGCAGGAACCGCGGCCTGGATGCCGAGCCACACGCCGGTCAGGTTGACGTCGATGACCCGTCGCCAGTCCTCGGGCGCGAGCTCGTGCAGGCGGTATGTCGCCCCGGTCTCGGGATCGCGCGTGGAGCCGACCCCGGCGTTGTTGAAGAGCACGTCCAGCGACCCGAACTCGTCCTCCACGGTCTCGACGGCGCGTACCCATCGGTCCCGATCGGTGACGTCGAGAGTGACGGCGATCGCCCGGGCTCCCTGCTCCCGCAGCTCGGCGGCCTTGTCGGCGGCGGCCGCGCCGTCCGCGTCCGCTACGGCGACGGCGGCGCCTTCGCGTGCCATGACGTCCGCGGCGGCTCCGCCGATCCCCCCGGCGCCGCCCGTGATGAGTGCGACGCGGCCATCAAGCATGCCCATGTTGCCCAGCCCTTCCCCTCTGAATCTGCTTCTGCCCGGTCATTGGTATTCGAGCCGTCGCAGGATCCTCCGCTCGGACAGCCTCCAGCCGTCCGGGGTGCGGACGAGTCGGTCGCGGTAGTGTCCCCACGAGACGATGCCCCAAGGCCGATCGTCCATCCGGCCGTAGTAGAGCCAGTCCGAATCGGCGGTCGCCGTGTCGCCGTCGAGGCGGACGAAGAGGTTGAAGATCTGATGCAGATAATCGGCGGGGGAGTGCAGCGCGCCCCAGCGTGCCCGGCGCTCGATATCATCGAGCCCGCGATGCTCGCTGCCGTCCGCCAGGATCCAGACGCCATCCGGCGCCCATGCGTCGCGGAGGCGATCCCATTCCTGCCGGTCGATCGCGAGCGAGTAAGCACTGAGGGCCTGCTCGATCCCTTCTCGGTCCGACAATTCACCGCTCACGCCCGATCCCTCCCGCCGAGCACGGCGTAACTGAAGTCCCCCGGCCCGCGCACACCCTGACGTTTCCCCGTCAGGAACGGGTCCGCCGTGGACACGGATGCGGAAGCCCATTCGTAGACGACAGTGCGGCGGGAGATCCGCAGGTCGCCGTCGCGATCCTCGAACTCGTCCACATATCGAACTCCCATCGCGGAGACGCCGCTGGAGGCGTCGCCCGCATCGAACAGCGCTGACACCGGCGCATCCGGCCGCAGGGTCTGATAGCCCACGCACGCGGTCTCGGCGACCGCACGATGCCTCGCGCGATCGATCTCCAGGAGCACGGTCTGACCGAGGAAGTGGAACATGACTCCCACCGTCGCCACGCGCGACGCCAGATACTCGGCGAGTTCCTGGGGCGATCCGCAGATCGACCCGTGGTCGTCCACCGCGTCCGGGTGGTACGTCGATCGCATCAGGTCCCAATCGCAGCGATCCACTCCACGCGCATTGCGCGCGACGAGTTGTGCGATCTCGAAGTGAAGCTGGGATTCGAGGCCTACGGCCCATCGATCGGGGGATGCGTCCATCCTGTCTCCTTCCTGGCCGGCGGCCGGGGCAGGCACCGCTACGCGACCGCGACCACTTCCTGGCGCGCGAAGTCCGGCGCCGGCTCACCGGGGATACGGACGCGATCGCGCGTGATCTCCGCGACGTTCCGACAGCCGGTGAGACCCATCGCGTTCTCGGTCTCGTCGCGAAGGATGCGGATGACTCGCCGAACGCCCTCTTCACCGGCGACCGCGAGCCCGTAGATGTAGGGGCGTCCGACGAGCACGGCCTTCGCGCCCAGGGCGAGAGCCTTCACGACGTCGGTGCCGCGCCGGATGCCGCCATCTAGGAAGACCTCCGCGCGGCCGCCTGCCGCGTCCACGACCTCGGGCAGCGCCGTGATGGTCGCGGGAGTGCTGTCGAGCTGGCGACCCCCGTGGTTCGACACGACGAACCCGTCGACTCCGAGGCCGATGAGCTCGTCGACCTCGTCCCCGCGCAGGACGCCCTTGACCACCAGCGGGCCCTTCCAGGTCTTGCGGACGAGTTTGAGATCGTCCAGCGTGACGGGGCGCATCGTGCTCGACAGTTTGCTTCCGGCGGCCTTGATCGAGAGCATCTTCGGATTGAATCCGGAATTGCCGCGGCCGACCCCGCCCCGCACGAAGTCCAGAGCCCAGCCGGGGCGCACAGCGCCGCTCATCAGCAGGCCGGGGCCGAGCTTGATCGGGATCTTGACGTTGTGCCGCGCGTCGCGTTCGCGCAGCGCGCGCATCGTCGTGTCGACCGTCAGGCACAACGCGTCGTATCCCGCCTCGTCCGCTCGCCGTACGAGGTCCTCCGTCTCGGTGACCGGCCCCGGCGGGAGGTAGAGCTGGAACCACCGCGGGCCGGTGGCGACCCGTGCCACGTCCTCCAACGGGTAGCTCGTGACCGTGCTGAGCGCGAAGATGGCGCCCTCCGCCCCGGCGGCTCGCGCGACCGCGAACTCCGCATCCCGGTGCACCAGGCGCTGGTACCCGCACGGGTCGAGCATGATCGGCATCGAGGTCTTGACTCCGAGGATCTCGGTGTGAAGGCTGCGCGTGGTGATGTCCACGAAGGGCTTCGGTCTCACGGTGATCGCATCGAGTGCCGAGCGATTCGCCCGCATCGAGACCTCGTCACCGGCGCCGCCTTGCACCATGTCGAAGATCGGCACGGGGAGCCGGCGGCGGGCCGCCTTCTCGTAATCCGCGACATTGAGGAGTCGATCCAGCTTCTTCGTCATTCTTCGTGGGTTCCTTACGGGCGTCAGGTGGATGGCGTCGTCGCGCGGTGGCGCGCTATTCGGCGGGCCACTCGATCGGAGGCATCAAGACGGCGGCGAGAGGCTTCTTGAAGCTCTCCGGCAGCCCGGGAGGGTCGAGATAGATGCGTCCCGTCTCGACATAGACGTGACGTGCATCGGTGAGCATGTGCTGGGAGGCGCCGTGCGCGTCGCGGAAGAACCGCTGGATCCGGTTCTCGGGACCGTTCCGCAGGCCGTCGCCGCCGGCCGCGAGGTAGATCTCGCGCGTGACATCCGCCGCCTGATAGATCGCGTACGTCGCGGCCAGGCGGACATCCGCCTCCTGCTCGGGCGTCGCCTTCTCGCCGGCCGCGACGGTGTCGCGCAGCGAGTCGAGCGCATCGAGCGCGAACGCTCGTGCGGACCGATAGGACGCGCGCCACTTCGCGAAATCGGTCTGCTGGGTCTCCTGCCTGGCCAGCAGCCCGCTCGGCGGCCGCACCTTCGTGCGCGCGAACTCGGCGAACTCGTCAAGGGCGCCGCGCATGATGCCCAGGGCGACGCCGATATGGGCCATGCACGTCATCGAACGCACACCTGCGCGGTGGAGGGTGTCGCCGCGCAGCGTCTGAGGGCTGCGCACGAGTGCATCCGGAAGGAAGTGATCCTTGATGGCATAGTCGACGCTCGTGGTCGCGACCAGGCCCATCACGTCCCAATTCCCGCTGAGCTCCACTTCGGAGGCGGGGGTCAGGCCGGTGATGACAGACTTCGCCCCCTTCTCGTTCAGCACCGGCTTTCCATCGTCGTCGACGACGACGAAACCGGCATGGAACCATCCCGCGGCGCTGCTGCCACTGGCGTAGCGCCAACGACCCGACACGATGTAGCCGCCCTCCACGCGCCGCGCGACGCCCCCCGGCGAAGTCTCGCCGGCGCTGATCGGATTCCCGCTGGCGATGATCATCTCGATGCCCTCATCCGGGAGCCCCGCATAGTTCGCACCCATACCCGCCATCGGCGCCATCAGCGCCCAGCCGGTCGAGCCGTCTGCGGCGGAGATCTCCTCGAGAGTGCCGAGCACCTCCGCAGGGGTGGCCTCCCCGTGCGTGGTTCCGCCGCCGATCTCGGTGGGGATCAGGAGCGAATACAACCCTCCTTCGTAGAAGGCCTGGACGAGCTCGGGCGCGACGACCGCGTCGGCTTCGGCTTTCGCAGCCAGTTCGCGAACTCGAGGAGCGATGCCGCGAGCCACGGCGACGGGATCGCCGGCGAGCGGGAAGGGGCGTGGAGTGGTTCGGATCGACGCCGACGAACTCTGGCTCACAACATGCCTCCAAGCCAATTGAGGATGCTAATATCGCTAGCGTAGCAGTTTCCCGAACTGCGCGAGATCCAGCAAGACCGAGCCCGCGCTGCCGGGCCAGGGGCGGCTCGGGCGGTGTCCAGGCGCCCTCGATCGGAACCTGCCGGCGGTCCGCGCCGGCGTCGGAATCAAGGAGGATCATGGCGAAGGCATTGCTGCAGGTGTGCACGAATCCCGCGTCGGCTGCCGTTGAGGGGGAGTTCAACGAGTGGTACGACGCGGTTCACCTGGGCGAGCTCATCGAGCTCGTCCCCGGGATCGTCGCGGCCAGCCGATACCGGGTGGATGACCTGAGTCACCGGACGAGCGTCGCGTTCCGGGAGGGCGACCCCGATGAACCGCTCTTTCCGCACCGATATGCGGCCCTCTATGAGATCGACGCCGACGATCCGGAGGCGGTGGTTCGCGACATCCGCATCAAGGCCTCCGAAGGGCGGTTCCGGATGAGCCCCGCCCTCGACGCCCAGGCGGCGCCGCCCGCGATGATCCTCTTGACTCCGACGGGCGCTGCGGCACCCGTCGGCCACCCCGAACACAGCCAGGTCGAGTCCGCGCGATGAGTGATGACGTTCTCGGCGGCGGCATCGCGGTCGTCACCGGGGCCGCCTCCGGACTGGGGCGCGGCTTTGTGGACCGCGCGGCAGCGCGCGGAATGAGGATCGCGCTGGCGGACGTGGACCTGCCACGGATTGAGCAGCGCGCGGCCGAGCTCTCCGCCGACGGGGTGGAGGCCGTTGCCCTGCAGGTGGACGTGGCGGATCCCGGCGATCTGGAGCGCCTGGCGGAGACGGTGTGGGCGCGCTGGGGCCGAACGGATCTGCTCGTGAATAACGCCGGCATCATCGCGCACGCCCGCGTGTGGGAGATGCCCGTCGACGCCTGGCGACGCGTGGTCGACGTGAACCTGCATGGGGTCTTCTACGGGATGCGTGCCTTCCTCCCGCGGATGATCGAGCACGGCAAGCCTGCTCACGTGATCAACGTCGCCTCTGTCGCGGCGCTCACGACGAGGCCGTCGACCGCCTCGTACGCGGCGTCCAAACATGCCGTCATGGCTCTGACGGAAGCGGCGGCACACGACCTCAAGGACGTTGCTCCGCAGATCGTGATGTCGGTTGCCGTCCCGTCCGGAGTGCGAACCGAGATCTTCGAGCGGGCTCCGGCCTTCGATGAGGCGGGTCGGCGAGACCGAGCAGCCAAGGGGCAGCGCATCGCGGCCGGCGCGGATCCGGCGGAAGCTGCCGAGATCTTCATCCGCGGCGCGGCGCGCGGACTCCTGCGCGTCCACTCGGATCCGGTGCACTCATCCGCGCTCATCGCCGAACGCGCTCAAGACCTCGCTGACTTCGATCGCGTCGGCGTGGGGCTTGCACAGCCCATCGAAGCGTCCGGGTCTTAACGAGCCGTCAAGCCGCCGTCGACGACGATCGCCTGGCCCGTGATGAACGACGCCTCGTCGGAGGCGAGGAATCCGATCACCGCTCCGATCTCCTCGGGACGCCCCCACCGGCCCATCGGCACCCGCATGGTCTCGCGGATGAACTTCTCACCCCCGTCCTCGGCCGTGTGCCGCTCCTCGTTGATCCGGGTGGCGACGTGGCCCGGACACACGGCGTTCGCGCGGATGTTGTCGGCGGCGTACCGCAGAGCGACGTCCTTGGTCAGTCCGATGACGCCGTGCTTGCCCGGTGAGTAGCCCATCGGCGCGACCCGGGATCCGGTGACTCCGCAGATCGAGGAGACGCTGACGATGCTTCCGCCACCGGCCCGCTTGAGCGGCTCGAGGCTCGAGCGGATCGCGCGCCACACCCCGGTGAGCATCATGTCGACGTTGCGCTCGAAGACGTCGTCACCATCTCGGGCGACGGCACCCGCGGAGTTGACCAGGATGTCCAGTCGGCCGAAGACTCGTTCCGCGCCGATGACTGCCGCGTCGACCTGATCGTCATCGAGGACGCTCGCTGCGATGAACTCGGCCTGACCGCCTCGACCGTTGACGAGATCGCGCACCTCGGAACCCCGGTCCTCGTCGACGTCGGCGACCATGACGGATGCGCCGCGTGCCGCGAGAGCCTCGGCGCCGGCGCGACCGATGCCGCTGGCGCCCCCGAAGACGATCGCGACGCGACCGGTCAGATCCCCGCGGGCTGACTCCGGCGTTGCGCTGCTCTGCTGCGGCATTATCTTTCCCTCCACCCGATCGAACGATCGGCCGCACACGCGACCTCATTAAAGCCGCACACGCGACCTCATTAAAAGAGATTGGCTATCTCCGATGACGGCAATGATACTTGCATCGAGTACTAATTAAGTGTCATGATCTTCCTGCACAAAGAAGTGCCGCATCGGCGTGTCCGATGCCACAGCGATCGGGAGAACAATGGTCAAGAAGAACAGAGCGGTGCTGGCCGGCCTGGGGCTCATCGCAACTGCCGCACTCCTCATCAGCGCGTGCTCCTCGGCCGACGAGCCGAACGAGGAGCCGACGGCGTCCGCCGAAGACGGCGTTCCCTTCGGCTCGCCTATGGAGGTGTGGCACGAGGCCTTCGAAGACGTCGAGCCGATCACCCTCATCGTCCAGACCCCTGGCCCGAAGGGGTCGCCTGTCGGAGCAAAGGAGGAGGCGTACTACGCCGCGGTCGAGCAGTGGTCGAATGGCAAGATTGCGTTCGACATCGCCTATGCCAACGCGATCGCCGGCGTGCTCGATGCACCACAGGCCATCGCCGAGGGACGGCTCGACATGAGCATCGTCCTTCCGACGTATGAGGCGGAGCGGTTCCCGACCTATGTCGCGGTCGCCACCGGGACAGTGATCCCGGAGTCCTCGGCCGTGGTGGGCATGCTCCAGCAGCACGCGTGGATGTGGGATGTCGGGTGGCACAACCAGGACGTCATCGACGAGTTCACGGATGCCGGGCTCGCGATCATCGAGCCCTTCAACATCTCGACGGAGAACTACCCGTTCATCTGCACCCAGGAACGCACGAGCGCGCAGGATGTCGCCGGTGCCCAGATCGTGGCGTCGTCCGCAGTCCTGGCGTCTCAGCTCACCGCGCTGGGGGCGAGCCCGGTCTTCATCTCGCCGTATGAGCTGTTCGAAGGCCTCCAGCGAGGAACCGTCGCGTGCACTGCGACAGCCCCCCAGAATGCGATCTCTCAGGGGATCTACGATGTTGCGCCGTACCTCAACACGTTCACGACGACCTTCGCGCTGACGCCGGGTGCCCTTGCGATCGGCAAGGACGTCTATGACTCGCTTCCGCTTGTGGCCCGTCAACTCCTCTTCGATCGCACGGATGTCTTCCTTCGAGTGCAGATCGAGTCGACGTGGACGGCCAACCAGGACAGCGTTGCGACCGCGAAGGAAGCCGGCGGTGGAGTGTTCCCGGTCAGTCGGGAACTGAACGGCCGGCTCGCCGACTTCAATGGGACGATCCTCGACGACCTCCGTGCGGCGCACGGCGACGCGTTCGTGCAGACGATGATCGACGCCAACGAGCGGTGGTACGACGTGATCGTCGACGACCTGGGCTACGACCCCGACGTCACACTCGACACGCTCGCGGACTACCTGCCGACGATGCCCGACCTCGAGGCGTACATGGAGGCGGTCTTCCAGTCGATCCTCGACGTGCGACCGAGCGAGTGACCCGCGGTGGTGTCCGCGATCAAGGGGGTCGCGGACACCACCACTATCCACGATCGCCGATCGACCGGAGGTGACCGAGATGACGATCTCCGATGACGAGTTCCACGCGCTGCAGGCGCGCCTGAAGCGACTGGAAGACGAGAGCGCGCTTCGAGAGCTGCTGTCGAAGTACGGTCTCGCGGCCGATCTCGACCTCCGCGACGAATACCGTGATCTGTTCACCGAAGACGCCTTCATCGACATCGCCGGGCGCCAGCCGCCGGGAGTCTTCGAGGGGCGGGACGCGATCCTCGAGCAGTTCTTCGACGGCAGCCAGCTGCGATCCATGACCGGCTACTGCCAGCACCACGCGTACAGCGGTCCGATGGTGTTCCATATCGACGGCGACGAGGCAGTCGCCGAGGGGTACTCCATCGTGTACGTCGTGAGCGATCGCGAGAAGCGCCAAGTCCGCGCCGGCCACACGTTCCATCAGGCCATCCACGTCACGAGCGCCAACATCAATCGCTGGACGTTCCGCCGCGTGGACGGCAGGTGGAAGATCACAGGCCGCGTGAACCGCATGTTGGGCGACGTCGAAGAGTCCCGGAGGGTGGTCGCGAGGGTACTGGCCAACTGGGACGA
>Ga0182749_1000220_pt1 | contig 60856 bp, 66 predicted proteins | sample eDN3rd37CKraftMG_FD_128875 | JGI IMG/M metagenome (GOLD analysis project Ga0182749, IMG submission 128875) | Enriched Miracle-Growth compost microbial communities from Emeryville, California, USA - eDNA 3rd pass 37_C Kraft MG (version 2) (version 2) ...
AGGACGGCTACGTCGCCTCACGCACGTCCTACGCCTATGACGCGCCGTCCCGGCAGGTGGTGCTGCGAGACCGCGACGACGCCGTGCTCGCCATCCCCGTCGGCTCCGTCACCGCGAAGCCTGCGCCGGCGGAGGTCTCGCTCCGCTGGGAGGGCGAGCTCACCGCCACCGAGCGCGATCCGTTCCTGTACTCGCAGACGATGGAAGACGCCACGAACTACAAGGCTCGGCTGCCGGGACCGGAGCCGGAGCCCGACCCGCTTACCGGCATCGTGCCCGACACCAACATGCTGCACGCCTCCTGGGCGCCCGACGACGCCTGGACCGCGAACATCGTGCTCGACCCGAGCACCGGATACGCGGCCGGCTCCGACCAGGGGTTCGCGGTGTCCGAGGCGCACGACGGCGGCAGGTACACCTACCAGGTCGCCGACCTCGAGACCCGCACGGCGCAGGCGCGGCTCGATGTCCCGTCCGGCGCGGGGATCGACACCGTCACGGTCGACGCGGCCGGATACGTCGTGATGACGGTCCCCAATGCGGATCAGCAAGGCCTCCTCGTCATCGCCACCGCCGACTCCATCCGCGCGTCGGTGATCGGCGAACGGGGATGGCTCGGGTGGTGACCCGAGCTGCTTCAGCTCGGGAATGAGTGGCGAGATCTCGACCTCCCGTCGAATGGCCTGGCCCAGCGCGGACCTAGGCTGATGCCATTCGCAGCACCGGAGGTTCGCATGGGGCAGAACCGCCGCTACGACCTCGTCGGACGTGATCTCGACCGGTGGGAGAGGCGGCACCGGGCAAAGGCCGGCGAGCCGCTCGGCCTCTCGCCCGAGCAGCTGAAGCTGACGGGCAGCCGCAGAGACTCCCGCGAGCCGATACCTGTCGAGGCGCGGGTCGACCATCGCGTGGTGTACGACGAACCTCTTGTGGTGGAGGCGGTCGCCGTCGCGTGGACCGACGATGCCGTACTGGTGCGGTGGACCCCCACGGGCTCTCGGACCCCCGTGGAGCGCTGGGTGTGGGCCAACGCGGTGCGGCGGCGCTGACCGGCAGCGACACGTTCAATCGATCGAGGCGGGTACCAGTACCCTCGGTGTATGGCCCGCACCGCGTCTCCCGCTGCTGCTCACATCGGCGCGCGCATCGCCGCAGTGCGGTCGAGCCGCGGCATGACGCGTGATCAGCTGGCCGTCGCCACGGGAATCGACTCATCGAACATCCGCAGCTACGAGAGCGGCCGCGCGCTCATGAACGTGCAGTCACTGGTGCGCATCGCGGAAGCCCTGGACGTCGAAGCTGGCGAGCTGCTCGAAGGAGTCACGAGCGACATGTTCACCCGCACCTCGAGTGCTGCATCCAACCCATGAGACCCGCCTACAAGGACGAGCAGGACATCGTCGACCATGCCTCGGAGATAGACGTCAGTGACGTGTGCTTCTACCCCGCAGAGAGCGATGTCGCGCACAGGTTCCTGGCGTCGATTCGAGGCGGTGGCCTCGTCAAGCGAGAACGTCCCGATTTCGAGGACCCCGCGGCGTCACTCCTGCTGGAGGCGATGGTTGTTGACGACCATCCCCGGCCCGGCAGGAAGGACAGGACGAGGGCACGCGAGAGCGAGGTGCTCCGCGATCTTGAGGCCGCCGGGTTCGACCTCCGCCCTGACGTCAAGGTCGTCGCCGCGGTCAGCAGCGGGCTCCCGACCGAGCAGGACCACAATTACACGGGCTACATCGACCACTTCGCCCGCACCGTGCTGAAGCACGCCCGGAAGGTGGACGCATACCGGGCCGAGCGTCCCGGATATCAACTGGGATTCCTCGTCTTCGACGAATCGACGGCCTACTTCGAGACCCTCGGATCGTTCGGACAGGACGGCAAGGGTCGACCTCATCTCTGGTTCGCCGACACGGCCTTCACTGACGTGATGGTGCAGTCAGGAGCCGACTGCTTCGTCTGGCTGACGCCGTACAAGCGCCTGCTCACGACCCCCACCGAGACGATCGCGCTCCCCGCCTTGACGATCATCGACGTCATGATGCTTCGCCAGGCGGAAAGACATGCCTACGACGCGCGTCGCATGATCTCCGCCGAGGAATGACGCCGGATTCGTCAGCCGGCCAGCCGGTGCCGGCCGTGAGGCTCTTGACTCGCAGGTTCGATTTGGCGCACGCACCAGCGTGCAAGCTGCTTCGTGTGGTGGCCCGGAGCTCCGGCGAACAGCGGCGGTAATCGGTCGCGAACGTGGAATGGATGAGGTTCCCCCTGCGCCTCCGGGCGACGAGAATGCCGACCGCGCAGACGAACGAGTGGCGGTCCTCCGCGTCTGCGCTTCGTCGTCGGTTACAGTCAGGCCGCGACGTTCCGCGCGTGGTCGGCGTCATGGGCCACGATGGGAGAAGGAGAGGCGCAGCAATGACCAAGAGCGTGAAGGACCATCTCGCGGAGCACCCCGTGGACCCGGGACGAGTCGAAGCCCACAAGAGGAGGATGCTGGCGCAGACCCGCGGGATGCAGCTCCGCGAACTGCGCGAAGACCTCGGACTGACGCAGGCGCAGCTGGCCGCAAGCATCGGAGTCGGCCCTCGCCAGGTGTCCCGGATCGAGCGCGGAGACCTCAACGACGTGAGAGTCGGGACGCTTCGCGCCCACGCCGCAGCGCTAGGCGCGGAGCTGTCCATCAACACGGCTATGGGGGACGCGCGCACGCGAATCGGCTGACCTGGCGCACCGGAACCGGTTGCCCGTCGAGGGCTACGCGGAGGTGCTCCCCCTCTGGCCGCCCGCTCAGATCGGGCACGAGCAGGTTCATCGTGGCAATGTCCTCGATCCGGTCAGGTCGTTCCAGCAAAGGATGACCGGGGTCTGGGTCTGACCTTCAGCGCACCTGCGTCCTCGTCCTCCTCCCATCGCGAACGAGTTGCCCTTCACAATGCCCGCGACTCAGCTTCGCGCCCGCCCGATTCGGAACCCATCTCTACACATCCCGTAGTTCGTGCTGACGATCTCGTCCTCGCTGGACCGGATGACCGGGGTGCAGTCCTCGACCAGCTCCCCGGTGGCGCTGCGCTGTTCCTTGGCGCGCGCGGTCGTTCTGCCCTCGCCGCAATCGAAGCTGTATCCCCTATGTCGCTGCGGTTGATGATCAGCTGCACTTCCACGCGAACTTCATCATTGGGCACAAGGCAGTACTCGCCGTCTGTCCCGCTCCCTCCAGCACAGCCAGCGAGCAGGAGCGTGATGCGGGTGATCGCCCCAAAGGCAACGAGCAAACGGGGAAGTCCTCCCTCGTGTCATCTCGTCAGTACCGGTCGCATCTCGTGACCGCGGCCGCACAGCGGGACAGAATGTCGCCCACGCATCAGCGCCGCGATCGAGCTACCGGAAGCGATGAGTACCTGGTCCTCATCGCTTCCTCTCGCGACTGTTGAGGTGTGGCGGACAGAGCGCTCAAGACGACTCTCGGAGCACAGCTCCGCGCCATCCGCCTTGCCCGCGGGCTCACCCAGGAACAGCTTGCTGAGAGGCTCGACGTGACGCCCCGGTACCTCGCCGGCATCGAGCGCGGCGAGCGGAACCTTACTCTCGATTCCGTGGACGTCCTGGCACAGCAACTCGGGGTCGTGCCGTCACTCGTGCTCGATCCGCGCTGAGTTCCGGCTCTCCGGAGCGCGCACACGCGCCGGCTCAACAATGGGGTCCGGCAGAGCGCAACCGCGCCTCGGTCGGATCTCGCGCCGATCCTCGCTCGCGCTCTCGGACCAGGCCGGCCATCCTGTGGGCAGCACATTATCGACGCAGTGCGCCGCGATCGCGACCGAGGAGCCGCACATGACGGTCGTGGCGCGGACGTCCTGGAAGGAGACGGCCACGGGCGTGGCGGCCCGGCTGGACAGCGCCGGCCTCATGTGGTCCGACGACTGATTCGTCCGAACGCAGCACCTACGAGGCTTGACGACTACTCATTCAGATAGGCGATCGCCGGGAGCGTTGCGAGGCGTGCTCCGATTCGGCCCCATGCCGCGTCGATCCGAGATTGCTCATCCTTCGGATGGCCGTACCACTGGGACATGGCCTCAGCAGACGAGCCTCGTGATCTCGATCTTCAATGCCTTCGTCAATCCGAGACGTCCGAGTTCGCGCTCATAGTAGCTGCGGCACTCGCCCGGGTCGACGTTCCCGCCGTCCCGGTCGAGCAGCTTCTCCCCGTGCTGCATCGGATACTTGAGGTCCGCGTACAGCAGCGAGATCGAACGATGGGCGGGCTATCGGCCAGCGCGTACACAGGGGTCGTGGCTACGACGATCGGCTCGGCGAGCGGAGCATCGCCACTGACGGTGCCCGCGGCGGTCGCCACGGTGATGGTCGACATCGCCTACATCTCGCAGCTGCAGATCCGCCTCGCCTACGACATCGCAGTCCTATACGGCGTTCCCCTCGACGTGGAGGACCCGGACGACCTCTGGAAGCTCATCCGCGTCGCCTTCACGGTCAGGAGCGGCGAGCTCGCTCGGGAGGGCGCGATAAAGGCCGTCCCTGCCTTGATGCGTCCGTTGATCAAGACGTTCTATTCGAAGTCCGTGCTGGCCGCCGGCAGAAGCCTCCCGGTCGTCGGGAGGTTTCTGCTGCAGCGCAACGTCATCAAGATCGGGATCCCGCTCGTTGGCATCCCGCTCGCCGTGGCGCTCAATCGATGGACCACTGCGGTCGCCGGCAAGCACGCGCGAGGCGTCTTCCGTAACGAGGCGCGGGTGCTCGAGGTCGCAGAGCGCCTGCTCGACCGGAGCCGCCACCCGCAGATCCTGCTCTGGGTCGCCTGGCTCGTGGTGCAGGCCGACGGCAGAATCTCCGACGACGAGGCGCTGCTGATGCGGCACCTCATGCGGATCGCACGGGAGCGCCACGAGATCGCGGACGAGCGGCTCGCGAGTGTCGTCGACGTCGTTGCGGAGGACGTCTGGTCGCTCCTCGCGGACGAGCACGCCGATCACTCCGACCTCGTCGACGCCTCCGTCGTCGTCGCGGAGATCGACGGGGACGCCAACGCCAAGGAGCGCGCGGTGCTCGACGAGCTCCGCACCCGCGTCCACACGGCGACACACGACGCCGTCGTGTGATCCGCCGGCACCACAGTGCGCAGACCTTCGTACCATCGGAGGGAGGGGCAGCCATGAGTAAGCACGTCCGCATCGGATCGCTCCACCTGGCCGTCGTGGCGAGCCCGCCCGAGCGCCACGCCACGGTGCGCGCCTGGCGATAGCAGGGCGTGCGCCCGGGCGGGTGGCTAGAGATTTAGATGCGGCCTACTCGATGATTCCGGGTACGGAGTCCCCGCTGAAGTCCCGGGTTGATGAGCGATAACTCGCTCATTGCTCCCGCCTTACCAGTCGCTCCGAAGTGCGATCGTAGACGTAATCGGTGATCTCGCCAGACATGATCATGGCAACGGCCTGATTGATTACGTCGCGGGGCACGACGAACCACTCCGAGGGGTCGTAGTCTCGGCCTTTCCGGTCGACCTGCGTCAGGTCGAGACGGGCGTCGGCGAACACCCGGTGCAGCAAGTTCTCCAGTGCTGACGCCTTGACGTTGTACACCCGGTAGTCAGCGACGATCTTCACCGGGGCCATCAGGTACGTCGGCGACGTCGACGCGCCTTTCACCCGCTGCTCGACGCTGGTGGTCGAGAACCCGATCTTGTGCAGGTTCTTGATGTTCGCAATCACGGGGTCGCTGCTGAGTGACTGCAGGACATAGATGTGACCGCTCTCGACGTCCCCATCGAGAATCTCATTCAGATCAGTCCCCGCCCTGACAATTGCCTCACCGCCCTGCTCATGGAGCCTGATCGACAACGACTGTCGGTAGAGCGACGATTCCGTTCCGTTCTCGAAGATCACCCGGAGACGCTGCTTCTGCTCGGCCTTTCCGCCGACAATCATGGTCTTCGTCTCGCCTACCTCAGCGACGAACAGCAACATGCCGTTGAGAACAAAGAATCGACCTGGCTCAATGGTCTGAACTCCCCGGAACGGTGCACGGTGCTTCGTCCCGTCGCGCAGTTCGGCATGGGTGTTAACGAAAAGGTGCTCGAAGTTCTCAAAGTCCTTGGCGCGCTCGCGTCGAGCGATGGAAACAGGCGCATCCGCGGAACGCCGCGCGGGGAGATCCGACACATCGAGGATCCCCGCGTCATCGCCCAGGAGTTCGTCGAGTTCATCACCTTCCAGTAGGTCGTCGATGGACGCCGGCGCAGCAGGAGCTTCGAGCAGTCCGAACTCGTCGAGGTGCTTGACTGCCTCAGCCTTTGCTTCGTTCGCCAGGAACCCGTCCAGGCGAGCTCCGAGCTTACGCTCGGCGATCTTGCGCGTCTGCGAGCTGGGCAGCCGCCCTTCGGTGCGCCGGAACTCCTGGATTTCAAGGAAGGCTCGCTCCAGGCGATCTGATGAGGTGAGCTTCTTCGGCTTATCAGGCGCAATAAGGAGTTCATCGTCGAGGATGTCGTCAAGACTCAGCGGCGCTTCGGTCTCGTTGTCGCTCATTCCACCACCATCTCAGTCGCCGCCTTCTGCGCCTTGCGCTGCGCGGCGAGCTTCTGCAGGAACAGCAGTGCGGCCCCCAGTCGCTTCTCGGCGGGGTCCTCGGACCGGATGTCCGGGCTCTTGCCGTGGACCTGTTTCCAGGTCTTGATCTTCGGGAACAGGGCCAGGGCTTCCTCCTCGGAGAACTCGATCTTCATGGATGTGATCGTGTCCTGGATCAGCCGCAGCACCGAAGGGGTGACGGACTTCGACAGCACCTCGAACGCCCGCTGGAACGGGTTCACCGAGTCGATGAGGTTGATATTCAGCTCATCGATGTTCACGAACTTCTCGGCCATCTTGATGAACCGCTGGTCCCCAACAGGCCTCACTTCGCTGTTCTTGATCACCGAGTCCACGACGACCTGCTGGCGCACCTCCTCGACCTGCTCCTCGGAAAGGTCAGGGTATTTCTCCCGGATGATCTTCGGGATCAGCACCTTGTTCGTCGTCTCGGCATCGACCGACCCCGCTGCGGCCCGGGCGAAGGTGTCGTCCTGCAGGATCGTCGCCTTCAGGTCATTCAGGTCCGTCGCGACGATCTGCTTCACACGGTCGCTGGACGGCTCCTTGAAGCCCTTGATCTTCAGCTCGCCCTTCTTCGCGGGCTCGTCATCATCGAATTTCTTCGTCTTGAAGTTGAAGTTCGGAGCGAGGACCTGCTCCATGAGCAGCGACGCCGTGATCGCCTTCAGCATGTTGTTCACCGACACCTTCACCTCGCCCTGCGACGCATCGGGCTCGGCGATGAGGTTCGTGAACTGCGCGTGCGACTTGCCGGGACTGTCGCGAGTCACGCGACCGATGATCTGGATGACCTCGGTGAGAGACGCCCGGTAGCCGACCGTCAACGCGTGCTCCGCGAACGGCCAGTCGAAGCCCTCCTTCGCCATTCCCAGCGCGATGATGATGTCGACCGCATCGCGCTCCTTCGACGCCGTGTGAGACAGGTAGTGCAGCGTATCACCACGCTTCTTCTGGTCAGTGTCGTCCACGAGATCCGCGACCCGCACGATCTCGCCCGTGTCCTCGCGGCGCACGCTAATGATGCCTGTGTCGGGGTCGGTGGATTCAACGTGCCCGATCGCGTCAATGATGCGGCCGACCTCTTCGATCTTGTCCTTCGTGGACTCCCCCGAGTTCACGCTCGGGATGTGCACGATCGTCTTCTTGTCGAGGTCGAGCACCTGGTCGATCGCGTCCGTGTACCGGCCCTGGTAGAAGTGGTGGCCGATACCCAGGGACCGCAGGTGCTCGTAGCCGTTGAGCTGGTCGTAGTAGTTGAAGGTCACCGGCGTGAACTTCGCCTCGTCCTCGGGCGACAGCACCGGCACCGCGTCCCCACGGAAGTACGAACCCGTCATAGCCACGATGTGCGCATCCGAGCCGTTCATCACGTCGCGCAGCAACGCACCCAGGCGTGAAGTTTCAGTGTCAGCCGAGACGTGGTGGAACTCGTCGATCGCCAGAACCGCGCCGTTGAACGACTCGGGGGCCAGCTTCTCGAACGCGAAGCGCAGCGTCGCATGGGTGCACACGAGCACCGCGTCGGGGCCCTGGAGGAACTCGATGAACGCGTCGACCTTGCCTGCAGATGATCCGGCGTCGCAGAGATTGTGCTCGTCCTTGATCTCCCAGTCGGCCCAGAAACCGTGCTTCGTCAGGGCTGTCGGGGCGAACGACGCGCCGATCGAGCGCTCAGGCACCGCGACAATGACCTTCTTACGGCCCTGGTTGTACAGCTTGTCCAACGCTACGAACATCAGCGCGCGGGACTTGCCCGACGCGGGCGGGGCCTTGACCAGCAGGTATTGAGCTTCGCGCTGCTCGAAGACACGTTGCTGCATCTCGCGCATGCCCAACTCGTCGGTGTTCACCGAAGCTTTCGTCTGCGCGTATGTGACATCGACGATGTTCACGGGCTTGTTGGTCGCGTTCACTTCACAGTCCTCCGGGTCTTCTTCGCCGGGGCCTTCGCAGCTTCCTCGGCCGTCATGCGCTCGTACAGTGCGAACAGATCCGACAGGCGCTGCTCGTCGGTCTCGTACGGCTTCTTCGAGTAGATCAAATCGACCAGCGCGTCGACCTCCGCGTGAGCGTCGCGCAGATCTTGCGGCATCTTGTCGGGGTCGTAGAGCTCAGCCAGCGTTTGCTCGCAGTGGTACTCGCGCACGTCCAGCACACGGAGCGCTGCGACCGTCAACTTCTCCTTCATCGCCTCCGACAGCGGCGGGACGGGGAAGTTGTTGTAGACGATGGTGTTGGAATAGCGAAGACGAGTCTCGAGCTGACCGCCCACAGCGCGAGTCCAGGCCATGTGCATACGTGATGTCAGGAGCGCGAAGAGCCACGGCTCAGCATCGTAGATTGCGAATGCCTGATCATTGATGACGTATCCAGATTCTAGATAGCCGATGGGGATGTAACGCCGGCGTTCTGAGGACACGCGAGGCACAATGATCGCCTCAGTGGGCTTGAAACGAATTTCCGCAAATTGAAACGCGACATCGGCAAGTTTCTGAGTGGCGAGTTTCTTGCTCTCCGCTCGAGTGATGGCAGTGCGTCTGACTCGGTCCTCGATCGAGGAGATCGACATCGCCTCGTCTGCTTCCCTCGGTTCGATCCAGAGACAGTATCGATCTCTTCCATTAATAAAATCATCAGCACCCGTATATCTCTTAATGTACCTCTGACTCTTAGGTGACGTGCTAACGAGCGACCGAAGCTCCTCTGGCGAGATGATCAAGTTGCCGCCATCCGCGGGTTTTGATCCGAAGAGCATTGACGGCAACTGGGCATTCAGCGGCTTCGCGCGGCGCATTGCGATGAGATTAGCGCCGTCAGCAAGATACCCGTTGATATTCGTTGCTTCAATCTGTAGTCCATCCGTGAAGATGTACTTTGGCCGCGCTGACCGGTTCCTCAATGAGATAACGGCCACCGTCACGCCAGCGTTGTGCTTCGCGTTGTTCTCCCATTTGAAAGAGGTATAGGCGTAACCAATCTCGAGATCCAGCGCGAAGATGCCAGGAAACATGAGTTCGACATGCTGGCCCTGAGCTACTGAGTTGGTCGTTACGAAAGCGAGTTCGGCCCGTGATCCCGAGATGTACCGCGAGCCCTTGATGAACCAAAGCGCGATGTAGTCCAGATTCTTTGGATAGCTGTTTGTCCCGAAGACTGGGGGGAAATCCGCTTTCATGTTGGCTGTCTGCTCGCTGGAACCCTTGTAGGGCGGATTCCCGATCAGATAGATCTCGGTCTCGCCGTCATTCGGGCAGACGTCGTTCCAGTCGATCCGCGTCGCATTTCCCGCCTTGATCTGCCCCGTCTCCTTCAGCGGGATCAGGGGGATCTCGACGCGGAACTTCTCGCGGAACTCGCGGTTCATTTGGTGCTTTGCGATCCAGAGTGACAGGATCGCAACCTCGACAGCGAAGTCGTCGATCTCGATGCCGTAGAAGTTCTCGATGCTGATCTTCGAGTCCGCCCACAGCACCTGATGAGAAGGGCTCAGCTCAGCAAGCCGCTCGAGGATCGCATGTTCGAGCTTGCGCAGCTCCTTGTACGCGATGACGAGGAAGTTTCCAGACCCACAGGCGGGGTCAAATACCTTGATCGCCGCGATGCGGTCCAGTAGGCGGATCAGCCGACGCTCGCTGTCCTGCGCCTCATTGAGCTCGGTCTTCAGGTCGTCGAGGAACAGCGGCTCGATCGTCTTCAGGATGTTGGGCACCGAGGTGTAGTGCTGGCCCAGGTCGCTGCGCTTCCCCGGGGTGACGATCGCCTGGAACATCGAGCCGAAGATGTCGGGGTTGATGTCGCGCCAGATGAGCGTGCCTGAGGCGATGAGCTCGTCCCGCGCCTGCTTCGTGAAGCGCGGCACGACCTGATCCTCTGTCGCCCTGAACAGCCGGCCGTTCACGTAGGGGAAGTCGGCAAGGTGCTTCGGCTTGTCGGCCGGGTCGGCGGTGTCCAGCGCTTTGAACAGGTCGGTCAGGAACTCTGCCAGGTCCGAGCCGTCCGGCTGGGTCTGCGAGCCGACGGCGTTCGTGAACTGGTTGTCCATGAAGATGCCTGTGTCCTCGGCGAAGAAGCAGAACAGCAGGCGGGTGAAGAAGATGTTGAGCGAGTGGCGTCCGCGCTCGTCGTCGAAGATGCCAGGGTTCGCTTGCAAGAGCTCGTCGAAAAGCTTGCCCATGCGCTCAGCGGCTTTGACGTCGGCGTGAGACTCAGCGACGTACTGGGCCTTCTCCATGCCGGCCCACGGCAGGAAGAAGGTGAAGTGCTGGTCGATCTCGCGGATCGGGAAGCCGATCGTCTCATTCGTCTTGATGTCGTGAGCGACCAACTCGGTGTAGTCCGTGACGATGACGAAGCGCGTACTGAAACGGACTACGGCGGGGGCCGACTTGAGATCTTCGATGACCTCAAGAGGGTCGCCGGTCGTCTCCTTGAAGTAGACGACGTTCTTCTGCGCGACCTCGGTTGAGGGATCGACAGCCACATTCAGCGTGCCGTTGCGCAGCCGGGTGACGTTCCCCTGCGGCTTCCCGTAGGCGAGCAGCAGATCGAAAATGAACTCGCGATCGTACGTCTCTCTGCCAGCCAACGGAGCGACGCGCTCCTCAACTGCCTTGAGGCTGAGTCTCGCCATATGTACTTACCTGTCCTGACCTAAGGGCACTTCATCCGCGAACGACAGCCTCCGAACGGCCGGACATCCCTGTCACACCGCGGCGTGCTGCGTTGTGGCGATTCTACTGGCGGGCCCCGACACTGATGAGCTGGCCGGGCGAGCCGCTACCGTCGCGCAGGCCCGGACGCCGTGCCACCGCGCTCGTAGAGCCGAGGCGTAATCAGCGTCGGCGTAGCGGCCGTGCAGCGGCTCAGCGACACTTCACACGAAACTGGACGGGTTGGACACGACCGATGGTTCTCGTGTCCTACCTGAGAGGTTGCGATCCTGGCCACCTGATAGCGAGGTCTGAGACGGCTGAGGCAGCGCGCTCAGTCCCATTCTGGTCATGACTCACCTGTCCATTCGCTGTCTGCGTGATCATTGAGCCATTGCTCGAGTCGATCTCGGCTCCATCGCGACACGGGCGCAGGAGCCGCGGCTCGAAACGACCGGGTCGGTGGCACTTGTCCCCCTTGCATGGCTCGCGCGTAGCTGGCGTGGTCAGCGAAGTAGTAGCTCGTCGTACCGTCGCTGAACTTCACTGCTGTTGGGTTGACGCCCGACGACGATACCGGGGTGACCTCGCCCGCCCGGCGCGCAACCTCGACGACTTGCTCGCGGAGCACCTTAAGTCTCTCAGCGTCGTGTTGTTGATCAAACCCAGCTATCTCTGCTCTCTGCTGACGGAGCCATTCCAGCAGTCTCTTCCGACAGCTCAAAAGCGCGAGTATGGCGGCTAGTATCAACCCACCGACAACAGTGACCACGATGCCTTCGATCACTGCGAAACCTCCCTCCGGCCGACGGCTCAGTTGAACTGGAACGTGCGATAGGACGATCCGACATTGAAGCGACGTCCCTCCTTGCGGCGCAGCACGAGGCCCGAGATGGTGTCGACATCGTCGGCGCGCATGCCGAGGCCACGGCACTTCGCGCGCACCTGCTCAACCGTAACCGGAGCGCAGCGGTCGGGCCGGTTCATCATGTCGGCCTTGAGCTTGTACTCCTCATTCCACTTCAGTCCGGTGTCGTAGCCCGCCGCCATCCCGGCGATGTACTCGAGGATCCCGTCGATGCCGTTCGGTAGGGGCTCCAGGAGAGCACGCGTTGCTCCCGCAGGTTTGATCGTCTGTCCGGGCAGCAGCTGGACCGGGTCGACGTCCTCGAGCCACTCGGCTGTCTCTTCTACGTTCCACTCGATCACGGCGATCGCATCGGCCTCGACGTTCCAGACGTCATTGAGGTGCTTCCGACCGGGCCAGGCGTACAGCACGCGGCGACCATCGAAGCGGGTGACGTCCCTCAGTTTGGTGGAGGGGGCTGATGCAGGAAGAGGTGTCAGGTCTGGTCATGCCCCTGCGGTCCTCGCGAGGGGTGAGTTCATCCATCCGCGCCGATTTTGCCGGCCGGTGCGGTCGATCCTTCACCTTCAGTAGGCGCACGACTCACCTGGCTGCAAGCCCCGTTTTCCCGCTAACCTCGGCCCATGGACAGCGCGAGCGACCTGGCGTTCGGTGCAGACGATGACGAGGCCTACAGAACGTGCGCCGAATGCGGTGGCGACTGCTCTCCCGAGCCCACCACGCTCGAGGGCGTGGGGGTGCGCATCGCCTTTATCTGCCCCACCCACGGCGTCCACAGCGTGATCGACCCGTTCGAGAACAAGCGCTGACGAGCGGTTCCCTTCGGTGCACCGATGGCGGAGGATGAAGGCATGGACGCACGCTCCGAGGAGATCGCTGAGGTTCGTGCTCACCTCGTTTAAGCTCGTAGGTGCGCGGTCGGCGACCCTGACGCGAAACTGGCTTGGACCACGTGGTCGACAGCAGCGCGCATCGATCACCTCTGGCAAGGTGGCTGGCGATGGACCGACATCCAGCGACGCCTCGGGCGCGCGCGAGTGGGCGACGACGCGGCGCTGTGGATGGCAATCTGCGAGAGGAACCCCGCATTCCTCGCCGCGGCTCGTCAGATCCTCGAACATGAGACGAGTGCGGGTAGCTCAGAGACGTCACCCCGCGCTCCAGGCGAGTTTGCGCATGCTGCTTCTCTCGGTCGTCTCAAGACGCGCCTGAGGTCCGGCGACGCTGGCACGGAAGTCGACCGATGAGCGACCGGGCGTCTCTCAGGCCCGCGGAGCTGAGCGCAGACCGGGGACTCGTCGGCGCAGAGAAGGACCGCATGGTCCGCGAACTCCGTGGTCAGCGCCTCCGAGAGCTGCGCGAGCGATCGGGGATGAGTAGAGCCGAGATCGCCAGGCGGACGGGCGTCGGGAAGGCGACCATCAGCTTGATCGAGCGGGGCGACGTCGAAGGCGTGCGACTCGGGAAGTTGCGTGCGTACGCACGTGCCCTCGGAGCAGACATCTGGACGAGCGCTGTCGTGGGTGATGAGCGCAGCCGCATCGGTTGAAGGCTAGCCGCCCGAACCCCGACTATCCCAGGTCCGATCCGAGCTGACGTCGAAGCATGCGGGCTTCGGCCTCGATCTTCGCGAGGCGCGTCAGCATCTTTCGACGGTCGGCTTCCGTGCGCGTCACCGCGGTGTTCTTCGAGCTGGGCTTCGGGATCAGCCAGCCGATCCTCTCGCAGCCGGTGATGCGTTTCGCGTACCGGCATGCGGGGCAGTCCTGCTCCGGCTCGGGCCGAGGCCAGCGGAGGTCGAGCATTCGACGCATGTGCTCGCGCTCGGGACCCTCTGGCGGCGAACCTGCTCCTTCATCCGACCAGTAGCGCTCGAACTCGGTCCGCAACTCGGCCGCTCGCTCCTCGCTGACTCGGCGCGGGCCGCGTTCGGGAGTCCAATCTTCATCGGAGAGGACCGAAGTGCGGATGTGACCGCATGACAGTCGAACGCGCCAGAACCGGCGGGCTCGAGGCTCGGGGCTACGCAGAACGGCCCAGACGTCGGCATCGATCTCGTCCCCCGGCGGATCCACGGGATCCGCCGGGAACTCCTTCACCCGGGAGCCAAGCCACTCCTCGATTCCGCGGTACACCGCGCCCACGTTGCCGTGATCCTTCGAGCACATTTCGTCGGGAGGCAGGTCACAGCAGGTGAGCGGGTCGCGGAACCTCGCCGTGTCCGGGAACTGGTACTCCCCTCTCATGGAGAGCTCGTAGATGCATCCGCACTCGAGCTGCACACGCCATCGGTAGATGTCGGTTGCGGGCGGAATGAGCAGCGCCCAGTACTCCGGCTTAAGCGCTGCCGCTCCTCGACGAACTCCTCGAACTCCTAGAGCGCCTGCTCCCGCGGCTGCGCTCGCCCAGGCAGCCGCTTCAGCAGCGCCGCGGTCATCTCCGAAGCGTCAGAGCCCCGCGAGGTCACTCGCCGACGTCTTCCTGCGCCTCCCGGTAGGCGCGGTAGATGCCGAGCGGAATGTGCCCCGGTTCAGCGAGATCCAGACCACGCGATCGTGCCCAAGCACGGATGGCGCGACGTTCCGCGGCCGTGGTGAAAGGGACGACCCGGCCGCCGGCAGCTCCGATCGCGTTCGACGCCCTCCGGGACCGTGCAACGTCGCCGCGCATCTGGGCCCGGAGCTGCTCGAACTCGCCGTCCGTCAGATCGATCTCGAACCAATCGCCGGCCAATCCCCATCGGGCGGTGGCGGCTGCAAGCTCACCGCTCAGGTCAGAGACGACGATCCTCTCCGTGGACATATCGGGTCCTTTCAGTTGGACCTCGGACTAGAAGCGCCGGGGTCTGAGCCGATGCTCCCTGAACCCCGCTCGACGCCACTCTCGTCGCATTACTCGCACGCCTCGCCAGCCTGCGCCTGGCCTTCATCGCTATCGAGCGGGACGAACCGCGGGTCGTCGCTGCCGGAGCTGAAGATGTACTCCAACTGAATGCTCTCGTCGTCCATCGAGATCGCGCCGGTGCCGGAGTCTTCTCCAGTCCTGGTCGCACCGTTCTCGTCGTCCCACACGACAGAGGTCTTGTCGTCGCCGATCGTGCCGGTGGAGACGACCAGATACTCATCCTCATCGTCGGTGTTCTCGAGATCCAGCGAGCCGGACTCGGCGTCCCCGTACAGCGCCTGCGCGCTCGGGCAGATGTCGCCCGCGTCGGAGGTGGGCGTGGCGTAGACGATCTGGTCGCCATCGATCGCGATCACGTCTCCCCCGCCGTTGGGCCCTCCGACGGCGATCCACGCGCCGTCTGCACTGTTGCCGCCGCTGCAACCGATGAGTGCGAGCGCGACCCCGCAGACCACCGTGGCGATGGCAAGAGGCCTGGCGACGTCAGTCTTCATCCTTCTTGGCGTCATGGAGCCAAGCTACCGGAAGCGATGACTACCTAGTACTGATCGCTTCTCGTGGCGACCGTTGAACAGTGACGGACAGGGCGCTCAAGTCGGCACTCGGAGAGCAGCTCCGTGCGATTCGCCTCGCCCGTGGCCTCACTCAGGAGCAACTGGCAGAGCAGCTCGAGGTGACACCTCGGTACCTCGCAGGCATTGAGCGCGGTGAACGGAATCTCACTCTCGACTCGGTGGATGTCTTGGCCCAGCAACTCGGAGTCATGCCATCTCTCGCGCTGGACTCCCACCGACAGCCCTGGTGATTCCCGCCGCGGGCTTGCGCGCCGCGAACGCGCTGGCCTAGCGGCCACGGGCTGACGGTGATGGCTCGACTCCAGCATGGTCCCTCTGGCAGAGCTATGCCGCCGCCCTGTACCGGTAGTAGGTGGCTTTCGACCAGCCAGGTCTGCGCCGCTTCGGACCTGTTGCAGAGGCCAACGCCACATGCACACTTAAGGGCGTACTCCCGGCGGCCCTGTCATGAGCAGGTGGTGACGCCCGGCGGCAGCGATGAGCAGAGCCTCCACAGCTTCCTCGTTTCCGACGACCTCGGCCAGCTCCGGCAGCTCCTCTGACACCGGCGGGACCGCTCGATCCGCTCCCCTGGGCCCCGGCCCGGGCTCGATCTCGGCCTGGGCCTCGGCGCTGGCCGAACCGGGTGTGCTCGCCGCGGCGCCGGGCTCGCTTGCGCGGCCCTCGACCTCGACCTCGACGCCGGCCGCCTCGGCGAGCGAGGACACGGCCTGCACCTCCATGCCGCCGACGAGGGCGGCCTCCTGCGCGCACTCGCCCGGCACGACCACGCGCGTGAATCCCGCCGCGCGGGCCGCGGCCACGGCGGGCAGCACGCCCGGGACCGACCGGACCCTGCCGTCCAGCCCGAGCTCCCCGATGTACACCGTGCTCGCCAGCGCCTCGGCGACGGGAAGCGGCCTGAGCGCGGCGCAGCAGGCGATCGCGATCGCCAGGTCGAAGGCCGATCCGTGCTTGGGCAGCGCCGCAGGCGACAGGTTGACGATCATCTTCCGCTCCGAGAGCGGGATGCCGATGCGGCTCGCCGCCGACCGGACCCGGAAGCGCGCCTGAGACAGCGCCGCATCCGGCATTCCGATGACGACCATCGCCGGCAGGCCCGCCCCCGCATGCGCCTCCACGTCGACGACCGTGCCGACCAGCCCGGTCAAGGCCACCGCGCGAGTGGTCGCCACGCTCATATGCACACCCCGCGCAGATGCTCGATGCGCGCGGACCCGTCGGCCCGCAGGAGCACCGCGACCGCGTCGATGCGCGCCCGTGCGCGCATCGGACCCTCCCGCTCGCGGAACCACATCGCTGCCGCCCGGCGCAGGTGCACGCACTTCGTCGGCGTGATCGCCTCGGCCGGGTGCCCGTAGCGCGCCGTGCGGCGCGTCTTCACCTCGATGAAGGCCACCACCTCGCCGCGACGCGCCACGAGGTCGATCTCGCCCCAGCGGCAGCGCCATCGCCTCGCCAGGATCTCGTAGCCCTCGGACTCGAGGCGCTCGGCGGCGATGCGCTCTCCGAGCATGCCCGTCTCGATCCGGCTCATCCGCTCGACCCGCTGGGCCCTCTCGATCCGGCTCACCGCCTCCCCTCGCTCCGGGGGCTCCACCCGCGCCGTGCGCGCCATCCGGCCTCCGTTCGTGCGCGCCGGCCGGCATGAACCGTCCGGCCCTATGCCGGCATCTCTTCCCGCCGAGCGCCCGTCGTGGTCCATCCCGTCCATCTCTCGACCTCCGCGGCCATGCTCGCGCCGCTCCGGCGCCCTTGCCTCCGTCGCGCCGCCGCCGGTGCACTGCATCGCTCTCCGCCGCCCTGTGCAGGAGCAGCGGAGCGTCCAGCCGGGGCGCCAGAATGTCCCTATGGCGCGACAGGACGACGACAGCCTCGTCCTCGCTGTCGACCTGGGCGCGACAAAGGTGGAGGCCGCCCTGGTCACCCCCGAGGGCCGGATCGTCCCCGGCAGCCGCCATCGCGCGCCCACGGGCCGCGACTCCCGCTCCGAGCAGATCGCCCAATCCGTGCGCACCGTCGTTGCGCAGGCCCTCGGCGCGCGGCCGGAGGACGCGAGCATCCACGCCGCGGGGATCGGCGCCGCAGGCCCGGTGGACCCCGAGCACGGCCTGGTCTGGCCGGTGAGCCTGCCCGCCTGGCGCGGATTCGCCCTGCGGCAGCTGGTCTCCGACGCCTCGGGGCTGCCGGCGACCCTGCGGCTGGACGGGCTGTGCATCGCCCTCGCCGAGCACTGGGCCGGTGCCCTGCGCGGCACGCGCAACGCGATCGGGATGGTGGTCTCGACCGGGATCGGCGGCGGCATCCTCGCCGACGGGCGCTTTCTGTCCGGACGCACCGGCAACGCCGGGCACCTGGGCCAGCTGATGCTCGAGCCGGAGCAGACCCTCGAGCAGCTCGCCTCCGGCACCGGCATCGTCGCCTGGGCGCGCAGCCAGGGCTGGGCGGGCAGCAGAGGCGAGCAGTTGGCGAGCGACGCCGCCTCGGCCGATCCGCTCGCGCTGGCTGCCGTCGACCGCTGCGTGTCGTACCTCGCCCGGGGAATCGCCTCCGCCGCCGCGCTGCTGGACCTGGAGGCGGTCGCGATCGGCGGCGGCTTCAGCCGAGTGGTGCCGGACTTCGTCGCCCGCGTCGCCGGCGAGCTGCGGCGGATCGCCCCGCTGGAGCATCTGCGCCAGCTGCGGGTCGTGCCCGCCGCCCTGGGCGAGGACGCGCCTCTGGTGGGCGCCGCGGCGCTGATCTACCGCCCGGAGCTGCTGCCCCGCAGTTAGAGGGCCGTGGCCCCCTCACCGCGCCGGAAGGCGCGGAGCGGCCGAGGCAGCCGATACAGCCGACGCTGCAACGGCAGAAGCGTCAGCCGCGCTCACTCGTCGAGCGCGAGCTCCTTGGGCAGCTCGAACTCCTTGGCGGAGAGCTCCTCGATGTTCACGTCCTTGAAGGTGAGGACGCGCACCGACTTCACGAAGCGATCCGAGCGGTAGACGTCCCAGACCCAGACGTCGTTCATGGTGATCTCGAAGTAGAAGTCGTGTTCGGCGTCCCGACGCTCGAGAGTGACCTCGTTGGCGAGGTAGAAGCGCCGCTCCGTCTCGATCACGTAGCGGAACTGCCCCACGACATCGCGATACTCCTTGTAGAGCGCCAGCTCGAGCTCGCGGTCGTAGTCGTCGAATTCCTCGTCGTCCATATCCCTTTAATCCTATGAGGTCCGGACGGCAGGGGCGCCGCCCTCGAGGACACCGCCGCCCTCGAGGACACCGCCGCTCTCGAGGATCCTCGAGAGCCAGCTGCGGCGGTGCCAGGGGCTGGGCCCGTGCGCGACGAGCGCGCTGCAGTGCGCCGGCGAGGCGTAGCCCTTGTTCTCGTTCCAGCCGAAGTGCGGCGCCTCGTCGTGCAGGCGCACCATGAGCGCGTCGCGGCGCACCTTCGCCACCACCGACGCCGCCGCGACGGACGCGCAATGCAGATCCGCCTTCGCCCGCACGACCACGCGCACCCCGGGCCCGAAGCCGTCGCCGATCCAGTCGTGCGTCCCGTCCAGGAGCACGACCACGGGGCGTCCGGGCTCGATGCGCGAGGCGAGCTCGGAGAAGGCCGCGCAGGCGGCGGAGCGCAGCGCGCCGATGATGCCCATCCGGTCGATGCGCTCCGCGTCCACGAAGCCGACCGAGCAGGCGCCCAGCCAGGCGTCCAGCTCGGGCAGCAGCGACTCACGCACGGACGGGCTGAGCAGCTTCGAGTCCCGCAGCCGCTGCGGCGGCAGGCCCCGCTCCGGGGCGAGGACGCCCAGGCCGACCGCCACCGGGCCCGCGATCGCACCTCGGCCCACCTCGTCGCAGCCGATCAGCAGCGCCCCCTCGCCCGCCGCCGCGAGCAGCTCGCGCTCCACGGCGAGACCGGGAGCGAGCCCGCGCACGCCGGCAGGGGCGGGTGCGGCCTGCCGCGCCGCCCGGGGGCTCATCCCCCGTCCTTCCGGGGATCGGGCACCGCCCCGAACACGGCGGGGTAGTTCTCCAGCCAGCCGATGCGGTTCAGCGGCCAGTTGATGGCGAAGGCGCGTCCCACGACGTTCTGCACCGGCACGAAGCCGTGCGACGGGGCGTCCTGGTGGTAGCGGGAGTCGCTGGACTGATCGCGGTTGTCCCCGAGCACCCAGAGGAAGCCGTCGGGCACGGTCACGTCGAACGGCACCGTGGAGGCCGCCTGCTGGCCGGGCGGCAGCTTCAGATAGGGCTCCTGGATCGGCACGTCGTTGATGGTGATCTGCCCCAGGGCGTTGCAGCACACCACGTGGTCGCCGGGAAGGCCGATGACGCGCTTGACGAGGTGATCGTCTGCATTGGACGGTGCGAAGCCGATCGCCTCGAGCAGCCCGATGAACCAGCCGGGGTCGCTGTCCGGCCGCGCAAGCAGCCAGCCGCCCGGGTCCTCGAACACGACGACGTCGCCGCGGGCGATCGGCACGACGTTCGGCACCAGCTCGTTCACGAGGATGCGGTCGTTGACCTGGAGCGTGTCCTCCATCGAGCCGGAGGGGATGTAGAACGAGCGGACCAGGAAGGTCTTGATGAGGAACGAGGCGACCAGCGCGATCACGATGACGATCGCGGCGTCGCGCAGGAAAAGGACGAGCCCTCGACTACGCCTGCCACCCTGAGGGGCGCGCTCTGGCGCGTCGCTGGAGATGTCTGTCATTTAACCGCCCGGACTCCCCGTCAGTCTAAGCCGAGGGGGAGTCCGGGGGATGCCGAAACGCGGTGCTGGGCAGCGCGGGCCTAGGCCTCGCGCTTCTCCTTGATCTTCGCCTTCTTGCCGCGCAGCTCGCGCAGGTAGTACAGCTTCGCGCGGCGCACGTCACCACGCGTGACGACCTCGATGTGGTCGATCACCGGGGAGTGCACGGGGAAGGTGCGCTCCACGCCGACCTGGAAGCTGACCTTGCGGACCGTGAAGGTCTCGCGCACCCCGTGGCCCGAGCGGGCGATGACGACGCCCTGGAAGACCTGGATGCGGGAGCGGTTGCCTTCGATGATGTTCACGTGCACCTTGACGGTGTCGCCGGCGCGGAACTCGGGGATGTCGGATCGCAGGCTGGCGGCGTCGACGTGGTCGAGGGTCTGCATGATGCTTCGCTCTCTGCGACGGCCTCGGGTCCGGCGCGTTCGATGGTGGAGTTCGGGTGCCCGGCCACGCGGAGCTCCCCCGGGGCAGAGCCCGGCCGAGGCACAAACATCTATTCTGCCATATCGCGGCCCAGTCCCAAACTCGGCTCTGCTAGGCCTCCGGCGGCAGCAGGTCGGGGCGCCAGGCGCGGGTGCGGTCGAGCTGCTGCTCGCGGCGCCAGGCGGCGATCGCGGCGTGGTTGCCCGACAGCAGCACCTCGGGCACCGTGCGCCCCCGCCACTGCGCCGGCTTCGTGTAGGACGGGTACTCCAGCAGGCCGTCCTCGTGGCTCTCCTCGACCAGGCTCTCGGGGTTGCCCACGACGCCCGGGATCAGCCGTGCCGCCGCCTCGATCATGGCGACGACGGCCACCTCTCCGCCGTTGAGCACATAGTCCCCCAGGCTGATGCGCCGCACCCGCGCGCGGCTCGCCGCATCCTCGATGACCCGCTCGTCGATGCCCTCGTAGCGGCCGCAGCAGAACACCAGATGCCGCTCAGCGGAGAGCTCGCGGGCGACGGGCTGGCGGAACACCTCCCCGGCGGGCGTGGGGAACACGACGAGCGGATCGCCGGGGCCCTCCCCCAGCACAGCGTCCAGGGCGAGACCCCACGGCTCCGGTCGCATGACCATCCCCGCCCCGCCGCCGTACGGGGTGTCGTCCACCGTGCGGTGCCGGTCCGCGGTGAAGTCCCGCAGGTCGTGCACCCGCAGCTCGAGGATCCCGGCCGTGCGAGCCTTGCCGAGCAGGGACAGCTCGAGCACGTCGAAGAAGCCCGGGAAGATCGTGATGACGTCGATCCTCATCGCGGCCTCCGGCACGCCCGCGGCACCGTCACTCCTCCTCGCCGATCTCGAACAGCCCGGCAGGGGGGGTGACGGTCACCCTTCCGGCCGCGACGTCGACCTCCGGGACGATCGCCTTGACGAAGGGCACGAGCACCTCTGTGCCGTCCTCCACCCGCACGACGAGCAGGTCCTGCCCGGGCAGGTGCTCGACCCGCACGACCTCGCCCGCCTTCGCACCCTCGCGGAGGACGTCCAGTCCCACGAGCTGATGGTCGTACCAGGCCTCGTCCTCGGGCGGGTCCGCCTCCGTCCAGAGGATCGCCCGCACGAGGCTCTCCGCGGCGGTGCGATCGGGCACCCCCTCGAAGAAGGCGACGGGGGCGCCGTTGTACCAGCGCAGCTCGCTGAGCGTCAGCGTGCGCCCGTGCCACGGCGAGCTCTCCGGGACCTGCAGCGAGAAGGCCGCGCCGGGGACGAAGCGCCGCTGGGGGTCGTCGGTGTACAGCTCGAGCTTGATCGCGCCCTTGAGCCCGTGGGCCTTCACGAGCCGGCCCACGCGCACCCGATCACGGTCGGAATGGCGTGGCATCCGATCAGCGGTCCGTGTCGACGATGTCCACCCGGACGCGGCCATCGGCCAGCGCAGACGCGACGGTGCGGATGGCCTGGGCGGTGCGGCCGGAGCGGCCGATCACGCGTCCCAGGTCGTCCGGGTGCACATGCACGCTGAGCACCTCGTTGCGCGAGCCGCGGGAGATCACCTGGACATCCTCCGGGTGATCCACGATGCCCTTGACGAGGTGCTCCAGCGCGTCGTTCAGCATGAGGCTCTCCTCAGCCGGATCAGGCCTCGGCCTGCTCGGCAGGGGCCTGCTCGGCGCCCTCCGCGGCCTCGGCCGGCTCCTCCGCCTCCGCGGCGGGAGCGGGGGCCGGAGCCTCCGACTTCTCCGTCTTCGGGCGCAGCACCGGCTTCTTCTTCTCGTCGACCTCGAAGGGCGTGCGGGCCTCGGGAGCCTTGACCTGGCTCTCGCTCGGACCCTCGCCGGTGAACTTGCCCCAGTCGCCGGTCAGCTTGAGGATGGCCGCGACCTGCTCGGTCGGCTGCGCGCCGACGCCGAGCCAGTACTGGGCGCGCTCGGAGTCGACCTCGATGAGCGAGGGGTTCTCGGTCGGGTGGTACTTCCCGATCTCCTCGATCACGCGGCCGTCGCGCTTGGTGCGCGAGTCGGCGACGACGATGCGGTAGTACGGCGCCCGGATCTTGCCGAGGCGCTTGAGACGGATCTTGACAGCCACAATTCTCCTGAGGTGGAAGGTAGTGAACCGGAGGGGCGCAGGTGGGGGCGCGCACCGCCGAAGCTCGTGTTGTGTCGAGCAGCGCCACGCGCACTGGATAGAGGGTCGAGTGCGCGCGGGATCGACCCTCCATTGTTGCAGATTTCCCGGCGGGTTTCGATCGCGGCCCGGCCGCGGCCGCTCAGGAGTTCTTCGCGTCCCGCCAGTCGAGGAACTTCTGCAGCTCGGGCGTCTCGTAGTCCGGGCCGTTGGCCCCGATGGTGAAGAAGCGCGCGCCGAGGTCCCACAGCGCGTCCAGCAGCTCGGCGTCGAAGCGGCCCTCGGCGTTGAAGCCGACGGAGACCTCGATCTCGGAGACGTCGCGGCTGACCTCCTCGCCCCAGTTCTTGAGCACCTCGAGCTTGTGCGCGAGAGTCTCCGGGTCGTTGGCGAAGCTGTGCCAGATGTCCGCGTGCTTGGCGACGATCCGCAGGGTCTTCTGCTCCCCGCCGCCGCCGATGAGCACGGGGATCTTGCGCGTGGCAAGCGGGTTGAGCCGCTCCCAGCGCGTCTCGATGCGGGGCATGGCGGCGGCCAGCGCGTTCAGGCGCGAGCCGAAGGTGCCGAACTCGTAGCCGTACTCCTCGTAGTCGCGCTCCTTCCAGCCTGCCCCGATGCCCAGGATGAGGCGGCCGGTGCCGTCCTTCGCGCTGATGTGGTCGACCGTCCTGGCCATGTCCGCGAGCAGATCCGGGTTGCGGTAGCTCTGGGAGGTCACCAGCGCGCCGAACTCGATCCGCTCGGTCTGCTCCGCCCAGGCGGCGAGCATCGTCCAGCACTCGAAGTGGTAGCCGTCGGGGTCTCCGGACAGCGGGTAGAAGTGATCCCAGTTGAAGGCCACGTCGACGCCCGCGTCCTCGACGCTGAGCACCTTGTCGCGGATCGGGCCGTAGGTGGCGGAGTGCTGCGGGAGGATCTGGACGCCGATGCGCGTGGGCCGGTCGATGGTCATACCGTCACCCTAAACCCCGGGGAGGATCGTCGATGACGGCCCGGAACCGGCGGTGCTCAGCGCCCGAGGAACTTCTGCAGCGACTCGAGCTCCTCCGGCGTGGGCGCGTCGGGCCTGCCAGCGCCCAGCCCGAAGCCGGAGCCGGCGGGGGCGCCGCCCCCGCCCACCGGGCGGCCGGCCGCCAGCGCGGCGTTCTCCGCCGCCCGCTTCGCAGGGTTGCCCGACTTGCTCTGCTTCTTCTTCGCGTTCTTGCCGGCCTTCGCCAGGGAGGCCCGCCCTCCCCCGCCTCCGGGGATCGGGCCCATGCCGGGAATCTGGGGTGTGCCGCCCCGGGCCACGGTCTTCATGACCTTCGCGGCCTGCTCGAAGCGGTTGACGAGGCTGTTCACCTCTGTGACCGTGGTCCCCGAGCCGCGCGCGATCCGCAGCCGCCGGGAGCCGTTGAGCAGCTTCGTGTTGCTGCGCTCCGCCGGGGTCATCGAGCGGATGATCGCCTCGGTGCGCCCGATCTCGCCGTCGTCGAGCTGGTCGAGCTGCTCGCGCATGTTCCGGGCTCCCGGAAGCATGCCGAGCATCTTCGACAGCGAGCCCATCTTCTTGACCTGCTGCAGCTGCGCGAGGAAGTCCTCGAGGGTGAAGCTCTCGGTCGCGATCTTCGCGGCGAGCTTCGCCGCCTCCTCCTCGTCGAATGCCTGCTGGGCCTGCTCGATGAGGGTGAGGATGTCTCCCAGATCGAGGATCCGGCTCGCCATCCGGTCCGGGTGGAAGGGCTCGAAGTCCTCCAGCCGCTCGCCGGTCGAGGCGAACATGATCGGCCGCCCCGTGACGCTCGTCACCGAGAGGGCTGCGCCGCCGCGCGAGTCGCCGTCGAGCTTCGTCAGCACCACGCCGGTGAAGTCCACGCCCTCCTGGAAGGCCTTGGCCGTGGTGACCGCGTCCTGGCCGGTCAGCGCGTCGACGACGAAGAGCACCTCGTCCGGATCGATCGCCTTGCGGATGTTCGCGGCCTGCTTCATCAGCTCGGCGTCCACACCCAGGCGGCCGGCGGTGTCCACGATGACGACGTCGTGCTGGCGGTCGCGGGCGAGTCGCACGCCGTCCCGGGCGACGCGGACCGGATCGCCCACGCCGTTGCCCGGCTCGGGCGCGTAGACGGGGACCCCGGCCTGCTCGCCGACGACCTGCAGCTGCGTGACCGCGTTGGGGCGCTGCAGGTCGGCCGCGACGAGCATCGGCGTGTGCCGCTGCGCCGCCAGCCACTTCGCGAGCTTGCCGGCGAGCGTCGTCTTCCCGGCGCCCTGCAGGCCGGCGAGCATGATGATGGTCGGCGGGTTCTTCGCGAACTCCAGCCGCCGCTGCTGCCCGCCGAGGATGCCCACGAGCTCCTCGTTGACGATCTGCACGACCTGCTGCGCGGGGTTCAGCGCGCGATTGACCTCGTCGCCGAGGGCGCGCTCGCGGATGCGGGCCGTGAAGTCCTTGACGACGTCCAGGGCCACATCCGCGTCCAGGAGGGCGCGGCGGATCTCGCGCACGGTCCCGTCCACGTCCGCGGGGGTGAGCTTGCCCTTGGCGCGCAGGCCGCGGAAGGTGTTGGTGAGCCGCTCGGAGAGGGTGCCGAAGGTAGCCATGTCGGCATCAAGTGTAGGCCGTCCCTCCCGAGCGCCGGCGGTGGCGTCGTGCCGGCCGGGAAGCCTATGCACAGGCCGGCCGCGGAGCCGGCGGGCCCTCGCTTTCGCGTGGCTAGTGTTGGGCGCAGTCCAGAAACTGGACGATCCGACGTGAGCGGAGGCGCTGCGGATGCTGGACGTTGTCTGCGTGGGGCTGGCGCCCGAGTACGTGCCCTACGTCGAGGGTTGGCGGCTGCAGCGGCAGGTGCACGAGCAGGTGCGCTCGGGGGCGCGGCCGGACACGCTGCTTCTGCTCGAGCACGAGCCGGTCGTCACCGCGGGGGTACGTACCCGCCCGGAGGACCGGCCGCGGGACGGCACCCCGGTCGTCGAGGTGGACCGTGGCGGGCGGATCACCTGGCACGGTCCGGGCCAGCTCGTCGGATACCCGATCGTCCGCCTGCCCGACCCGCTGGACGTGGTCGGCCACGTGCGCCGGCTGGAGGCGCTCCTCATCGACGCGCTCGCGCCGCTCGGCGTCGCCGGCGCGCGACTCGAGGGCCGCAGCGGCGTCTGGGTCGAGCGCCCCGGCGGCTCGCAGCCCTGGGCCAAGCTCGCCGCGATCGGCGTGCGGGTCGAGCGGGGCGTGACCATGCACGGCTTCGCGATCAACTGCGACAACACCCTGGACGGCTTCGCCTCCATCGTGCCCTGCGGCATCGCCGACGCGGGCGTCACCACGGTCAGCGAGGTGCGCGGCGAGCGCACCGGCCCGCGTGAGGTCATCGACGCGGTCGCCGCCGCCTTCCGCGCCCGCGATCAGGCGCCGGCGTGAGCGCGACGCCGGAGGGCCGCCGGCTGCTGCGGCTGGAGGTCCGCAACGCGCAGACGCCGGTCGAGCGCAAGCCGGAGTGGATCAAGACGAGGGCGCGGCAGGGTCCGGAGTACGAGGCCCTGCGCTCGCTGGTTCGCAGCGAGCAGCTGCACACGGTGTGCCAGGAAGCGGGCTGCCCGAACATCTTCGAGTGCTGGGAGGACCGCGAGGCGACCTTCCTCATCGGCGGCTCGCAGTGCACCCGGCGCTGCGACTTCTGCCAGATCGGCACGGGCAGGCCCGCGGACTACGACACCGACGAGCCGCGGCGCGTCGCCCGGAGCGTGCAGCGGATGGGCCTGCGGTACGCGACCGTGACCGGCGTGGCGCGGGACGACCTGTACGACGAGGGCGCCTGGCTGCACGCCGAGACGGTACGGATGATCCACGCCCTGAACCCGGGCACCGGCGTCGAGCTGCTGGCGACGGACTTCAGCGGTGACCCGGCGCTGCTGCAGACCGTCTTCGACTCCCGGCCGGAGGTGTTCGCGCACAACGTGGAGACGGTGCCGCGGCTCTTCCGGCGCATCCGTCCCGCCTTCCGCTACGAGCGCTCGCTCGGCGTCATCGCAGCGGCGCGCGAGGCCGGCCTCATCACGAAGTCGAACCTCATCCTCGGGATGGGCGAGGAGGACACCGAGGTCGTCGCCGCGCTCCGGGAGCTGCACGACGCCGGCTGCGACATCGTGACCCTCACGCAGTATCTGCGGCCCTCGCCGCGGCATCTGCCGGTCGCCCGCTGGGTGCGGCCGGAGGAGTTCGCCCAGCTGCGGCAGGAGGCGGAGCGCATCGGCTTCCTCGGCGTGCTCGCCGGACCGCTGGTCCGCTCCTCCTACCGCGCCGGCCGGCTGTGGGCTCGCTCGATGCGGGCCAGGGGCCGGCAGATCCCCGCCCACCTCGCGCACCTCGCCGATACCCCCGACGGCGGCGACGGCGGCTTCCACCAGGCGGTGTGAGCAGCCGGCCGGCGCCGGCCGCCGGGCACGGGATGACCGGCTAGCCCAGCAGCTGCTGGGCGAAGACGTGCGGCGTGAAGCCGGCGAGGTCGTCGATGCCCTCACCCTGCCCCACGAGCTTCACCGGCAGACCGGTGCGCTCCTGCACGGCGAGCACGAAGCCGCCCTTGGCCGAGCCGTCGAGCTTGGTGAGCACGAGCCCGGTCACCCCGGCGTGCTCGATGAACGCCTCGGCCTGCGCAAGGCCGTTCTGCCCGGTCGTCGCATCCAGCACGAGGAGCACCTCGGACACGGGCGCCTGCTTCTCCACGACGCGCTTGATCTTGCCGAGCTCGTCCATGAGCCCGCCCTTGGTCTGCAGCCGGCCCGCGGTGTCGATGATGACCATCTCGATGCCCTCGCGCATCGCTCGCTCGACCGTCTGGAAGGCGACGGAGGCCGGGTCCTGCCCTTCCTGCTGCGGCCGGACGATCTCCGCGCCGGCCCGCTGCGCCCAGGTGGCCAGCTGCTCCACCGCCGCGGCGCGGAAGGTGTCCGCCGCGCCCACGACCACGCTGCGGCCGTAGTTGCGCAGGAACTTCGCGAACTTCCCGATCGTCGTCGTCTTGCCCACGCCGTTCACGCCGCAGACCAGCACGATGGCGGGGCGGTCCGAGAGCTTGAGCGTCGTGTCGTAGCCGGCCAGCCGCTCCTCGACCACCTCCCGGAGCATCCGCTGCAGATCGCGCGGGTCCGTGGTGCGATAGCGCTCCACGCGCTCGCGGAGATCGTCGACGATGGCCTCGGTGAGATCCGGCCCGAAGTCCGCCGTGATCAGCGCGGCCTCCAGCTCCTCCCAGCTGTCCTCGTCGATCGTCCGCTTCTCGAACAGGCCGCGCAGGGATCGGGTCAGGGACCAGGAGCGTTCGGCCATGCGTCCATCCTAGGGAGGCGGCGCGTCGACGGACCGCTGCGATCGGACGGCCGCCGCCTGCGCCGAGCCGATCGCCGCGGACGCCCGCAGCCGGCGCCGGCGCGGTTTCCCACAGTCGCGTGCCGGCCGGTGACGCCGCGACGCGGCGCCGGCCTATGTTCTTCGTCATGAGCGAGGCCGGTGGGGAGCGGGCGCCCGCGCGCGGTCCCGAGACGCCGCCTCGGGCGCAGGACGGCCAGGGCGCTCCGGCAGCCCTCCCGCTGCCGTTCGGCGCGCAGTTCCTGATCGCACTGCTCGCCGGGGGCGCGCTGTTCGGCGTCGGGGAGTGGCTGGCGGCGTCGAGGGTCCTCAGCGGGGAGGCTGCTCGGCTGCTCACGCTGACGAGCAGCCCGTTCCCGCTGGGCCCTGTCATCGTCGGCGGTGCGCTGCTCATCTGCTTCGAGCGCACCCGGGGCTACGGCGCGGGACTGCTCTGCGTGCTCGGGGCGGGCTTGTTCGTCGACGCCACCTTCTTCATGCTCGCCCGCATGGTCGACATGAGCAGCAGCTGGCCCGCCGGGTTCTGAGCGGCAGTCGGGCGCGGCGGCCCAGCCGATCAGAGCGAGGCGCCTGCCTTCTGGGCCCGGGCGGACTCCTCCCCCACCCGCTGCCCCACGACGACCGACACGCCGTCGCGGTTCATGGACACGCCGTAGATCACGTCCGCGATCTCCATGGTGCGCTTCTGGTGGGTGATGACGATGAGCTGCGAGTCGCGCCGCAGCTGCTCGAACACGGTCAGCAGGCGGCCCAGGTTCGCGTCGTCGAGCGCCGCCTCCACCTCGTCCATGATGTAGAACGGGCTGGGGCGGGCGATGAAGATCGCCACGAGCATGGCCACCGCAGCCAAGGACCGCTCGCCGCCGGACAGCAGCGACAGCCGCTCGATCTTCTTGCCCGCCGGCCGCACCGCGACCTCGACGCCCGTGGTGAGGATGTTCTCCGGGTCGGTCAGCCGGATCTCCCCCGAGCCGCCCGGGAACAGGATGGGGAAGATCTCCTCGAACGCCGCGCGAGTGTCCTCGAAGGCGGCGAGGAAGATGCCCTCCATCCGCTCGTCCAGGTCGGCGATGATCGTCAGCAGATCCTGCTTCGACTTGACCAGGTCGGCCAGCTGCTCGCTGAGGAAGGAGTGGCGCTGCTCCAGCGCGGCGAACTCCTCCAGGGCGAGCGGGTTGATCCTTCCCAGCGCGGCAAGCTTGCGCTCCGCCTCGGCAAGGCGGCGCTCCTGCTGGGCGCGGTCGTAGGGCACCGTCTCCGGCTCGGCGCCGGGCTCCTGGCCCTCGCCCAGGGCGCGCGGCACGGGCACGGGCTGGTCCGGGCCGTACTCCGCGGCGAGCACCTCCTCGTCCAGGGACAGCTCCGCCGCGGCGCGCTCGATGAGCGCGGACAGGCTCAGCCGCTTCTCGTAGATCTTCAGCTCCAGGCCGTGCACCGCATCGGTGATCTGCTGCAGCCGCTCGCGCAGGGCGGACTCCTCGCGGCGCAGCTCGTGCAGCTGGGCGCTGTGCTCGCTGCGCACCCGCTCGGCCTCCCCGAGCGCCAGCCGCGCCTCGGCGACGGAGCGGTCGACGGAATCGAGGATGGGCGGCAGCGCGGCCGCGACCTCCTCCGCACGGGCGATCTGCTCGGCGCGGGCGACGGCGCGGCGCTGCGCCTCGGCGGCCACGCGTTGATCCTCCTCGTGCTGGGCGCGCAGTGCCGAGGCGCGCTCGGCTGCGGACCGCAGGGACTGCTCGGCGGCCTGCGCCGCCAGCCGTGCCGTCACCTCCTCCTCACGGGCCGCGTCCAGTGCCGTGGCGAGCGGCTCGCGCTCGGACGCGTCCAGGATCGGCCGCGGCTCGTCGCGCAGCGACTCGAAGGCGCGCACGGCCTCCGCGGCCTCGGAGCGGGCACGGTCCAGGGCGTCCTGCGCGGCGGCGAGCGCCGCCTCGGCACGGGCGGCCTCCGCACGGGCGGCCTCCGCGCCGGAGCGCAGCCGCTGCGCGGCCAGCCGCGCCTCGGCCTGCTCGCTGCGCAGGGAGGCCAGCGCCGCGGCGGCCTCCTCGACGCTCTCCCGCGCGGCGGCAGCGGCGAGGCGCGCCCGTTCGACGGCCGCCTCCCTCGCTGCGACCGCGGCGTCGGCGCGCGCGGCCTCCTCCTGCGCGGCGTCGCGCTGGGCGACCAGCTCGATCCTGCTCGTGCCGGAGCCGGCGCCCCCGCGCAGCAGGTGGGCGGAGACCAGCTCGCCCTCGCGGGTGACCACGGTGAGCTCCGGACCGCGGGCCTCGCCGAGCGCCTCCAGCGCGGCCCGGGCGGCGGCGAGGTCCTCGGCGAACAGCACGCCGTGCAGCGCCCGCAGAACCCCGGGCACGGCGGTGACGATCTCCTCGGGGGCGACCAGCCCGGGCAGCGCCGGCGTCCCGGCCGCCGCGGCCGGAGCATCCCCGATGAGGACGTCCACCCGGCCCAGCTCCTCCCGCCTGGCCTGCTCCACGGCGGCGAACGCGACCGCGGCGTCCTGCGCGAGCACGGCTTCGGCGAGCGATCCGAGCGCGACGCCGACGGCGAGCTCCCAGCCCTCGCGCACCTTGACATAGTCCGCGACGTGGCCGAGCAGCCCCGCGTCTCCGCGCTCGAGCAGGCCGGCTGAGCCCTGCGCGCGCTCCAGGGCGAGGGACAGGGCGTCGCGCCGGGCCGCAGCGCCCGCGGCCGCGCGCAGCGCCTCGGCGTGCTCCGTGCGGGCGCGCTCGTGCGCCTCCTCCGCCTCGCGCGCTGCCGCGCGCGCAGACTCGAGCCGCCCGGCCAGCGCGTCCTCGCGCTCATCCGCGCGGTCGCCGTCGCTCGCGTCCTCATCGATGCCCGCCTCGGCGAGCGCCTCGGCGGCCTCGCGGGCACGCTGCGTCGCCGCCTGTGCGACCGCCTCCGCGCGGGCGACCTCCTCGCCGCGGGCCGCGACCCGGGCCGCGGCGGTGTCCGCCCGGCCGGAGGCGCGCTGCAGCTCCAGCTCATGCGCCGACAGCAGCGCGCTCTGCTCCGCGAGCTCCACATCCAGGGCGTCCAGCTCCGCGCGCGCCTGTGCCGTGCGCCGCTGGGCGGCCTCCCAGGCGTCCCTCGCCCTGCCGGCCGCCTCCTGCAGCTCGCCCAGCGCCTGCCCCGCCTCGGTGACCTCCGCCTCGGTGACCCGGGGGACGAAGGCCGGGGCGGCGTCCGCGGCGCGCAGCAGGGCGAGCCGCTCCGTCGCGAGGGCGTAGAGGCTGCGGAAGCGCTCCTGCGCCGACTCGAGGCCGTGCAGCACGGTGCGTGCGCCGTCGACGCGCTCATCGCCCTGCTGCGCCTCCACCCGCGCGGCCCGCAGCCGCTTCTGCTCCAGCTGCTCCTGGACCACGATGCGCTCGCTGTGCCGCTCCTGCTCCGTCCGGGCGTGCTCGGCGAGCGCGGCGCGCAGTGCGGCGATGTCGTCGGCGATGAGGCGCGCCTTCGCGTCCCGGGCCTCCGCGGCGATGGTCTGCGCCTCGCGGGCGACCTCCGCCTGACGGCCGAGCGGCTTGAGCTGACGCCGCAGCTCCGCGGTCAGGTCGTTCAGGCGGGTGAGGTTCGCCTCCATCGCCTCGAGCTTGCGCAGGGTGCGCTCCTTGCGGCGGCGGTGCTTGAGGATCCCGGCGGCCTCCTCGATGAAGCCGCGGCGGTCCTCCGGCGTGGCGTGCAGGATGGCGTCGAGCTGGCCCTGGCCGACGATGACGTGCATCTGCCGGCCCAGGCCGGAGTCGCTGAGCAGCTCCTGCACGTCCAGCAGCCGGCAGGACTGCCCGTTGATGGCGTACTCGCTGGCGCCGTTGCGGAAGAGGGTGCGGCTGATCGTCACCTCGGCGTACTCGATCGGCAGCGCGCCGTCGGAGTTGTCGATGGTCAGCTGCACCTCGGCGCGCCCCAGCGGGCCGCGGCTGGCGGTGCCGGCGAAGATGACGTCCTCCATCTTGCCGCCGCGGAGCGTCTTGGCTCCCTGCTCGCCCATCACCCAGGCCAGGGCGTCCACGACGTTGGACTTGCCCGAGCCGTTGGGCCCGATCACGGCGGTGACCCCTGGTTCGAAGAGCAGCGTCGTCGCCTGCGCGAACGACTTGAACCCCTTGAGGGTCACGCTCTTCAGATACACCCGGGGCTTCCCCTCGATCCGCTGAACTCCGCCTGCCGATCCGTGCTCCGGGGCCGGATCCTCGCCTCACGCTACCAGCGCCGGGACCGCAGGGCCCGGCGGCGCTCCCGGTGCCCCGGCAGTCGCCCGGCGCGGTGACGGCGTGCGCTCAGCCGGAGCGCCGCGCCCGGGGGCGGGGCTGGCAGCGCGGGCACAGATGCGAGGAGCGGTTCATGAAGGGCTCACGGCGCAGGACGGTGCCGCAACGCGCACAGGGCAGTCCCTGCCTGCCGTAGACCGTGAGGCTCCGGGAGAAGTAGCCGCTCGCGCCGTTGACGTTCACGTACTGCGCGTCGAAGCTGGTGCCGCCCTCGGCCAGCGCGCGCAGCATGACCTCCCGCACGGCCGTGAGCAGCCGCAGCAGCTGCGCTCGGCTCAGCGCGCTGCCCGGGCGCTCGTAGTGCAGCCCCGCGGCCCAGAGCGCCTCGTCCGCATAGATGTTGCCGATGCCGCTGACCAGGCGCTGGTCCAGCAGGGCGCGCTTCACCCCGCTGCGGCTCGCACGCACGCGCCGGATGAAGCGCTCCTCGTCGAAGGCGGGATCCAGCGGGTCGCGGGCGATATGGGCCGCCTGCGCGGGCACCAGCGGCCGGGCGGAGCCGAGGCCGCCCGGCCCGCCGTCGTCGGTGGGCACGAGCCGGTCGACGGCGAGGGAGCCGAACATCCGCTGGTCGACGAAGTCCAGGAAGAGCTCCGGCCGGCCCGCGGGCTGCAGCAGGATGCGCACGCGGGTGCGCGGCTGAGCCTGTCGGTCCACGCTGCGCAGCAGGAGCTGGCCGCTCATGCCCAGATGCGCGAGCAGCGCGAGCGGCGGGCCGCTGCGCTCGATCGGCAGCCAGAGGAACTTGCCGCGGCGCACCGGCGCGCTGAGCCGCGCCCCGCGCAGCAGGGTCTCGAAGTCGCCGAGCTCACGCACGTGCCGGCGCAGCGACCGCGGCTCGTGCAGCTCGACGGCGCCGACGCGCGCGCCGGCGACGGCGGGTTCCAGGCCGAGCCGCACGACCTCGACCTCGGGCAGCTCGGGCACGTCGCCTCAGACCGCCTGGGCCTCGCCGGGCCGGCCCTCGGCGGGCTTCGCCGGCTGCGCCAGCGTCCATGCGGCCATGGCGGCCGCGGCCTCCGCCGCCTTCTTCGACGCTCCGGCGCCCCGCCCTTCCACCTCGCCCAGGCGCACCACGGCGGCGAACACGCGATTGTGGTCCGGCCCGGAGCCCTCGACCTCGTAGCGCGGCGCGGGCAGGCCGCGTGCGGCCGCGAGCTCCTGCAGGGCCGTCTTCGGGTCCATCGCAGCGCCGAAGCGCTCGACCTCGTCGAACAGCGGGCCGACCAGGGCGAGCACGAAGCGCTCGGCGACGGCGGGGCCCTGGTCCTCGAACACCGCGCCGATGACGGCCTCGACGGTGTCGGCCAGGATGGACTGCTTCTGCCTGCCGCCGGTGAGCTCCTCACCCCGGCCGAGCCGGATGTGCTCGCCCAGGCCGATGCGCCGGGCCACCTCCGCCAGCGCGGTCGCCGAGACGAGGGCGGAGCGTCTGCGAGCCAGCTCCCCCTCACTGGCGTCGGGCTGCTCGCGGAACAGCCGGGCCGTCACGGCCAGGGCCAGCACGGAGTCGCCGAGGAACTCCAGCCGCTCGTTGTGGGCGGTGCCGCCGTTCTCGTAGGCCCAGGAACGGTGCGTGAGGGCGAGCTCCAGCAGGACCGGGTCCACGGCCAGGCCGGGCAGGATCTGCTCCAGGCGCGCCGCGAAGCCGCCGGCGGTCGCCGCAGAGGCACCCGGCTCGGCGGCCTCGTTCGGCTGCGCCCTGAACTGCTGGACCGGTCCCCGCTCGTCAGCCGACATCGCCGGGCATGCGGGATCGCTCAGAAGGGCCGCCGGATCAGATGTCCGCGACCTTGCGGCCCTTGTACTCGAGGAACAGGGGCGTGCCCTGGGAGTCCTCGACGACCTTCGCGCGGTGCGGGAGGCTGTACACGGTGCGGCCGTTCTCGACGCTCTTGACGAGCGTGGGGACCTCGGCCTTCCACTGCGAGCGGCGCGAGTGGGTGTTCGCCCGCGACTTGCGGCGCTTCGGGGGGTTTCCAGCCATGAGGGTCTCTCTCCGGTCTCGGTCTGTGTCTGCGGGGTCGGTGTTTCAGTCTTCGCTGCCGCGGGCCGCGTCCGCCTCGTCGGCGTCCGCCAGCCGCTCACCCGTGACCGGGTCCAGGCCCGGGCAGTCCGGCCGGCACAGCGGCTGGAAGGGCAGGGAGAGGACGACCGCGTCGCGGAGCGGGTCTTCGAGGTCTACGCGCTCGTCACGCACCTCGAAGTCGTAGGCATCCTCAAGAGAATACGCGAAAAGCTCCTGGAAATCGACTTCGACCGGCAGCTCGACGTCGGTGAGGCAGCGCACGCACTGCCCTCGGGCGACCGTCGACAGCTCCGCCGAGGCGAGGATCCCCTCGTGCACGCTCTCCAGCCGCAGCCGCAGCTCCAGCGGCTCGCCCTCCTGCACGACGACCATGCCCGCGCCCAGCTGCTCGGGGACAGCGAGCTCACGCTCGAGCTCCCGCTGCTCCCCCGGCTTGTGCATGATGTCACGCACGCCGAAGACGTACGGGGATCCGGGATGCGTTGTCACCCCGGAATTCTACGGCCCGCCGAGCCGCCGCCGGCCGCCGCTCAGAGCCCGAGCGAGCTCAGCGCCTCGTCGATGATCGCGAGACCGCGGCGGGCCTCCTCCTCCGTGATGACGCACGGCGGGACGACGTGGATGCGGTTCTCCGTGGTGAACGGCAGCAGCCCGCGCTCCAGCATCGCCGCGCGCAGCCGGCCGACGAGCACACCCGGCAGGGGCTCACGGCTCTCGCGGTCCGCGACCAGCTCGACGGCCCAGAACACGCCCACGCCGCGCACCTCGCCCACGGCCGGATGCGCCTGCGCCAGCGCATGCAGGCCCGGCCCGAGCACCTCCGCGCCGATGCGGGCGGCGTTCTGGACGATGCCCTCCTGCTCCATCGCGTCGATCGTCGCCACGATGGACGCCATCGCGAGCGGATGCCCGGAGTAGGTCAGCCCGCCGGGGAAGACCTGCTCGTCGAAGGCCTCCGCGATCGCCGGGGGGATGATCACCCCGCCCGCCGGCACATAGCCGGAGTTCGAGCCCTTCGCGAAGGTGATCAGGTCCGGCACCACGCGCTCGGGGTTGAGCACCGGGTTCTGCCAGGCGAACCAGTCGCCGGTGCGGCCGAAGCCGGCCATCACCTCGTCGAAGATGAGGACGAGGTCATAGGCGTCGGCGATCGCGCGCAGCCCCGCGAGATAGCCCGGCGGCGGAACGAGGATGCCCGGCCCGCCGGGGATCGTCTCCATGAGGATCGCGGCGATGCTGTTGGGCCCCTCGGCCTGGATCATCCGCTCCAGGTGGTGCAGCGCGCGCTGGCTCTCCTGCTCGGGCGAGTCCGCCCAGAACTCCGAGCGGTACAGGTAGGGCCCGAAGAAGTGGACGTGGCCGCGCGCGTACTCGTTCGTCTGGCGGCGCCAGTCGCCCGTCGCCGTGATCGCCGCGCCGGTGTTCCCGTGGTAGGAGCGGTAGGCGGAGAGGACCTTCTCCCGCCCGGTGTACAGGCGGGCCATGCGGATCGCGTTCTCCACCGCGTCCGCGCCGCCGTTCGTGAAGAACACCTTCGCGAAGGGGCTGCCGGCCTTCGCGACCACCCGGCGCGCGGCCTCCCCCCGGGCGAGGTTCGCGTGCCCGGGTGCGATCGTGGTGAGCACGTCCGCCTGCGCCTTGATGCCCGCCACGACCGCCGGGTGCTGGTGGCCGATGTTCGTGTTCACCATCTGACTGGAGAAGTCGAGGTAGCGCCGGCCCTCGAAGTCCCACAGCTCGCTGCCCGAGCCGCCGGCGAACACCAGCGGCCTCAGGGCGCCCTGCGCCGTCCAGGAGTGGAAGACGTAGGCGCGGTCCAGCTCGTAGGCTCGCTCGCCCAGCTCGGCGTCGAGGGGCTCCGTGGTGGTCATGGGGACCAGTATCCCGTATCGGCCGGGCCCGCCTCTGCGCGCGGACCGAGGCGCGCGCGCACCCACGGGCGGGGGCTCACGGCGGTAGTTTGGGGGCATGAGGGGCGCGCCGGGCGGGATCGTGGTGCTCGCCGGCGGCGTGGGCGGCGCCCGCTTCCTGCTGGGCGTGCGCGAGCACGCGCGGGCGAGCGGCCGGGAGGTCACCGCGGTCGTGAACGTCGGCGACGACGCGTGGATCTCCGGCCTGCGGCTCTGCCCCGACCTGGACTCGGTGATGTACACCCTCGGCGGCGCCGCGGACGAGGAGCGCGGCTGGGGCCGGCGCGAGGAGAGCTACCGGGTCTCCGCCGAGCTGTTGGCCTACGGGGTCGGCTGGCCCTGGTTCACGCTCGGAGATCTCGACCTGGGCACCCTCGTCGCGCGCACGGGCCTGCTGCGCGAGGGCCTGCCCCTGTCCGAGGCGACACGGCGGCTCGCGGCGCGCTGGCAGCTGGGCGTGGAGCTCCTGCCGGCCAGTGACGACGAGGCGGAGACGCACGTGGTCGTCCCGCGGGAGGACGGACGCGGCAGCGAGGAGCTGCACTTCCAGGAGTGGTGGGTGCGCCACCGCGCCTCCCGCGAGCCCTCCGCGTTCGTCACCCGCGGCGCGCGCCCGCCTGCGCCGGCGCCCGGCGTGCTCGCGGCGATCGCGTCGGCGGAGGTGGTGCTGATCGCGCCGTCGAACCCGGTGGTCTCCATCGGCACGATCCTCGCGATCCCCGGCGTGGTCGAAGCGTTGCGGGGCACCGAGGCGCCGGTGGTGGGCGTCTCGCCCCTCATCGGCGGCGCAGCGTTGCGCGGGATGGCCGAGCTGTGCCTGCGCACCATCGGGGTCCGTCCCGACGCGGCCTCCGTCGCCCTGCACTACGGCGCGCGGTCGGAGGCGGGGATCCTCGACGGCTGGCTGCTGGACCCCGCGGACGGGGAGCTCTCCCCCGCGCTCTCCCAGGCGGGCATCACACCGCTGGTGCGGCCGATCCTGTTCACCTCGCTGGCCGAGACGGCGGCGATCGCGGCCGACGCGGTGGCGCTCGGCGCCTGAGCGCCTGCCTGCTCGGGTCGGCCCGCGCAACACGCCTCTAGCGGAGCGCCTCGGGCAGCAGCGGGGCGCGGAAGAAGGCGTGCTCGTGCCGCGCGGAGACGTGGAAGGCCTCCTGCATGCGCCGCCGGGTGCCCTCCTCCGCACCGGCCGCGGCCGCGGTGACGATGCGGACAGCCTGGGCGGTCGACGCCGCGAAGGCCTCGTCCGCATAGCTCTCCAGCCAGGAGCGGTAGGGGTGGGCGGGGTGCGAGAGCGGCTGCAGGCGCTGACCCACGTCGTGGTAGAGCCAGAAGCAGGGCAGCAGCGCGGCGATGAGCACGGGGTAGCCGCCGCGGGCGCCGGCGGCGGCGAGGTGGTCGAGGTAGGCGGTGGTGGTGGGGCTGGGCCGGGCGGCGCCGACCGCCTGCGCGCCCAGCCATCCCTCATGCCGCTGGAGCTCCGCGGCGATGGCGCCGTGCGCCGCCTGTGCCCAGAAGGCCTGCTCGGCCGCGGCCGGGGCGAGACGGCTCGCCTCGGCCAGGGCGCGGGCGTAGTCCCGGAGGTACAGCGCGTCCTGTGCGAGATACCAGAGGAAGGCTTCCCGGTCGAGGCTCCCGTCGCCCAGTCCGCGCACGAAGGGCAGGGCGTCGATGTCATCCCGCACGCCGCGCAGCTGCTCCCACCACTCCTGCTCGAGCTCCTCCGGGCTCGGGCGGGTTCTGGTGCCGCCGCGCTGCCACAGTCCGGCGAAGTGGCTCACCGGCCCGTTGCCGCCGCCCACCTCCAGCTCGGCGCCGTGCCGGATGCTCTCGCTCAGCCAGCGCTTGACCTCGGCCACCGCCTCCGGCCAGTCCATCCCCGCGGAGCGGCGGGTGGCCAGGGCCGAGGACAGCGAGCAGCCCGTGCCGTGCGTGTTCCTGGTGTCGATGCGCCTGCCGGGGAACTCGTGCACGCCGGAGGCGTCCACGAGCGCGTCCGGAGCGCTCTGCCCGCGCAGATGCCCGCCCTTGGCCAGCACGGCGACGCCCTCGCGCTCCGCCAGTCGCCGCGCCTGGCCCAGCACCCCCTCCCAGTCGTCGGCGACCGGCTCACCGACGAGGATGGCCAGCTCCGGGATGTTCGGCGTGAGCAGCTGCGCCCGCGACGCGAGCGCCCGCAGCGCGTCCTCCGCGTCCGCGTCCAGCAGCCGGTCGCCGCTGGTGGCCACCATCACCGGGTCCAGCACCACCAGCGGAGGGCGGACCCGCTGCAGCCAGGCGTCCACCACGGCGGCGACCTCGGCGGTGCCGAGCATCCCGATCTTGACCGCGTCGATCCGCACGTCGTCGCTCACGGCCTCGAGCTGCTGGGCGAGGAACGCCGCCGGGGGCACGTGCACGGCGCGCACGCCCCGGGTGTTCTGCGCGACGAGAGCCGTCACCACGGCCATCCCGTAGCCGCCGTTCGCGGCGATGCTCTTCAGGTCCGCCTGGATGCCGGCGCCCCCGGTGGGATCGGTGCCGGCGATGCTGAGCACCCGGGGGACGATCGGGGCGCGCCCGGCGCTCATGCCGGCGCCCCCTGGCTCGCCCCGGCGCCGTCCGCACCCGACTGCCATGCCTCCCGCAGCTGCCGGGCGGCCGCGCCCGGGTCCGCTGCCGAGCAGATCGCGGAGACCACCGCCCCGCCGGCCGCGCCCTGCGCACGCAGAGCGGGCATGTCGGCGACGCTCACGCCGCCGATGGCGACAGCGGGCAGCGCGGTCTCGGCCAACAGGGCCGCGAAGCGTCGCACGCCCAAGGGCGGGGGCGCGTCCGCCTTCGTGCGGGTCGCGTGCAGCGCGCCGATGCCGACGTAGTCCACGCGCCCCGCTCCGCCGGCGGCCTCGCGCAGCTGCTCCGGCGTGGATGCGCTCACCCCGATGAGCGCTTCCGGGCCGATCAGCTCCCGTGCGGCAGCGGCCGGCAGATCGGACTGGCCGAGGTGCACCCCCGCGACGGGTGCACCGGCGTGCCGGGCGGCGAGGAACACGTCCACCCGGTCGTTCACGATCAACGGCACCGCCTCGGGCAGCTGCTCCGCCACCCGCAGCACGAGGTCGAGGAAGTCGCGAGCGCCTGCGTCCTTCTCGCGCAGCTGCACGGCGGTGACGCCCCCGGCGACCGCGGCGCGCACGAGCCCGGGCAGCTCGTGACCGGCCTGGGCGGCCAGCCGGGAGTCGGTGACGAGGTACAGGGAGAGGTCGAGGCCGGCGGTCACGAGATCGCCGCCCGCGCGCTCAGGGCGTCGCCGTCGAGCGAGGCCAGGGTGTCCAGGAACGCCGCGCCGAAGGTGCCCGGCCCCGCGCTGCGCTCGGCGGCGAGCTCGGCTGCCACCGTGTAGACGGTCAGAGCGGCGACGGTGCCGGCGAGGCGGTCCTCCGCCACCGCGGCGAAGGCCGCCATGACCGCGCCCAGGGCGCAGCCACCTCCGGTGATCCGGGTGAGCAGGGCGTCGCCGTTGGCGACGCGGATGAGCTCGCGCCCGTCGGTCACCGCGTCGACCGGGCCGGACACCGCGACGATCGCGCCGGTCTGCCGGGCGAGGGACCGGGCGGCGGGGATCGCCTCCTCCACCGCGTCGGCCGCGTCGACGCCCCTGCCTCCGGAGCCGCCGCCGGCGAGCGCGATGATCTCCGAGGCGTTGCCGCGAACCACCGTGGGCCGCAGCTCGCGGAGGGCGCCGGCCAGGGCCGTCCGCACCGGCAGCGCGCCGATCGCGACGGGGTCGAGCACCCACGGCGTGCCCGCGTCGTTCGCCGCTGCGGCCGCCTCGAGCATCGCCTCGCGCTGCTCGGCTGCGGGGGTGCCGAGGTTCAGCAGGACCCCGCCGGCGACGCGGGCGAACGGGCCGGCCTCCCCGGGGAGGTCGACCATCGCGGGCGCGGCGCCGAGGGCGAGCAGCGCGTTGGCGGTGAAGTTCACCACCACGGCGTTCGTCAGGCACTGCACGAGCGGCGCGTGGGCGCGCAGCTCGTCCAGGGCGGAGCGGGAGAAGGACAACAGGCTTTCCGGCGTGCGCGACATGCGCGACATCCCTTCGCTAGTACGAACTAGATCAGGTTCGACGGGTGTGTTCTCAGCCCCAGGGGGCACCCCGTGTCACGTGCAGGACGAGCCTACGCCAGCAGCAGCGCACGCGTGCGCGGTCCGAGCCGCGCGGGTGCGACATCGGCCGGCACGTCGATGTCCCAGCGCAGGCTCGACTCGGGCGCGACCGGCGCGGGCGCGTAGCCCGCCTGCAGGTGGCGATGGAAGGATCCGGCGCCGAAGCACGGCCGATGCTCGCCTGCACGGGCGGCGAAGGTCATCGTCGTGCCGCTGCCGTCGTGGTCGGGCACGGCGAGCGGCCCCGCCCCCTCGGCCGCGGCCAGGGCGGCGTCGAGCTCCACGGCGGAGAGCCCGGGCAGATCGCCGAGCACGATCGCCACCGGTCCCGCCGCTCCCGGCACCGCCTGCAGACCGGCCTCGACGGCCGGGTTCAGGCCGCTGCCCGGATCCGGCACGATGCGCACTCGCGGCCCGCCGACCGGGGCCTCCCACGCCCGCGCGTCGTCCGTCACGAGGATCACGCGGCCGACGGACGGCGTGGCGAGCAGGGCGTCCAGCGTGTCCAGCAGCAGCGCCCTCGCCCACTCCGGCCCCGCGGCCAGCCGCGACTTGCCGCGCTGCGGCGACTTCGCGGGCACGACGACCGTCCAGCGCCCGCCCTCCGCCGGCAGCTCAGCCACCGGGCGGCCCTGCGGGGGCGTCCGCTTCGCGCGCGTCCCCGGCCGGCGCGTCCCCGGCCGGCGCGTCCCCGGCCGGCGTGCGCGAAGCCGCACGCAGTCCCTCCGCGTAGCCCCGGGCGTAGCCTTCGGCGTCGCCGAGCCGGCGGCCCTCCTGCCGTGCCTCGGCTGTGCCGAGGGAGAACATATCGTCCGCGGCCCCGCGCTGCAGCACCTTCGCGCCCGGGGCCGCCTGGTCCAGCAGCCGCCCGAGACCGCGCACGAGGGCGACCGGGCGCCCCAGCGCCTTGCCCTTCACCAGATCGGCCGCCGCGGCGAGCTCGTCCGCCACTGCAGGCTGGGTGACCACGAGGGGGCGCCCCTGCGCGTCGACCGAGCCGCGCAGATCGTCCATCGCCTTCACGCCGCTCGCGCCGATCGCCGCGTCCGTCTGGCCCACCCGCCACGGGCGGCCGAGCGTGTCGGAGACGATCACCCCCAGTCGCACGCCGAAACGTCGCTCCAGCGCCTCCCGCAGCCGCCGCGCCGAGGCGTCCGGATCCTCCGGCAGCAGCAGCACGGTGCCTTCGGGGGTGTTGCTCGCATCCACCCCGGCAGCGGCGGCGACGATGCCCAGCCGGCTCTCCACGATGCGGGTGGCCCCGCCGCCGGGATGCTCACGGGTCGCGACCACGCGGACCGTCTCGGCGGCTATCGCCGCCTCGCGATCCTCCGCCACGACGAAGCGCCCCTCCGCCTTGGAGACCACCTTGCTCGTCACGACGAGGATGTCGCCGTCCTGCGGCGGCAGCTGCTCGGCGAGCGCGTCGCCGATGAGGGCGGCCAGGTCGTCGCCCGCCTGCACCTCCCCGATGCCGTCCGGTGCGTAGACGGCGAAGGACGCCCCGCTCACCATCGCAGCCCCGGGATGACCTCACGCGCGAAGACGTCCAGGAAGGCGCGCTGCTCGCGCCCCACATCGTGCAGGAAGATCCGGTCGAAGCCCAGGTCCACGTAGCGCTGCAGGGCGGCGCGATGCACGTCCGGGTCGGCGGAGACCACCAGCCGTCCCTCGAAGTCCTCGGGGCGCACATGCCGGGCGAGCTGCTCGAACTCGAAGGGCGAGCGGATGTCGTTCTTCGGGAAGCGCATTCCGCCGTTGGGCCACTCCCGCAGGGCGTTCGCCATCGCCTCCTCGTCGGTGGGCGCCCAGCTCAGATGCACCTGCAGGAAGCGCAGCCCCGGTCCGCGCCGCCCGGCCTCCCGGCGGCCCTCCTCGAAGCGGGCCAGCAGCGGCGCGAGGCGTTCCACCGGAGCTGCGGCGGTGATGAGGCCGTCGGCGGTACGTCCGGCGCGCTTGGCCGTCACCGGGCCGGCCGTCGCGATGAGGATCGGCGGCGCCACGGCCGGCATCGTCCACAGCCGAGTGGACTCCAGGGTGAAGTGCGGGCCCCGGTGCTTCGTGTCCCGACCCGCCGCGGAGGCCGCGAACAGCCGCTTGATGATGTCCACCGCCTCGAACAGGCGGGCGATCCGCTCCGGCGCCTCCGGCCAGTAACCGCCGACGATGTGCTCGTTGAGCGCCTCGCCCGAGCCCAGTCCCAGCCAGTGCCGCCCCGGGTACATCGCCGCGAGCGTGGCGGAGGCCTGCGCGACCATCGCGGGGTGCCACCGGAAGGTCGGCGTCAGCGCGCCCGGGCCCACCGGTCCGCGGGTGCGCTCCGCGATCGCGGTGAGGACGTTCCACACGAAGGAGGCCTGCCCCTGCGCCGGCACCCAGGGCTGGAAGTGGTCGGCCGCCATCACGCCGTCGAAGCCCAGCGTCTCGGCGTACGCCGCGAGCTCCACCGCCTCGGCTGGCGCGAAGCGCTCCAGCGCGGCGACGTAGCCGATGCGGCCGGCGCCGGCGGCCGCCGCCTCGGCCGCGCTCACGGTGCGGAACGCTCCAGATACGCGGCCACCACCGGCGGCACGTAGGGGCTGACGTCCCCGCCGAGGGCCGCCACCTGCCGCACGAGCGAGCTGGACACGTGCGCGTGCGCCGGATCCGGCAGCAGGAACACCGTCTCCACCCCGGCGAGGCTGCGGTTCATGATGGCCATCGGCGTCTCGTACGCCACATCGACCTGGGAGCGGATGCCCTTGACGAGCACCTTCGCGCCCACGTCGACGCAGTAGTCCACGAGCAGCCCCACGCTCCAGGACGCGATGCGGATGTCGCCGCTCAGGCCGGCCTGCTCGATCGCCGTGCTCAACAGCGAGACGCGCTGCGTGATCGGCAGCAGCGCCTCCTTGTCCGGGTTGTGCACGACGAGCACGTGCAGCTCGTCGAAGATCTTCGCGGCACGCTCGATGACGTCGAGGTGGCCGAGCGTCACGGGATCGAAGGACCCCGGCACGACGGCGATGCTGGTCATGGCACGAGCGTAGCGCTGCCGGCTCAGGACAGGCCGAGGAACGCCCGCTCCGAGTCGGACAGCGCCGCGTCCACGGCCGCGCGCAGCTGCCCGTGCTGCGCGAGCGAGGGATCGGCGGCGAGCAGCGCTTGCGCGTCCTCCCGGGCGAGCGCGATGAGCTCGCCGTCCCGCGCGACCCGCAGCAGCCGCAGCGAGGAGCGAGCCCCGGACTGCAGGCCCCCCAGCACGTCCCCCTCGCCGCGCAGCCTGAGGTCCTCCTGGGCGAGCAGGAAGCCGTCGCCGGTGGCGGCCACGGCGTCCAGCCGCTCGCGCGCCGGCGTGCCCGCCTCGGCCTCCGTGACGAGGATGCACACCCCCGGATGCGCGCCGCGCCCGATGCGGCCGCGCAGCTGATGCAGCTGCGAGATGCCGAATCGATCCGCATCCAGGACGACCATCATCGACGCGTTCGGCACGTCCACGCCGACCTCGATGACGGTCGTGGCGACGAGCAGGTCGATCCGCCCGGCCGCCATCCCGGCCATGGCCGCGTCCTTCTGCTCGGAGCTCATCCGCCCGTGCAGGGCGGCGACGCGGGCCGAGGCCAGCGGCGCTGCGGAGGCCAGCTCCTGCAGGGTCGCCTCCACGGACACCGGCGGCCGCGCCGCCGCCTCGCCGCGTTCCGCCCCGCTGGGGAGCTGATCCCCGCCCCGCCGGCCCGGGCCCCGCCCGGACTCCTGCGGCTCGGGCTGCGCCGGGCCGTCCTCGGGCTCCTCCTCCGGCGACGAGGCGTCGATGGCCGGGCACACGACGAAGACCTGGCGCCCCTGCGCGATCTCCTCCGCGGCCCGCTCCCACAGACGGGGGCGCCAGGACGGACGCTCGGCCAGCGGCGCGACGAAGGTCTGCACGCCGGCCCGCCCGGCCGGCAGCTCGCTGAGCACGCTGACATCCAGATCACCGAAGACGGTCATCGCCACGGTGCGCGGGATCGGCGTCGCGGTGAGCACGAGCAGGTGCACGGGCAGCTCGCCCCGGCCGCGCAGCGCCTCGCGCTGACGCACGCCGAAACGGTGCTGCTCGTCCACCACGAGCAGTCCCAGTTCCGCGAACTGCGTCGTCTCCGACAGCAGCGCGTGCGTGCCCACCACGATCCGCGCGGTGCCCGAGGCGGCCGCCAGCAGCGCGCGGCGGCGCTCAGCCGCGGGCAGCTGCCCGGTCACGAGGGTCGGCGCCATCTCCGCGGCCAGATCCGGGCCCAGCGCGGCGACGATCGAACGCAGGTGCTGCGCGGCGAGGACCTCGGTCGGGGCGAGCAGCGCGGACTGGCCGCCGCTGTCGGCGACCTGCAGCATCGCCCGGAGCGCGACCAAGGTCTTGCCTGAGCCGACCTCGCCCTGCAGCAGCCGCTGCATGGGGGCGGTGTGCTCCCCGCCCCGGCCGGCGAGGTCAGCGGCGATCTCCTCGCCCGCGGCGCGCTGACCCGCGGTGAGCGCGAACGGGGTGGCGGCGTCGAAGCGCTCCAGCAGGCCGCCGGGTCGTCGCGGTCGCGCCCGGGCCGGGCGCTCCCGGCTCTGGGCACGTCGCTGCAGCAGGGCGGTCTGCAGCACGAGCGCCTCGTGATAGCGCAGGGTGCGCCGGGCTGCGCGAGCCTGCTCGTCGTCGCCGGGCCGGTGCACCAGCTCGATGGCGCGACGGTACGGCAGCAGGCCCCGCCGGCCGGCCAGCTCCGGCGGCACCGGGTCGGGCAGCTCCTGCGGAAGCGTGTCCAGCACGAGGCCGATCGCCGCCGCGATCCGCCAGCTGGGCATCGCCGAGACGGCAGGGTAGATCGGGATCGGCTGCGCGGCCCAGCGGCGGGCCTCCTCCTCGGCGAGCGTCTGCGCCGCCGGGAACAGCTCGTAGTCGGGATGCGCCAGTTGCGGCACGCCCTTGTAGAGCCCGACGCGGCCTGAGAAGATGCCGCGCGCTCCGGGCACGAGCTCCTTGTCGCGCCACGGCTGGTTGAAGAAGGTGAGGGTGAGCCGGCCGGAGCCGTCGGTGATGACCACCTCGAGGATGGAGCCTCGGCGGGCCTGCATCCGCCTGCTCGTGGCCGAGACCACCTCGGCCACGATCGTGACCTCCTCGCCCTCGGGCACCTCGCGCAGCGCGGTGAGCTCCCCTCGGTGGGCGTAGCGGCGCGGATAGTGGCGCAGCAGCTCGCCCACCGTCGCCATCCCGAAGCCGTCGGAGAGGGCCTTCGCCGTCTTGCCGCCGAGGACGAACTTCAGCGAGGCGTCCAGCGCCCGGCCCGCAGGGACGCCGCGCTCGCTCATGCCGGAAGTCTAGATTCCGGCACCGTCATGCTCCGGCGCGCGCGGCCAGCAGCGCGGTCATCGCCTCGACCTCCGCCTGCTGCACCTCGACGGCGTTCCCGGCGAGCGCACGCACCACGGGAACGCCCGCCAGCGCCTGCGCGGCGCGCGCCATCGCGATGCCGCCCTCGTGATGCGCGATCATCAGGCGCAGGAAGAGCGCGTCGGCCTCGGCGCCGCTCGCGGCCCGCAGGGCGTCCAGCTGCTCGCGACTGGCCATCCCCGGCATGACGGCGGGGCCGCGCGCCGTCGGGGTCGGGCCGGTCTCGGGTCCGTGCCCGGAATGCCCTTCCGCGCCGGCCATCCACGCCATCGGCTCGCCCGCCTGCGGCAGGCCCCACAGCTGCAGCCAGCCGTACATCACGCCGGACTGCTGGCTCTGCGAGACGGCGATGTCGTAGGCGATCGCGCGCACCTCCGGATCGTCGCTGCGCTCGCGCACGATCAGGGCCATCTCCACCGCCTGGGAGTGGTGGGTCTGCATGTCGCGGAGGAAACCGGCGTCGGGGCTGGAGGACAGCGGCACCACGCCCACCACGCTCGCCCGGCCCAGGGCGAACATGCCCAGCGCGAGCACGACCGCTCCGACCAGGCCGAGCAGGACCAGCGGCCAACGCGGGCGGCGGGAGCGCGGCGTCGCGCGCTCGAGCCCGCTCTCGTCGCCGGTCTCCTGCGCGCGCTCGAGCCCGGCCTCGTCGCCGGTCTCCTCCGCAGGCATCTCAGGCCACGCGGCCGGGGGCGTCCAGCCCGCCCACGCAGGGCGCCCCGGGCTCCGGCGCGGCCGGGGAGCGCCAGAACCGCTGCACGAACTCGGGCAGGCGAGGGTCGTCCGCGCCGGTGAGGGTGCGCTGCGCATTCCACGCCGAGACGACCACAGGCGCCGGCAGGCCCGGATACGGCGAGAGCAGCGCATAGCTGGCGGGCAGCGCCTCGCGCAGCCGCTGCACCTGCTCCGGCGGCAGCGCCGGGTCGTAGGTGATCCAGATCGCGCCGTGCTCCAGCGAGTGGACCGCGTTCTCGTTGGGCACCGGCTGCTCGTACACCCCGCAGTTCAGCCACACCGGGTTGTGCGGGCCGCCGGCCGGCGGATTCTGCGGATACTCCACGGAGCCGGACACGTGATCCGCCTTGTTGCGGAAGGTGCGCAGCCCATCGCCCTGGGGGACGATGCTGGAGATGACGACGGCGGCCACCGCGGCGGCCGCGAGGACGCTTCCGCCGACGGCGGCGATCACGCCGATGCGCTTGTTTCGGGCGCGCCGCGCCTGCTCGCGCTTGAACGCCTCGACCTTCGCGATGCGCTGCGCCTCGCGCTGCTCCTTCACGGTGAGCCTGCGCGCGGCCGGCGGGACGGGTCTGTCAGCCATCATGCTTCCCTTGCGTCTCGTCTGGACGTGTTAGACCGTAGCGGCTGGCGCAGGCGGTGCGGCTGAGAATGTGAGCCGAGAATGTGAACGGCGCCCGGCTCTGGGAGACTGTGGCCATGACGCGGATCATCGCGGGCTTCGCCGGATCGCGTCGTCTCCAGGTGCCGCGCAGCGGGACCAGGCCGACGAGCGACCGCGTGCGCGAGGCGCTGTTCTCGCTGCTGGAGGCCCGCGGCGCGGTGCGCGGCGCGCGCGTGCTCGACCTGTACGCCGGCTCCGGCGCCCTCGGGCTGGAGGCGATCAGCCGGGGCGCGGCCTCGGCCACGCTGGTGGAGCGCGCCAGCGCCGCCGCTCGCGCCCTGCGCGCCAACGCGGCGCTGGTCGGCGGGCTCGCCGCGCCGCCCCAGCCGGAGCTGAGGGTCGTGCCCGCCTCCGTGTCCGCGTATCTGGACGCAGCCGGGGCTCCCGGCTCGGCTCAACGGGGCGCCTTCGACCTCATCCTGCTGGACCCGCCCTATGAGCTGCCGGAGCCGGAGCTCGCCGAGGCGCTGGCGGCCGCTGCGCCGCTGCTGTCCGCCGAGGGGCTGCTCGTCGTGGAGCGCTCCGCCCGCTCCCCCGAGCCGGCATGGCCCGAGGCGCTCGAACCCCAGAGGCGTCGCGACTACGGCGAGACCGCGCTCTGGCTCGCCCAGCTCGCCGTGTAGGGGTCCCAGCCCTCCGGGCCGCCGGTGACGCCGTCGACGGCCACGGCGGGGCCTTCGGCGCCCGCGGCGGCGACCGCGCCGATGCGGCGGAAGCCCTGCGGCAGCACGATCCCGGCGGGGAAGGTCGCCAGCAGGGCGTGGTCCTCCCCGCCGCCGAGGGCCAGCGCCGCCTGCGGCCCGAGAGCGGCGCTCTCCAGCTCGATCCGCACGGTGCTCGCGCGTGCGACGCGCCACGCGTCCAGGAGCAGGCCGTCGGACACGTCCAGCATCGCGGTGGCGCCGGCGAGAGCGGCCAGCGGGCCGGCGGAGATCGGCGGGCTGGGCGCCAGCTGCGCGGCGAGCAGCTCGGGCTCCTCGATCCACAGGGCGGACACCGGGTCGGCCAGTGCCGTCCCGCCCTCGCTCGCCCGCGCGAACAGCAGCGCGAGGCCGGCTGCGGCCAGCCCCAGCTCACCGGCGACAGCCACCACGTCCCCCGGGCGCGCGCCGCTGCGCAGCACGGGACGGCGGCCCTCCATGTCGCCCAGCGCGGTGACGGAGATCATGAGCTCGCGGGAGGCCGACAGGTCCCCGCCGACCACTCCGCAGCCCGGCGCCATCGCGGCGCAGGCGCCGACGAGGCCCTCGGCGAACTCCTCCAGGAAGGGGACCGGGAGCTCCGGCGGGCAGGCGATCCCCACGGTCAGAGCCGCAGGTCTCGCGCCCATCGCGGCGAGATCGGCGAGGTTCGTCGCGGCCGCCTTCCAGCCGAGCTCGAAGGGGCCGTGCCAGGCCAGCCGGAAATCCGGGCCCTCGACCATGAGATCGGTGGTGACGACGTAGCGCCCATCCGGAGCGGCCACCACCGCGGCGTCATCGCCCGGACCGACCTCCGCGAGAGCGGTCGGGGGGATCCGTGCGAGCACCCGTTCCAGGACGGCACGCTCACCCGCGGCGCCGACGGTGTCCGGGCCCGAGCGCCCCCGGGAAGCTCTCATGCGTCCACGGTAGCCTGAGCCGGTGCGTCCCCGTCCCGCTGTCCCCCGCCGGCTGCGGGCGCTCGCTGCGGTCGCGGTCGGCGCTGCGGGCCTCGCGGGGCTCACCGGCTGCACCGGCGGCGGCACCGTCTCGCTCAGCCCGGCGCCCCAGGCGAACGACCCGGCCTGCGCGGATGTCATCGTGCGGCTGCCCGATCAGCTCGACGATCAGCCCAAGCGCGACACCGACTCCCAGAGCACCGCCGCGTGGGGCAATCCGGCGACGGTGCTGCTGCGCTGCGGCATCCCTCCGCTGGGCCCCAACACGCTGCCCTGCACGACCATCGACGGGGTGGACTGGGTGGCCGACGACTCGCAGGCCCCGCTGTACCGCTTCATCAGCTACGGGCGGGCGCCCTCCGTGGAGGTGATCATCGACGGCGACACGAACGTGGCCAGCTCGACGGTCTTCCAGCAGCTCGCGCAGGCCGTCAGCACCCTGCCCAAGCAGAGCCAGTGCACCGACGCCACCGACCTCGACCTCGGCGGCTCCACCCCCGCGCCTTGAGCCCCGCGCCCTGAGCCCCGTGCCGACCCCCGCGCCCTGAGCCCCGGGCCGCCCGCCACGGCACCGGGAGTCGCAGCACTCAGCGGGATCCGCCGCGGGCGAGCGCCAGCTCGATGAGCTCCGCGACGAGCCGCTCGTACGAGAGACCCGCGGCCTGCCACAGCGTGGGATACAGGGAGATCGGCGTGAAGCCCGGCATGGTGTTCACCTCGTTCACGACCGGGCCCTCGGGCGTGAGGAAGAAGTCCACCCGGGCGAGGTCCGCGCAGCCCAGCGCCTCGAAGGCGCGTGCGGCCGTGCTCGTGAGCGCATCGAGCTCCGCGGGCTCCACCGAGGTGGGCGCGAGCGTGCGCACCCCCTCGGCTCCGAGGTACTTCGCCGCATAGTCGTAGAAGTCCCGGCCGGAGACGACGATCTCCCCCGGCGGAGAGACGCGCGGCGCGGCGCCGTCGCGCCCGCCCAGCACGGCCAGCTCGATCTCCCGCCCGGCGATCGCGCGCTCCACGATGACGCTGCTGTCGTGCGCGAAGGCCTCCTGCACGGCCTCGCGCAGCCCGGCACCCGCCCGCACGCGGCTCACGCCCATGCTCGATCCGGCTCGCGAGGGCTTCACGAAGACGTCCTCGCCCAGCTCCCCGGCCGCCCGCAGCGCCCCCTCCGGGTCGGCCGCCCAGCCGGACCGGGTGATGCGCGTCCAGGGCGCGACGGCGATGCCCGCGCTGCTGAGCACGGACTTCGCGTAGTGCTTGTCCATCGCGAGCGCGGAGGCGAGCACCCCGGAGCCGACGTAGGGGATGTCGATGAGCTCCAGCTGGCCCTGCACCGTCCCGTCCTCGCCGAAACGACCGTGCAGGACGGGGAAGACGACGTCCACCGGGCCCAGCTCGCGCGACCGCCCGTCCGGGCCGAGCACGCGCAGCACGCGGTCCGCCACCCCGTGAGGCCAGCAGATCCGGGTCCCGTTGTCCGGCACCACCGGCATCGCCTCCGGGCGCAGCCGCAGCAGACCCGGCTCGTCCGGCTGCAACGTGTGCGCGCCCTCCCGGGTGATGCCCACGGGGTGCACGTCGAAGCGCTCCCGGTCGATCGCCGCCATCACCGCGTCGGCCGTGACGCAGCTGATCTCGTGCTCGCTGGACCGCCCGCCGTACAGCACCGCGATGGCGGGCCTGCGGCCGGATCCGCTCATCCTCACGACCTCCGTCCGCGTCGCCACAGCCGGGCCAGCAGCCCCGCCGTGCCGACGTTCTCATGCTCCGGCGCCCCGTCCTCGGTGGTGAGGTGGGGGGCCAGCTGCGCCGGTTTGAGCGTTCCGCGCAGGACCATGGCGACCTGCTCCACGATCGGCATCCGCACCCCGCGACTGCGCGCGAGGGCGAGCACCGGCTCGATGGAGGTGATGCCCTCCGCGGTCTGGTTCATGCGGGCCACCACCTCCCGCAGCGCGAAGCCCTGGCCGAGCAGGCGTCCGGCGGTGTTGTTGCGCGACAGCGGCGACTCGCAGGTGGCCACGAGGTCGCCCAGGCCGGCCAGCCCCTGCAGGGTGGTGGGCTCCGCGCCGAAGGCGACGGCGAAGTCGGTCATCTCCAGCAGCCCGCGCGTGATGATCGCGGCCTTCGTGTTCTCACCATGGCCGACGCCGTCGACGATGCCGATCGCGAGCGCGATGAGGTTCTTGAGGACGCCGCCGAACTCCGTCCCGGTCACGTCCGTGTTGATGAAGGTGCCGAAGTACGGCGTGCGGCTGGCTCGCGCGACCGCCTCCGCCGTCTCGGCGCGCACGCAGGAGGCGACCGAGGCGGTCGGCTGCTCCTTCGCGATCTCCGGGGCGAGGTTCGGCCCGGACACCACGGCGATGCGCTCCGCCGGCACGCTCGTGGCCTGCGCGATCACCTGGCTCATGCGCAGGTTCGTCCGGCGCTCCACCCCTTTCATCAGGCTCACCAGGACGGTCGAGGGGCCCAGCTGGGCAGCGATGGAGGCGAGGTTCTCGCGCAGCGACTGGCTGGGCACCGCGAGGTAGACATGCTCCGCCCCGCGCAGCGCCTCGGCCAGGTCCGTGCTCGCGCGCAGCCCGCGCGGCAGGTTCACGCCCGGCAGGTACTCGGAGTTCCGCCTGGCCTGGTTGATCTCCTGCGCGACCTCGGGGCGGCGCGCCCAGAGCACGACCTCATTGCCCGCGTCCGCGAGGACCTTCGCATAGCAGGTTCCCCAGCTGCCCGAGCCGACGACGGCGAGCCGATGGCCGGAGCGCGGCCCTTTCGCCATCAGAACCGCCCGGTCTCAGCCTGGCCGTGCTTGCTCGGGTCCCAGCGCTCGGCGGGCGGCTGCCCGCCGCGGAGCGTCGCGAGCAGGGCCGCGATCTGGTCCATGAGCTCATCGGTCGCCTCGGCGAGCAGAGCCGAGTCGATGGGCCTGCCCTGATACTTCGACAGGTCCATCGGCTCGCCGAAGGCCATCTCCACCGTCTTGGGGGGCAGCAGGCTGATCCGCTTGCCGTAGCGCGGGAGGATCTTCTGCACGCCCCAGTGCGCGCAGGGGATGAGCGGGATGCCGGTCTCCAGGGCGATGCGCACCGCCCCGGTCTTGCCGCGCATCGGCCACATGTCCGGGTCGCGGGTGAGCGTGCCCTCCGGATACACGACGAGGCAGCCGCCGTCCTCGGCGAGTGCCTTGCCCGCGGCGAGCGCGACGGCTGCCCCGGTGCTGCTGCGGGTGACCGGGATGTGCCGCATCTTCCTCATCGCCCAGCCGGCGACGGGCGCCTTGAAGATGCCCTCCTTCGCCAGGAAGCGCGGCACCCGACCCAGCCGCCACACTCCCACGGCGATCGCGACCGGGTCGATCTCGCTGTAGTGGTTGGGCGCGAGGATGAACGCGCCCTCCCGGGGGAGCTTGTGCCCGCTGAAGCGGTAGCGGATGAAGATGCTCCACACGGGCAGCACGAGGGCGACGAAGGGCCACCACCAGGACGGCCGGGAGGTCTCGGTCCCGCGACGCAGCATGCGGGCCGGGGCATAGGGGCGTGGCACGCCACGATTATCCCAGGCGGCCGTGGCGGGCAGCTACGCCACGGCGGCGCCGCTGCGGCCCGCCACGACCGGAGGCACCGGCCGCCGCTCGGCGCCTACGCTGGGAGGATGAGCCTCAACCGCTACGCGCGCCAGCTGACGCTGCCCGAGATCGGCGCGAGCGGGCAGGAGCGGCTCGCGGCGGGGCGGGTGCTGCTGCTGGGCGCCGGCGCTCTCGGCTGCGCGGCGGCGACCGGCCTCGTGGCCGCCGGGGTGGGCACGGTCGCGCTCGTGGACGATGACCGCGTGGAGGAGTCCAATCTCGCCCGGCAGACCCTCTACCGGCTCGCGGACATCGGGCGGCCTAAGGTCGAGGCCGCCGCGCAGGCCCTGCGCGAGCTGAACCCGGAGACCTCCGTCGTGCCGCTGCTCGCGCGGGCGGACGCCGCCTCGATCGGCGGGATCCTGGCCGCCGGCTACGACCTCGTGCTCGACGGCACGGACGACTACGCGACCCGCCGGCTCGCCCACGACGCGGCGCTGGCCGCGGGCGTCCCGTACGTGTGGGGCTCGGCCCTCGGCTGGGACGGGCAGGTGACGGTCTTCCGGGCGGACGACGAGGACGGCGGCCGGGGCGCCACCCTGGACGACCTCTACCCGGCCGGATCGGGCCCTGACCCGGCTGCGAGCTGTGCGGCCAGCGGCGTCTTCGGCCCGGTGTGCGCCGCGGTCGGCGCGCTGATGGCCGGGGAGGCGATGAAGCTCCTGCTCGGTGCGGGCAGCCCGCTCGTCGGCCGCCTCGCCGTGTTCGACGGACTGGACGCGAGCTGGCGCGAGATCCGCTTCACGCAGACGCAGGCGCAGCCCGGTGCGGCGGGGCTCCCGGCGGGGCCGGCGTCGCCCGCGCCGAGTGTGCCGGCGCAGCCCTCGCGACCGGGCCGGATCGACCCGGAACACCTCGCGCAGATGCTCGCCGCCCGCGAGGCGGGCGACGCGGACTTCCTGCTCATCGACGTCCGGGAACCGTGGGAGGCCGAGATCGCCTCGATCCCCGGCTCGCAGAACGTTCCCCTGCAGACCCTCCTCGCCCATGCCGAGGCGGGCATGAGCGCGCCGGAGGAGCCGGTGGTCGTCTACTGCCACCACGGCCCGCGCTCCCAGGCCGCGGCTCAGCGGCTCAGCGAGCTGGGCTGGGCGGACGTCGTCGACCTGCGCGGCGGCATCGCGGCCTGGGCGGAGCAGGTCGACCCCGTGATGCCGCGCTACTGACCGTCGCCGGCGGCTGCGCGCCGCAGCGGCTCAGCCGCCGGCGAAGGGCGGCAGCACGTCCACGAGGTCCCCGTCCGCCAGCACCCGGTCGCGCTGCGTGGTCGCCACCCCGTTCACGATGAAGGAGCAGCGCGCGAACACCCGGCCGGGCTCGGCGCCCCAGGCGTCCAGCAGGGCGCCGACCGTGGTGCCCTCCTCCGCCTCGCGCACCTCCTCCGCCACGCCGGTGGCCGCTTTCGCCGCGGCGAAGTACCGGACCGTCACCCGCGCCATCCGCTCAGCCGCCGATCGCGCTCATGGTGCGGGCGGGCTGCACGAAGCCGCCGCTGTCGATGCCGTGCCCGGCGGGCTTGAGCCACATCGCGCCGCGCCACAGCGCCGCGAGCTCCGCGTCCGAGGCGCCTGCGCGCAGGGGGCCGAGCAGATCGGTCTCCTCGTGGGAGAACAGGCAGCTGCGCACACGCCCGTCCGCGGTCAGACGGGTGCGGCGGCAGTCGCCGCAGAAGTCCTCCGTGACCGAGGCGATGATGCCGACCCTGCCGAGCACCGGGCCGTGCGCGCCCGCAGCCGCGTCGCGCACGAGGTAGCGCTGCGCGGGCGCGCCGTCGCGCGGCTCCTCGTCCGGGCAGAGCAGGTAGGAGCCGGCGAGCAGCTGGCGGATGCGCTCCGCGGTGATCATCTCCTCGCGGCTCCAGCGGCCGTCCGCGTCCAAGGGCATCTGCTCGATGAACCGCAGCTCGAGGTCGCGTTCCAGCGCCCAGGCGAGCAGCTCCGGCGCCTGCATGTCGTTGAGGCCGGGCAGCAGCACCGCGTTGAGCTTCGTGCCGGTGAAGCCGGCCTGCGCGAGCGCGTCGATGCCCTCCAGCACGCGTCGCAGGAACGGCCGGCGCGTCATGGTCGCGAAGGTGTGCGGATCGAGGCTGTCCAGCGAGACGTTCACACGGTCCAGGCCCGCCTCGGCCAGCGCGGCGGCGCGGCCGGCGAGGCCGATCGCGTTCGTGGTCAGCGACAGCTCGGGCCGCGGCTGCAACGCCGCGCAGGCGGCGACGATGTCCACGATGTCCGCCCGCAGCAGAGGCTCGCCCCCGGTGAATCGGATCTCGGTCACGCCCAGCTCGCGCACGGCGAGTCCGGCGAGGCGCACGATCTCGGCCGCGGACATCCGCTGCGCCGCGGGCATGAACTCCAGCCCCTCCTCCGGCATGCAGTAGCCGCAGCGCAGGTTGCAGGCATCGGTGAGGGAGACGCGCAGGTCCGTGGCGACGCGGCCGTGCCGGTCGACCAGCCCCGGCAGCGCGGGGCGATCGGCGAGCGCCGCCTCCGCCCGTGCCGGCAGGAGGGGCATGCCCAGCCCGATCCGCGTCATCGGCCTCCCTCCCTCCCGTCCACTTTACGGGCGAGAATGGGGGCCATGCCCCCTCGCAGCTTCGACGATCATCGCGCGGCGGTTCGCGCGCTGGTGCTCGGCCTGCCCCCGGGGGCGCCGGAGCCGCTGAGCCTGGCGGCCGCGGATCTCGCCGCGCGGCCCGCCGACTACCTGGGCCGGACGCTCGCCGAGCAGGTGCGCGCCCCGCTCGCGCTGCCGCCCTTCGACAACGCGCAGATGGACGGCTTCGCCGTGCGCAGCGCGGAGCTGGCCGCAGCCTCGGCGTCCACGCCGGCCCGACTGCCCGTCGTGGGGGCCGTGCACGCGGGCGACCCGCCGCGGGCGCTGCCGCCAGGCGCGGCCATCGCCGTGATGACCGGGGCGGCCGTGCCCGAGGGCGCCGACGCGGTCGTCCCCGTCGAGACCGCCGTTCCGGCACGGTTCCCGGCGGCGGCGGAGCTCGCCTCGGGCGCCGCGGCCGTCTCCTTCACGCAGCCGGTCCAGGCCGGGCTGTTCGTGCGCGCACGCGGCAGCGACGCGCCGGATGGCGCCGTGCTGCTGGACGAGGGGGCGCGGCTCACGCCGCCGCGGATCGGGCTGCTCGCCGGCGCCGGCATCGGGACGGTCCTCGTGCAGCCGCGGCTGCGCGTGCTGCTCGTGTCCACGGGGCACGAGCTGCGCCGGCCGGGCACCCCGCTGCAGCCCGGGCAGATCGACGACGCGAACGGCCCAGCGCTGGCGCATGCGCTGGGGCTGCTCGGCGTGCACGTCGTCGCCCGCGCCTGCCGCAGCGACGAGCCCGCGGAGCTCCTCGCCGTCATCGCCGCCGAAGCCGGCGCCTTCGAGCTGCTGCTGACCGTCGGCGGGGTCAGCGCGGGGGCGCGCGAGGTCGTCCGGGAGGCCCTCGCCCCGCTCGGGGTGGCCTTCGGCTCGGTGGCCATGCAGCCGGGCGGTCCGCAGGGCTGGGGATGGGCGCAGCTGCCGGGCGCGCAGGGGCGCCGTGCGGTGCTCTGCTTCCCGGGCAATCCGGTGAGCGCCCTCGTGTCCTTCGAGGCCTTCCTGCGTCCGGCGATCCGGGAGCGGCAGGGGCACGGGCGCCCGGGGCGCGAGCGCGCCACCGCGCCGCTGGCCGAGGCGCTGTCCTCCCCCGCCGGCAAGCACCAGCTGCGCCGCGGGGTGCTGGACGAGAACGGGGCGCTGCGCCTGGTCGGCGGAGCGTCCTCCCATCTGCTCGCCTCCTACGCCGCCTCGACCGTGCTCGCGCATGTCCCGGTCGGCGTCGCCGAGGCGGCGCCGGGCGAGGAGCTGGAGACCTGGAGGATCGATGACTGAGAAGGACGCCGCGAGCGGCAAGGCCACGCGGCTCACCCATCTGGACGAGACGGGCGCCGCGCACATGGTCGACGTCTCGATGAAGCCGAGCACGAAGCGCACCGCCACGGCCGAGGCGGTGCTGACCACCCGCGCCGAGGTGGTGCAGCGGCTGATGGCCGGCGAGCTGCCCAAGGGCGAAGCGCTCGCGGTGGCGAGGGTCGCGGGCATCATGGGCGCCAAGCGCACCTCCGAGCTGGTGCCGCTGTGCCACCCGCTGCCGCTGTCCTCGGTCTCCGTGGAGCTGCAGCCCTCCATCGAGAGCCCCGGGGCGGACGGGGAGCGCGGCGTGGTGCGCATCCGGGCGACGACCGCGACGACCGGCCCGACCGGGGTGGAGATGGAGGCGCTCACCGCCGCGTCGGTCGCCGCCCTCACCCTCTACGACATGATCAAGGGCCTGGACCGCGGCGCGGTGATCTCGGGCCTGCGCGTGGTGCAGAAGGCCGGAGGCGCCTCCGGGGATTGGATGGCGGTGTGAGCGAGCGGTCAGGCGGCGCCGAGGCACGGACCGCCGCGGCGATCGTCGCGTCCACGCGGGCGGCGGCGGGCCTCTACGAGGACAGCACCGGGCCCCTGCTGCAGGAGTGGTTCGCCGCGAGCGGCTTCCAGGCGCAGCCGGTGCGGGTGGTGCCGGACGGCGAGGCGGTGGGGGCGGCCATCGCGCAGGCGCTCGCCGCGGGCGCGCGACTCGTCGTGACCAGCGGCGGCACGGGCGTGTCCCCTACGGATGCGACGCCGGAGCAGACCCGTCCGCTGCTGGACCGCGAGCTGCCGGGCATCGCCGAGGCGATCCGCGCGCACGGCGCCGGCTCCACCCCGCTGGCCGTCCTCAGCCGTGGCCTGGCCGGCGTGGCCGGGCGCGCCCTGGTGGTCAACCTCCCCGGCTCGCCCGGCGGGGTGGCGGACGGGCTCGCGGTGCTCGATCCGATCGTGGGGCACCTCCTGGACCAGCTGGACGGCGGCGACCATGAGCGGCACTGAGCGCGCAGAGCCGGACGGCGCCCGTGCCCGCGGGCCGGTGCTGCTCGCGACCATCGAGCAGGACCCGCTGGACGTCGCGGCCATCGCCGCCCTCGTGGGCGACGATGCGGCCGGCGCTGTGGTGAGCTTCTCCGGGGTGGTGCGCGACCACGACGGCGGGCGCGCCGTCACCAGCCTCGACTACACGGCGCATCCGGACGCCGCCGCCGCGCTGGCGGAGGTCGCCGCGGACATCGCGGCGCGCTGGCCCGGGGTGCGCCTCGCGGCGGTCCATCGGGTCGGCGCGCTGAGGATCGGCGACGTGGCGCTGTTCTGCGCGGTCGCCTCGGCGCACCGCGCCGAGGCCTTCGCCGCCTGCTCCGCCCTCGTGGACGAGATCAAGGCTCGCGTGCCCATCTGGAAGGAGCAGCGCTTCGCCGACGGCTCCTCCGAGTGGGTCGGCGCGCTCTGAGGCGCGCCGGCCTGCTCGCGGCGCTACGATGCGGAACGGGAGGGAGCCGTCATGATCTCGGTCGGTGTCGGAGGGGCGTGGCCGCACGAGGTGATCGCCGGCCTCGCCCCGCTCGCGGAGAGCGCGGGCTTCGCCCGCCTGTGGGTCAATGACGTGCCCGGGGGCGATGCGCTCGCCGGCCTCGCCCGGGCTGCGGCGGCGACCTCGACGCTGCGGCTGGCCTCGGGGGTGATCCCGGTCGACCGGCGGCCGGGCGAGCGCATCGCCGAGGATGTGGCCGCGCTGGGGCTGCCCCGCGAACGACTGGACCTCGGTGTCGGGCCCGGTTCGGCGCCCTCCCCCGTTCCGCGGGTCGCGGCCGCCCTGGCGGCGCTGCACCCCCTGGGCGCGAAGCTCTGGGTGGGTGCGCTGGGCCCGCGAATGCGGCGACTGGCCGCCGAGCAGGCGGACGGCCTGCTGCTGAACTGGCTCACTCCTGACGACGCCGCCGCGGCGGCCGCCCTCGCCCGCTCGCAGGCGCAGGCTGCCGGCCGCCCCCGGCCGACCGTCGCGCTGTATGTGCGCACCGCCGTCGACCCCGCCGCCGCGGAGGAGCTCGCTCAGGAGGCCGCGCGCTACGGCCGCGTCCCCGCCTACGCCCGCAACTTCGAGCGCCTCGGGATGCAGGGCTCGGACGCGGCCATCGGGCCGGGCGATGACGCCCGCTCCCGGCTCGCCGAATACGAGCAGGCCGTCGACGAGGTCGTGGTGCGGCTCGTGCTGCCCGGCGAGCCGAGGCTGGAGGACGCACGCCGCATCCTCGACGCCGTCCGCCCCGCCGCCGCCGACTGAAACGCCCGTTGCCGTTCCCGGTCCCGCCGCCGCCGAGGGATCGGCCCGGACGCGCCGAGGGGCCGCATCCGCCGTGACGATCCTGAAACACTCGTGTCACATCGCTGCGCTGTAATGGCCGGATGGACCTGAACACGGTGACGGGGTACCGCCCCGCCCGCACCCGGGAGGACCTGGTCCTCGCCCCCGGCGAGCGGCTTCTGGGCGGTGGGACCTGGCTCTACTCGGAGCCGCAGCCGGAGACCACGGGACTCGTCGACCTCACCGCGATGGGCTGGCCACCGCTGGAGGAGCTGCCGGACGGAGGGCTGCGGATCGCCGCGACATGCCGCATCGCGCAGCTGCCGCGCATCCCCGCCCGTCCCGACTGGCGCGCCCATCCGCTGCTGGCTCAGGCCCCGCGTGCGCTGCTCGCCTCGTTCAAGATCTGGAACGTGGCGACCGTGGGCGGCAACATCTGCCGCGCCTTCGCCGCTGCGGCGATGGTGAGCCTCGCGGTCGCGCTCGACGGCGTGGCCGAGGTGTGGGCGCCGGGCGGGGCGGACTACCGGATCCCCGTCGCGGAGCTCGTCACCGGCAACGGCACCACCAGCCTGCGCCACGGCGAGGTCCTCCGCGCCGTCGAGCTGCCCGGGCACGCCCTGCGGGCACGCGCGGCGATGCGCAAGATCGCGCTGGCCGAGCTGGGCCGCTCCGGCGCGGTGCTCACCGGCCGCGTGGACGAGGACGGCTCCGCCGTCTTCGCGATCACCGCCGCGACGGTGCGGCCCGTCGTCCTGCGCTTCGACGGCCTGCCCGACGCGGCGACGCTCCGCGCGGCCAGCGACGCCGCGGAGGGCTACTACTCCGACCCGCTCGGGGCGGCGGACTGGCGCCGCCAGGTCAGCGGCGTGCTGCTGGAGGAGATCCGCGCCGAGCTCGCCCAGAGCGCGGCCACGGGCCCGGCCGGGGCGGTCGCGGCATGAGGTTCGAGCTGAACGGCGAGCCCGTCGAGGCGCAGCCGGCCCCGGGGCAGTGCCTGCGCACGCTCCTGCGCGAGACCGGGCACTTCGAGGTGAAGAAGGGCTGCGACGCCGGGGACTGCGGTGCCTGCTCGGTGATCGTGGACGGCGAGCCGGTGCACTCCTGCATCTATCCGGCGCAGCGGATCGAGGGCCGAGAGGTCACCACGGTGGCCGGGCTGGGCACGCCGGAGCGACTGCATCCGATGCAGGAGGCCTTCGTCGAGCACTTCGGCTTCCAGTGCGGCTTCTGCACCGCCGGCATGATCGTCACCGCCTCCACCTTCGACGAGGAGCAGCTGGCCGACCTGCCGCGCTCTCTGAAGGGCAACCTGTGCCGGTGCACCGGCTACCGCTCCATCGAGGACTCCATCCGCGCCGGCGCGGAGGCGATGCGCAGCGGCGATGCTCCCCGCCGCGGTGCGCGCAACCTCGGCTCCGTGCACGCCGCTGCCCCGCCCGTCTCGCGCGTGGGCGAGTCAGCCCGCCCTCCGGCGGCCCGGCGGATCGTCACCGGCACGGAGCCGTTCACCTTCGATCTCGCCGTGCCGGGGACGACGTATCTGCGCGTCGTGTCCTCCCCGCACGCGCACGCGCGCATCGTGTCGATCGACACGAGCGACGCGGAGGCGGTGGAGGGCGTCCTTCTCGTGCTCACCCACGAGAACACCCCGCAGACCCGCTACTCCACCGGGCGGCACGAGCACCGCACCGACGACCCGGACGACACCCGGATGCTCGACGACACGGCCCGCTACATCGGCCAACGAGTCGCCGCCGTCGTCGCCGAGACGGCCGGCGCGGCCGAGGAGGCCTGCCGCCGCATCCGCATCCAGTACGAGCTGCTGCCCGCGGTGCTGGACCCCGAGCAGGCCCGCAGCCCGGGCGCTCCGGTGCTGCATCCCGGACGCACCCCCGAGGACCGGGTGGACCACGCCGAGCGCAACACGATCCTCGCCATCCACCAGGGCTACGGCGACGCGGACGCGGCCCTGCAGGCCTCCCCGGTGGTCGTCAGCGGCAGCTGGCGA
>Ga0182749_1000221_pt1 | contig 60743 bp, 58 predicted proteins | sample eDN3rd37CKraftMG_FD_128875 | JGI IMG/M metagenome (GOLD analysis project Ga0182749, IMG submission 128875) | Enriched Miracle-Growth compost microbial communities from Emeryville, California, USA - eDNA 3rd pass 37_C Kraft MG (version 2) (version 2) ...
GAGAAGCGTCCTCCGCACTCGGGGCACTGGCGGCGGCGGCGGATGCTGAGCCCGTCGTCGCTGGTACGGGAGTCGATCACGCGGGAATCGGGGTGGCGGCAGAACGGGCAGTGCATGACACCGACAGACTACGGCACGCGTCAGGACCGCGGCGTCGCCGGGAAGCGCGCCTGCACGGCCTCGCCGTGCGCGGGCAGCGCCTCCGCCGTGGCGAGCGTGTCGATCCGGCCGGCCACCTCGGCGAGGGCGTCGCGGTCGTACTCGATGACCTGCTGCGGGCGCAGGAACGTGTGCGCCCCCAGTCCCGGCGCGTAGCGGGCCTGCCCGCCGGTCGGCAGCACGTGGTTGCTGCCGGCGAGGTAGTCCCCCAGGCTCACGGGGCTGTGGTCGCCGATGAACAGCGCCCCCGCGTTGACGTAGCGCGCGGCGGCCGCGGCGGCGTCGGCGATGTGCAGCTCGAGGTGCTCGGGCGCGTATGCGTTGCTGAAGGCCTCGGCGGCGGTCATGTCGTCGACGAGGACGATGGCCGACTGCGGGCCGCGCAGTGCCGCCGCGATGCGCTCCCGGTGACGGGTCGCCGCGGCGACGCGCGCGACCTCGGCGTCCACGTACTCGGCGAGCTCGGCCGACGTCGTCACGAGCACGGCGGCGGCCTGCTCGTCGTGCTCGGCCTGGCTCACGAGGTCGGCCGCCACGAGCCTCGGGTCGGCGGTGTCGTCGGCGACGATGAGGATCTCGGTGGCGCCCGCCTCCGAATCGGTGCCCACGACGCCCGCGACGGCGCGCTTGGCGGCCGCGACGAAGTTGTTGCCGGGGCCGGTCACGATGTCGACGGGCTCGAGGCCGATCGACGCGACACCGTGCGCGAGGGCGCCGATGGCGCCCGCACCGCCCATGGCGTAGACCTCGTCGACGCCGAGGAGACCCGCCGCGGCGAGGATCGTCGGGTGGACCCGCCCGTCGTGCTCGCGCTGCGGAGGCGAAGCCAGAGCGACCTGCCCGACGCCGGCGACCTGCGCCGAGACGACGTTCATGACGACGCTGGACGGGTACACGGCCTTTCCGCCCGGGACGTAGACGCCCGCGCGCGACACGGGCTGCCAGCGCTGCGTCACGCGCGCGCCGGGAGCGAGCTCCGTCACGGATGCCGGGGGCACCTGGGCCGCGGAGGCCACGCGGACCCGGCGGATCGCCTCTTCGAGGGCCTCGCGCACGGTCGGGTCGAGCGCGGAGACCGCCTCGTCGATGTGCGCGGCGGGCACCCGCACGGCGTGGCCGGAGACGCCGTCGAACCGCTCGGCCTGCTCGCGCAGGGCGTCCTCTCCCCTGTCGCGCACGGACGCGACGACGTCCGCGGCGACGGCGAGTGCTTCGGCGCGCGCGCTCTCGGCGCGCGGCACGGCGGCCAGCAGCTCCGCGGTCGTCAGGATGCGACCGCGCAGGTCGATGATGCGCATCCCTCCAGGGTATCGGGAGTGCGCCGCCGCGACCCGCCGCGCGGCGGGTCGCGGCGGACGTCAGCCGCGCGTGACGCCGGAGACGTCGTGGAGGTACCCGATGCGGCCGTCCTCGTGGCGGATCACGAACAGCGAGCCGCGGTCCTCGATCACGAGAGCCCACGCGGTCGGGCCGATGCGGAAGATCGGCACGCCGCGCTCGTCGTAGACGTCGCGCTCCTCGGGCGCGAGCGCCCAGAACGCCTGGTGCACGTGCGCCGCGGGCTGCCCCTGCACGGGCTGCTCCTGCACGGGCTGCTCCTGCACGGGCTGCTCCTGCACGGGCTGCTGCTGCACCGGCTGCTCTTGCGCGGCGACCGGGGCTGCGGCGGCCTCCGCCTCGACGAACGCGCCGCTGCGGCGGTAGCCGCCGGTGTCGGCCGGATCGGCGGCGGGGGCGAACTCCTCGCTGCCGCTGCGGAGGTACTGGGGGCCCCAGTCTCCCTGACCCGCGTCGGCCGCCGGAGCGGGGGCGCCGAGGTCGTAGGCGCCGGTGTCGGCGAAGCCGAGCGCGTTGTAGGCGGCGGTGTCGGTGGGCGGACCCGACGGCGCCGCGTGCTCCTCCGGCGACGCCGGGGCCGCCTGCGGCTCGGGTCGGGGCCGCGGCGGACGCGGCGTCACGGGGCGCACCTGGCGCGCGTTGCGGTGGGCGGGTGCCTCAGGGCGGCCGCGGAAGTCGTCGCGGAGCGGCGGGATGATCGGCGCGAACACCGTGAGCACGACGCCGGCGAGGGCGAGGAAGAACTCCACCCACACGACCCACGAGCGGATCCACACCCCGGAGCCGAGCGCGAGCGCGACGTTCTGCCACAGCCACGTGAGCCACACGACGGCCGACACGGAGAACGCGACCGACGCGAACTGGTCGATGCCCAGGGATCCGACGCGGCGGATGCCCTCGGGCGACAGGCGACGCAGCACGAGGAGGAAGACGGCGGCGGTGGGCACGCCGATCGTGAGGATCCAGTCGAGGCCCGCCGTCCAGACCGACTGGCCGCCGCCGAGGGCGGCGTTCAGGACGCCGAAGCTGTAGACGGGGAAGAACGAGACGACGAAGGCGACGAGCCACACCCCGACCAGCGCGACCTCACGGATCGTGAACGGCCCCACGCCGTACTGCGGGGCCTCGTCGGTCGTCGTGGTCGCCACCGTCTCGGGCGGCTCGATGATCTGCTCGTCGGTCACGGTGGTTCCTTCCAGGGGGATGCGCCGGACGGCGCGGGGTCGGATACGCGTCCCGATACTACTCGGCGCTCCTCCGAGCGACAGGCGGGGCCGCTCAGCCGAGGCAGTTCGGTCCGAGGAGTCCCTTGAGCTCGCCGTACAGGTCGGCCGACACCGACACCGGGATCGGCACGTCGAACACCTTGGCGGTGCCGCCCTTGTAGAGGCGCAGGACGACCTCCGTCGATCCGGCGTGCCGGGTCAGCACCTGCTTGAGGTCGCCGATGACGGTCTCGGTCGCGCGCTGCTCCGGCATGACCAGGACGAGGGAGCCTCCGGCATCCAGCGTCCCGAGGTCGGGGACGAACGCGGACTGGGCGTGCAGGTTGAGGCCGTCGTCGCGGCGCGAGACGCGGCCGCGCACGACGAGGATCGAGTCGGCGACGAGCAGCGGCTGGAACTCGGTGTACGTCTTGCCCATGAACATGACGGTCACCTCGCCGTCGAAGTCCTCGACGGTGATCATGCCGTAGGGGTTGCCGCTCTGCTTCGCGACACGGTGCGACACGCTCGTCACGAGGCCGGCGATGACGACCTGGTCGCCGTCCTGCAGGTCCTCGTTGGAGAGCAGGTCGCTGATCTTCGTCGAGGCGTGCTTGGCGAGCGGGATCTCGAGGCCGGCCAGCGGATGGTCGGAGACGTAGAGGCCCAGCATCTCCCGCTCGAACGCGAGCTTGTCCTTCTTCGTCCACTCGGGGCGCTCCGGGACCTTGCGCGCCTGCTGCGGCTCGTCGTTGCCCCACAGGCTGTCGAAGTCGAAGCCCACCTCGCCGTTGGCCTCACGGCGCTTGTCGAGCACCGCCTGCTCCGTCGCGGACTCGTGGATCTCCAGGAGCGCGCGTCGCGTGTCGCCCATCGAGTCGAACGCGCCCGCCTTGATGAGCGATTCGACGGTGCGCTTGTTCGCGACGTGCACGGGCACCCGCGAGAGGAAGTCGTGGAACGACGAATAGCCCTCCTCGCCGCGGCACGCGACGATGGACTCAACGACGTTCGCGCCCACGTTGCGCACGGCGCCCAGGCCGAAGCGGATGTCGTCGCCGACGGCGGCGAAGAAGTTGATCGACTCGCTCACGTCGGGCGGCAGCACGCGGATGCCCATGCGGCGGCACTCGTTGAGGTACACCGCCATCTTGTCCTTGGAGTCGCCCACGCTCGTCAGCAGCGCGGCCATGTACTCGGCGGGATAGTGGGCCTTGAGATAGGCGGTCCAGTACGACACGAGGCCGTACGCGGCGGAGTGCGCTTTGTTGAAGGCGTAGTCCGAGAACGGCAGCAGGATGTCCCACAGGGCCTTGACGGCCCCCTCGCTGAACCCGCGCTCCTTCATGCCGCCGGAGAAGCCCTCGTACTGCTTGTCCAGCTCGGACTTCTTCTTCTTGCCCATCGCGCGGCGCAGGATGTCTGCTTGACCGAGCGAGAAGCCGGCCACCTTCTGGGCGATGGCCATCACCTGCTCCTGGTAGATGATGAGGCCGTAGGTCGTGTCGAGGATGTCGCGGAGCGGCTCCTCCAGCTCGGGGTGGATCGGCGTGATCGGCTGCAGGCCGTTCTTGCGCAGGGCGTAGTTCGTGTGCGAGTTCGCACCCATGGGGCCCGGGCGGTAGAGGGCGATGACGGCGGAGATGTCCTCGAAGTTGTCGGGCTTCATGAGCCGCAGGAGCGACCGCATGGGCCCGCCGTCGAGCTGGAACACGCCCAGCGTGTCGCCGCGGGTGAGCAGGTCGTAGGCGGCGCGGTCGTCGAGGCTCAGGTGCTCGAGGTCGAGCTCCTCGCCGCGGTTGGTCCGGATGTTCTCGAGCGCGTCCGAGATGATCGTGAGGTTGCGCAGCCCGAGGAAGTCCATCTTGATGAGGCCCAGGGCCTCACAGGACGGGTAGTCGAACTGCGTGACGATCTGGCCGTCCTGCTCGCGGCGCATGATCGGGATGATGTCCAGCAGCGGCTCGCTGGACATGATGACACCCGCCGCGTGCACGCCCCACTGGCGCTTGAGGCCCTCCAGCCCCAGCGCGCGGTCGAAGACCGTCTTCGCCTCGGGGTCGGTCTCGATGAGCGTCCGGAACTCGCCCGCCTCCTTGTACCGCGGGTGGTTCGGGTCGAACATGCCGTCCAGGGGCATGTCCTTGCCCATCACGGGCGGCGGCATGGCCTTGGTCAGCCGCTCCCCCATGCTGAACGGGAAGCCGAGCACGCGACCGGCGTCCTTGAGGGCCTGCTTCGACTTGATCGTGCCGTACGTCACGATCTGGGCGACGCGCTCCGACCCGTACTTCTCGGTGACGTACTCGATCACCTCGCCGCGGCGACGGTCGTCGAAGTCGACGTCGAAGTCGGGCATCGAGACGCGGTCGGGGTTGAGGAAGCGCTCGAAGATGAGGCCGTGCTCGAGCGGATCGAGGTCGGTGATCTTCATCGCGTACGCGACCATCGAGCCCGCACCGGACCCGCGGCCGGGACCGACGCGGATCCCGTGGTCCTTCGCCCAGTTGATGAAGTCCGCGACGACGAGGAAGTAGCCGGGGAAGCCCATCTGCAGGATGATGCCGGTCTCGTACTCCGCCTGCTTGCGCACGCGGTCGGGGATGCCGTCGGGGTAGCGGTAGTGCAGCCCCTTCTCGACCTCCTTGATGAGCCAGCTGTCCTCGGTCTCGCCCTCGGGCACGGGGAAGCGCGGCATGTAGTTGGCCGACGTGTTGAACTCGACCTCGCAGCGCTCCGCGATGAGGAGCGTGTTGTCGCACGCCTCCGGGTGGTCGCGGAACATCTGGCGCATCTCCTGCGCCGTCTTGATGTAGTAGCCGTCGCCGTCGAACTTGAACCGGTTGGGGTCGTCGAGCGTCGATCCGGACTGGACGCACAGCAGCGCCGCGTGCGCATCGGCCTCGTGCTGATGCGTGTAGTGCGAGTCGTTCGTGGCCACGAGCGGGATGTCGAGGTCCTTCGCGAGACGGAGCAGATCCGTCATGACGCGGCGCTCGATCGACAGGCCGTGATCCATGATCTCGGCGAAGTAGTTCTCCTTGCCGAAGATGTCCTGGAACTCGGCGGCGGCCGCGCGCGCGGCGTCGTACTGGCCGAGCCGGAGGCGGGTCTGCACCTCGCCGGACGGGCATCCCGTGGTCGCGATGAGGCCCTTGCTGTACTTCTGCAGCAGCTCGCGGTCCATGCGGGGCTTGAAGTAGTAGCCCTCGATCGAGGAGAGGCTGGAGAGGCGGAAGAGGTTGTGCATGCCCTCGGTCGACTGCGACAGGAGGGTCATGTGCGTGTAGGCGCCGGCGCCCGAGACGTCGTCGTCGCTCTGCTCGGGCGTGCCCCATCGCACGCGCGACTTGTCGCTGCGGTGCGTGCCCGGGGTGACGTACGCCTCGAGGCCGATGATGGGCTTGACGCCGGCGGCGTTCGCGGCGCGGTAGAACTCGAACGCCGCGAAGGTGTTGCCGTGGTCGGTGACGGCGATCGCCGGCATCCCGTACTCGGACGCGGCCTGCGTCATGGCGCCGATCTTGGCGGCCCCGTCGAGCATCGAGTACTCGCTGTGCACGTGCAGATGTACGAAGGAGTCGGATGCCACGCGTCGAGTCTACGAGGGGTCCCCGACAGGGGGCCGATCGACGCTCGGAAGCGCCGTCACGGACGGCGGACGGCCTGCCACACGGCGTACGCCGCGAGCAGGACGTAGGCGATCCACGCGACCCACACCCCCACCGGTCCGATGAACGGCTCGGACGCGCAGGGGGTCGCCTCGCCGGTCGCCGACGGGCACGACCCGCCGCCGAACCCCGTCACGAACAGCACGACGAGACCGAGCACGACGGCGAACACGATCCACCCCCAGCGGACGCGGGGCTGCTTCGTCTCGGCCATGTCCGTCAGGCTATCGTGCGCTCATTCCTCGTCGAGCGCGTACTGCTCCCGCCACGTCGCGGGACGGGGGATGTCGAGGGCGTAGAGGTAGCGGATCAGCTGGCCGTGATGCTGCGTCTCGTGCTCGAGGAGCGCCAGCGCATAGGCGAACGACTGCTCGTCGTCGCCCGACAGGCCCTCGACCCACGCGTCGACATCCGCCGCCGTCGACTCCAGCGCGGCGCGCAGGGCGGCGGGATCCGTGAGCTGCTCGCCCTCCACGGGGCTCGTGAACCCCTGCCACTGCCCTGCCCGTGCCGCGGCGGGGAAGCTCTCGCGCGCGCCCAGGACGCACCACAGCTGATGCCCGACGGTGTCGGAGGGCAGGTCCGCGAGGCGCGAGCCCAGGTGCGCGGGGGTCACCGTGTCGACGAGGTCGACGTAGAGCGTGTTGGCGCGCGCGAGCCGGCGGCGCAGGACGGCGTTCACGAGAGCGCCCTCCGCATGAGCACGCGCGGGAACCCGCTGAGCACCGACGTCGTGTCGGCCGCCTTCTCGAAGCCCGCCTTCTCGAAGAGCCGCCTCGTCCCCACATAGGCCATCGTCAGATCCACCCTCTCCTCCTTGCTGTCGACGGGATACCCCTCCACCGAGGACGCGCCGTGCGCCTGGGCGAACTCCACCGCGCCGTCGAGGAGCGCGTGCATGACCCCCTTGCGCCGGTGCCCCGGACGCACGCGGAAGCACCAGATCGACCACACGTCGCCGTCGTCCACGTGCGGGATCTTGCGGAACGTCGCGAAGTGCGTGTCGGCGCGCGGATGCACGGCGGCCCAGCCCACGGGCACGTCGCCGTCGTACGCCAGCACGCCCGGCGCGGGATCCTCCTGCACGAGCGCGCGCACGCGCGCGGCGCGGGCGGTCCCGCGCAGCTCGCGGTTCTCCTTCGAGGGGATGCGGTAGCTCAGGCACCAGCACACCGAGGCGTCGGGGCTCTTCGGGCCGATCACCGCGCGCACGTCGTCGAACACGGACGCCGCGCGGACCTCGATGACCATGCCGCCACCCTGCCACAGGGCGACGACATCCGCCCGGATCTCACTCGCCGCGGAGGAGCTCCAGCGCATGTGCGAGATCCGCGTGGTAGTCCGACGTGAACGTGACCCACTCCCCCGTGAGCGGGTGCGAGAAGGAGAGCTCGTGGGCGTGCAGCCACTGCCGGGTCAGCCCCAGGCGCGCGGACAGCGTGGGGTCCGCGCCGTAGAGGGGGTCGCCGACGCACGGATGCCGGTGCGCGGCCATGTGCACGCGGATCTGGTGGGTGCGCCCGGTCTCCAGGTGGATCTCCAGCAGCGACGCGCCCGGGAAGGCCTCGAGGGTCTCGTAGTGCGTGACCGAGTCCTTGCCCGTCGGGGTCACCGCGAACTTCCACGAGTGCGTGGGGTGGCGTCCGATGGGGGCGTCGATCGTGCCGGCGAGCGGATCGGGATGCCCCTGCACGACGGCGTGGTAGATCTTGTCGACCTCGCGCTCCTTGAACGCGCGCTTGAGCGCCGTGTAGGCGCGCTCGGTCTTGGCGACGACCATGAGACCGCTCGTGCCGACATCCAGCCGGTGCACGACCCCCTGCCGCTCGGGCGCGCCCGTCGTGGCGATGCGGAAGCCGCCCGCCGCCAGCGCGCCGAGCACCGTCGGCCCCTCCCACCCCACCGACGGGTGGGCCGCGACGCCGGCGGGCTTGTCGACCACGACGATGTCGTCGTCGTCGTAGGCGATCCCGAGGTCCGGCACCTCCACCGGGATGATCTCCGGCTCACGGCGCTGCTCCCACTCGACCTCGACCCAGGCGCCGGCGCGCAGGCGGTCGGACTTCGACAGGACGCGCCCGTCGACCCGCACGCCGCCGGCGTCGGCGACCTCGGCCGCGAAGGTGCGGGAGAACCCGAGCATCTTGGCCAGCGCGGCGTCGACGCGCGTGCCGTCGAGCCCGTCCGGGACCGGGAGGGAGCGACTGTCCATGTCAGCGCGCGGGAGCGTCGTCGTCGGCGTCCGGCTCGTCGTCGGCGTCCGGCGCGTCGAGCGGCGCGCCGGCCTCGGCGTCGGCGACGGGGAAGAGCGGATCGCGGTCGGCACCCGCGCCCTCGACGGCACCGCGGGCGGTGGACGCGGCGGCGGCCTTCTCGGCGTCGGCGTCGGGGTGCTCGGGCTCCCCGCGCTCGCGGCGCTTCTCGCGGGTGCCGTCCAGACGCAGGCCGACGAGCACGAGGAGGGCGACGAGGATCATGTCGCACACGATGAACATGTCGGCGATGTTGTAGATCGCCGGGATCATCCACGGCGTCGAGATGAAGTCGACGACATGGCCCACGGGGAAGCCGGGCTCGCGGAAGAGCCGGTCTCCGAGGTTTCCGAGCACGCCGCCGAGCAGCAGCCCCAGGACGATCGCCCACGCCCGCGAGCGGACCCGGGTGATGGCGAGCCAGATGATGACGACCGCGACGACCGCGAGGGCGATCGTGAAGATCCAGGTGACGCCCTCGCCCAGCGAGAAAGCCGCACCCGGGTTGCGGACGTAGTAGAAGATCAGGAAGTCGCCGAGGATGCGGACCGGGGTCTCGTAGGGGAGGTTCCGGATGACCGCGAGCTTCGCCAACTGATCAGCGGCCAGCACCAGCACCGCGAGGATCGCGATGATGGTGCCGGCCGCTGCCGTGCGCAGAGGGGCTCGGCCTGGCAACAGACCGGCCTAGAGGCCGATGGCCGAGACCGGGGTCGTCCCGGACGAGGCCGCCTTGGTGTCGAGGTCGCGCAGCTGGCCCTCGATGTAGCTGCGCAGCTGCTGACGGTAGTCGCGCTCGAAGTTGCGCAGCTCGGTGATGCGGCCCTCGAGGGTCGCGCGCTCCTTGTCGAGGCGCGCCATCTCCTCGCGGCCCTTCGCCTCGGCCTCGGAGACGATACTGGCGGCCTGCGCCTGCGCCTCGGAGATGAGCTTCTCCTTCTGCGCGAGGCCCTCGGCGACGTGCTCGTCGTGGAGGCGCTGGGCGAGCTCGATGATCCCGGCGCTGGCGGCGGCGGGAGCCGTCTCGTCGACGGCGGGAGCGGCGGCCACGGGCGCGGGAGCCGCCTCGGCGGCGGGCTCGGGCGCGGCCTCGGCGGCGGGAGCCGCCCCGGACTCGTACGCCGCGAGCTTCGCCTTCAGCTCCTCGTTCTCGGCGATCGTCTTGCGCCACTCGACGACGATCTCGTCGAGGAAGTCGTCCACCTCGTCGGGGTCGAAGCCCTCCTTGAACCGGACGTGCTGAAACTGCTTGGTGACGACGTCATCGGGGGTGAGTGCCATTGTGATTCCTCTTTCGGGGCGCTTTCGTCCGTTGGCTCGATGCCGGCGGCGCACCCTCGCGGGCACGTCATCCTGCAAGCATAGCCGCGGGGTCGTCGACGTGTCGAAGCACGCGCGACCCGGACGGGGGCGGAGCGGACCGATCAGCTGGCCAGCGTGCGCGTGATGCTGAGCAGCACGAAGCACACGAGCATGACGATCGCGAACGCGAAATCGATCGCGATCGCCCCGATCCGCAGGGGTGGGATGAAACGGCGCAGGAGCTTGATCGGAGGATCCGTCACGGTGTAGACGACCTCCGCCGCGACAAGCCCTGCACCCTTGGGACGCCAGTCCCGGTTGAACAGCGGGATGTAGTCCATCACGAGCCGCGCGAGCAGCACGAGGATGTACAGGAGGATGAGCACGTTGAGGATCGCGGCGACGATGCGCAGCAGGTCCACGTGCGGCTACGACTGGGCGAAGGCCGGCTCGGCGTCGCCCTGGGCGATCGATCCCTCGCCGGACACGGCGATGTTCTCGGGCGAGAGCAGGAAGACCTTGCTCGTCACGCGCTCGATGCGGCCGTACAGGCCCAGCGAGAGTCCGCTCGCGAAGTCGATGAGACGGCGCGCGTCGGCGTCGCTCATCTGCGACAGGTTGATGATGACCGGGATCCCCTCGCGGAAGTTCTCGGCGATCACCTGCGCGTCGCGGTACTGCTTGGGGTGCACCGTGAGGATCTCGCTCAGCGACCCCACCGCGGGCTGCCGGACGACGGCAGGGCGACGCAGCGGCGTCACGGGAGCGGGCTGCTTCTGCTCGGTCTCCTGACGGGCGGCGCGCACGGGCTGCTGCGGCTCGTCGTACGCTTCTTCCTCGTCGGCGAGGCCCAGGTACACCATGGTCTTCTTGAGCGGGTTCGACATCGCATCCTCCGTATCGCTGTCTGTTCCGAGGTTAACGTCCGACCGGTCGCGGACCCGTGATTGCCGTGCCGATCCGCAGGTGTGTCGCACCCGCCGCGATCGCCTCGGCGAAGTCCCCGGTCATCCCGGCGGACATCCACGTCGCACCGGGCTCGATCGCGCGCACGACGTCTGCGCACGCCCGCAGGCGGGCGAAGGCGGATGCCGCAGGCTCATCCAGCGGCGCGACGCCCATGACGCCGCGCAGCCGCATGCTCATCGTCGCCTGCACGCGCTCCGCGACGCTCTCCACCTCCGCGACGGGCACACCGCCGCGGCCCGGATCGTCGGTGAGGTTCACCTGCAGCAACACGTCCATGACCGGGTCGTCCGGGCCCGACGCCGCCTCGAGCGCGTCGACGAGCTTCGCGCGGTCGATCGAGTGCACGGTGAGCGAGACCCGCGACGCCGCCGCGCGGATCGCGCGCGCCTTGTTCGTCTGCGCCTGCCCGATGAAGTGCCACCGCATGCCGGGCAGGTCGCCGACCTCCGCCACCTTCGCGGTGAGCTCCTGCTGGCGGTTCTCCCCCACGTCGCGAACCCCGAGGTCGTGCAGCGCCGAGATGAGGCCGGCGGGGTGGAACTTCGTCACGACGATGCGGGCGAGCTCCGCCGGGTCGCGGCCGGCCGCGACAGCCGCCTCCGCGATCCGCGCGTCGACCTCCGCGAGCCGGTCTGCGAGCCCGTCCACCGACTGCTACTTGAGGAAGTCGGGGATGTCGAGGTCGCCGTCGTCGAACGGCGAGTCGAATCCGCTCGTCTCGGGCGCCGCCGACACGGTCACCGAGACGGTCTCGCGCTTCTCCTCGGCGACGGGCACGTCGGCGGCCGCGTCCTCGGCGGGCGTCGTGGGCAGCGCCGGCACCTGACGCTGCGTCGTGACCGGGTCGATCCGCAGGGTCGGCTCGCCGCCGTCGAAGCCCGCGGCGATGACGGTCACCCGCACCTCGTCGCCGAGTGTGTCGTCGATGACGGTTCCGAAGATGATGTTGGCCTCGGGGTGCGCGGCCTCCTTGACGAGCTGCGCGGCGTCGTTGATCTCGAAGATGCCGAGGTTCGATCCGCCCTGGATCGACAGCAGGACGCCGTGGGCACCCTCGATCGAGGCCTCCAGCAGCGGCGATTCGACGGCGAGCTCGGCCGCCTTGATGGCCCGGTCGGCGCCGCGAGCGGAGCCGATGCCCATGAGCGCGGAGCCCGCTCCCTGCATGACCGACTTGACGTCGGCGAAGTCGAGGTTGATGAGACCCGGCGTCGTGATGAGGTCGGTGATGCCCTGCACACCGGCGAGGAGCACCTGGTCGGCGGTCGCGAACGCCTCGATCATCGAGATGCCGCGGTCGCTGATCTCCAGGAGGCGGTCGTTCGGCACCACGATGAGGGTGTCGACCTCTTCCTTGAGCTTGGCGACGCCGGCCTCGGCCTGGCTCTGCCGACGACGGCCCTCGAACGAGAACGGCTTGGTCACGACGCCGATCGTGAGAGCGCCGATGGACTTGGCGATCTTCGCGACGACGGGCGCGCCGCCGGTGCCGGTCCCGCCGCCCTCGCCCGCCGTGACGAAGACCATGTCGGCGCCCGCGAGGGCCTCCTCGATCTCCTCGGCGTGGTCTTCCGCGGCGCGGCGCCCGACCTCGGGGTCGGCACCGGCGCCGAGACCGCGGGTCAGCTCACGGCCGACGTCGAGCTTGACGTCGGCGTCGCTCATGAGCAGTGCCTGTGCGTCCGTGTTGACCGCGATGAACTCGACGCCGCGCAGGCCGAGCTCGATCATGCGGTTGACGGCATTGACGCCGCCGCCGCCCACGCCGACCACCTTGATGACGGCGAGGTAGTTCTGGTTCTGGCTCATGCCGGCCTCCGTGCCCTTCACGCTTCTTCCGCTTCCCGGATGAACCTTCAACCTCTACAAGAGGGTTAAAGAATTGCCCGGTATGCATTTCCTGATTCAGACGGTAGGCGGCAGGGGCGCACCGGACCGGAAGGCCGTGGGCGTGTCGCGACATCCGCGTCGCGATCGGACACCGTCGGAGACGCGCGGGGTGCGCAGCGGTCAGCGGACGACGATCGCCTCGGGCGAGGAGACGTCGTAGACGCGGCCGGAGCGCGGCGGCTTCTGCTTCATCGTCGTCTCCAGGACGAGCGCCTTCATGCCGGACTCCTCCGCGCTCCCCCACACGATCGTCGCACCGGAGTCGCCCAGGATGAGCGTCACGTCGTCGGGGGTGGAGGCGGTGACCGCGGTCAGCGCGCCGCGGATCGACGCGGGCAGGGAGCGGACGACGAGGCCGACCGCCTCGAACGCCGGCGTCCCGGTGCCGCCCTCCACCGTGATGAGCGGCTGCCCGGAGGGCTTGCGCGCCGTCGTCGACAGCGCGACGCCGGCCGCGTCGACGACCGTGTAGCCGGCCTCGGAGGACACGACCCCGACGGGCGTGCGCTCGACGATGTCGAGCACGAGCTCGTGCGGCGGGCGCGCCTCGAGGCTGTAGGTCTCGATGAGCGGGAAGGCGACCAGCGCCTCCTTGACGGCGCTCTCGTCCACGAGCGGGAGGGGGCGGCCGATCTGATCCTCGAGCGCCTTCTGCACCGCGTCGACGTCGACCTTCTGCGCCCCGACGACGGTGATGCGCTCCACGGCGAGCAGCGGGCTGTAGGCGGCCGCGAAGGTCCCGACGACGAGCAGGACGAGGGCCGCCGCGACGCCGAGCCAGATCCGCCGCCGGCGCCGGGCCCGGGCCGTGAACCGGCGCATCTCGGCGTGCAGCGCCTTGCGCCGCGCGCGCGAGGCGCGCCACACGTCGCGCAGGGAGATCCGCCCGTCGTCCTCGACGGCGGGGGCCTCCGCGTCCCGTGCGGGCGGCGCGCCCACCGGCTCGACGGCAGCGTCCGCACCGGGGAACGGGACGACGCGCGGCTCCTCCGTCGCCGGGGCCGCTGCGGGCTCCCGGCTCGGCGCGGCGGGCGCCGTCGGCAGAGGGGTGGGCCGCTGCATCCGCTAGTCCTCGTCGCCGGAGGCCGGGCCGGTCTGCGCGAGCGCGTCGAGCAGCTGCGGGACGAGGAGGTTCACGTTGCCGCAGCCGAGGGTGATGACGTAGTCGCCCGGGCGCGCGATGGCCGCGGCGTAGTCCGCCGCCTCCTGCCAGTCCGGGATGAAGCGCACGTGCGAGGGGTCGGTGAACGCCTCGCTCACGAGCGCGCCCGTGACACCCTCGACGGGGTCCTCGCGGGCGCCGTACACATCGAGCACGATGGTCTCGTCGGCGAGCTCCTCGAGGACCTCGGCGAACCATCCCGACATGACCGCGGTGCGCGAGTACGTGTGCGGCTGATGCACCGCGATGAGGCGCCCGTCGCCGACGACGGTGCGCGCCGCGGACAGCGCGGCGGCGACTTCCGCAGGGTGGTGGGCGTAGTCGTCGTAGACGCTCACGCCGCGCTGGGTGCCGTGCAGCTCGAAGCGCCGCGCGGTGCCGGCGAACGGCTCGACCGCGCGGACGGCGGGCTCGAGGTCGTGGCCGAGGGCGAGGAGCGCCGCCACGGCGCCGGTGGCGTTGATCGCGTTGTGCAGGCCGGGGACGGCGAGCCTCGCGGACACCGCCTGCCCCGCGTGGTGGACGGTGAACGACACGGGACCGTCGGCGACGACATCCGTCATGCGCACGTCGGCGGCCGGGTCCTCGCCGAACGTGAGCACGCGGGGGTGCGTGAGGAGGCCGCGCACGCGCTGCGCGCCCGGGTCGTCCGCCGAGAGGACGACCGCCTCGCTCGCGCCGTCCGCGAAGCGTGCGAACGCCGCGTGGAAGGCATCGTCGCTGCCGTAGAAGTCCACGTGGTCGGGGTCGACGTTCGTGATGAGCGCCACGGAGGTGTCGTAGAGCAGGAACGTGCCGTCCGACTCGTCCGCCTCGATGACGAACAGGTCGTCGGCGCCGCTGTCGCTCGACGCGCCGATCTCGGCGATGACGCCGCCGTTGACGAAGCTCGGGTCGGCTCCCAGGCGCCGCAGCGCGGTCACCAGCATGCCCGTCGATGTGGTCTTGCCGTGTGCGCCGGCGACGGCGACGAGGCGACGGCCGCCGATGAGCCAGTGCAGGGCCTGCGAGCGGTGGATGACGTGGAGCCCGCGCTCCTTGGCGAGGACGAACTCGGGGTTCTCCGGCCAGATCGCGCCCGTGTGCACGACCGTGTCGGCGTCGCCGAGGTGCGCGGCGTCGTGCCCGACGTGCACGCGGGCGCCGAGGCGCTCGAGCTCGCGCAGCCCCGGGCTGTCGGCGCGGTCGGAGCCGGACACGCGGATGCCGCGGGCGAGGAACATGCGGGCGAGGCCCGACATCCCGGATCCGCCGATGCCGATGAAGTGGGCGGCGTGGATCTCGTCGGGGATCGGGAGGGTGAGGTCGGGTCGGATCATGGCCCGACAAGTCTAAGTTGGCGCGACTGGGCGCCGGCCCCGGCGCGCTGGGCGGGAGCGGTTCCCCTCGGCCGGCGCCTCGGCTCAGCCGCGTAGCGCCTCGTCGATGAGCGCGATGACGTTCTCGGTCCCCGCGCGCGTGCCGACCTGCTCCGCGGCGCGGCGCATGCGCGCGAGACGCTCGGCGTCCTGCAGGAGCGGGACGACCTCGCGGCGGATCCGGTCGGCGTCGAACTCGGCGTCCGGGATGAGGATCGCCGCGCCCGCCTCGACGGCGGCCCGCGCGTTGCGGGCCTGCTCGCCGTTGCCGACCGCGTACGGAACGAACACGGCGGGGATGCCGAGGGCCTCCACCTCGCTCACGGTCGCCGCGCCGGCGCGGCACACCACGACGTCGGCGAGGGCGAACGCGAGGTCCATGCGGTCCTCGTAGCGGGGCGTGACGTAGCCGTCCGCCTCGATGCTCAGGCCTTCGCGCTGGTCCCCCGTGATGTGGACGAGCTGGTGCCCGGCGTCGAGGATGTCGCGGTGCGCGGCGGCGAAGGCCTCGTTGAGGCGCAGGGCCCCCAGCGAGCCGCCGAAGACGAGGAGCGTGGGCTTGTCCGGATCCAGTCCGTAGCGCGCGGCGGCCTCGGCCCGCAGCGCCGCGGCGTCGAGCTCGACGATCTCGCGGCGCAGCGGCATCCCGACCACGCGCGCGCCCGGCAGCGGCGTGCCCTCGAACGCGACGCCGACGGCGGCCGCGGAGCGGGCGCCGAGGCGGTTGGCCAGGCCCGGGAGGGCGTTGGCCTCGTGGATGACGACGGGGACGTCCGCACGACGCGCGGCGCGGTAGGCGGGAGCGGACGCGTAGCCGCCGAAGCCGACGACAACGTCGACGTCGCGCTCGCGGATGTGGGCGCGGACCTGTCCGATCGCCCGGCGGAAGCGAGCGGGGAAGGCGAGGGCGTCGCGGTTCGGACGCCGCGGGAAGGGGACCTTGTCGACGAGGAGGAGCTCGTATCCGCGCTCGGGGACGAGCCGGGCCTCGAGACCTTCGCGGGTGCCCAGCACGAGCACGGTCGCCTCGGGGTCGCGCGTGCGCAGCCCGTCGGCGACGGCGAGCAGCGGATTGACGTGACCGGCGGTGCCGCCGCCGGCGAGCAGGTACGTGGGCACCCCCCGATCTTAGGAGACCCGAGTCCACCTCCCGGCCGCCCGCACGCGGGCAACCCCCGCCCTCAGGAGGCCCGAAGCCCCTCAGGACACCGGAGCTCCGGGTTCAGGCCCCGACCGCACCGGGCCCCACCGGGACCACGGGGGTCTTCACCGGGATCGTGCGCGCGAAGGAGAGGAGGACGCCGGAGGCGAGCAGCACGGACAGCAGCGACGTGCCGCCCTGCGACATGAACGGCAGCGGGACGCCGAGCACGGGGAACAGCCGCAGCACGACGCCGATGTTCAGCAGCGCCTGACCGACGATCCAGATCGTGATGGCGCCCGACACGATCCGCACGAACGGGTCGTGGGTCTTGCGGATGATGTGGAACGCGCCGATGGCGTACAGCGCGAAGAGGGCGAGGACCACGACGCAGCCGATGAGGCCGAGCTCCTCCCCCACGATCGCGAAGATGTAGTCGTTGGCGGCGGCGGGCAGCCAGTCGTACTTCTCCTTCGAGTTGCCCAGGCCCACGCCGAAGATGCCGCCCCCGGCGAGGCCCCAGATCCCGTGCAGGGGCTGGTAGCAGGAGTTCAGGTAGTCGTCGAGGCAGTTCGGGTCGAGGAAGCTCATGATGCGCTTCATGCGGTTGGAGCTCGTCACCGCGAACAGGGCGAGGGCTGCCGCCGCGCCCAGCAGCGGCAGCACGAACAGGCGCAGCTTGACGCCGGAGAAGAAGAGCGCGCCCAGCACGACGAACACGAGGATGATCACGGTGCCGAGGTCGTGACCGGCGAGAACCGTCGCCAGCACGATCGCGGCGACCGGCACCACGGGGATGAACACGTGCTGCCACTTCGTGAGCAGGGTCTGCTTGCGGAACAGCACGTAGCCCATCCACAGCGAGAGCGCGAGCTTGAGCAGCTCGGACGGCTGGGCCTGCATGCCGCCGATGTTGATCCAGTTGGTGTTGCCGTCGTTGGAGACGCCCAGCGGCGTGAACACGAGCAGCTGGAGCATGAGCGCCCCGATGAGCGCCGGCCAGGCGATGCGCTTCCAGAACCGCACGGGGAAGCGGCTCACGACGAACATGAGCGGGACGCCGATCGCCGCGAAGACGAGCTGCTTCATCACGAGGTCGAACGGGCTCTCCCCCGCCGCGGTCGTCGTCGCCGACGTCGCGGAGAGGACCATGACGAGGCCGAAGCCGGTCAGCAGAAGCGCGGTCGACGCGATGAGCAGGAACTCGCTCGGCACGGGCGCGAACACACGGCCGAGCGACACGCGCGCCGCGAGCCCGCCGCGACCCGGCTCAGGCGGGGTGTCCTCCGGTCGGGGTCGACGGGGCATCGTGCTCGTCATCGTCCCCCCTTCCGATCCAGTCCCGCACCGCGGCCGCGAAGCGCTCGCCCCGGTCCGAGTACGAGTCGAACTGGTCGAAGGATGCCGCCGCCGGCGCGAGGAGGACCACGTCGCCGTCACCGGCCGCCTCCGCCGCCAGTGCGACGACCCGGGCCATGACGTCTTCAGTCTCATCGTGGTCGACCTCGAAGACAGGCACCTCGGGCGCGTGTCGCGCGAACGCCTCGAGGACCTCGCTGCGGTCGGCGCCGATGACGATGGCGGCTTTCGCGCGAGCGCCCCGATCGGCGACCAGGTCGGCGATGTCGACGCCCTTGAGCAGACCCCCCACGACCCATACGGCGCCGGGGTAGGCCGCCAGCGACGACGCCGCGGCGTGCGGGTTCGTCGCCTTCGAGTCGTCCACCCACGTGATGCCGCCCGCGACCGCGACGACCTCGATGCGGTGCGGGTCGAGGCGGAACGTGCGCAGGGCGTCGCGGATGGCGGACGGCTCGACGCCGAGGGAGCGCGCGAGGGCGCTGGCGGCGAGGATGTTGGAGACGACGTGCGGCGCACCCAGCCCGTCCGCGCGCAGCTCGTCGACGGTCGTCAGCTCGAGCGCGCTCGTGCGCCGGTCGTCGAGGAACGCGCGGTCGACGAGGATGCCGTCGACGACGCCGAGGTCGCTGGGGCCCGGGACGCCGAGGTCGAATCCGATGGCGCGGGCCCCCTCGACGACGTCCGCGTCCTCCACCATGCGCATCGTGGCGGCATCCGCCTTGTTGTAGACGCACGCGACGCGGGTGCGGTCGTAGACGTGCGCCTTCGCGTCGCGGTACGCCTGCGCCGACCCGTGCCATTCGAGGTGGTCGTCGGCGAGGTTGAGGCACACCGCCGCGTGGGGCGAGACGCCGTCCTCGCGCGTGTCGAGACCGAGGTACCAGAGCTGGTGGCTGGACAGCTCGACGACGAGCACGTCGAAGCCGGCGGGGTCGCGGACCGCGTCCAGCACGGGGACGCCGATGTTGCCGCAGGGCGCCGCGCGCAGACCGCCCTCGGCGAGCATGGTCGCCGCGAGCCGCGTGGTCGTGGTCTTGCCGTTGGTGCCGGTCACGAGCACCCAGTCGGCGGGCCGCCCGTCGGGGCGCACGACCTTGTCGCGCACGCGCCACGCGAGCTCGACGTCGCCCCACAGGGGCGTGCCGCGCTCCTGCGTCCAGGCGATGAGCGGATGGCTCGGCGGGAAGCCGGGCGAGGCGACGACGACCTCGGGGTCGAACGCGGCGAGCTCGTCGGGCACCGTGTCGAGCGGGCCGCCCCACAGCCGTGCGCCGATGACCGGCAGCAGGCGCGCGTACTCCTCGGCGGCCGTCTCCGTCACGACGAGGACGTCGGCGCCGAGCTCGGCGAGCGTGTCGGCGGCGGAGAACCCGGTCACCGACAGGCCGAGCACGGCCACGCGCAGTCCCGACCAGTCGGCGTTCCAGCTGGTGAGGGCGTCGGTCCGCTCGCTCATGTGCGGGACAGCCACTCGACGTAGAACAGGCCGACGCCCGACACCGCGAGCATGCCCGCGATGATCCAGTAGCGCACGATGATCGTCGTCTCCGGCCACCCGCGCATCTCGAGGTGGTGGTGGAAGGGGCTCATCAGGAAGATGCGCTTGCCGCGGGTGAGCTTGAAGTACAGCCGCTGGATGATGACCGACCCGGGGCCGATGATGAACACGCCCGCGATGAGGACGCCCAGCAGCTCGGTGCGCGTGAGGATCGACATCGACGCGATGACGCCGCCGATGGCCATAGAGCCCACGTCGCCCATGAAGATCTGCGCCTTCGGCGCCTGCCACCAGAGGAACCCGACGAGCGCTCCGACGAACGCGGCAGAGATGACGGCGAGGTCGAACGGATTGGACGTCGGGTAGCACGCGGCGATCGTCGACGGGTCGATGACGCTGTTACAGGACTGGTTGAACTGCCAGAAGGCCAGGAGGCTGTAGGCGCCGACGACGAAGATGCCCGCGCCGGCGGCCAGGCCGTCCAGGCCGTCCGTCACGTTCGTGCTGTTCGACCAGGCCACGCCGATGAAGGACACCCAGGTGAGGTAGAGGAGCCACCCGAGGACCGGCCCGAGGACCATGAAGTTGAGGAAGCCGATGTCGCGCGCGACGGAGATGTGCGCGGATGCCGGGAACTGGCCGAGCGCGTTGGGGAAGCTCAGCGCGGCGACGCCGAACGGCACCGTGACGATGATCTGCCCGATCACCTTGCGCCAGCCGCTGAGGCCGAGGCTGCGCTGGCTGCGGACCTTCATGTAGTCGTCGATGAAGCCCACGACGCCGAAGCCGACCATCATCCAGATGACGAGCAGGCCCGAGATCGTCGGCGGGTTGCCGCCCACGTACGCGCCCACCAGATAGCCGACGATCGTGCCGACGATGAAGATCGTGCCGCCCATCGTGGGCGTGCCGCGCTTCTCGCCGTGACTGGGGTTCTCGATGGCCTCGGGCGTGCGGATCACCTGTCCCCAGCCCCACTTGCGGAACAGCCGCAGGAAGACCGGTGTCAGGAAGAGCGTGAATGCCAGCGAGATCGCCGCTGCGGTCAGAAGAGATCTCACGAGAAGAATTCTCCCAGACGGTCGCCGAGGAACCGCAGTCCCGCGGACTTGGACGATTTCACGAGCACCCGGTCGCCGGCGCGCAGCTCGCCCTGCAGGTACGCGTAGGCCTCGTCGGCGGTCTCGAAGAACACCGCCTCACTGTCCCACGAACCCTCGCCGACGGCCGCGAGGAACATGCGGCGGGCGTCCGGACCGACGACGACGATGCGCTGGATGCGCAGGCGCACGGCGAGCTCGCCGATGCGGTCGTGCTCCTCGCCGGAGAAGTCGCCGAGCTCTCCCATGGCGCCGAGGACCGCGACGGTGCGCTCGTCCGGTCCGGTGATCTGCGCGAGGGTGCGCAGGGCCGCGGCGACGGAGTCCGGGCTCGCGTTGTACGCGTCGTTGATGATGCGGACCGACTCCGAGCCCATCACCTGCATGCGCCAGCGCTCGGCGAGCTCCACCGTCTCCAGGCGGGCGACGGCGTCCTCGAGGGAGACGCCGAGCGCCGTCGAGGCGGCGATCGCCGCGAGGGCGTTGGCGACGTGGTGGGCCCCGAGGACGCGCAGGCGCATGGGACGGCGCACGCCGTCCGCGACGACCGTGAAGGTGGTCCCGGATGCCGTCGCCTCGATGTCGAGGGCGCGCACGTCGGCGCACTCCCCCTGGCCGAACCAGCGCACGGTGGCGCCGCGCTCGGCGGCGAGCGGGGCCATCGCGCTGACGCGCGGGTCATCGGCGTTGAGGACGACGACCCCGCCGGGGCGCACCTCGCGCACGAGCTCGGACTTCGCCGCGGCGATGGCCTCGAGCCCGCCCTCGCCGCCGGCGTGGGCCATGCCGACCATGAGCACGACGCCGACGTCCGGCTCGATGAGCCGCGCGAGGTACTCGACGACGCCGGTGACCGACGTGAAGGCGGCCTCCTGGCCGCGCGCGCTCAGCTCGCTGACGAGGTAGCGGGTCTCGTCGGTGATGCGCAGCATCGTCAGGGGCGCGCCGATCTCGTTGTTGAAGGAGCCGCGCGGCGCGATCGTCTCGCCCTCGTCACCGAGGATGCGGGCGAGGAGATTCTTGGTCGTCGTCTTGCCGTTCGAGCCGGTGATGCCGACCACCCGCAGGTCGCCGCGGGCGCGCACCCGTGCGACGACGGCCTTGGCCAGGGCGCCGAGCGCCTGGATGACGTCGGGCACGACGATCTGCGAGACCTCGGCCTCGACGGGGCGCTCGACGATCGCGAGCACCGCGCCGCCCTCCACCGCCGCGTCCACGAAGAGATGCCCGTCGGTCTGCTCGCCGGGCTTGGCGACGAAGATGCCGCCCGGCTCCATGAGACGCGAGTCCGTGTCCACGACACCGTCGACGACGGTGTCGCCCGTGTCGCCGCGTGCGGGCACGAGGCGGCCCGACACGATGTCGGCGATCTCGGCGAGCGTCAGGGCGATCATGAATCCTCCGGCCGGACGCGGCAGAGCCGCCGTACAGCGACGTGCTTGTAGGTGGTGGGGACTTACTTGTAGACGGGGAGCCGGGTGGCCTTCGTCGTGGAGGGCATGACGCGGTAGGTCTTCATGACCTGGGTCATCGCCTTCTGGAATCCTTCGGCATCCGCCGAAGACGACTTTACCTTGGTGGGTTCGTCGAGCGTGATCGCGACGATGTACTGCGGGTCCTCGGCGGGCGCGTATCCGATCATCAGGGTGTACCAGACCCCCGACTTGTAGTGCCCCTTGTTGTCGCTCTTCTGACCCGTTCCGGACTTCATCGCGACGCGGTAGCCGGGCACCTTGATCGCCTTCGAGTAGCTCGCCTGCATGTAGACGTTCTCGAGCATCGAGGTGACCTGCTTCGCCGTGCTCTCCTTGATCACACGGACCGGCTCGCCGGTCTTCGGAGTGGTGACGGTCCCGTCGGCGGCCGTGCACGACTCGATGAGCGACAGCGGCACCCGCACACCGCCGTTGGCGAGGGCGCTGTAGGCGCCCATGAGCTCGGGGACGGTGGTGGTCAGGCCCTGCCCGTAGTTCGTGTCGTGGAGCTGCTGGTTGTTCCACTGGGATGCGGGGTACAGCAGACCCTTGGCCTCGCCGGGGTACTTGACGGCGCTGCCGGAGCTGATGCCGAACCGCTGCAGGTACTCGTAGCGCACCTGCGGATCGACGCGCTCGCTGAGCTTCGAGATCGCGACGTTGGACGAGTCGACGAGCACGCCGGTGAGCGTGTAGTTCACGGCCTTGTGCAGCCCCATGTCGCGCACCTTCGCGCCGTTGGGGAACGTCTCCCGTCCCGAGGCGCGGACGGTCGTGCCCGGGTTCGCCTTGCCGGTGTCGACAAGCACGGCGGCCGTGAGCGCCTTGAACGTCGAGGCGGGCTCGAACTGGTCCTGGAAGACGCGGTTGCGCAGGAACGACCCGGGCGCATCGATGTCGTTGGGGTCGACCGTCGGGTACTCGGCGGCCGCGCGGATCTTGCCCGTCTTGGCCTCGACGACCGTGATCGTGCCGCTGATCGACTTGTACTTCTTCACCTGCTCGGCGATGAGCTGCTGCAGGTACCACTGCAGGTCGCCGTCGATCGTCAGCTGGAGCGTCCCGCCGTCGACGGCCGGGGTCTCCCTCCGCGTGCCGGGGATGACCACGCCGTCCTTGCCGCGGTCGAACGTGTCCTTGCCGTCGGTGGGCGCGAGACACGCGTCCTGGGCCTTCTCCAGCCCCTCGAGCGGCTGGCCGTCCGCACCGACGAATCCGACGATGCTGCCGGCCACCGCGCCCTCGGGGTACACGCGGGACGGCTGCGACGTGAAGGACAGGTACGGGAGGCCGAGCTCCTTGAGGTCGCGGTACTGCTCGGTGGACAGCCCGCGCTTGAGGTAGGCGAACTGCGACCCGGGATCCTTCGCGAGGGCGTCGGCGACGATCCCCATGATCTCCTCCGCGCTCTGACCGGTGATGGCGCCGATGCGGGCCGCCATCTCCTGCCAGCCGACCGCGGGCGGGCTCTCGCTGTGCGGGTCGTAGTACTTGACGACGTTGACCGGCGAGAACTGCCCGTCGTAGAGCAGCGTGCTCTTGGCGAGCACCGTGCCGTTCGCATCCGTGATCCGCCCCCGCGTGCCCTTGAGCACGATCGACTCGCCGATCTTGGTCGCGGCGTCCTTGACGTGCTGGTCGGCGTTGACGACCTGGATGTCGACGAGGCGCACGACGAAGGCCGCCAGCACCGCCAGCACGATCCCCAGCGCCACGACCGTGCGGCGGCGGGGGCTGCGGGTGCTGCGCGTGGTCATGCTCGTCTCTCCGTCGGGGATCGGGTCATCGGGTGGTCGGGGTGGGCAGTCCGTCGGTGATCGGGGGCGGAAGCGTCGAGGCGGCGTCCGTCGCGACCTCTTCCTCAGTGTCCACGGGCGGCGCTTTGATCGTGGCATCCGGGTGCGTGACGAGCGGCGTGTCGCCCACGAGGGCGTTGCCGACCGCGTTCTTGCCGAGCGGGTCGATCGCCGAGCTCGCCGTGGCGGCCTTGCCGGCGCCGAGGATCTTGCCGTCGCTCAGCCGCAGATAGGTCGGCGACTGGTTGATGACCATGCCCAGCGCCGCCGCGTTCGCGGCGAGGTACTGCGGGGAGCTGAGTCCGGCGATCCGGTCGTCGAGCTCCTGCTTCTGCCACGTGAGCTGGTTCTTCTCCTGGGTCAGCGCGCTGATGCGGTAGGACGACTCGGTGGTGGCGAGCGACAGTCCCATCTGCGCCGCGCCGATCGCGAGGGCGCCGGCGAGGGCGATGAGGGCGTACGCGACCCGCGGGCGGCGGCGGCGCGGCCGCTCGAGCGGACGCAGGTGCCGGTCCGGCTGCTCCGTGGTGCGGGGGCTGCGCGCGGGGAGGGTCAGCAGGGCGTCGTTGAGCGCGCTCATGCGGCCTCCCTCACTCGTTCTGCCGCGCGCAGCCGCACGGGGGTGGCGCGCGGGTTGCGGGCCTTCTCGTCATCGCTCGCCAGCTCGGCGCCCTTCACGAGGAGCCGGAACTGCGGGGCGTGCTCGGGGAGCTCCACCGGGAGTCCGCGGGGCGCGGTCGATGCGGTGGCCTCGGCGAAGAGCCGCTTGACGGCGCGGTCCTCGAGCGACTGGTAGGCCAGCACGACGATCCGGCCGCCGACGTTGAGGGCCCCGAGCGCGGCGGGAAGGGCGCGGTCGAGGACGCTGAGCTCCTCGTTGACCTCGATGCGCAGCGCCTGGAAGACGCGCTTGGCCGGGTGTCCGGCGCGCTGGACGGCCGCGGGAGTGGCGTCCGAGAGGATCTCGACGAGGCGCCCGGAGCGCTCGATCGGCGCCTCGGCACGCGCCTTGACGATGGCGCGGGCGTAGCGGGCGGCGAGCTTCTCCTCGCCGTAGCGCTCGAAGATGCGGCGCAGCTCGCCCTCGCTCGCCTCGGCGAGCACATCCACGGCGGTGCGCCCGGACGTCTGGTCCATCCGCATGTCGAGGGGCGCGTCCTTCGCATAGGCGAAGCCGCGCTCGGCCTCGTCCAGCTGCAGGGACGAGACGCCCAGGTCGAAGAGGATGCCGTCCACGGACGGGATGCCGGCATCCGCCAGCGCGTCGGCGATCCCGTCGTACACGGTGTGCACGAGCGTGAGCCGGTCGCCGAAGCGGGCCAGCCGCTGCCCCGCGATGCGCAGGGCGTCGGTGTCGCGGTCCAGGCCCACGACGTGCAGGCGGGGGAAGCGCTCGAGGAAGGCCTCGGTGTGGCCACCCATCCCGAGGGTGGCGTCCACGAAGACGGCGCCGTCCCGCTCGAGGGCCGGGGCGAGGAGCTCGACGCAGCGCTCGAGGAGGACGGGGGTGTGGATGTCGCGGAGGTCCATGGCTCTTCCGGATCCGGGCCTCCGGCTCCGATCCCCCTCCGCTCCGACCTGTCACCGGGGAAGTGCGACAGGGCATGAGCGGCTGGAGATCACAGCCGGAGGATCAGAACAGTCCCGGGTACACCTCCTCTTCGAGCTCGGCGAACGTGTCTTCGTGTGCGGCCGTGTACTCGGCCCAGCGCTCGGCGTTCCAGATCTCGGCGTGCGCGCCGATGCCGGTGACGACGAGTTCGCGCTCCAGGCCCGCGTACGCGCGGAGGGCCGGGGGGATCGTGATGCGGTTCTGGCTGTCGGGCTTCTCGTCGCTCGCGGCGGCGAGGAACATGCGCAGGAAGTCGCGGGCCCGCTTGTCGCCCATCGGCGCCTGGCGCATCCGCTCGTGCACGCGCTCGAACTCGGCGGCGCTGAAGACGTAGAGGCAGCGCTCCTGGCCGCGGGTGACGACGACGCCGTCCTCGAGCTCCCGGCGGAACTTCGCGGGAAGGATCAGGCGGCCCTTGTCATCGAGCTTGGGGGTGTGCGTGCCCAGAAGCATCCGGCATCGCCCCCCTTCGTCCGGCCCCTCCGAAGTTCCTCCAATCTACTCCACAACACTCCATATCACTACCATTTCACTCCACTTCTTGCGCGCGCTCCTCCCCCAGGGCGCAAAGCGCTCCCGGAGCAGGAGCGTGACGGCGGTGCGCGGGCACAAAAAAACACCGGCCCAGAAGGGCCGGTGTCCGGAAGTCGGTGGGGCGGGAGATCAGCCGCCGTCGTGGCGGCGGTCCCAGCGGTCGTTCATGCGGTCCATGAAGGAGCTGGAGGTCTTGGCTGCCGGTCGCGCCGATCCGGCGCGCGGCGCGGTCGGCGTCGCGGCGGCGCGCGTGGGCCGCACGGCGAGGATCACGCCGCCCAGCATGAGGATGAAGCCGACGACGCCGACGACGATCCCCACGACGGCGACCTTCAAGGTCACGCCGATGATGAGCGCGCCGAGGCCGGCCAGCACGAGGATCGCACCGAAGACGACGTTGCGGTAGCTGATCGTCCTGCCGTCCCGGGGCGCAGTGACCACATCGGCGTCGTTGTGCATGAGATGGCGCTCCATCTCATCGAGCAGACGCTGCTCCTGTTCGGAGAGTGGCATCCGGTCCCCCTCTTGGTCCATGGACGACTCGATTCTACGCGTCGCCGTCATCACTAGGCTAGGCCCGTGTCCGCCTCTCTGCACCTCACACAAGCGGTTTCCCAGCGTCTGGAGAGCTTCGCCGCAGAACGCAGGGAGGATGTCGCGGGTCTCGGCGCCGAGGCGCGGGGCTTCGTGGACGCCGGTCTCGCGGCCCTCGGAGGGGGCAAGCAGCTGCGCGCGCGCTTCCTCCACGCCGGCTGGCGCGCCGTCGCGGAGGCACGGGGCCCGGCGCCCGAGCTGCCCGACGAGGTCGTCGCGGCAGCCGCCGCCCTGGAGATCTTCCACGTCGCGGCGCTCGTGCACGACGACATCATCGACAGCTCCGACACGCGCCGCGGGCGCCCCGCCGCCCACCGCGCGCTCGAGGCCTGGCATCGGGACGCGGGATGGCGCGGAGACGGCGCGGGATTCGGCCGCTCGGCCGGGATCCTCCTCGGCGACCTGCTGCTCGGCTGGAGCGACGACCTCCTCGAGGACGGGCTCGCCGCCGTCGACTCCGCGCGCGCACGCGCGACCCGGCTGCTGTACGCCCGCATGCGCCGCGACGTCACCGTCGGCCAGTTCCTCGACGTCGCGGAGGAGTCCGCGTGGGCGACGGAGGCGGACGATCGCCACGCCGCTCGGGCGCTGCGGGTCGCCACGTTCAAGTCCGCCCGCTACAGCGTGCAGCAGCCGCTCCTGCTCGGCGCGACCCTCGCGGGCGCGGACCCGGAGCAGGATGCCGCGCTGAGCGCCTTCGGCGAGCCGCTGGGGCTCGCGTTCCAGCTGCGGGACGACGTCCTCGGCGTGTTCGGCGACGCGGCCGTGACCGGCAAGCCTGCCGGAGACGACCTGCGTGAGGGCAAGCGCACCGTCCTCATCGCGCTCACCCGGGCGGCACTGCCCGCACCGGGGCGTCGCACCGTCGACGAGCTGCTGGGAGACCCCGGGCTCGACGACGAGCAGATCGGGGTGCTGCAGCGCACCATCGTCGACGCGGGAGCGCTCGCGCGCATCGAGGAGATGATCGCGGATTACGTGCGCGAGGCGGATCGGGCGCTGTCCGGGGCGCGGCTCGGCAACGCCGCGGTGAGCGAGCTGCGCGACCTCGCGCACGCGGCCACGACGCGCTCGGCCTGATCGCTCCGTCAGGCGAGCGTGCGGGCGACGCGGCGCACTTCGCTCTTGTGCCCGGCCCGCAGAGCCTCGATGGGCGCCGCGCCGATCGTGTCGTCCGGCGACAGCAGCCAGTCGATCGCCTCGTCGTCGGAGAACCCGACGTCGTGCAGCACGAACACCGTGCCCCGCAGCGAGGACAGGGGTCGCCCGTCGACGAGGAACACCGAGGGCACCTGCGGACCGCCGCCGTTGCGGCGGCTTGCGATGAGGTGCCGCTCATCGAGGAGTCTGCGCACCCGCCCGAGCGGTTCGCCGAGGATCTCGACGAGCTCCGGCAGAGTCAGCCATTCGGTCGGGGTCGGTGCGGGGGTGTCGCCGGTCACGAAGCCCACTATGCCATCTCCGGCGGGCACCCGAGCGCGCACGCCGCCGCCGCGAGCACTTCCCTGCCCCATCAGTCACACCAGTCACGCTGTATAACACACATTGACAGGGATAGACATCCGTGACACGGTCGAAGAGCACACAAGAGGGGGAAGCTCTTGCGACTGTTCCGCACCCGTCCCGCATTCACCGTGGGCCTGCCGGCCGTGATCGCCGGCTCGCTCGCCGCCGCCCTCAGCGGAGCGCCGGCCGCCGCGGCCGAGCCGGAGGTCCGCGTCGAGTCCCGCTCGTCCGGCATCCGTCCGCTCGCGCCCGCAGGGCTCCGGCCCGCGGCCGCCTCCGTCCCCGCGACGTACGTCGTCAAGAAGGGCGACACGGTCAGCGCGATCGCCGCGCGGTACGGGCTGCGCACCTCCGACGTGCTGGCGCGCAACGGCCTCACCTGGTCCTCGATCATCCGCCCGGGACAGGTCCTGAAGCTCCGCGGCGGTGCGACCCAGGCACCGGCTTCCGCCGGCCCGTCGTACCGCACCTACACGGTCGTGTCCGGCGACACCGTCAGCGCGATCGCCAGGCGCGCCGGTGTCCCCGTCACGAAGGTGCTCGCCGCCAACAAGCTGTCCTGGTCGTCGATCATCCACCCCGGACAGAAGCTGCGGATCCCCGTCGCGAAGAGCGCCGCGCCGGCGGCGAAGACCGGCAAGAGCGCGCCTGCCCAGGCCGCGAAGGCTCCCGCGGCGAAGAAGTCCGCGACGCACACCGTGCGCGGCGGCGACACCGTGTGGCGCATCGCGGCAGCACACGGCGTGAGCGTCGACGCCGTGCTGCGCGCCAACGGCCTCAGCCGCTCGTCGATCATCTATCCCGGCCAGAGGCTCGCGATCCCCGGCGCGTCCCGCGCGGCGTCCTCCGGCGCCGCGAACGGCGGCGGCACGTCGTCCAAGAAGAAGACGGTCGCCCTCGACGCCGAGCAGAAGCGCAACGCCGCCCTCATCATCCGCATCGGCCGACAGCTGGGGGTGCCCGAGCGCGGCATCGCGATCGCGCTCGGCACCGCCATGCAGGAGTCCTCGCTGCGCAACCTCACGTGGGGCGACCGCGACTCCCGCGGCCTGTTCCAGCAGCGCCCGAGCACCGGCTGGGGCACCGTGGCGCAGGTCCAGAACGCGGAGCGCGCGACACGCGTCTTCTACGGCGGCCCGAAGGACCCGAACGGCTCGCGCACGCGCGGGCTCCTCGACATCCCCGGCTGGCAGAAGATGTCCTTCGCGCAGGCCGCGCAGGCGGTGCAGATCTCGGCCTACCCCGACCGCTACGCGCGGTGGGAGGACGACGCCTACGCCTGGCTGCGTGCGCTCGGCTGATCCCGCCGCTGCGCATCAGGGGTGAGCCGCTCCGCGGCCTCTCAGCATCCCGTACCTAGACTCGGATCGTGAGCACGAGCCAGCAAGCCGATCCGATGATCGGCCGTCTTGTCGACGGCCGGTATCGGGTGCGCGCACGCATCGCTCGCGGCGGCATGGCGACCGTCTACGTCGCCACGGATCTGCGGCTCGAGCGCCGGGTGGCCCTCAAGGTCATGCACGGCCACCTCACCGACGACGTCGCGTTCCAGAACCGCTTCATCCAGGAGGCCCGCTCGGCCGCGCGGCTGGCCGATCCGCACGTCGTCAACGTCTTCGACCAGGGGCAGGACGCCGGGATGGCGTATCTCGTCATGGAGTACCTGCCGGGCATCACACTGCGCGAGCTCCTGCGCGAGCAGAAGCGGCTGACCGTCGCGCAGGCGGTCACCATCATGGACGCGACGCTGTCGGGCCTGGCCGCCGCGCACCGCGCGGGCATCGTGCACCGCGACGTCAAGCCGGAGAACATCCTCCTCGCGGAGGACGGGCGCATCAAGATCGGCGACTTCGGGCTCGCCCGGGCGACGACCGCGAACACCGCGACCGGGGCCCAGCTGCTGGGAACCATCGCCTACCTCGCACCCGAGCTCGTGACCCGTGGCACCGCGGACGCGCGCAGCGACATCTATGCGCTCGGCATCATGCTCTACGAGATGCTCACCGGCGAGCAGCCGTACAAGGGCGAGCAGCCCATGCAGATCGCCTTCCAGCACGCCACCGACTCGGTGCCGCGTCCGAGCGCCCGCAACCCCGGCGTGCCCGAGCAGCTCGACGAGCTCGTCCTGTGGGCCACCGAGAAGGTCCCCGACGAGCGGCCGACGGATGCGCAGCAGATGCTGGACCGGCTGCGCGAGATCGAGCGCGACCTGCGGATCACCCCCGTCGTCACCACGGCCGCGACGACCGGCATCCCCCTCCTCGAGGAGGGCGGCGACTCGGGCGAGCTGACCAAGGTCCTCGCACCCGTCCTCCCCAGCCCCACCACCTCGATCGAGGATGCCGACAACGCCGCCGTGCTGCGCCGCCGCACCCGGCGCCGTCGGGCGAAGGGCGGCTGGCTGGTCGCCCTCGTCGTGCTGCTCGCGGCGCTCGCCGGCGGGGCCGGGTGGTGGTTCGGATCCGGTCCCGGCTCGCTCGTCGCGGTTCCGGACGTCACCGGCAAGGACTTCGCGACCGCGCAGGCGCTGCTGCAGGAGAGCGCGCTCGTCGCCGAGGAGGGCAAGGACTACTCGATCGACGTCGAGCCGGGGCTCGTGCTGCGCACCGACCCCGAGGCCGGTGCCCTGCTCGACAAGGACACCGTCGTCACGGTCGTCCTCTCACAGGGGCCGCGCCCGCAGGAGATCGAGGCGCTCGGCGGGCAGCCCGAAGCGGTGGCCGCGGGGCTGGTGACCGGCAAGAACCTCGCCGTGGCGGAGCAGAGCGTCCAGGTCTTCGACGCCAAGGTCGCGGAGGGCGTCGTCGTGGGCGCCGTCCTCACGCAGCGGGCGGACGGCAAGACCGCGGACTGCACGAAGGGCTGCGCCGCCCACGAGGGCGACACCATCACGTTCACCGTGTCCGTCGGCGCGGTGCCGAAGGTCTCGGACGTGACCGTCGAGGAGGCCACGGCGACGCTCACCGGCAAGGGCCTCGAGGTCGCCGCCAAGCAGCAGTCGAAGTTCGACGACAAGATCGAGAAGGGCAGGGTCATCGGCCTCGCCGAGTACAAGACCCCCCTGCACCCCGGCGACTCGGTGACCCTCATCGTCTCGAAGGGGCCCCAGCTGTTCGAGGTCCCCAACGTGACCGGGATGACGCTGAACAAGGCCAAGAAGGCGCTCGAGCAGGCGGGCTTCCGCGCCTCCTACGCCGCGTGGGGCGATCTGCCCGGGTTCGGTGCCATGGCCAACGTCACCGGTCAGGACCCGGCGGGCGGCCAGATGCGCGCCAAGGGTGCGACGATCACCCTCGCCATCCAGCTCAACGGCTGATCACCCGTCGGGCACGTCGGCCCGACTCTGCGGATTCGTGGCGTCTCTGCTGCCGTCTGCCACAGGGCCGCCGCGAATCCACCGAGCCGAGGCACGGCGGCGCCTCGCCTCCCGGCGGGGGCCCGACTCTGCGCATTCGCGCCTCGGGCGCGCTAGCGCTTCTCGAGCTCCTCGGCCACGAGGAACGCGAGCTCGAGGCTCTGCATGTGGTTCAGGCGCGGGTCGCACAGCGACTCGTAGCGGGTCGCGAGGGTCGCCTCGTCGATCATCTCCGAGCCGCCCAGGCACTCCGTCACGTCGTCGCCGGTGAGCTCGACGTGGATGCCGCCGGGGAACGTGCCGACGGCGCGGTGCGCCTCGAAGAAGCCGCGGACCTCGTCCACGACGTCGTCGAAGCGACGCGTCTTGTAGCCGGTCGGCGTCGTGATGCCGTTGCCGTGCATCGGGTCGGTGACCCACAGCGGCGTCGCACCCGAGTCGCGGACGGCCTCCAGCAGCGGCGGCAGGGCGTCGCGGATCTTGCCCGCGCCCATGCGCGTGATGAAGGTCAGGCGCCCCGGCTCGCGCTCAGGGTCGAGCTTGTCGATGAGGGCCAGCGCCGTCTCCGGCGTCGTCGACGGGCCGAGCTTGACGCCGATGGGGTTGCGGATCTTCGAGAAGTAGTCGACGTGCGCGCCGTCGAGCTCCCGCGTGCGCTCCCCGATCCACAGGAAGTGGGCCGACGTGTTGTACGGCGTGCCGGTGCGGGAGTCGATGCGGGTCATGGGGCGCTCGTAGTCCATGAGCAGACCCTCGTGGCCGGTGTAGAACTCGACGCGCTTGAGCTCGTCGAAGTCGGCGCCCGCGGCCTCCATGAACTTGATCGCGCGGTCGATCTCCGTCGCGAGGCGCTCGTACTGCTGGTTGGCCGGGTTCTGGGCGAAGCCCTTGTTCCACGAGTGCACCTCGCGGAGGTCGGCGAAGCCGCCCTGCGTGAACGCGCGGATGAGATTGATGGTCGACGCGGCGGTGTGGTAGCCCTTCAGCAGGCGTGCCGGGTCGGCCCGGCGCGACGCCTCGGTGAAGTCGTAGCCGTTGACGATGTCGCCGCGGTAGGCGGGCAGGGTGACGTCGCCGCGGGTCTCGGTGTCGCTCGAGCGCGGCTTGGCGAACTGCCCCGCCATGCGGCCCATCTTCACGACGGGCATCGACGCCCCATACGTCAGGACGACCGCCATCTGCAGGACCGTCTTGATCCGGTTGCGGATCTGGTCTGCGGTGGCGCCCGCGAACGTCTCCGCGCAGTCGCCGCCCTGGAGCAGGAACGCCCGGCCCGAGGCCGCGCGCGCGAGGCGATCGCGCAGGTTGTCGACCTCGCCCGCGAACACGAGCGGGGGAAGCGTTGCGAGCTCAGCGGACACGGCGGCGACCTCGTCGGGATCCGGCCAGGACGGCTGCTGCTTGATGGGCAGCGACCGCCAGGCGTCAAGGGTGTCGATCTGCTGGAGCATCCCTCGAGTCTATCCGCGTGCGGAGGGTCGGCCGTCCTGTGTGACGGCCCCCGGACGGCCCATGCGGTCCTTCACCGTGGAGGCGTAGACGTCCTCGTACTCCTGCTCCCCCAGCCGCTGCAGCGCGACCATGATCTCGTCGGTCACGGACCGCAGGATGTAGCGGTCGCCCTCCATGCCCTGGAAGCGCGAGAAGTCCAGCGGCTCGCCGATCACGACCCCGACCCGGACGATGCGCGGCAGCACCCGTCCGATCGGCATCATCGTGTCGGTGTCGACCATGACGACGGGGATGACGGGCACGTGTGCCTCGAGCGCCATGCGGGCGATGCCGGTGCGGCCGCGGTACAGCTTTCCGTCCGGGCTGCGCGTGCCCTCGGGGTAGATCCCCAGCAGGTCGCCGCGCCCGAGGACCTGCAGACCCGTGTTGAGGGATGCCTCGGAGGCCTTGCCGCCCGAGCGGTCGATCGGCAGCTGCCCGGTGCCCTTCATGAACAGACGGGTCGCCCACCCTTTGACCCCGCGCCCGGTGAAGTAGTCGCTCTTCGCGAGGAACGAGACCGGACGGTCGATCATGAGCGGCAGGAAGATCGAGTCGACGAAAGAGAGGTGGTTGCTGGCGAGGATCGCGGCACCTTCGGCGGGGATGTTGCTCCGGCCCACGATCCACGGGCGGAAGATCGCCTTCACGATCGGTCCGATGACGATGTACTTCAGCACCCAGTAGATCATCGGCTACCCGTTCCGCGCCGCCAGATCGGCGACTCCGATGATGCCCGCGTCGTTGACCAGCTGCGCGATCGCGAACTCCGCGACCGGGCGGTCGCCGTAGCCCGGCAGCGAGGTCTCATAGGCCGTGCGCACGGGTGCCAGCAGATCCTCGCCCAGCTGCGCGACACCGCCGCCGATCACGAACACCTCCGGGTCGAGGACCGCCTGGAAGCCGCCGCACGCCTCCCCCAGTGCCGTCGCGACCCGGCGCAGCGCCTCCACGGCGCCCGGGTCGCCGGCGAGCACGAGGCGCGACACAGCGGGTCCGGGGATCTCGCCCTTCTCGGCGCGGACGGCCGCGAGGGCGTGGCCGATGCCCGGGTGGTCCGCGATGTCCTCGGCGGCGCGCTGCAGCGCGCGGCCCGACGCATACTGCTCGAGGCATCCGCTCTGCCCGCAGCCGCAGAGCAGGCCGTCCCGGATGAAGCGCGTGTGTCCGAGCTCGCCGGCGATGCCGTGGCCGCCGCGGAACAGCGCGCCGTTCAGCACGATCGCACCGCCGACGCCGGTGCCGAGGGTGAGCATGACCATGTCGGAGTATCCGCGTCCCGCGCCGAAGCGGTACTCGGCCCACCCCGCCGCGTTGGCGTCGTTCTCGATCGTCACCGGTGCGGGCAGCCGCGCCTGCAGGATGTCGCGGAGGGGCTCGTCGTGCCAGGCGATGTTGGGCGCGTGGATGACGGTGGAGCGGTCCTTCGAGATGAAGCCCGCCGCCGCGACCCCGATGCCGGCGATGTCGCGCCCGTCGCACAGATGCAGAGCCATGTGCACGACGGCATCCGCGAGGGCCCGCGTGTCGACCGGGGTGTCCACGCGGAGCTTCTCGATGATCGCGCCGTCGGCGTCGACGACGCCTCCGGCGATCTTCGTTCCACCGATGTCGATTCCCACCGTGAGCACCGATGCAGTCTAGGCGATACACGGGCGCTCGGCACCGCGGGCGCGGGGGGGCGGCACGGCAGGCATGCGCGGATAGACTTCCGGTACGCGCCTGAACCCGCACCGGTACCGAAGGAGTTGCCGCATATGTCCAGCACTGTCCAGTTCGAGGTCCCCCCGATCGTCCCCGCCGATCCCGAAGCGAACGTCGCCGATCTGCTGGCCCTGCGGGTGAAGGAGACCCCCGACCTCGCCCTGTTCGGCGTCCCGGACGGCGACGGCTGGCGCGACGTGAGCGCCGCCGAGTTCGAGAAGCAGGTCGTCGCCCTCGCGAAGGGCCTGGTCGCCGGCGGGATCGAGCCGGGCGACAAGATCGGATTCCTCGCCCGCACGACCTACCAGTGGACGCTCGTCGATTTCGCGATCTTCTATGCCGGCGCGGTCATGGTCCCCGTCTATGAGACGAGCTCGCCGTCGCAGATCCAGTGGATCCTGTCCGACTCCGGCGCCGTCGCGTGCATCGTCGAGTCGCAGGACCACAGCGCGCGCCTGGACGAGGTCCGCGCCGACCTCCCCCTCATCCGCTCCGCCTGGTCGATGCACCTCGGCGATCTCGACAAGCTCGTCGCCCAGGGCGCCGACGTGCCCGACGCGGAGATCGAGCGCCGCCGCTCGCTCGCCAAGGGCGCCGACATCGCGACCCTCATCTACACGTCCGGCTCGACCGGTCGCCCCAAGGGATGCGTCCTGACGCACAGCAACTTCGTGGAGCTGTCGCGCAACTCCGCCAAGGCCCTCCACGAGGTCGTGGAGACCCCGGGCGCGTCGACGCTCCTGTTCATCACGACCGCGCACGTGTTCGCGCGCTTCATCTCGATCCTCAACATCCACGCCGGCGTCAAGACGGGCCACCAGCCCGACACGAAGCAGCTGCTGCCGGCGCTCGGTTCCTTCCAGCCCACGTACCTGCTGGCTGTGCCGCGCGTGTTCGAGAAGGTCTACAACTCGGCCGAGCAGAAGGCCGAGGCGGGCGGCAAGGGCAAGATCTTCCGCGCGGCCGCGCAGACCGCGGTCGAGCACTCCCGTCTGCTGCAGGAGGGCAAGAAGATCCCGTTCGGGATGAAGATCAAGTTCGCGCTGTTCGACAAGCTCGTCTACAGCAAGCTCCGGGCCGCGATGGGCGGACGCGTGCAGTACGCCGTGTCCGGCTCGGCGCCGCTGGGCGCGCGCCTGGGCCACTTCTTCCACAGCCTCGGCGTGGTGATCCTCGAGGGCTACGGCCTCACCGAGACGACCGCCCCCGCCACGGTGAACCTGCCGTCGAAGTCGAAGATCGGCACCGTCGGCCCCGTGCTGCCCGGCGTCGGCATCCGCATCGCCGAGGACGGCGAGATCGAGGTGCGCGGCATCGACGTCTTCAAGGAGTACTGGCGCAACCCGGAGGCGACCGCGGAGGCGTTCGACGGCGACTGGTTCAAGACCGGCGACATCGGCACGTTCGACGACGAGGGCTTCCTCACGATCACCGGGCGCAAGAAGGAGATCATCGTCACGGCGGGCGGCAAGAACGTCGCCCCGGCCGCGCTCGAGGACCCCATCCGCTCGAACCCCATCGTCGGCCAGGTGGTCGTCGTGGGCGACCAGAAGCCGTTCATCTCGGCGCTGGTCACCCTCGACTCCGAGATGCTCCCCACGTGGCTGGCCAACAACGGCCTGCCCGGTGACATGTCCCTCGCGGATGCCGCGAAGAACGACGTCGTGCGCGCCGAGGTGCAGCGGGCGATCGACCGCGCCAATGCGACCGTCTCCCGCGCGGAGTCGATCCGCAAGTTCGTGATCCTCGACACCGAGTGGACTGAGGCGAGCGGGCACCTCACCCCGAAGCTGAGCATCAAGCGCAACGTGATCATGCAGGACTTCGCCGGCCAGATCGACGAGCTCTACGCCGTTCCCGTCAACACGACCAACGTGTCGCTGAGCTGACCCCGCCTCGACCCGTCTGCGCGCGGGCTCGGTCCTTCGGGACCGGGCCCGCGCCGCCGTCCGGCTGAGCTAGAACCAGTCCGACTCGCGGATCTCGCGCATCGCGACGCGGCGCTCCTCCGGGCTGAGCCGGTCGATGTAGAGCGTGCCGTCGAGGTGGTCGGTCTCGTGCTGGAGCGCCTGCGCGAGCAGGCCGTCACCCTCGAGCACCAGCTCGTTGCCGTCGAGGTCGATGCCGACGACCTTCGCGTGGGGGTAGCGCAGAGCGTCGTGCCACAGGCCCGGGACGCTCAGGCATCCCTCCCCGATCGGCGTCGGCTCCCCGGACACCTCGACGAGGACGGGGTTGAGCACGTAGCCGATGTCGCCGTCGATGTTGTAGCTGAAGGCGCGCAGCCCGACCCCGATCTGCGGGGCGGCGACGCCCGCGCGCCCAGGGGGCTCGACGGTGTCGACGAGGTCGCGCACGAGCGCGCGCACTCCGTCGTCGATCTCAGTGATGGGCGCACTCGGGGACCGCAGGACGGGGTCGCCGAAGAGACGGATCTGACGGACGGCCATGATCGCGTCAGGCGGCCGGCGCCAGCGAGCGCAGGCCCTCGACGACCTTGGCGGCCAGCTCCCGCGCCGCGGCACGGGTCTGGGGCTGCAGGTCGCGGTAGGCGATGGCGCTGCCGGTCGCGATCGACGAGTCGTACGGGATGCGCACCACGTCGCGCACACGCGTGCGGAAGTGCGCCTCCAGCTCGTCCGGGCGCACCAGCGGCGTGCCGGGACGGGAGTTGTTCAGCACCACGACGGCGTTGCGGACGGCATCCGCGTAGCCGTTGGTCTCGAGCCACGTGAGCGTCTCGGACGCGAGTCGCGCCTCGTCGACGCTGAGCCCCGCCACGACGACCAGCTGGTCGGCGAGGTCGAGCGTCGCGCCCATGACGGAGTGCACGATCCCGGTGCCGGTGTCGGTGAGCACGATCGAGTAGTAGTGCGCCGCGATCGCCGCCACCTCGCGGTAGTCGGTGTCGCTGAAGGCCTCGGAGACGCGCGGGTCGGAGTCCGACGCGAGGACATCCAGGCGCGTCTCGTCGCGGGCGACGATCGTGGAGATGTCGTTGTAGCCCTGGACGCTGTCGCGCGCGCGCACGAGGTCGCGGACGGTCTTCCCGCTCGGGCGGGCGAACCGCTCCGCGAGCGTGCCCCGGTCGGGGTTGGCGTCGACGGCGATGATGCGGTCCTCGCGGGCGTCGGCGAGAGCCATGCCGAGGAGGGCCGTCACGGTCGTCTTGCCGACGCCGCCCTTGCGCGACATGACGGCGACGAAGCGCGCACCGCCGGGCAGGGATGCCGCGATGCGACGGTCGAGCTGCTTGCGTGCCCGCGCGCGCTTCCCGTCGCCGAGGTTGATGCGCTTGCCCGAGATCGAGTACAGGAACTGGCGCCACGCGCCCTCCGGCTCGGGGCGCACGACCTGGTGCGGGTCGAGCAGGCGGTCGGCGGTGAGCAGGTCGGGGGTCTCGCGGTCGGCCTCGCCGAGCTCGCCGAGGCGCTTGGAGGCGAGGGTCACGGCGTGGCGGGTCGTGACCCGCTCGACGTCGCGCACGTCCGCACGCGCGGATGCCGCGGCGGCGGGAGCAGGAGCGGGCTCGGCGGCCTTGGCCGCGGCGGGAGCGGATGCGGGAGCCGAGACGGGAGCCGAGACGGGAGCGGTCACGATGGGCTCAGCCGCCGTGATGGGCTGCGCCGCGGCATCCGCGATCGCGTCGATGTGCGCACGGTCCTCGTCGAGGTCGAGCACGAGGTCCGTGGTGCGGATGTCCTCGTCGACGATGACGTCCTCGTAGAGCTCGTCGTCGTCCTCCACCTGAGGGAGGGAGACGTCGACGTGGGCGGTGTTCCCGGAGACGATCCCGATGCCCGTCGTGTCGATCATGCCCGTCTCAGCAAGCACGCCGTTCTCGGTATCGTCGGGAGGTTCCGGCTCGTTGCGATCGGTTGCCACGCTGCTGCTCCAGGTGTTGCGGTGGGACGTTCGGGCCCCTCCAGGCTAACGGGCCGGGCGGACGACCAGCAAAAGGTCCCCCGCCTCGACCTGCTGGGTGGCGGCGATCGCGATGCGCTCGACGACCCCGTCGACGGGCGAGGTGATGGCCGCCTCCATCTTCATGGCCTCGATCGAGGCGACGGGCTGACCGGCCGCGACCTCCTGCCCCTCCTCGGCCTTGACGGTCACCACGCCGGAGAACGGAGCAGCGATCTGACCGGGTTTGGAGGTGTCGGCCTTCTCCGCCGTGCGCACCTCCACGGCGATGCTGCGGTCCCGCACGTAGACGGGGCGCAGTTGCCCGTTGAGGGTCGTCATGACGGTCCGGATGCCCTTCTCGTCCGGCTCGCCGATGGCCTCGAGGCCCACGTAGAGCTGCACGCCCGGGTCGATCTCAGCGACGTGCTCCTCCCCCGGCGTGAGTCCGTAGAGGTAGTCGGGCGTCCCGAGGGCGGACAGGTCGCCGTACGCCGCCCGGTTGGCCTCGAACTCCTTCGAGGGCCCGGGGAAGAGCAGCCGGTTGAGGGTGCGGCGGCGCTCCGCCGCGTCGCCGGCGAGCCCCTCGCGCTCGGTCGCGCTGAGCGGCGGGATCTCGATCGAGACCTCGCGGCCGGCGAGCACCTTGGTGCGGAACGGCTCGGGCCATCCGCCGGGCAGGTCGCCGAGCTCGCCCGCCATGAACCCCACGACGGAGTCGGGGATGTCGTAGTTCTGCGGGTTCTCCTCGAAGTCCGCCGGGTCCGCGTTCGCGGCGACCAGGGCGAGCGCGAGATCGCCCACGACCTTCGACGACGGGGTCACCTTGGGCAGGCGGCCGAGGATGCGGTCCGCGGCGGCGTACATGTCCTCGATGCGCTCGAAGTCGTCTGCCATGCCGAGCGCGATCGCCTGCTGGCGCAGGTTCGACAGCTGCCCGCCGGGGATCTCGTGGTGGTAGACGCGGCCGGTGGGGCCGGCCAGTCCCGACTCGAACGGCCGGTAGAGCTGGCGCACGGCCTCCCAGTACGGCTCGAGGTCGCTCACGGCCTGCAGGTCGAGGCCGGTGTCGCGCTCGGTGTGGGCGAGCGCCGCGACGAGCGCGGACAGCGAGGGCTGGCTCGTCGTGCCCGCCAGCGGCGCGGCGGCCGCGTCGACGGCATCCGCCCCTGCCGCGCTCGCGGCGAGCAGCGTCGCGAGCTGGCCCCCGGCGGTGTCGTGCGTGTGCACGTGGACAGGCAGGTCGAACCGCTCGCGCAGGGCGGTCACGAGCTTCGCGGCCGCGGCGGGACGCAGGAGTCCGGCCATGTCCTTGATCGCGAGGATGTGGGCGCCGGCTTGGACGATCTCATCGGCCAGGCGCAGGTAGTAGTCGAGCGTGTAGAGCGATTCGGCGGGGTCGAGGAGATCGCCCGTGTAGCAGACGGCGACCTCCGCGACCGCCGTCCCGGTCTCGCGCACGGCCGCGATGGCGGGCTCCATCTGGCCGACGTCGTTGAGCGCGTCGAAGATGCGGAAGATGTCGATCCCGGTCGCGGCCGCCTCGCGCACGAACGCCTGCGTCACCTCGACGGGACGCGGCGTGTAGCCGACCGTGTTGCGGCCGCGCAGCAGCATCTGGATGGGGATGTTGGGCATCGCGTCGCGCAGGGCCTCGAGGCGCTCCCACGGGTCCTCGGCGAGAAAGCGCAGCGCCACGTCATAGGTCGCCCCTCCCCACGCCTCCACCGACAGCAGCTGCGGCGTCATGCGCGCGACGTGCGGCCCGACGCGGACGAGGTCGCGCGTGCGGACCCGCGTCGCGAGCAGCGACTGGTGCGCATCGCGGAAGGTCGTCTCGGTGACCGCGAGCGCCGTCTGCGCCCTCAGGGCCTTCGCGAAGCCCGCGGGGCCGAGCTCGCGCAGGCGGTCCCGCATGCCGGGCGGAGGCGGCGCGCTCAGGTCGATGGCGGGGAGCTTGCTGCCCGGCGACACCGACAGCGGCTTCTCGCCGTACGGGCGGTTGACCGTGACGTCGGCGAGCCAGTTCAGCAGCTTCGTGGCGCGGTCGCGCGACGGGTTGGTCTTCACCAGCTGCGGGCGCTCCTCGATGAACGAGGTGCTGAGGTCGCCGGCGACGAACGACGGGTCGTCGAGCACGGCCCGGAGGAAGGGGATGTTGGTGGCGACGCCGCGGATGCGGAACTCGGCGAGGGCGCGCTTGGCACGCGCGACCGCGGCGGGGAAGTCGCGGCCGCGGCACGTGAGCTTCGCGAGCATCGAGTCGAAGTGCGGGCTGATCTGCGAGCCCGCCGCGGTCGTCCCGCCGTCGAGTCGGATGCCGGCGCCGCCGGGCGAGCGGTACGTCGTGATGCGCCCGGTGTCGGGGCGGAAGCCCTGGGCGGGATCCTCCGTCGTGATGCGGCACTGCAGCGCCGCCCCGCGCAGGGCGATGTCCTTCTGCTCCAGGCCGAGGTCGACGAGGGTCTCGCCCGCGGCGATGCGGATCTGCGACTGGACGAGGTCGACATCCGTGACCTCTTCGGTCACCGTGTGCTCGACCTGGATGCGCGGGTTCATCTCGATGAACACGTGCTGACCCGCCCGCTCCCCCGCCGTGTCGACGAGGAACTCGACCGTGCCCGCGTTGACGTACCCGATCGAGCGGGCGAACGCGATCGCGTCGCGGTGGATGCGCGCGCGCAGGTCGTCGTCGAGGTTCGGCGCGGGTGCGATCTCGATGACCTTCTGGTGGCGGCGCTGCACCGAGCAGTCGCGCTCGAACAGGTGCACCGTCTCGCCGGTCGCGTCGGCGAGGATCTGGACCTCGATGTGTCGCGGCCGCACGACTGCCTGCTCCAGGAAGACGCGCGGGTCGCCGAAGGCCGCGCCGGCCTCGCGCATCGCCTCGGCGATCGCGGGCGGGAGGTCCGGCGCCGCCTCGACGCGCCGCATGCCGCGTCCGCCGCCGCCGGCGACCGCCTTGACGAAGATCGGGAAGCCGATCGCCTCGGCCTGCGCCACGAGCTCGTCCACGTCGTCCGACGCCGGCGTCGAGGCGAGCACCGGCACGCCTGCGGCGATCGCGTGCTCCTTCGCGGTGACCTTGTTGCCGGCCATCTCCAGCACGTCCGCGGTCGGGCCGATGAAGGTGATGCCGTGCTCGGCCGCGCGGGCGGCGAGCTCGGGGTTCTCGGAGAGGAAGCCGTAGCCGGGGTAGATCGCGTCGGCGCCGGCCTTGAGCGCGACCCGGATGATCTCGTCGACGTCGAGGTACGCGCGGACCGGATGCCCGGGCTCGCCGATCTCGTAAGACTCGTCGGCCTTCTGGCGGTGCAGGGATCCGCGATCCTCGTGGGGGAACACCGCGACCGTGCGCGCGCCGAGCTCGAACGCGGCTCGGAAGGCACGGATCGCGATCTCTCCGCGATTGGCGACGAGGATCTTCTGGAACATGCGGACCCCTTCGTGCTGACCCCCGGAAACACCGCGGGGGAACGCAGTCTTTATGCCCTCAGCCTAGGGGAAGGTAACGTATCTGTTTGTGCATGTACTCAGCGTCAGCTCCCTCAAGGGTGGCGTCGGCAAGACGACCGTGACACTGGGCCTCGCATCGGCGGCCTTCGCCCGCGGAGTCCGCACCCTCGTCGTCGATCTCGACCCTCAGTCCGACGTGTCCACCGGGATGGACATCCAGGTCGCCGGCCGACTCAACGTCGCCGATGTCCTGGCCAATCCGAAGGAGAAGGTCGTCCGTCAGGCGATCACCTCCAGCGGCTGGGCCAAGGTCCACCCCGGCACGATCGACGTCATGATCGGCAGCCCCTCGGCGATCAACTTCGACGGCCCGCACCCGAGCGTCCGCGACGTGTGGAAGCTCGAGGAGGCGCTGGCGACCATCGAGGCGGACTACGACCTCGTGCTCATCGACTGCGCGCCGTCGCTCAACGCGCTGACCCGCACCGCGTGGGCGGCCAGCGACCGCGTCATCGTGGTCACCGAGCCCGGCCTGTTCTCCGTCGCCGCGGCCGACCGCGCGCTGCGCGCGATCGAGGAGATCCGCCGCGGCCTCTCCCCCCGCCTGCAGCCGCTGGGCATCGTGGTCAACCGCGTCCGCCCGCAGTCCATCGAGCACCAGTTCCGCATCAAGGAGCTGCGCGACATGTTCGGGCCACTCGTGCTGTCGCCCCAGCTGCCCGAGCGCACGTCGCTGCAGCAGGCCCAGGGCGCGGCCAAGCCGCTGCACATCTGGCCCGGCGACTCGGCGCAGGAGCTCGCGGCCGACTTCGACGCGCTCCTGGACCGCGTCATGCGCACCGGTCGCATCCCGGTCCCCGGCGAGCTCCGCGCCTGACCCCACGTCGTCCTGACCCGATGACGTCCTGACCGGTCGCCGGATGCAGTCCTGACCACCGAGCTCATCCCGGTCCCGGCGAACTCCGCGGCTCCCCCGCGCGCACGCCTGACAGTGCCCGCTCCCCGCAGGAGCGCTGCCGAGCCGCGCTCCGCTACGCCGAGCGCGCCGCGCGACGCGCGGCCAGCTCATCGACCGGCTCGGGCGCCTGGGCGTCGAACTCGACGAGCTCGGACTCGACCTCGCGCAGCACCTTGCCGACGGCGATGCCGAACACGCCCTGGCCGCGGCTCACGAGGTCGATGACCTCGTCGTTCGACGTGCACAGGTAGACCGATGCGCCGTCGCTCATGAGCGTCGTGCCGGCGAGGTCGCGGATGCCGGCGGCACGGAGCTGCTCGACCGCGGTGCGGATCTGCTGCAGCGAGATTCCGGTGTCCAGGAGGCGCTTCACGAGCTTGAGGACGAGGATGTCGCGGAAGCCGTAGAGACGCTGCGAGCCGGAGCCGGAGGCCCCGCGCACCGTCGGCTCGACGAGCTCGGTGCGGGCCCAGTAGTCCAGCTGGCGATAGGTGATCCCGGCCGCGCGCGCGGCGACCGCGCCGCGGTAGCCGACCTCGTCGTCCATCGCCGGAAGGCCGTCCGTGAAGAGGAGTTCGGTCGCGAACGGCTGCTCGCCCGCAAGCTCGCCAGCTTTCATGCTGCGTCCTCCTCACGCGTCGGGGTCCCCTCCACGCTAGATCAGGGAGGGGGTCGGAGCAATGACATCCGGCCCAACGGGTCGGCGTGTCGCGATGGCTAAGGGATGATGGCGGCCAGCGCCGTCTTGACGAGACTGGCTCGCACGTCGTCGAGACGCCGCGCGAGCTCGGGCGCCAGTTCGCTGGCCTTCGCCCGCGACGCGGCGTCGGTGCGGCGCAGGAGGGACGACATCGCCGACTCGATGAGGGCGACCTCGCGCTCGGCGCTCTGCTTGAGGGCGCGGAGATGGCGGGGCTCGATGCCGTGCCGGTCGAGGGCGACCATCGAGCGCAGGAGGGTCACGGCGTTCTCGCCGTACGTCTCGGACGCCGTCAGCATGCCGGTGCTGATCGCGTCGTTGAGCAGCTGCGGCGCGGCTCCCGCGGCGGCCAGCAGCTCATCGCGGCGGTACCGGCGCGGCGTCGCGACGATCGACGGCGGCGGGGCCATGGAGGCCGGCGACGCGGGGTCGCGCCCTGCCTCGAGGTCGGCGAGGTAGTCGCGGATGACGCTGTGCGGCAGGTAGTGGTCGCGCTGCAGCGTCAGCGCGAGACGCAGCCGCTCGAGGTCGGCCGGCGAGAACTTGCGGTAGCCGGACTCCGTGCGCGAGGGCGTCACGATCCCCTGCACCTCGAGGAAGCGCAGCTTCGAGGCGGTGAGGCCCGGGAACTCCGGCGTCAGGCGCGCGAGCACCTGTCCGATGCTCAACATCCCCGCGGGCGAGGATCGTTCGCGGGGGGACGCTCCGGCCGTCATCCGTCCGCGGCCTGAGGCAGATCTGAGGGCGAGGAGAAGAAGTTGAGCCGGAACTTGCCGACCCGGACCTCGGCGCCGTTGACCAGAGCGCCGCGGTCGACGCGCTCCCCGTTGACGTACGTGCCGTTGAGCGAGCGCTGGTCGATGATCTCGAACGACGTCCCGTTGCGGGTGATCTCGGCGTGCCGGCGCGACACGGTCACGTCGTCGAAGAAGATGTCGGCCTCGGGGTGGCGCCCCACGGTCGTCACATCGGTGTCGAGCAGGTAGCGGGCACCCGCGGTGGGACCCGAGCGCACGATGAGCAGACCCGAGCGGGTGGGCAGCGCCTCGATCGCCTCGAGCTCGACATCGCTCAGCTCGCTTCCGAACGGCACGAAGGACAGATCGGAGTCATGCCCGAACGTCTGCGTCGTGTCGTGGGTGCCCCCGGACGCCGAAGCGTCATCCGGGACTCGACGGATTCCGCCCGATTCCGGCCCGCGGTTGTCGGCTTCTGACACGCTCGTCCTCCTCTTCGCTCCAGACTAGCCGATCGACGAATGCGCGAAAGAGCCGGATCCCGGCCCTGTGGTGTCGTCGGTCTTTGTTTCGTCGTGTGTCGGCGCGCGTGCTGCCGCATGGCGCCCCTTCTACTCTGGCCGGACAGCCCCTCTCGAAAGGAACCGCCGTGTCGAGCCAGCCCGGTCGCATCCCGCCCCTCCAGGTGCGTGAGGCTGCGACGTGCATGTGCTCGGGCGGATTCGAGTGCTCCAGCTACGCCCCCGGCCACGCGCTGCACCTCATCCAGTACCGCCTGGCCGCCGCCACCCCGCTCGAGTGGGTCGACGGCATCGTCGAGCACGCGGATGCCGAGGCGGGCACGCTCATCGTGCGCACCCTCGCCGACGGCGAGCGGATCACGGTGTGGAGCGGATCCGGTGCGGCCGGGATCGTGACGGCCGGTTCGCCGGTCGCGCTGCACGCGCGCTACCACGTGCTGGCCTCGGGCCGGCAGTGGTTCAACGTCGCGCGCTGAGCGCCCTCACCCCATCGCGGTGACGGCGTTGCGCATCGCCGTGCACGCCTCCATGCAGGCTGCGCACGCCTGCGCGCACATGCGGCAGACCTCGCTCATGTCGGCGTGCTTCATGCACTCGTCCATGCAGGTCTGGCACATCGCGATGCACGCGTCGAGCATCGCGAGCATGCTCGGCATGTCCATGCCCATCGGCCGCAGCATGGCGCGCATCATCGTGTTGCACATGTCGGCGCAGTTCATGCACATGGTCGCGCACGACATCATCATGCCGTCGTCCATGCCCTGCGCCGCGCACACGGTGCACGCCTGCTCGCACGCCGAACAGGCGTCGATGCACGCCTGCATGACGGCCATGTCCATGGACTCCATGCCGGCCATCGGCATCATCGGCCGCTCGGACATCATGCCCATCATCATCGCATCCATGCCCCACCTCGCTTTCGTCTCGTCCGCGGACGGATTCCCGGAGTCAGTCGAGGCGCCCGCTCTGCGGCCATGCTACGACCGGGGCGGGGCCCGCCGATAGGCCCGAAGGTAGGCTCGAGAGATGTCTCCGAAGATTCACACGCGCGCAGCACGGGGCCGCGCCCGCAGCCCGCTGCGGAGCCTCCTGCGGGCTGCCGCGGTCGCCCTCGTCGCGCTCGGAGCCGCCATCGCCGTGCCCGCACCGGCCTCCGCGCACGACCAGCTCGTCGGGACCGACCCTGCGGACGGCGCGACGCTCACCGCCCTCCCGGCGCAGATCACGCTCACCTTCAGCGACGCCGTCCTGCCGGACCCCGGTGCCACGGCGGTCGAGGTGACGGATCCCGCGGGCGCACCGGTGGCAGACGGGGAGGCCACGACGGACGGCGCCACGGTGACCCAGACGCTGCGCGCCGACGCCGCCGATCCGAACGGCCGCTACACCGTGGCGTGGAAGGTGGTCTCCAGCGACGGTCACCCGGTGTCCGGCACCTTCGCGTTCACGGTCGCCGGAGCCCCGATCGCGACGCCCACGCCGACCACCACCCCCACCGCCTCGTCTTCTCCCACACCGACGGAGTCCGCGCTGCCGGGCCCTCCCGTGGAGGCGCAAGTCGGCATCCCGACATGGGTGTGGGCCGTGCTGGGCGTGCTCGTCGTCGCGGCGATGGGAGCCGTCGTGGCGGTGCTCGTGGCCCGCGGCCGGGGCTCGAGAGACCGGGGCTAGCCGGCCCGGCGGAGCATTAGGCTGGAGGCATGCCTCATTACGACGTCGCCATTCTCGGCGCCGGTCCCGGCGGGTACGTCGCGGCCGTCCGCAGTGCTCAGCTCGGCCTCAAGGTCGCGATCATCGAGGAGAAGTACTGGGGCGGTGTCTGCCTCAACGTGGGGTGCATCCCGTCCAAGGCGCTGCTGAAGAACGCCGACCTCGCGCACCAGTTCCACCACAAGGCGGAGCTGTTCGGCATCTCCGGCGACGTGAGCTTCGACTTCGGGGTGGCGTGGGACCGCAGTCGCAAGGTGTCCGAGACGCATGTCAAGGGCATCCACTTCCTCATGAAGAAGAACAAGGTGACCGAGTACGAGGGCCGCGGCACCTTCACGGGCCCGAACGCGATCTCGGTCGCGAAGTCGGACGGCACGACCGAGGAGGTCACGTTCGACAACGCCATCATCTCCACGGGCTCGCGCGTGCGCCTCCTCCCGGGCGTGACGCTCAGCGACAACGTCGTGACGTACGAAGAGCTCATCATGACCCGCGACCTCCCCGAGTCGATCGTCATCGTCGGCGCGGGCGCGATCGGCATGGAGTTCGGCTTCGTGCTCTCGAACTACGGCGTCAAGGTCACCATCATCGAGTTCCTCGACCGCGCCCTCCCCAACGAGGACGCCGACGTCTCGAAGGAGATCGCGCGCCAGTACCGCAACTACGGCATCGACATCCTCACCTCCACGAAGGTCGAGACGGTCGTCGACTCGGGCGACAAGGTCACCGTGACCTACACGGCCAAGGACGGCAGCGCCGGCTCGATCGAGGCCGACAAGGTGCTCATGTCGATCGGGTTCGCCCCGAACGTCGAGGGCTTCGGCCTGGAGAAGACGGGTGTCGAGCTCACCGACCGCGGCGCGATCGCCATCGACGACTACATGCGCACGTCGGTGCCGCACATCTACGCGATCGGCGACGTCACCGCCAAGCTGCAGCTCGCGCACGTCGCCGAGGCGCAGGGCGTCGTCGCCGCCGAGACGATCGGCAAGGCCGAGACCATGCCGCTCGGCGACTACCGCAACATGCCGCGTGCGACGTTCTGCACCCCGCAGGTCGCCTCGTTCGGCCTCACCGAGCAGCAGGCGCGCGACGCCGGCTACGACGTCAAGGTGGCGAAGTTCCCCTTCTCGGCCAACGGCAAGGCGAACGGCCTCGGCGAGCCCGTCGGCTTCGTCAAGCTCATCGCCGACGGCGAGCATCTCGAGCTGCTCGGCGGCCACCTCATCGGCCCGGACGTCTCCGAGCTCCTGCCCGAGCTGACCCTCGCGCAGAAGTGGGACCTCACGGCGCTCGAGGCGGCGCGCAACGTCCACACGCACCCGACGCTGTCGGAGGCCGTCCAGGAGGCCTTCCACGGTCTCGTCGGCCACATGATCAACCTCTGACGCCCGACGTCCAACAGACCCCCGGATTCGCGCTGCGACCGGGGGTCTGTTGCGTGCGGGGTGCCGACTCCTACAATGGCGGTCATCGTCCGTCGGCCGAGCGCGGCCGGTCGGCGATCCAGCGCCGCCCGACCGAAGCCGAGGGCGGCGCTGGTGCGTGGGCGCTCCGCAGCGACGGCGCCGCGGGGTGAATCCGCGCGTCAGGCGCCGAGCGTGCGGGCGAGCTTCGAGGCGGAGGACGCCGGTCGTCCGCCGACGGCGTGCACCGCCTCCGTCGCCGCGGCGAACAGCGCGGCATGGTCTGCGGGGGCCGCCGGGCCGAGCTCCAGCTCCCACTCCCGCCACGATCGCTCGACACCGGCGCGCTCGTCCGTCGCGTCGACCCGGTCGTCCGCGAACTCGGCGACGACCCCTCCCGCCGCGTCCCGGAGGAGGTAGGCGACGCGCTCGTTGCGGATGCGTGCGAGCGGCTCGAGGGCGTCGCCCGGAAGATCCGTCCCCGTCAGCGCCCGCAGCTCGACGAGTGCGGCCGGCGGAACGGCGGTCTCGCTCTCCCCGAGCGGCCAGTGCAGCTCGACGCGCGCGCCGTCGATGAGCGGACCCTTGATGTGCCAGCCGGCATCCGGTCCCCCGGTGCGCCGGCGCAGGGCGATGCCGGCGCGCGCGAGGAGCGCGTCGGACGTGTCGAAGTAGCGCGCGTCGAGGGACCGGGGCTCACCCGCCGAGACCGACGCGACGCCCGGCAGGTTCGCCAGATCGGGCAGAGCGGCATCCGCGTCGGCGTCGAAGGTGACCTCGATCTCGACGGAGCGGGCAGCGGGATCGCTCACGCGCTCATTCGTCGCGGCCGTCGGGGTCCGGGTTGATGTCCTCGGTGGCCTCGACGTACCAGAAGTCGGCGGCGGTGGGACCGTCGTCGTCGCCGGTCTGATCCAGAGCACCCGTGCGCTCGTAGACGACCTGGCCCTCTCCGTAGGGAGCGATCAGCCGGTCGAGCTCCGGCTGCTCCAGGGGCAGGACCTGCCCGTCGAGCGGGCCTCCGTGAAGGCGTGCGATTGCCATGGTTCCTCCTGCCCTCAGCGTAGCGGCTGCCCCCGCCGCTGCGGCGACGGATCCCCGATGCAAGCGCTTGCAGGTCTTCCCTCTAGAATCGCTCGCGTGAAGGCCATCCGCACGTTCACCGTCCGTCCCGTCCTCGCCGAAGCCCTCGCGCCGCTGGATGCCCTCGCCGCGAACTTCCGCTGGTCGTGGTCCCGCGCACCGCGCGCGCTGTTCGAGTCGATGGATCCCGCCCTGTGGGCGCAGGTCGGCGAGAACCCCGTGCGCATGCTCGGCGCCGTCGGCCAGGAGCGCCTCGACGAGCTCGCCGCCGACGAGGCCTTCGTGACCCGGGTGCGCGAGGAGAAGCGGCGTCTGGACGACTACCTGTCCGGCGACCGCTGGTTCCAGTCCCTCCCGGAGCCCAAGCCCGCGCACATCGCCTACTTCTCCCCCGAGTTCGGCGTCGACGGCTCGCTCCCGCAGTACTCGGGCGGCCTCGGCATCCTCGCGGGCGACCACCTCAAGAGCTCGAGCGACCTGGGCGTGCCGCTCACGGGCGTCGGCCTCTTCTACCGCGCCGGGTACTTCCGCCAGTCGATCGGCGACGACGGCTGGCAGCGGGAGAGCTATCCGCTCCTCGACCCGTACGGCCTCGGTCTCACGCTGCTGCGCGAGGCGGACGGCTCGCCCGTCGAGGTGAGCCTCGACCTGCCCGGCGAGCGCCGGCTGTCGGCGCGCATCTGGGTCGCCGACATCGGACGCATCCCGCTGCTCCTGCTCGACTCCGAGACGCCGTCGAACACCGAGGAGATGCGCCGCGTCACGGATCGGCTCTACGGCGGCGGCGGCGAGCACCGGCTCCTGCAGGAGCTGCTGCTCGGCATCGGCGGCGTCCGCGCGGTGCGCGCGTTCTCGCGCATCACGGCGCGCCCCACGCCCGACGTCTTCCACACGAACGAGGGTCACGCGGGATTCCAGGGCCTCGAGCGGATGTCGGAGCTCATCGTCCACGACGGACTCAGCTTCGACGAGGCGCTCGCGCAGGTGCGCGCCTCGACCGTGTTCACGACGCACACGCCCGTCCCCGCCGGCATCGACCGGTTCCCGCGCGACCTCATCGCGGCGTACCTCGGGAGCCGGCTCCTCGACGGCGTGGATCCGGAGCGCGCCCTGCAGCTCGGCCTCGAGTCGTGGGACGGCGGCGACCCGTCGGTGTTCAACATGGCGGTGCTCGGCCTGCACCTCGGCCAGCACGCGAACGGCGTCTCGCTCCTGCACGGCCGGGTGAGCCGCGAGATGTTCGGCAGCCTGTGGCCGGGCGTCGACACCGAAGAGGTGCCGATCACGTCGATCACCAACGGCGTGCACGCCCCCACATGGGTGCACGCGGCCCTCAAGGGGCTCAGCGAGCAGCGCTTCGGCGACTCGCACACGGCGAACCACGACTGGACCGACCGCGCCGCGGTGGACGACCAGGAGCTGTGGGGCGTGCGCCAGGCGATGAAGGGCGAGCTCGTCGCCGAGGCACGTCGTCGCGTGAAGGCGGCGGCTCTGCAGTCGTCCCCCGCCGCGCCGTCGTGGATCGACGATCTCCTCGACCCCGAGGTTCTGACGATCGGGTTCGCACGCCGCGTCCCGACCTACAAGCGCCTCACGCTCATGCTCCGCGATCCCGAGCGCCTCACGCGTCTGCTCACCGACCCCGAGCGCCCGGTGCAGATCGTCATCGGCGGGAAGTCGCACCCCGCGGACGACTCCGGGAAGATCCTCATCCAGCAGCTCGTGCGCTTCAGCCGGGGCCCCGAGGTGCGCGGGCGCATCGTGTTCCTCCCCGACTACGACATCACCCTGGCCAAGACGCTCTATCCCGGGTGCGACGTGTGGCTGAACAACCCGCTGCGTCCGCTCGAGGCCTGCGGGACGTCGGGCATGAAGGCGGCGCTCAACGGCGCGCTGAACCTCTCGATCCTCGACGGCTGGTGGGACGAGTGGTTCGACGGCCGGAACGGCTGGGCGATCCCGACCGCCGACACGGCGTCCAGCGACGACGAGCGCGACGACGCCGAGGCGGCCGCGCTGTACGACCTCATCGAGCACCAGCTGGTGCCGACGTTCTACGACCGCGAGGGCGGCATCCCCCGACGCTGGCTCGACATGGTGCGGCACACGATGACCGACCTCGGCAAGAAGGCGACGAGCCACCGCATGGTGCGCGAGTACGTCACGCGGCTGTACGCCCCCGCTGCCGCGCACGACGCCGCGCTGCGCGCAGACGGCTTCGCACAGGCGCGGGAGCTCGCCGACTTCACGGCACGGGTGCGGGGCGCGTGGAACGACGTGCACATCGCCAGCGTCGACAGCACCGGCATCCCGCAGCAGGCGCAGGCCGGAGACATCCTCGAGGTCCGCGCCGACGTGCACCTCGACGGCCTGTCGCCGAACGACGTGGCCGTCGAGCTCATCGCCGGGCACACCGATGAAGACGACCGCCTCACCGCCGACCACCAGACCGTGCGCCTCGTGCCGACGGGCGAGGTGCACGACGGCCTGACGGTCTTCACGTGCCGGCAGCCGCTCACCGTCACCGGGACCTTCGGCTACACGGTCCGCGTCGTCCCCGACCACCCGCAGCTCGTCTCGCCGGTCGAGCTGGGCCTGGTCACGTACGCTTCGTAGCGTGAAGCCGTTCGTCCTGCTCGCCACGCGGGCGGAGGATGTGCCGGCCGACGAGGAGTACGCGCTCTTCCTGCGCTTCAGCGGCCTCACCCCGGACCAGCTCATCCGCGTGCGCCTGGAGGCGGGCCCCATGCCCGCGCTCGACCTCGACGCCCTGTCGGGGATCTTCGTCGGCGGCGGACCGTTCAACGCGTCGGACCCGGCGTCCGTGAAGTCGCCGGTCCAGCACCGTGTGGAGGCGGAGTTCGCCGCGCTTCTGGATAAGGTGGTCGCCCGCGACTTCCCGTTCCTCGGCGCGTGCTACGGCATCGGGACGCTGGGGCGACACCAGGGCGCGACGATCGATCGCACCTACGCGGAGCCCATCAGCGTCGTGACCGTCGAGGCGACGGATGCGGGCGCGGCCGATCCCCTGCTGACGGGCCTCCCCCGCCGGTTCGAGGCGTTCGTCGGCCACAAGGAGGCGATCAGCGCGCTGCCGCCGTCGGCGGTGCTGCTCGCGTCGTCCGCGACCGCACCTGTGCAGATGTTCCGCGTCGGCGAGAACGTCTACGCAACGCAGTTCCACCCCGAGCTCGACGTCGACGGCATCACCACCCGCATCCACGCCTACGCGGGCCACGGCTACTTCGCGGCGGACGAGCTCGCCCTCACCCTGGACGCGGTGCGCCGCGCACCCGTCGAGCACACGGGCCTCATCCTGCGGAACTTCGTCGAGCGCTACGCACGCTGACCGCGGCGCGCCGCCGCCCGACCGCGCCGGCGCGCCGGCGCGGTCGGGCGGCGTCGATGCGCCACACCGAGGCGACGGCCTGCGGGACCGCGTCGGCGAGGTGCGGGCCGAGCCCGATGTCGACGAGGATCACCCGTCCGGCGAGCGCGGGCCCCTCTCCGCGCACGAGTCCCGCCTTGACCGCTCCGAAGGTCGCTGTGACGGCCGCAGGCAGGACGAGCCCGTCCGCCGTCGTCCCGCTGTCCGGGTGCAGGCCGCTGGGCAGGTCGACGGCGACGACGCGCGTCGCGCCGTCGCGCACGGCCGGCAGCTGCGCGGCGACGATGTCCCGCACGACCCCGCGCAGCACGGGGTCCCCCTGCGTGCCGATCCCCAGCACGCCGTCGACGATCACGTCGCAGGGGTCGGTCGCGGCGACGGCGTCGACGATGCGGGCTCCCGCCGCGAGCGCGGCGGCGAGACCCTCCTCGTGAGCGCGGCGCCCGACCAGGGCGAGGTCGACGTGGTGCCCGTCCCCGGCGAGATCTGCGGCCGCGAACAGGGCGTCTCCCCCGTTGTCCCCACCGCCGACGAGCACGAGGATGCGCGCCGTCCCGCCGGAGGCGTCGTCGCGCGGAAGCTCGTCGCGCACGATGCGCGCGAGCGCCGCGGCCGCGCGGGCCATGAGCGGCTCCCCTGCGGCCAGCAGCGGGGTCTCGGCCGCCTTCACCTCGGCCGCCGTGTATGCGGGGACCTCAGGCATCCGCGGGCTCCCCGAGCCGCTTGCGGCGCTCCTCCTCTTCGGCCTCGCGCGCGCTGTCCAGCTCCGTCGTCGCGATGCGCACGGCGTCTTCGGCGCGCCGGAGGCGGCGCTGCGCGAAGGTCGAGGCGCCGTGGCGCGCGCGCACCCGGTCGGTCTCCTCCTCGACGCTCGTGACGATGTACGACGAGGCGATGAGGATCACCTGCGCCGACAGGTTGAACCACAGCAGCAGCGCGATGAGCGACGCGAACGACACGAGGAGCGGGTTCGACGAGGCGCCGCTGACGAAGACGCCGGACAGCTGCTGGAGCACCGTCAGGCCGATGCCGCCCAGCAGCGCCCCGCTCCACAGGGCGCGGGCGGAGGCGCGCACGCCCGAGAGCGCGCGGAAGAGCAGGGCGATCACGAGGACGTCGAGCACGAGCGTCGCGATGAGGCTGACCCCCCATGTGGCCCACCCGACGACGTCGGGGTCGAGGCGGAACCACTCGCGCACCGACCCGAGGAACACGGTGCCGAGGAACGTCGCGCCCGCGGACAGGCCGAGCCCGATGCCGATCGCGATCGCGAGCCCGAGGTTGCGCAGCAGCACCCAGACGAACAGGACGTCGTCGTGCACGACGTCCGCGATGACCCGCAGCGCCGCGCGCAGCGAGCTGATGGCGCCGATGGCCGCGCCGACGAGGCCGACGAGCGACACGACGCCCGCGAACGTGAGCCCGGCCGGGGCCTGGATCACCGACGGATCGATGATGCCACCCTCGCCCACGAGGCCCGGGACGGCCGCGTCCACCGCGGTCACGAGCGCGTTCCACGCGACGGGGTCGCCGGCCAGCCACAGCGCCGCGAGGGAGAACCCGAGGAGCACCCCCGCGAACACCGAGAACAGCGCGCGATATGTGACGCTGTCGGCGAGCTGCGCCCCGCGGTGCTCGTTGTAGCGCAGGAACGCGCGCACGGGCTTGGTGGCCAGGGCCCACGCGGTGAGCCTTTCGAGCAGGGAGCGGGAGGGGGCGGATGCCGCGGTGTCGGCCATGTGCCCCAGCGTACGCGGCGATCAGGCGGAGCCCGCCGGCGCGCCGAGATCGCCCCACAGGACGTCTCCGAACAGGATGCCGACCCACGCGCCCAGGATGAGGAACGGACCGAACGGGATCGCGGTCCGCCGTCCCGCTCGGCGGACCGCGAGGAGGACCAGACCGAGCAATCCGCCGAGCAGGAACGCGGACACCATGCCGACCGCAAGCGCGCCCCATCCCGCCCAGCCGAGGAAGAGACCGACCGTGCCGGCGAGCTTGACGTCGCCGCCGCCCATCCCACCCGGACTCACGAGCCGCAGCACGAGGAAGAAGGCGAACAGCCCGATCATGCCGACGCCCGCACGCACGAGAGCGGTCCACGGCGCGCCGCCCAGGCATCCGAGCGTCAGCAGCAGCGTGCCGCCGGCCGCCGTGGGAAGCACGATCCGGTCGGGCAGCCGATGACGCGCGATGTCGATGGCCGCGAGCCAGCACCCGACGACCGCGAACCCCGCGTAGGCGAGCACGACCGGGACCGCGGCGGTCGGCGGGAGATCTGCGAGCATGGGTCCCCACCCTGACACAGCCGCGCCGGGCGCGCCGGGACGCCTGTGGACAACCCCGTCAGTCGAGGGTCTGGAGCTCGACGACGCACGTGCCGGGGAACTCGAGCCCCTCGGCGTCGCGGACGGCCTTCTTGAGGGGAAGCGCGTAGGTGCCGTCACCGCTCGGGAAGATCGAGGTCCGCCACCGCGTGCCGCCGATCCGCACCTCCACGCGCACGGAGCCGAATCCGCGCGGCGCGCGCGGGACCTCGCGGATGTCGGCGCTCAGCTCCTCGGGGACGCTGACGAAGAACCAGTCCTGGGTGCGCGCGGACCACCGCCACAGCTCGGCCTCGAACTCGAACCTCATGCCCGCTCGGCGAGGGGGTCGTCGGGCTCTGCGGCGGCCTGGTCGCGGCGCACACGCGGGCGGTGCCATGCCGCCCCCTCCGGCCAGCTCGTGGCGAAGGTCGGCACGACGCGGCCGACCCGCTTGAACAGCGCCACCGGGTTCGCGAGCGGCCGGGCCGAGACCGGCATCCGCAGCGTGGGGTCGTACCGGACGCCGTCTGTGGGCCGCAGACGGATCGACAGGTCGAGGTCGTCGTGGATCCCGGCGTTGGTGCGGTCCACCTCGTCGCGCACGCGCAGCCACAGGCCGCGGCGCATCGCGAAGTTCGAACCGAAGACGGGCGGGTGGCCGAGCCACGGGGTGACCCAGAAGTACATCCCGCCGATGTACCACTTCTCGCCGAGGTAGCTGATGAGCCGGCTGGACCCGTAGAACTCTGCCGCGCCGGTGAGCGCACCCAGGCCGGGGTCGGCGACGAAGGCGCGCACGATCCGCGCGATCCAGTCGGGGTGCGGCCGTGAGTCGGCGTCCAGGCGCGCGATGATGTCGGCGGGAGCCGCGCCCGTCGAGGGCTCGGCGGCCTCGTCGTAGCCGTGCGCTGCGGCAGGCCAGATCCCCACGAGGGGCTCCTCGTGGACCTCGGCGCCGAACCGTCGGGCGACGGCGGCGGAGTCATCCGTGCTGCCGTTGTCCACGACGATGATCCGGTCGGCCGGACGCGTCTGGGCCGCGAGGGCCGTCAGGCACGCCTCCAGGAAGTCGGCGTCGTTGCGACAGGGGATGACCACGGTGACACTCGGGGTCAGAGACACGGATGCCACCCTACCCGCGCGCCGCAGTCGGCCGGTCCACCGGCGCGCGCCTCGCGGGGATGTGTCGGCGCCTCAGCCGGCGTCGGGGTGCGCTCCTACAATGACCGGATGCCTCTCCTCGATCACCTCGGCGTCACCGTCGACGACCTCCCGTCCGCCGTCGCGCAGTTCGATCCCGTCCTCACCGCTCTCGGCTACGTCCGCGAGGAGGGCGGCGAGAACGGCGTCGCCTGGGACAAGGAGGGCGAGACGGAGCTCATCCTCTTCCCCGCCCGCGAGGACGGCACCGGTCCCCATGTCCACGGGCGGGTGGGCTGGCAGCACCTCGCGTTCGCCGTGGACTCGCGTGACGAGGTCGATCGGCTGCATGCCGTCGCGGTGGCGGCGGGATGGACGGTCGTGCGCGCCCCGAAGCTCTATCCCCGCTTCAACGACCGCTACTACGCGTCGTTCGTCGAGGACGCCAACGGGATCCGCATCGAGTTCATGCACAACCCGCCGCGCGAGGGCTGACCGCGTCAGGTCAGATCCGGCTGAACTCGGGCGCGGTCGTGAACGAGACCCGCGCGAGGAGGTCGAGCACCTCCCGCACCTCCTGCGGTCCCAGGGGGGCCGACAGCGCCTCGTGGACCTGCAGCGCGCGCGGTGTGAGGTCGGCGAGCAGGTCGAGCGCGGCGGGTGTCAGACCGACGAGCTTGCGACGGCGGTCCCCCTCGTCGGTGGTCACCTGCAGGAGCGACTGACTGCGCAGCCGCGAGATGACGTCTGCGGCGTTCGAGGTGTCCAGCGACGCGAGCATACCGACCGTCTTCTGATCGAGGGTCTCGCGGCGCAGGGCGCAGAACACGGCGTACTGCGTGGGCGTGGCGAGCTTCCCCACGATCTCCGCCCAGATGCGATGCTGGCGCTGCTCGATGCGCCGGAGCAGGTGCATCGGGGTGCCCTCGAGGCTGAGCACCGGCGATGCCGGATCGGCCATCTCTTCCGCGGCGGCGTCCTCGCCGTCGGCGAAGGCGACACGGCGGAGCAGCTCGCTGAGTCGCACCTGCTCGAGCGGGTCGAGCACCGCGAACAGGGTCGCCTGCGCCTGCTCGGCCTGCGCGGTGAGCGTGGGCAGCGCGACCAGCGCCGGCGGTGTGAGCGTGAGCACGGTGCGCCGAGCGTCCGCCGGGTCGCGCCGACGGTCCATCCAGCAGTTGCGCTGGAGGCGGGCGACGACATCCGCCGTCGCCGACCTCTCCAGGAATGCCCGCTCGCCGAGGTCCTGCTGACTGATGCCGGGGAACGCCGACACGACGGCCAGGACCGCGTACTGCGTGGCGGTCACGCCGCTGTGCACCGTCTCGCTCCATACCGAGGTGAGCATCTGCTGGGTGCGGCGCACGAGATGGCCGAGCGAGTCGTGCAGGCGGGAGAAGAGCTCGCTGCCGTCCCGTGTCGCCGATCCGGCCATCCGCGCCCCCGTTCGTCGTCTGCAGGCCCCTTCGACCCTAAGCCAGACCGCGCGGACGCCCGCGCGCCCGGCCCCCGGCGCGTCGATGCGACGGGGAGTGCCAGGCTCGCTGATACGGTGACGAGGTGGGGATGCCGACACGCACAGGACAGACCATCAAAGTGGGTGTCGTCGGGGATATCGACGACGATGAGGCCATCGTGGTCTCCCGCGAGACCGCCGGGACGCAGGATGACATCGCGGTCGTCCGCAGCGACGGGCAGTACTTCGCGATCGACAACACCTGCACCCATGAGCAGACCTCGCTCGCCGACGGCTGGATCGAGGACGGCTGCCTCGAGTGCCCGCTGCACTCCGCGACGTTCCGCCTCGCCGACGGCGCCGTGCTCTCGCCCCCGGCGAAGGCCGGCATCGCCGTGCACACGATCGAGGTCGTGGGTGATGATCTGATGCTCACCCCGAACCCCGACCGCCTCGCGTGACGCCCGGGCGACGCGTCGTCGTCGTCGGCGGGAGCATCGCCGGCTGGACGACCGCCACGGCGCTGCGCACACGCGGCTACGACGGGCAGATCACGGTCGTCGAGCGCGAGACGCGGTGCTACGACCGTCCACCGCTCTCGAAGACGGCGCTCGTGGACAGCGCGAGCATCGACGACCTCGCGTTCGCGGATGCCGCAGACATCGCGGCCCAGCGCATCGACGTCGTGTGCGGACGCCGCGTGACGGAGCTGCATGTCGCGGGACCTTCGGTCGTCCTGGACGACGGCACGCGCCTCGATGCCGACACGGTGGTGCTCGCGACGGGCGCGCGCGCACGGCAGCCGTCGTTCCCGGGCGCGGACCTGCCGGGGGTGACGACGCTGCGCACGTATGCCGACGCGATGACCCTGCACGGGCTCATCGGCCGACGCGTCGCGGTCGTCGGCGCCGGGCTCATCGGCGCCGAGGCTGCCGCCGCGCTGCGCACCGCCGGGTCGGACGTGGTCCTCATCGATCCCCACGAGGTTCCGGGCGCCCATGCGTTCGGGCCCACACTGGCGGCCCATCTCCACGCGATGCACGCCGAGAACGGCGTGCGCACGCACACGGGTCGCGTCAGGTCGGTCGTCCGCTCCGGCGCGGCACTGCGCGTCACGCTCGACGACGGCGCGGCCTTCGACGTGGACGGCGTGCTCGTGGGCACCGGTGTCGAGCTCGACACCGCCCTGGCCGAGCACGCCGGCATCGAGGTGGACGGCGGCATCCTGGTCGACGACGCGGGACGCACCTCCGCGCCCGGGGTCTTCGCGGTCGGGGACGCGACGTGCCGACGCTCGTCCGGTGCTCCGACGCCGTCCCGAGGGCACTGGGACGCCGCGCGTCTCGATGGACTCGCCGCGGCGGCCGCGATCGTCGGCGCCCAGCCCGATCCGCGGGGCGCCGACTGGTTCTGGTCCGACCGCTACGGCCACCACATCGAAGTGGTCGGCGACATGGCGGGGGCGGGCAACGAGGTCACACGTCCCGGCATCCACCCCGCGGTGTTCCGCGTCGCCGACGGACGGCTTCTCGCCGCGGCGAGCGTCGACGACCCCATGGCCGTCCGTGCGGCGCGACGCCTCATCGATCGGGCCGTGCCGGTCGAGGTCGACCGGCTGGTCGACCCGGGGGTGCCGCTGCGCACGCTGCTCCCCCGGGCCTGACCGTCACGCCGTCTTCTTGACGCGCACCTTCTGGTAGGGCTTGGCGATCGAGTCGCCGACCGCCTGGGCCATGAGCTCTTCGGCGGTGTGGTTCTTGCGGGCCAGCTTGGCCACCCACTTCGTGAAGCGGGCTCCCTTGGCGAGCTCCTTGGCGCTGCGGTCCTCGACCGCGTAGAAGTACCGCGCGCTCTCGGGCAGCAGCGACAGGACCCCGTTGAGGATGCGGCGGGTCGCCCACTTCGCGAGCGGCCCCTTGACATCGGGGTGGCGCAGCGAGTGGCCGGCGAGCGCGGCGAAGATCGTCAGCGCCTTCGTGTTCAGCTCCTCGCGGATGTACGCGTCCAGGTCGGCGAACGTCTCGAAATACGGGCCGGGGACGAAGAGCTTCTCGGCGCCGATGCGGGACTCGACCACCACACGGTCGGAGTCGGCGGCGGACAGGCCGGGGCCGAACTCCTGGTAGCCGCGCACGGCCGACCAGATGTAGGTCCACCACGTCCAGCGCTGCCACTCGGGCTGCTTGGCGCTCACGACCTCGCCGGTCTCCGGGTTCGTCCACGAGGCGCGCTCGTGGAGCATGTCGACGTGCTTGGCCGCGGCATCCGCGTGCGCCTTGTCGGCGAAGATCGAATCGCGGAGGTAGGCCGATGTCCGGTCGAACCGCGCCGCCATCTCGTCCGGGCCCTCACTGGTCACCGAGACGCGCTCGAAGTGCGTCATCATGCCCGGGTCGAGCATCTGCAGGAACACCGCGTTCTTGGCGCCCAGCATCGAGCCCGGGTCGGAGAAGACCCGCCAGGAGACGCTGTCTGGCCCGTAATAGCCGTCGTCAGCACGAGGTGCGTCGGCCAGTGAGCGGCTCGGGTGGACGTCCGTCATCGAATATTCCCCTCTCGGAACATGCACCGGGCGCACCTGCGCGCCGCTCGTCCGCGAGACGTGAACAGGGTGGATTCTCGCAGGCGGGTGCGTCAGAGCGAGCCTATTCGACGGGCCCGGCGATTACTTGCATTGACAACCACCCGCGCAGACGCGGCGTGTCACTCAGCGACGGGCATATAGGAGCTCGGGAATATCGGATCGGCGCGCGGGGCCGAGCTTGCCGCGTGCGCTCAGGACGTGCGACTCGACCGTGCGCACGCTCAGGAAGAGGCGCTGGGCGATCTCGTGGTTGCGCAGCCCCTCGGCGATGAGCTCGCAGATCTCCCGCTCCCGGGGCGTCAGCGGCGCCGGCCCCGCGACGAGCCCGTCGGGGATGGGCGGCGGGGGCGTCCGCAGGTGCGCGGCGGCCTCGCTCGCCGCGCGGGTGCACGCCGTGACGCGCGCGGTCAGTCGCCGCTCCTGGAAGATGGCGCGCGCCTGCTCGTATGCGAAGACCGCCGACGCGTACATGTTGCAGGCCTCGAGGCTCTCCCCCGCTCCCACCAGCGCCTCAGGATCTTCCGAAGCGGTCGCATCGATGTGCGCGAGCATGGCCGACGTGCGCGGATATGCGAGGGCGCGCTCGCTCGCGTCGAGGCTCTCCGCGAGCCCGGCGAGCTCACCGCGGTACAGGCCGTCGAAGTAGCGCGCGGTCAAGCGCAGCCACGCGGTCTCGGGCGGCGTCTCGCCCTCCAGCCCGATCGCACGGAACATCCCGCCGTAGATCCCGCGCCAGCCCTCGGGCAGGACCTCGATCGGGTAGAGCCCCTTGCGCCGATCAGGCGCGACACCCCCGACCGGCTCCGTGTAGACCGCCGTGTGCAGAAGATTGAGCAGAGCGCTGACGGGCGTCGGCACCACCGGGGTCAGCTGCTCGCCGGCGGCGCGCAGCTCGGCGGCGGCGAGGGGCAGCTCGCC
>Ga0182749_1000225_pt1 | contig 59434 bp, 91 predicted proteins | sample eDN3rd37CKraftMG_FD_128875 | JGI IMG/M metagenome (GOLD analysis project Ga0182749, IMG submission 128875) | Enriched Miracle-Growth compost microbial communities from Emeryville, California, USA - eDNA 3rd pass 37_C Kraft MG (version 2) (version 2) ...
CCGGCTTCCGCCAGAACCTTCGTGATCGCTGCCGTCAGCGACGTCTTGCCGTGGTCAACGTGACCAATCGTCCCGATGTTGCAGTGCGGCTTGCTGCGGTTGAACTTCTCTTTAGCCATTTTGGTCTGCGCTCTCTCTTTATGCTCTTTGTTTGACGGCCGCACGGTAGCGGCACGGGTTTGGCTCCGATCTCACTTTCGGCCTTATATGAAAATGCGATGTCGGATTTTCAATGAAATGGAGCGGGTGAAGGGAATCGAACCCTCGTATTCAGCTTGGAAGGCTGCTGCTCTACCATTGAGCTACACCCGCAGATCGCGACTAGCGCGCTGATTTGATTGCCATTATAGGCGCCAATCTGCAAGCCGGAAAACACAGCAAACCAGAACGAAAAGGCGCCAAACGGAGATTCTCCGACCAAAAGTCCCGCAGAAAATCCCGCAGTTTGTTCTGACGATGTTCTCGTGCTTAATTGGCTCTTGTGAGGGCAGCAACCATCACTCAGAGGAGATCGGCCGCAGGGCCGATGGTTGCGCATGCGTCGTCTCCGATCTCTGCCGAAAGGCGACAATTACCGTCCGCTCGACCCGGCGGCGCCTCTCACCCGTAGCCTCATCAAGGCCATGCTGGCGGCGCGCGACCCGCTGCCGTGGACGGCGACCGAGCCACCCGACGAACTGCCGCCTTTGGCCGCGCTGGCGAAGCGGATCGAGGATCGGGCGAAGGCGGGGAAGACGGTACGGCTCACCCCGGAGACCGCTCGCCGCGTCGCCGCGGCGCTTTACCTGACGGCTGATGGTCCGGTGCCGTGGACAGTGCTGCAAGACTACGGCTACCGGCTCGTCGAATATCCGACCGACGGTCCCGGCGAAGTCATCGCCTATTGCCGCAACCTCGACGCTGGTATCGGCGCCTATGAGGCGGCGGTGCGAGCTGTGCCGGGGCGGCGGCTGGCGCTGCGCTGGGGCCAGTTTTCGCCGCGTAAGAACTTCAGATAGGCGCTAGGCACGAACACGGACAACAAGCAATGACGCGCATCCTAATGACGAAGACTTATCGCGGTCACACGATGGAACTGACGCGCGAGGGGCAGTTCTTCGTCGAGATCAAGGACGAGGGCGGTCTACACTTCGCAAAGACCGAGGGCTGCCGCACACCCGATTATGCCTTTACCGAGGCCCGCAAGATCATCGACAACGAGGACCGGCGCCGCCGATAAAGCGCCGCCCCCATAGGTAGCCCGCCCGTGGGGTTCGGGCCGCCACGGACGGGCTGGGCAGGTGCGCTCGCGCGCACTGCGTTAATTGCACGCGGCGATAGTGGTTCCTAATAAAAAGAGCCTGCTTACGATTGGGGGCAATAAAGCAGTAGGCGGGATCGTTCCCCGGCGCAGTCGGAACAGTCTGACGGCCTAGCCGCTTAGCAACACGGGCTGGCGGCAGCCGGAGGAACCTATGAGCGACGATTTGAGCAAGCGTGCGCCGGCCGATGCCAGCCGGATAGACCTCATCCTGCGGCCACCGCTGCTTGAGATTGCGCGCCGCCTGGACGGCGCGGGCTTCAACGTGCCGGAACGTACGGTCGACGCCGTTGACCACGATGTCCCAGCCGTCGGTGTCTTCGAGAATGCCGTTCTTCATGGCGGCCGCATAAGCGATTCCTCGGGAAGCCAAAACAAAATACCGCCCAGGGAAGGGGCTTGAAATCTGAGTCGGATTTTCTAAATTTTACAGCCGTCAGAAAGGAGGTTCTTGGAGGTCCCAATGATTCCAGAGCTTTTTGCCGTGACGGCTTTCCTGTCTACCCTGTGCGTCCTTTTCGCGTTTTGGCTCAACGATGGAGGGACCCTGGCATGACAAACGCTATCCGCTATGCCGACACCCCCGTTGATCCGGCCCTCGCCGGGCTCCTGCGGCCTGGCGACACATACGCCCGCCCTCATGACGTCGTGGCGTCCCCACATCTCAGCCGGGAGGAAAAACGGGCGATCCTGTCGTCCTGGGCGTCGGATGCGTGCGCCGTCGAATCGGCCCCGACGCTTCGAAAGCCACCAGGTGCACCGGCGCCGGTATCATTCGACGAAATCATCGACGCGCTTCAGTCTCTGGACCACGATGATCCGCCGCCCCGTCCCGGCGGCAAATCAATGCCTGTGCTCTGGCCCCACGGGGGCCAGAGTCACGGCCTCACATAGGCAATGACCCGCCCGCGCGGATACGTCGCCGTGCCCCAGCGCCGGTTATGGTTGCCGGAAAAGATGATCGGATTGCCGTTCGCATCGACGCCACGGACGATGCCGACGTGCCCGCCCCGCCGGCCGCGCGACAGCACGGCGACGGCGCCCGGCACCGGCCCGGAGATGCGCGGAAACCGGAGCCAGGCGCGCGCCGGCCACAGCTCGCGGACATGCCGGCCGAATAGCTTGAGCGCCAGCCCGCAGCCACACCAGAGGGGCGGACAGCCGGCCGGACGGCCGCCGGAGGCTTGCTGGCGCGATATTCTGCCCTGCCCACTACCCACATAGCCGCCGATGCCAAAAGCCGCCTCAGCGACTTCCGTGGCGGCGATGCACCGTCCGTCATTGTCGCACCGCGCCTCCATCTGCTGCTGGCGTGGTCCTGCATTGGCAGCCGTCACCGCCAGCGCCAATGCGCAAGCGATCACGACGGCGCTCCAGGCGCGCGTCATTGGCAAGGTCTCCGAAATCGACGAAGGGGTTACTTTGCCGCCGCCGGCTCGCGGCGGATCAGGCTTTTGATGTCGGCTTTGATCTCCGTCACGTCGCGCTGGACGGATTCCATCTTGCTCTCGACGCGCGTGAGGCGATCGGACTGGACCGGCGCGGAGGCAGAGCTGACCGCACTCGCCTTTTCCAGCACGTTCACCCGCTCATTGAGCGAGGACGCCCACCAGATGAAGACGCCGGTTTGCCCGATGATCGTCAGGATCAGTGCGAGCGGCACTTTCTTGTCGAGACGCCAGAACCTCTCGGACGGGTCCGGTCGATCGTTCATTTCGCTGTCCCCCACCCGCACAGCGCCCTGCCAGCCGCGTTATGCCCCTTGATCTTGGCGACTGTCTCAGCCGTATCGCTGCCCGACCAATAAATCGGCTCGAACGTTGCACAGGCGACGCGGATACTATCCGCGCTCGTCGTCACGCCGCTTGAAGCCGTCGTCGTCGCGCAGGATGCTGTCAGGATCCCGAGCGAGATCAGCACGCACAAGGTCACGAGCGCTCTTGGCGCGGTTGATTGCATCATCGGCCTCCCGAAGTCCTTTGAGGATGGCGGCGGCGGTTGCGTCGTCGATGGTCTTGCGATCCCGCAGGTACTCAGCGAGCACCCGCAGGATCGCCAGAGCCGACGCGATGGCGGAAAGCCAGGTCATGCGGCCGGCCGGGTGCGTTCCCAGAAGAACCACCAGACGAACGCACCGACGCTCAACACACCGCCGACCGCCGCCTGAAACTGCGCACTCTGCGCAACAGCATCGCCAAGGAGATAGCCGCCTGCCGCATACGCAACGATACGCACCACCTGCTGGATGGAATCCCAGGTCATGTCTCACCTATGTTTTCGGAATTGCCCGGAGCCGCCGGGTACGGGTTACTCGTCAAACGGCCTCAACGGGACCGTCTGGCCTGCAAGAGCGTGCGTGCAGTCATTGAGAAACTGGATTTGACCGTCCGTCACGAATGAGTGGCAGACCGTCCGTTCCGGCTCGATTTTCTCGCCGGACAGAATGAGATCACGCTCTGCATCAGTGATACGGCGCGTGCCGCGCACCAGCACTGAAGGTGTGAAGGTGGGGCGCTCGTGATCGCCGTTGAAGCCCCAACGCGGCCCCGGCCCTTCCCCGACCTGCACCGCGTGCGCACCATCGCAGCCGGGACACCAGAACATCAGTCGGCCACCCTTCGCGGACCGCAGAATCTCATTTTTCATGTGATCCTCTAAATTGCGCGATCACGCTTCGCGGACAGACACGGCCGCAGCGAATGTCGTCTTGACCCGGCCGGTGTTCGGGACCGGCAGGCCCTTCGGCCACATCCACGTCACCGCCCGGCTGTGCGGGAATTTCGCGATGTTGACCTGATCGGACTGGTTGCCACCCCGGCCGAACCAGCCGGCGCCGTCCTCGCCCTCGTAGAGCGTGACGTGGCCCCCGCCAGACCGGGACATGACGCCGATGGCTCCCAGCGTCGGCCCTGGCAGGCGCACACCGTCCCGCCAGGCATCCCGCCAGTTCAGCGCCCAGAGCGGCGCCTCGGGCGGCTTCTGCCCGGCCATGGCGCAGGCATAGGCCACGGCGAGTCCGCACCACGGCGTCTCGTCCGCCCCATACCAGCCGACCCCAGCCTTGAGGCTCGGATAGCGCGCAACGATCTCGGTGGCCCAGCCGAGGATGACCGGGTTATTGCCCTTGCCAGCGACCTCCTTCGTGCCGGTGATGGCGCGCATCACCGACAGGTGCGGCGCGATCTTCGCCGACGATGCCAGCGGCTTCTCCGCCGGCGCGGTCTTGACGCGATCGAGCGCCGCCGCAGTCAGCGAGCCGACGATGCCGTCCGGTTTCAGCCCGGCCGTGCGCTGGAATTGCTCGACGGCCGTCTTCGTGATCGGCCCGAACACCCTATCGGCGACGAGCTGGGCGCCCTGCGCCCGCAGCGCGATCTGAAGTGCAAGCACGGCGTCGCCCTTTGCGCCCAAGCGCAAGGGTGCGCGCGCCACGAGGGCGGCGATGGTCATGTCACATTGTCCTTAGAGATTGCGGGACGCTAGAATGCACCCATGTTCTGGGTTGTCATGACGATGCTGGCTGTGGCGGCCGTGATCGGCGTTGCCACCGCCGTTCTCTCACCGCAGCACGCCGGCACCGCCGAGGCGGTTGCCTATGCGACGGGCTTCGCGGCGCTCGCTCTGGTGTTCGGACGAGCCACGCTCTTTAAGTACCGCGGCAACTTCTCCCAACTCACCAACCATGCGCTGATCTGGGTGGCGATCGCTGTCATTGCCGCGATCGTCGGATGGATGGTCGGATAGGCACCGCATGCCGCGAAGGTTGCCATTACCGCAGCCTCGTCGCGGTGAAATAGGTGTCCGTCGCTGCGCCAGAAATCGTAGTCGAGCCGGTCGAGTTTCCGTAGGACAGATATAGCTCATAGTAATCAGAGCCATTGCCCACGACCGAAACGACCGGGAGAGCGACCCGTACCTGCCCGACAGCGCCGTTGTTCTGCTGTGGACCGACAAGATAGATGGTGCCGTTCTTGCGCAGCGTGATCGAGACGTAAGACCCATCGCTAACGCTTAAGAGTGTCGCGTATCCCCCGAGCAGCCATCGCTCCCCATCTCCGGGCGTGAATCGGCTGTTCGATGTATCCCAGCGATTCCCCTCATTGATGGCAGCTGTGCCGAAGGTGACGCCGACAACGTCGCCATTGTTGAGCGTTTGATTGGTGCCATTCTTGTGCGCCAGCACCATCGCGCCAACGGTCGGCTCGGCGGCCGGCACGTTGTAGAGATTCGACGCGTCGAGCGCCGGCAGCTTGCCGCCAGGCTGGACAACGACAACATCACCGGCATCGGTGCCGATATCGAGCGCGGTCAGAACCGGCGACCAGGTGCCGCCACTGTCCTTTGCTTCGATTGTGCCAGAGTTGTCGCGGATGCCGTAGCCGGTGCCGCCAAGAGTTGGCCCAAAGTTATAATAACCGCTTGCTGCCCGAATTTGAGAAGCAACAAAACTTGCTGTTCCTGATAGATCGGCAAGGTAAGCAACAAGTGTTGTGCCAGAACGTCCCAAGGCAGGAAACGCACTCGTATTCCCGCCGAAGTTCAGCGAGGTAAATCCAGACTGCGCATTGTTTTGAAGAGTGATGACACCGTCTGATGGAGCAATGATCTTAGCTCTGGTATTGATAGCATAATAACCATCAGCCGCGATTGACCAGCTTCGATCGGTTACAAGTTCGGCGCCCGCTAGCGGAATCACAAATGGCCGGCGGCCATCAAAACTTCCATCAGGGTCGCCGTCGGCGGTTAGCAACACATAAAAATTTACCGTATCCTTTCTTAAGATCGCAGACGCCGTCGTCCCGCTAGACGATTTTATAACAATGGCGTTGCCACCAGGTTTAATATTCAGCGTGCCGGCACCATCCAGCCCCGCATACCCGTTTGGCACACCCTTCTTCGCCGCGTTCTCCGGCGTGAAGCCGAGCGCGGTGACGATCTCGGCGGAGGTCAGCACACCCTCAACCTTAAGCCAGTTTCCGGCATAGGTCGTCGAACTCGCGTTATCCTTGATGGCGTACAGACAATCGCCAACGCTGAAAGAAACGCCCCCGACCGTCCCGGCAGTGCTCACCATGTAAAACCAGCCGGTCAGCGCCGCGCCGCCACCGGGGAACGTGCCGCCCGCTGCGCTCCATGCACCCTTGAAGACCAGAGCGCCGGAAACCAATGCGGCAAGCGTGTTGATCTCGCCACGAACAAAACCACAGGTGGCGACCTGGGACGTATTGGTGCCATTCGGGGCGGTCGGCGCGGTCGGAGTCCCGGTGAATGCCGGCGATTGGGTCGGCGCCGCACCAAGAAGCGACAAAACCGCCGAGGCCGACGCCGCGGCAAGCAACGACCGAGAGTAATCGGTCAGCGTGGTCAACTTGCCGGTGCCTGCGCCATCCACATACGGAACGCTGTTCGGCGTCGCCGCAAGTTCGGCCATCGCCAGAAACAGGCCGGTCAGCGTCACGCCATGATCGGCATTCCAGTCGCTGCCCTTGACGGCGCCAGCCGGCGCGCCGACATCGGGCGCATCGGAATGCGCCGCGTGCTTGATCGAGATACCCATGAAAATGTCCTAAATAGAGATACCGGGCGACGAAGCGGCGATCAGGTGCCGGCGGGATAAGCGGGGCGCGTCGGCAATACAGGCGGCGGACCCTCGGTCAAATTGACAACGCCGCGCAGCGCCGCGCGGTAGTCTTTCCACTCCTGCGGCACGGAGACATCCGCCTCGAAACAGCGCAGCACCGTGCGGTCACTCTCATAAAGCGCGGCACGGGCCTGCGCGCGCACATCGTCGAGCGTGACGACAGTCGGCGGAGGCGGCCCAAACTGCTCATCCTGATAGGTGTCGCCAACCGCTACTTGCTCCGGATCGCACTCGACAAATGCGAGGGTTCCGGGAAATGCTTCGGTGATCGGCAGATCATCCGGCAACGCCACGATCTCGGCGACCAGATCGGTCTCGATGCGAGCATAGTGTTTCATCGGAAATAGCCCTCTCAGTAGGACAGGATGACAAGGCCATCGCCGCCCTTGCCGCCAGCATTGGTGAAACCGGACTGCGAACCGCCGCCGGCACCGCCGGCACCGGGACCGCCGGCAATGCCCGTGCCATAGTTGCCCTGGCCGCCGCCACCGAGATACGGCGCATCACCGCCATTGCCACCGGCTGTAAACGCAATTGCAGGCGTCGCCGGGACAGCAACCTTGCCGGCGCTCCCGGTCAGATTGAGATCGCCGCCGCTACCGACACCGGGAACGCCAGAACCGATGCCGAGCCCGCCCGCCGTACCGCCGAGACCTTTCTTGCCACCCGTCGCCGCGCAGTAAGCGCCGAACGACGACGATCCGCCGTCGACACCGTTGGCGCCGTTGCCCGCGCCGCCAGCACCGCCGGCGCCGATGGTCACGGAAATATTCGCGCCGGGTGTCACGGTGCAGAGCTTTTGCGAATAGCCGCCGCTATCACCGCCGCCGCCACCGCAGGGGCCAGACGAATGCGAGGCCCCGCCGCCACCCGCCGCGCCCCACACTTGCGCATAAACTTGGGTAACACTGGCCGGCACGGTCCAACTTTGCGAAGAACTGATGACGATAAGATTCCGACCGAACATCGGCGGCAACGCCGGCGCCGTCGCAAAGGTGCAGAGCAACTGAAACTTGACGCCATCAAACATCATCAGCGCAATCGCGCTGGCCGGTAGATCACCGGTCACGAGATCGGCGCCATCGATCTTTTTCAGCGCCTTGGTCGAGAGCGCATTCGCCTTGACGGTCGTCGCGCCGGTGACGTTGTTCGCGACTTTCACGGCCAGCATCAATCCGCCGCTGCCATAGTTCGTCACCGGCGGATCGAACGCCGCGACGATGGCATTCGCAGCCCCGCTGCTATCCTCAGCGTAGCGGGTCGAAACCGCCTGCATTGCGCGCCACAGCATGTCATCGCCGTTGTCGAGCGTGATGCCGGAATTGGCGAATGCCGTGCGTAGTTGCGCGAGCACGTCATTAAGGAAGTCCGCCGGCAGAATTGTCCCGTCCCTCAGCGCAGGGTTGCTGCAATCACGAAACCAGGTTGGGTCCGCACCGCGCGAAATTGTGCGGGTAGGACGAGTGACGACGGCATTAGTGGATGCCGGGCCAAGAACGTCGGTCATCTTGGGAGCCTCAGATTGTGAGATAAACGAGCGAGACGTGCGCCGGGACGATTCGTTCAAGCAGGCATTGCAGGCTTGAAATGTCAGGATCGCAGGCCAGAGGTAAACCCGCCATCAGTAGGCCGGGCTGCGGAGGCGTCTGAACGCTGCCGGTGAAAGACGGGCTGGCGTGTGTATCGACAGTGATCGTAAGAACGGCGGCAAGCGCATTACCGATCATGCCCGCACCAGCGAAGAAATCGCCGATCTGATCTCCGCACCACTCGCTGCCATCGTCGCACCAAATTGCCCATCCTGCGCGCGATGCGATAACAGCAAAATACTCGCACCTTGTACCGCCAGTAGCAGCTACCTTCGTGCAGAGGTCAGGATAGGCGTCGCACGGGTCTGGTAGACCGTATTCGATCATCCATTGGTCACGGGTCTCATTGGCGGTGGCGCAGAACATTTCGAGCGCAAGAGCGCAAAGACGTTGATGCGCAAAATCGATCACACCAGCGACCGCCGACCAAAAGCGGTACATGACAGAGCCGGAGGTCGGCTTTGCATCATATGCCGCCGGATCGAACGATCCGGCGGAAAAAGCCGCATCCCGATAAGGCTCGGGTCCACCCAAGTTTGATTGCCATGCGCGGCCGCGCGGCAACAGCGCCAGCAGCGCGGCCAGCGTTTCATCACGAGTTGGGCAGTGCATCGAATTAGCTGAATGTCACGTTGCCGAGAACCGGGATTTGCCCTGCGGACAGCGCAACGTCACTGCCCGGCGTTGTGATGCTATGCCGTTCCTCACCAGATGCATTCGCTACCGCCTGCCAAATCCACGACCTTGAGAAGCTGAATGGCGTAGCGAGGAACGGCATGCCGCCGACCGCCGTATCGCCTCCCGCAACTCGCCCAAGCCGCAGAAAAGCTTCGCGCAGCGATGCCTTTGCTTGCTCTCGCGCCTCGACTGTATCCGGCTCAAACCCGTCAATAACGACATCGATAGAGACAGCAGATGGCGCAGCGACCGTCACGATCGCACCAGCGGGTCGCATCGCTTCAATATGTTCCCGAACCCTGGCAATATCGTCGGTGCCCGGAACCCCATCAGAATATAGGCGATCCATCAGCACGAAAACGCGAACGGTGCCTGCGCCCGCCCAAAGACGCTCAACAAACACTCGCGTGACACCGCTCACCTCTCGCGCCCACATCACATAGTCTGATGCGGCGCCGCCGTGCGGCGGATAGCGTTTCCGAAACAAGATGCGCGTGCGAAAACTCTCCTTGTCCTCCACATCGGCACCACCGACGATATCTCCATGGACTAGCGCAGTCGCATCGCCTGTTACCCCGGAGACAATCGTAACTCCTGCACCGTCGGGCACGTTTCCGGCCGCGCCATCGACAACCGCTGTCACGGGAACGTCGATGTCGCCAGCCCCGATCCTAGAAGCGCCGGCGGATGAAACATACTGCACGCCATCTGTGCGGGCGAACACCGCACCTGCCGCCACCGTCAAATCGCCGGTGCTGGTCAAGCGCAAGACACCGCGCGCCGGCTCGGCCGGAAGCAGCGTCATGCCGTACTCGTTAGCATGCAGCTTCAGTGTTTCAAGATCGGGCGCGGTGCTTACGAAGATCATCTTCGCGATGTAGCCGGCAAAGCCGAACACCTCGAAGACTGCGCCAGCGATAACCTTTGCGGTCGGCGTGATGTTGTTGGGCCAAACCCAAGCATCGCTGCCAGGCAGAGACTTGCGGAATGCTTTGCGCGTACGATCCAGCAAATCCTGCAATGTCGGAAGCGCATAGCTCATTTCGCGGATGCCTGTTTCCAGATGTCGCTAAACTGCTCGCGATGGATGATCTGATTGTCACGGCCGTAAACCTGAACGGACAGGTCAATCCGATTCACGGCCGCCTGCATCGTTGCCTCAACGTCGATACGCGCGGCCACCCCCTGCCGGATCAGCGGCGCTAGCGCCTCCTGAGCGGCAACCTCGACAAACCGGCGGACTTCCTCGTTCAGCGGCGCGCGCTCATATATCCACAACAGCGAGCCAAGCTCGTCCTCGCCAAGATCAGCGCGAACGTCGATATCGTCGCCCCACCATCCCCGTGGATCATCGTCGCCGATGAACTTACGGTGCGGGTGTTGGTCAGGACAGCGCTTGTCCGTGAACAGCGCCACAATGATTGCGGTGTGCAGCGCTGCCTTGGCGCGCAGCCCGCCACGGTTTAACGGCTCGTCGTCGCCGGCCATTGCCCAATCGGCGCAGCCAGTCTGAGAATCCCAAACACTGTCCCATAGCAATTGAGGCTGGGGCCGGTCAGCTTCTCCAATCCGAACCCGAAGCGACGTCATCAGTCGATCCTCGCCCAAAGCACCTCGGACGGCCCGCCTTCGGTCGAAACCTTGTACGGCGCATCTTCCGTCGGCGACTGCACCGCAAGGTCGATGCGGTGCTCTCGAACGCGGAGGTAACGCTTATTCTTGAGGCCGATCACGACCTCCGTGTCGGCCTCGATCGTCACCTTAGACGCATTGTGGATCACCACCGGCTTGCCGCCAGCATCGATCTCTGTTTCGTCCTCGATAACCTTGATGATCTTTCCGTATGCGTCGTAGATCGCTGCCCCGCCTTGAGGCAGGTTTTTCGGACGGTGCTTTTCATGGCCGCCGTCGAGATATGCCAGCCGGTCGGATCGGCCGCCGAGCGCCAACCCTAACCCATCGCTTCCTGCCGGCGGGTTCGACGTGAAACCGTGTGGCAGTACCCGAAGAACGCGCTTCGGCTTCTCGCCGTAGAGGCCGGCGAGGTCGAGGATCTGCTGCGTCCCGCTGTCGTCAACGTTAAGAACCTGAAACCGCCTGATCATCGAGCGGATCGCGTCGTCGTGCTCCCAATAGCTCATTGATCAGTCCGCCGGCGTCTCGTCGACAGCCTCGCTGTCGTCAATCTCATACTCATCGCCGGACTTGTTGCCCTTCCCTCCACCCGCACCCTTGCCACCAAACGCGCGCGGATCGACAAGCGAAAGCAGTGCCAGCGATCCTTCGGGGCCGCTGCTAAAATCAACCGCCTCAATCAGCATGTCCTGAGCGATGTCGAGATACGGGCTCTCGATCCAGACCAGATAACCCGGTTCCCATATCTTCCCGGCTTGATCACGGAAGCCGGCTGTCGAAATCGTGGCCTTCAGCGCTTCGCCGGCCGCCCGGTTCCGGCGGTTCGTCGCCCGCCCCTTGAGGTCATCGATCGACCCGTCATCGTCATGGATAACGGCTTTGTGCCGCTTTCGCTTCACGACGCCGTCTTTTGACGTCGCGACCATATGCAAGCGCCGCGCGCCGTGACCAAGGATGCGCTGTCCTTTGAAACTGTACCGCGAATATCGGCTCGACCAGTTGTGATCAGCGTTGCCGACGAGCAAGTTCTGGCCCTCGAAGACGCCACCGGCATGCCGCTTTGAGCCATCCGGCTTGGTGATCAGAATGTCGCCCTCAGCGGTGCCGGAAAGCGTCATGCCCTGCCGCCGCGCCATCTTCTCAATCTCGCGAAAAATGCTGGCGCCCGGCGTCAACTGGTACGATTCCAGCTTCGAAAGCGCTTGATCCGTCCTGAACGTTGCTCCGTAACCTTCCGCCAGTTCGGCACCGATCTCGGCCGGGTCCTTGTTCTCGAAATGCCCGGTGTCGTGGTCCGGATCACTATCGATCAGATCGCCTGCCTTTGAACGACCCGTGATGACCATGTGCGCGTTGCGTGCGCTGTAGTGCGGCCGCTTTTGGTCAACGAAGCCCGTCAGCAGCAGGTCATCGTTCGAATAGACCGAAACCTCGGCGCCGGCGCGGAATACCGCGTGCGTGGCTGACGCTCCAAGCTCTGCCGCGATCCTCAATTCGAAAGCCCGTGCAGCTTCTTTGTAGCCGGCGCGTGCCTGAGCACGGACGAAGGCCGTATAGCGGACCCCATCCACCTCGACCGATACAATCTCGGTCTGCCCGATCGGCTGATCGGGGAAGTACCAGCTAAGCTGGTTCAGCGGGGTCAGCATCAGCGCGCCAGCGCCTCAAAGTCTGTCGGCATGAACGAGGGGTGCGCGACGCGGTTGCGCTCCGCCAGTTCGGTTGAGCGGGTAGGATCGCGATAGAGGCGATGCGCCCACCACAACGAAGGCATCCTGCGGTTTGCCTCAACCGGAATAACGGGCGCGCGATCAAGGATTGCCCGCGATAGGTAATCGATAGTCGCTCCGCTGAGATCGACCACCGCACGGTAGATTTCCGGCTCGTAAGCAGAGAGCGCGTAGAGCACCGCGTCGAAGTATTCAGCCGCATCCGCCCTCAACGCGATAGCGGTTTGCCGATCCGAGATCACCGCGCTGGCAATACCCTCCGCATAAGCTGCCAAGGCGGCCATACGCATCATCAAGGCGGTCGCGAACTCGTTGTCCGCGGCAGCCTTCGCAGCCGGAGTCCTGAACGGACCCGCAGGCGGATCAAGCTGATCGCCGAGGATCGGCTCGAAAGCCCGAACCGCAGCGCCGCCCTCCATGCCGTCGGCAATGCCGCGCGCGATGGTCACGAGGTCGGCGAACGCTTCGCCGTTTACGCCGCTGGTCTGGCTCGCCGCTTCTGGCGCAGCATCGTAGAGCGTCTTGATCGCATTGCGCTGCACGGCGCTCGACGCCGGGTCGATATTCCCCGACATGCGAACCACGTCGAGCGTGGCAGCCCCGGTCTGCAATCCCTCGGTCGCCGCCTCGATCACAAAGTCCGGCTGACCGAGCGCATAGATCGCGGTTTCGGCAAAGACGGAGACTGCACTCGCCAGCGCATCGGCGCGGGCAAAAACCATGTTTGCGAGCGAGGCAAACGAGACGAGCGAGGTCGCCGCGCCCTCGCGCACGAAACGCAGGGTGTATGCAATTCGTCCGGCCCTATCCTTCTCACGGCTGCGCCGGAAATTCAGACAGCGGACGGTAATCGGGCCATGCGTCGGCAGCACGAGAATGCCAGCGCCGCGCTGTGCGCAGACGGAAGTAAGCGCCGTCGCTTGAACGTCAACGGTGTCCGACGCCAGATAAGCCGTGACGTCGAAGTCGCGCTTTGCCTCACCCAGGTCCTCGTTGAACGGATCGTCCCGGCCGGGGAATTCATGGCTGACGATCCGGCGGCCGCCCTCTTCCTCGTCCCGCTCAGTCTGGAACGGGACGCCCTTGAACGACGCCGGAAAGAGAGTCCGCAGCCAGTCGCGCCCTATGGCCATTACGGACCTCCGACCGGCATTGCGGCAGCATCAGGCGACGAGGTGCCGAGAGAGCCGGGGCCGTTCGCGCTCATCGTGCCCGAGAGAGGGATCATCGCCGAATGCACCCCAAAGCCGGGAATATTGATCGTCACTTCTGCCTTGCCGGAGACCTTCGCCTCACCCTTCAGCTCGGCCTCGACGGGGCGGTCACCACCGAGCAACGGCAGGCCCATACGCGCGCGCTCTTCGTTGAAGGCTCGAATGCGAACGTCCCGCATCGATCCGCCGCCTTGGCTGGCAAGGCGCTCTTGAACCGTCTTCCCCGCGTAGCCTTCGCCTTCGACGTATTGCCGAAGCCCATAGAGGGCGGCCGCACCACCGAGCGCACCACCTGCCAGACCGAGATACGGGGCCGCCGGCGCCAAGCGGGCGAGCCACGGCGATGCGGCGGCGGAGGCCACTGGCGCAGCGCTTGCCACGGCGCCGCCGGCCCCCAAGCGAGTTGCAGCCACTGTCAGTGCGGCCGCCGCACCATCAAGCGCCGCGGCCGAACTCGCCAGACCGAAGCCAGAGAAAAGCTGCTTCAGCAGCAACGCCGAGCCGCCAAGGACACCAATTGAAGCTAGCGCAGTCGCGGCTTGCCTTCCTCCCTCGCTCAGATTCGCGATCCAATCGAACCCCTTGCCGAGGGTGTCGAATGAAAACTTCAGCAGCGCAGCGTTCGCTTCGCCCAGCGCCTGCTGTAGGTTCTCGAAAGAGCCTTTGATGTTCTCCAAGGCGCCACCAAGACCAGCCATGATTTCGTCCGCGCGCGACTTGGCAAAGTCCGGGTCATTGTCGGTGTCGCGGATTGCCTTTCGATTGAGACTGTATTCTTCGCGCTGACGCTGAGTGATCGCAAAGCGGCCGCCCTGCCGATAGTCGAAGATTGAGTTGATCTGCGCGAGCGACAGGTTCGACATCATCAGGGCGTCGAGAAGACCCTGCGCGTCGACGCTTCCTGCCGAGAACTTGTAAAAATCGCCTGCCGCTTTCGCGATCTGCTTGCGATGTGCAGCCGAGACCGCGCCCTTCTTATTCGTCGGGAATAACGGCTCGACCGCCTTTGACACAGCCTCTGTGAATGTATTGCGGTCCCCGATGATGTTCTTGTCAGCCAAAAGTCCGCTAAGCCGATCGCGGACACCGCTCGTAAACTTAACGCCAAGCTCTTGCTGAAACTGAGCCTCAAGACCGCCGGCGTCGAGCTTCGAGGGCATATTGACGAACTTATTGTAGTCGATGCCCGCCGCGCGCATCGCGGTGAGCCCCTTCTTGGTCGGCGCCGCGAGTTTGCCGGCCACCTGCCGCATGAAAACGCCTGTTTCCTCGCCATCAAGACCACCACGCTTCGCCAGAGCACCAATCGCAAGGAATGCATCCTCGCTCACGCCGACAACCGAGTTCGCGCCGGCGCCGTAGCGCAGATATTGCGGCACGTCCTCGGCACTCATTCCGCCGAGTTTTGCCATGCGCGCGATACGGTTTACAGCCAAACGGCTCTCCCGGACGGCCTTCTCCGGTGTGGAGATATCCTTGCCGGTCTGCTGAAGGTAGGTTCGGACCGTCTCCGCAGCTTGCTTGAGATCGGTTTCCATGATGATCGCGTAGTTGCGGATGTTCTCCATCATGCCGGCGCCGACTTGGGCGCGCTGGCGTCCCGTGATCGCCGTCGGTAGACCCTGCATGGATGCGGTCTGCGCCTGCACCACGTCCAGGTTGGTAAATCGGGTCTCCTGACCGATCCGCTTGGCCTGCGGGATCAGGATTTCCGCTTGATCCGCCTTGCTGATATCGCCCTCGGTCAGCAGGCGCTGCTTGCGCACCGCATAGTCAAACTCGGCCGCACTGGTGATCGACTGACCCGCAAAACTACGAGCACGGTAGCCAAGCGCGGTTGCGCCGACGGCGCCCACTACCGCGTTGCCGATATTTGCCCGACGGTTTGCCCTCCGGTGCTGACGATCGATTGCTGCGTTGGCTCGGTTTACCGCCGCTTCGAGCTTGCGCTGCTGACCGGCGATATTGTTGATCGAACCGCCCATCCCTTCCAGGGAACGCTTGGCGGCCAACACGGCCGATTTCTGCCGCTCGAAGGCACTCGACGCCGCAATGACCGCGTTCTGGGCCTTTCGATAGTTGGCCGCCAGCGCGGCCGTCGGGCCATTGGCCGTCTGCATCGCCTTCGCAGCGCGCTCAACCGCGATCTGCGTCTCGCGAAAATGTGCCCGCGCCTTCTCGAAGCTGCCCCGAGCGGCGGCGAATTTGTCCATCGCCGCCATTTGCTTGTTCGCGCGCGCCAGCGCCGCGCTCATCTTATCGACGGCCTCAGCGGTCTTCTTGTTCTTCTCGATCTGCGAGAGCTTCTTGGCGAGCTTGTCGATCAGCGGCGAAAGCTTTTCCTCGCCGGAAATGACAACCTTTGCCTCGATGATCTTCGCCATCAGCGCCGCTTCCTACGCTCGACCCAATCGACCGCGCGAGTGTGCCAATACATAACCTCGGAAAGGCTCAGTTGGCCGATTTCGAAGGGGCCGATTCCGAACCCGTTGAAGACGAGTTCGTCTCCGATGTCGCGGAGTCCTCGCCCGCCTCGCCTGCGGGCTGGAAAAAACCCAGAAGCGCCTGCTTCACCTCCCGGGCGACGCGCGCGCCGGCCTGCGAAAGCAGAGCCGGGTCCTTCGGCTCGACAAGACAGACGGTCAGGTACTGCTTGATGACCTCGACATTCTCGATGATGAACGGCGCACCCTCGGCGCTGCCCGCCACGGTGTAGGGGTCACCGAAGGACAGGAACTCGTCGAACGTCGGCTCGCGAAGAACGATGCGGCTCAGCGGGCCATTGTGCGTGACCAGCGGCTTCGCCAGCTTGATCGTGACTGTTTCTCTCACCGCACTTCCTCATACTTTTCGCCGACCAGACGCAGGCCGGACACTTCGCCGGTCGCAAGATCGATCTGCGGATCACCGACGAATGTCGCATTGGTCAGAAGCTGCTGCGCGCCGGTGTCTTGCTCGGTGAAGGTCGCCGCGATGTTGTTCAGCAGCATCAGGTTCCCATTCCACTTCAGCGGGCGCCCATTCGCATCGACGAAGCGATCGAACGTGCACTCCGCCGTCACCGGCTGGGGTCGCACGGTCTTGTAGATCGTGCCATCCTGATTGGTGCCGACATCGGTGCTGATGTTCGACGGGTTGAACTTAATCTCGCCGCGCGCGCTGTAAACCAGATCGTCGATGACGATCGTGACGCGGCCGCCGGAAATGTGCATGGCAGGCTCCGTTAGCTCAGAATGATGATGGGTGCGAACGGCGCCGGTCAGGCAGCCGGGTATTCGAGGAAGGTCGTGATATTCGCAGCGAAGACGACGAACTGGTTCACCACGTCGACCGGCAGGTAGGCATTGACGCGGTTCGGATCGGAAGACCGCTCGACCACGAGACTGTCGGCGAAGAGTTCCGATTTCTCGACAAGCCCGCCCGCCTCCATCTCCTTGTAGGCATGGACGCAGGTCGCCTTGAGCAGTTTCGGCGTGACGATGCCCGGGCGCCCCTCCGCGCCATCGCTCGCGAGAGCGTGCCGCGGATAAGTCTGGGTGATCCGCTGGCGCATGTAGCGCGAGAAATAGGTAATCTGGGCGCGGGACTCGACTCCGAGCCAGGTGATATCCGGCTGCGAATGCGCGTTCAGTTGGTACGTCGTGATGACGCGGTTCAGCCGCACCGTTCCGTCGACGTCTGTGGTGAACGTCGAAATGCCGTCCTGAAGCAGATTGTTTCGCTGCGTCGTCGAGAACCAGTCGAGCCGGTCCTTCGGGGGCAGGATGCCGACCAGTTCCAGCGTGTGCAAAGGCTGGCTCAGGCGGTACGTCTGGTCAACCTCCATACCGAGGTTCTTGTCGCGCGCGACCACGGCGCCGACGGCCGCCGCCCACCGCCACGGCGGCGACGGCGAGTTCGCCACGCCCATGATGGTTTCCGTGGCAGAATTCCGACCGGACCCGGCCGACGCAAGGTTTGCATAGCTGTCGAACAGAGCGGTGATGTGATGGCCGTAGAGCATCTGAGACGGCGACCACCGCCCGGAGACGCCATCGAGGAACGTCTTGATCGCGTTCAGGCTGGTCGTGTCCGCATACGGCGTCGCAATCCAGTCGAACTCGATATCCCCGAGCTTGCCGAGCAGGGTACCAAGCGTCGGCGCTCCGGTGCCTGACGTCGTAGAGGCGACGGAGAGATACTGCTGCAACGCCCCTTCGTCCCCGACCAGATTGAAGTCGACGGCAATCTTGTTGCCAAGGGCGCCCTGATTGCGCGCGGTGAGGACCACCGTGTTCGTCGAGGCCGACGCCGAGACAGGGAACGCCAGGCTGCGGCCGAACTTCACATAACCGGCGTTGATCGCCGCCGCGAGGGCGGTCGCTACATTGTCGTCGGTGTCGGTCGAGGCAACAGAAACCTCGACGCGCTCGCCGGCGACATAGACGACCACCGTTCCCGACTTCCCCTCGATCCCCGATGCTACCGTAATCGTCTGGACGGCCGCGGTGCCGGTATCGGCGAGAGCGCCGAGCCAGATTTCACCGAACGCATGGTTCTGGCGCGCCCAGATCGCCATTTCGGCAAGCATAGAGCCAACGCCGGCGAGCGCCTGCGCGTCCCCGTCGAGGCGCTGGATCGTGTTGGCCGCCATGCTGGCGCCGGACGTGGTCTGACCGATCAGCAGCAGCCGGCTCTGGCCCTGATACGGCGACTGACCGGCATTGATCTCGGCGAAGAATAGCGGGACCCGCAGGTTTGCGGGGATTTGCGAAAACTGAACGCCCATCGATCAATCCTCCTTTACGGCGGAAGCACGACGGCCCCGGCCCTGATGCATTGCGTTGGTGGAAGAGCGGTCCTCGACCGCCGGTGGCTCGGCATCCGGCACCGCGGGTGGATCGCATCGGACGACGTCGCCAGCGGCGATCAGACGCTCATAGAACGAATCCAGCGGCACCCATGCGCCGCTATCCGGCATGACGCACCCATTGCGCTCAGGTTGGCGCACGCGTCCGCCCGCCGCCGGGGCGACGAAAATCATATCAGTCATGTGGGCTTCCTCAGATGAGCAATGCGCTCGCGTTGGCGCGCGGCTTCACAGCCGGTCCAATCGTCGCAGCGGCCGAGAGAGATGCGAGAGTTAAGTTCGCGGCAGCACTTGCCGGGTTCGTAACGATGATTGACGACAGCAACTCGCCAAGCGACGGCAGCGCGACAATGTCGACTGGATTGCTCGTCGTCGATGTCGCTTCCGAGCCGTTCAGAGACGCTGATAACGATGCGACAACGGAACTTTTTGCCTCCCCGGTCGCAGAACAGGCTTCGAGAGTCGGGCTGGCGGCTACAGAGGTCTCAACTGTCGCTGACGCGATAGACGTCGCCTCTCCGAGAACGATGTTCGCTAAGACCTCGGCCGACGATGCGTCCCCGGTCTGCGCATTGGCAGACAGCCCAACATCAGCGAGCAACACACCTGCCGAGACCGCAACGCCAACTGCTGCTGCGGCCACACACGCGACAGGATCGAGTGCAGCGTTCGTCTCCACCGCATCCGGATTGCTCGCCGCGGCAACCACAGTTGCCTGTTCAAGAACCACCGTCGCCTGCGCGGCGATAATGGCTCCCGCACCTACGGATGCCGCCAAATCGCCGAACGTGGCAGAGGCGCTTGCCGCCACAGTGACCCCGACGGCCACTGCGGCAATCAGACCATCAAGCGGTCGGTCGAGCGAGACGCCGGCCGGTACCGACAAGCCCGCAGCAGCAGAGGCCCCCTCTAGCGTTACGGCGCTGCTTGCGGCGACCGGCACGGAAGCAGCCGCCGCGGCCGTTGCCGCGGAAAGCGACTTCGATAAGCCAACGTCAACCGGGACTGCGACAGAAGCCGCGACGACAACGCCGCCCAGCGTTTTCGCAAGCGCAGCGTTATTGCCCGAACTGGCTTGCGTCTCGATTTGAGCAAGCCCGTTGTAATTCCTCCCGTTGAACAGACCCCAACCGGCGCCGGTCGTCTTGTTCGCGTAGCTGCTCGTTGCCGCCTTGGCATTGGCGATGATACTGCTGTCGCCGCTGAGTTGCCGAATATTGGATGGGCTGCCCTCATCCGTGATGACGATGAGGCCCTGCGGCAGAGCGTAGTTTGTGATCTCCGAGTTGACGTCGGTGTTGATCCAATCGGACGTTACCGTGCCGCCCGCCGGGATTGTGACGCTCGCATTACCACCAAACGTGATGGGGGTTGGCGTCGCGACAGTGTCCGTAAAGGTCGATGTGTTGCCGTCCCATCGTCCGAAGGACGCATGGTTGATGACGCGAGAGCCACTGCTTGCAGCAGCAAAAGTAAATCGGACCTGCCCTTGCGTGTTGCCAGTGACGTTCGTCAGTAGCCGCGCCGAGAACCCTTCATTCCCGCTATCGTCTGTCGTTAGCGTGAATGAACGAATTACAGCCACGGCTTCAGCCTCTGTAGATTAGGAACTATGCGTTCCCATCCGTCAGCGTAAAGCTGGTGACGTTCACCGCTTGGCCGCTGGCGATCGAGGTATTGTCGATCGTCATATCCCCACCGCCGCCCGTCGCAGTGATGGTGCCCTGCATGTGGCAGGTTGTGCCGGAGCTATCCACGACACGGAAATATCCAGCAGACCCGCCCGCAAGGCCAGTGGTCGAGAGCGGAGTATTGCTGAAAGATTTCGACCCGCTGGAAGCGTTTGCCGCCCAATCCGAGCCAAGTGCAATCTCTGCAAGCTTAGTCCCGGTGGCAGAGGCCGCGCACGACGCCGGCATGGAACCGGAATAGATTTGTAGCTTCGCGCTCGCTCCGATCGCCGTCTCGACCGCGTCCAGACGTGCATTGCGCACGCTCACGGAAAGCTGAATGCCCATATCGCATCCCTTCCTTAAGAGTAATCTTGCCCGACGGTATTGCCGAAGATTTCAGCCCCGCCGGAAACCGTTGTGAAAACGAAGATGTCTCGCTTCTCCGCGCCCGGCGTGACCTCGCCAACCGCGCCGCCCGCCCACACAAGTTCAGGCGCAGAAGGCCAGCCCGAGATTGCGAAATTGCCCGTATTCGTAACCTGAAGGATCAATCGGCCCGTCTTCCCTGCCGGCGGCCAGCCGACAAATCGCAGGTCCGTCACATTCGCTGCGAGGATCAGGTTTTGATACGGCCCCTTCGCATAGTCTATGACTACAGGAGCGCCACTTGCGACAACCTGCGGAACGTCAAGCGCGTTCTTGATCTCAACACTCACGTCCACCATGTCGCCGGCCTGCCCCACGCTGATCTGCATGTTGACGCCATCGAAATCGACGGCTTCGAACGGGGTTGGGCCAAGGCTTGCCGCGATCGTCGCGCATGTCTCGGCGCCATAGCTGTCGGACGGCATCAGCACCGCCACTGAATGAAGCGGTTCGGGCAGCCCCGTTGCGCCAATTTCGTATCTGTCATCGCTCAACTCGCAGGTCAGCGTCGTGACGCGGCGCGCGAGCTTAACTCCGGTCTCATCCTCGACCTGTCGATGGCTATCCCGCTTCCAGACCCTCACATGGTTCTGAAACCAGATCGCCAGCGGGTCGCCGCCGGCAGCGAGTTGGCGGATGATCTGCGTTTCGAGCACATCAAGCGACGCCTCAAGGCGAGCGTCAGTGTCGGGATAGACCAGAACGTAGCCGGACGGCTCGTCATCCGCCTTTTCCTGGCAGACCATGCCAATGTCGAGCACAAGCTCGATGTTCCTTCGGAATGGCGGGCCGCCATTCTGGTCGCTCAGTGCATCGCCTTCATCCCCGTCAGTGAGGACGAGAACAATTGCTTTGGCATCCTCTGCAAATGCTTCCGGCTGCTCGGCCGAGGCACGGCTGTCGTAGACGCGACCTTCCGCGATCGTTGGCCGATCGCCCTTGACGCCGGCGATCGCTTGCACGACGGCAAGGCGAAGCGCGGTTCTCGCCAGTGTCATCGTTTTTTCGCCGTCAGGTAGAGCAGTGTCCGGCCGAAGCCATCAGGAACGGTGCGGGATACGGAGTATGTTTCACCTGTCTCGACCCTGGTGCAGGTGTCACCGTCCCGCGGCAGCCACGGCAGAGCCACATCCTCGACAGTCACGCGCGGGCCCGAAACCACCGCTCCCTGAGCATTGTCCGACGCTAGACCCCTCGCATTTGGAAAACGCTCCTTCGAGGCGCCGGCGAAGACACCGACCACCGTAAAAGCCGACCGTGATGCATCAGCAACGCGCGGCTTATTCACGTCCTCGTCGTCACCGACCCGGCGTGCCGTGAAGGTGAAATCCTCGCCAAAGGCGCGCGCAAGCGCAGCAGAAAGCTTCGCAGCACGTTGCGCGTTGACCATCGGCGAGGACCGGGGTTGTCGTGACCTAGGCCGCTATCAGGTCCGCCGCGCTTTGTAGAGGGCGGCCGGCATGGTGCAGACCGGGAGCGGATACGAGTAAACCTCAACATCCGCCCAAGCATTGCGGTCCTTGTCGGTCACGATGGCCGAATAGCGCGCCTGGCCAAGCTGGCCGACGTGCTCGAAGCTCTCGCCCGGCGACGTTGCCCAACGGAAGATGCCGGCCCCGACCGGGAAGAAGTGACACTTGTCGGTGTTGACGCCGAGCGTCGAGCCGTCGTCGGTCCCTCGATAGTTGACGAAGTCGATATTGCCATAACGGAACGTCGACCATTCCTGCCCGTGGTTGTTCCGCAGGTCACTCGCCTGCTGTTGGTTCAGGAACGTCTCACGGACCTCAGTATTGTTCGTCAGGTCGTCATAGAAATTGTCGCCACACAGAGCGACGATCCGCGACGGCGAGCCAACGCCTTTCAGCCCCTTCAGCACTGAGCGGCGGACGGCGTTGCACTTCTTACGGATGGCGCCGGGCGCCGGGCTCACGTTGTCGAGGTCGAAATCGACTTCACCCGGGATCGACTGGCCGAATTCTGTCGCCCAATCGTAGACCACGGTGCCGTTCTTATCTTTCACCTTCGCATCGGTGAGGCAGTTGAACCGATGGTACTCAAAGGTGAGGTTGAAGTTCTGGCCGATCTTGAACTGGCGACGACCGACTTCGCTTTGAAGCGTCTTCAGCGCCGTTTCCGAGCCGAATGCACGGATTCCCAAGAGTTCGCTCGCGGTGATCCGCGAACTGTCGGCGACGCGCATCGTGCTGAAGGCACGCGCCTTGCGAATATCGCCACCTTCCGAGTTCGGGGCGCTGCCGCGCGGCGAGAACGGCAGAATGATTGCACCAGTCTCTCGTTCCTCGATCCAGACTTCCGTTGTGCGAACCGGATCGGGCACCCAAAGACCGGGAATCGAGCCGAGAAAATCCGGGACGAAGTCCATTTTGTCGATTGCCGCCGTCAGCGAGACAGCGCTGAAGGCATCCTGCTTGAAAACGTCCATCGTAAGCATGGTCGATGTTCCTTATGGTGGGTTTTGCTTCAGCGCAGAACGACATCGCCGGCAGCTATGCCGCCGGCGCTATGCCTTGCCTTCAGCTTTTCGGTTGAGTGAGCGGCGCTTTACCGGCAGACGATGCCGAGCGCTTCGAGCTGACGAACGGCCTCGGCTTTCTGAACCGCAGTAATGCCGGCGGGCCAGGTCAGGTCAGCCCCGCGAACCTCGCACGGGCCGCGAACGATCGCGGCAATCTTCGCGGTTTCGCCCGCGCCAGTGACAGCGCCATAGACGGCAACGCCAGCCGCCTTGGCGAAGTCGCCGGTCTTGGTGAGGTCGAGAGCAGAATACTCGTAGTCGTCCTGCTCGATGCCGACATTGATACTGAATGCGTCGCCAACAACGAAGTCGGCGGCATCGGCAATCACGAACTTGATCTGATTGGCGAATGTCGCGCCAACCGCAACGCTGCCGATCTGCACACCCTGCGGATCAAAGACCGCAAAAGTCCCTGCGTTCGAGGCCGGTTCCACACAGACAGCCCGATAGCGGCCGTCTTGCGCACCATCGAGGACCGGAGTCGTCGGGTCCATCGTGATCGCGCCGGAGCCCGCAGTGTTGCTGGCGTCAGCCGCCGCCGAAACGGTCGTGTTGGCCGCAACCGCGTTGCGCGCGAGCACCGTGCCCGGAAGGATCGTCTGCGACGCCGCAATCGTCACGGCTTCGCGCGTGTAGTAAGGCCCATTGCTCTCGCTGATGATGAAAGCGCCGGGATGAAGGGTTTCGGTAAGGGTGACCATTTTTCACCTATCTGGATGATGTTGCGGCGCTGCCGCGGTGTCTCGCCGGGCGCTTACTGACGCGCACCGAACTGCTTGTTGATGCTGGCCGCCACTTCCTCGGGCGAGAGCGTTTCGGCCGAACCGCCCGGCTTGCCGGGATCAAGAGCCAACCCGATCGGGCTGTCCGCAGACCTCGCGCCCGGCGCGGTCTCTTTCGGGAGCGCCGCGAGAGTTACCTTCGCCGCATCGGCCGACATATCCGTCGTCAGGGCGAGCGAGAGTGCGGCAGCCTGGCGGCCCTTGGATTCCTCAAGGGAGGTGATCGCCTTGATGCGCTCGCGCTCGGCGGACGCCCCCTCTTTGATGCCGTCCGCTTTCGCGCTGGCAACGGCAGTTTCCTTCTCTTTCGCAGCAACCTCGCGAGCTTCCGTTGAAGCCGCTGCAACAGCCTGATCGACGTCCGCCTGGGTGAACGTCTTCGTCGTCTTGTCCGTCATTTCTTCGGTTCCCTCTACTGGGTTCAGTTCACCCGCAAATGCGGTCACAGCGTCCACGACAACCCCGGTCCCATCGACGAGGCCGACGCGCTGTGCTTCGTCGGCCATGTAGGTGAGCGCTTTGGTTGCGCGAACGTCTTCCTCCTGCATGCCGCGATTACGCGCGACAGCCTCAACAAAGATCGAGTAGAGTGCCTCTGTGCGCTCGCGCAGCCGCGCTTCGCCGGCTGCATTCAATCTCTTGTGCGGATAGGTGTCGGTCTTATGGCCGCCCTTCGGTGCATCGATGAGCGTGACCTTGATCCCGGCTGCATCGAGAGCACCGGAGATGTCAACGTGCATTGACACAGTGCCGATGCTGCCAACCCCGCCGGTTCTGGTTACAAGAACGCGATCAGCAGCCGATGACAGTGCATAGGAGGCTGAGTACGAAAACTCACAGAAGGCACGCATCGGCTTCTTGCCACGCTGCGCATAGATGAAATCACAGAGGTCCATGCACTCCTGAACCTCGCCACCACCGCTATCGTGCAGCCACGCGATGCCTTTCACATTTTGGTCGGATAGCCCGCGCTCCAATGCACGGCGCAAATAGGTGTATCCAGTCGCGAGCGAGCCGACAGCGAAAGAGAAATCTGCGAGTAGAATTCCCTTGACCGGAATTTGCAGAAGCCCATCAACAACGACGTATGGACGATATTGCGCCTTCCAGCTACCCGGCTCTGGCCAGAAGCCGTCTTCCGAAGCCGTTTCGGTCAGCATATCGCAGAGGCGATCGACGCCGGACAGAGCTGCAAGCGCGCCCTCAAAGCGGTCAATAGCCTCGGCTGCCAACATGACCGGCGCATTCACGAAGCGCGAGAAGAGCGGGCTGCCCGTCGCCTCACTCGATAGGTTGATTTCTCGCATTCCGTTCACCATCGACGCGCCCCGCCGCGGATCGCAAACCGCCTCACCCGCCCCGGCACGTCAGTTCCGTTCGCGGCAGCACACTCGCTTTCCGCCGCGTCCAACTCGGCCTTGAGGCGCGCCAGATCGGCGCGCACGAAGCGCACTTCCTGGTCTCCCTCGCTCGTCGAGTGCCGGATCAAGCTTTCCGACGCACCGCTGATCAGCGCGTAGTAGGCGCCGCGTAGCGCGTTGGCGCGATCGCATGGATTGGTCCAATCGACAGCCATCGCGTCAGTCCTGTGTCACAAGCTTGTCGGCGACCGGATCGGCCGGCGCGGGTTGCAGCGTGTCCGTCTCGGGCAGGCCGAGTTTCGCGCGCAGCTTTTTCTCGCGATCGCGCTGTTCGTACTCGTCTTCCCAATCGAAACCGAGATCAGCGCTGATCCGCTCGTCAGACATGATGCCGAGGCGCTTATAGACCTCATGCGCCTTGGCTGTTTTCAGGTCATCGGCCTGCGGCTTCGCCGGGCCGCGCCATTCTGCGCGGCACACAGCGTCTCGATTTTCGAGAAATGCCTCGATCCCGCCAGGGAACGGAAGCCGGCCAGCCTCGATTTCTTCCTCAAGCCACGCCTCGTAAACGGTCTGGTAGAACCGACCGACGATATTTTGCCGGCGGGCGAGAATGATCGGCCATGTCTCTGACGTCGCCATCCGGACCGACGAATAGGTCGCACCGCTGTAATCGCCCGTTAGCGTCTCAAAGGTCATGCCGAGACAGCGAGCAATTTCACGCAGCAAGAACTTCGCGAACGCCTCATATGTCGCGTTTGGCGATTTCGAAGCGTGAAATTCCAGCTTCTCGCCGGGGAACAGATGCGCAATCCGACCAGACCGCCCTAGATCGATCTTCGTCGACTTGTACCAACTCGTTTTCGCGGAAAGATAACCGTCGATCGATGGGGACCCGACGCCTTGCCTCTGCTCTTCCTCGTCTTGAAGCGCAGAAAGAATCTGCTCGGTCGGCGCCTCACTCTGAATTGTTGCTGCAAAGATCGCTTGGATCAGTGCGGCGGTCAGTGTCGCATCCGACAATTGATCGAACTGACGGACGACGCGCAGGGCCGGCGCCATCGGCGTGATGCCGCGAACCTGATCTGGCAAACCGTCGAAGATGTGGAAGACCTGCGGGCGCCCAAAACTGTCGCGCGCCGGGACATCGACCGTATCCTCGTAATCGCTGCCGATCTTCAGACGGAGCCGGTAGCCCTTCGGGAAGCCCCAATCGTCCATCAAGACGCCTTGGAACATCCGAATGTTATCGCCGTCCTGCGTCAGCTTGTGAGCCGGCAGCAACTTGACCTTTGTCTTGGTGCGAGACACACGGCGGCGGACGGCAGGAAGCAGCCCAAGGGCCTCGCCGTGGCTGAAGTAGCTCATCAACACCGAGCGGGCCAACTGGCCCATGTTGTGCTTGCCTGCGGCGTCGCACTCGATCGGATTGTCGGCCCATCCCTCAAAGCGGCGCTCCACCGTGCGCGCCCACGAACCGGCCTCGTCGGTCGTCCAACCGAGAACATCGAACTCTGGCTTTGACGCAAGCCGCAGGCCGTTGCCGACGGTGACCGCTGTCGCCTGCTCTACCGCGCCGGCCAGCCAGCCAGAGTTTTGCAGGCCATCCACGGCGCGCGCCGCGGCTTCGATGTAGCTCGCGCTGACGTCGTCGCGCTGGTCGCGGAGCGACGGCGTCCAACTGAAGAAGAAAGGGCTCTCATTCCCGCGCATGTAATGCGCACTGGTACGCCCATGTATGGCAGGTACTTGCACAGGACGCGCATTTGTCCCGTCGCTTCCAATGCGGAAGCGCGGTTTTGCCTGTGCTTGCATGCAAATTACCTGTTCAGGTCTTCAGCAAACCGCGAGAAGCGGTCGTTGCCTTTTGGCTTTGCCGACGACGGGGGCGCTGAGTTGTCAGCCTCGACAGCCGCTCGCCTACGGCGCGCGCCCAGCTTGATATGCTGCACGTTCAGCATGTAGCCCGCGGCGGATGCCATCGCCTCGGCGTCGAGGAAATGGTTGTCGCGGGCCTTCTCAATCCAGACCGGCTTTCCGCCCGGTCCGCGCACCATCGCCTCGGCCACGATCTGTCGGCAATAATCCTCGGTTACGTCCTCGGGCAGATGCCACGCGCCCGGTTGATCGAGCGGCCACGCCAGGCGTTCATGCACCCACGATTTCCAATGGTTCGGATCGAGCCGGATAAGGTCGAGCCCATACTTCGACTGCTTGCCCTGCTGCGTGACCTCGATCTTTCGCCGCACCAGCGGCGTCACCATCGCGTGGGAACTGCCCTTTGTCGCAAAAACGAAGCTGCGGAAGCGCCGCGCGAACTCGTAGACGCGATTAACTGGCACATCGAGCTTCTTGCCAGGCCGAAATCCGCTATCGACGAACGCCAGCTTGATCAACAGGCCATCGATCGGCGCGGTCAGCAGTTCTGCAAGATCATCCCAGACCTGCGGCTCCGCAGTGTTGCCCCACAACTCACCAAAACCGACCAGCCACGACGTAGCGCGGGCGCCCCATGCCCTCACCACCCACGGGATACGGTTCTTTTGAACGTCTCCACCGAAGGTCAGAAACAGCGCCTCATCCGGCACACTGCCGCAGGAATACGGCTCAGCGCGGGCCTTGATCGCCTCCCACTCCGGCAGATCACCACCATCGTCGGTGAATACCTCACCGAATCCAGCGTTGATAGCGACTTGGATCTTCTCAGCTTCGCCAGACTTGAGCGCCGTCAGGTATTCTTCAGCCCGCTCGCCAAGTGTTACGAAGGGCGAAGCAAGGCCGCTGCACCATCGCGAGAGCGTCGCGCTATCAGGCGGATCACCAACGACGTTGCCGTCTTCGTCGATCGTCTGACCTGGCGCCACATAGCGGCCAGCGGCATTCATGCCGGCCTTGTCTTCCTCCCGAATGACGCAACCGTTCTTCGGGCACTCGATCCAGGCATCACGGCGCGCTTGAGCAGGCGTCGCTGCCTTCGGCCACCGCAGCAGCTTGAACCGCGGCACAAACCACTCACCGCAGTGAGGGCAGCGCCACACCCAATGATATCGCGTCCCCTCCTGCCAAAGCTTCCAGATGGGCGAGAAGTCCTCACCGGGGTCTTCGACCATCTTCCAGAACTCTAGGCCGTTCGCCGCGTCCCGCTCGATTTCGACCAGCCCGCGCGACGGCGTCGACGTAACCCCGACGACAAAGTCCGCGTAGGTGTAGCCGCGGGCCTCGACGAGCCCGAGCGGGTCGCCCTGCCCCTGCACATCGGTGCGCATCGCATCGTATTCGTCGATTAGCGCGATTGCAGCCGGGTCGGACTTCAAAGCCGTCTGCGAACCCGCGTGCGCCAGACGCACCCGGACACCCGCAACGCGCTTGAGCGTCCGTTTCTGCCGCTTCCCCTCGACGCCGCCGATCATCTTCGTGTGCAGCGACGATTGCCGGAAAAGTTCGTTCAGCCGCGGCTCGAACTGGTCGGTATTGAACTCCTTCGACGGCCCGACATACAGGATTGGGGCTGGCCGGTTATCGAGACGCTCCCCGATGATGTCGAGAAAGGTCTCGGTTTTGCCCATCTGGGCACCCTCGACCTGAACAACCCGGCGATATCGCTGATCGCCAAAAGAGCGCCCAAACGGCACGTTGTAGGCCGCAAGATACGGGTCGCGCCGACCGGGCCTACCGGTTTCCGGTCCGTAAACCCTCTGCCGGCCCCACTCGTCAGGCTCCTGTCTCCTCGCTCTCCACAAGCACTTCGCGGCCAGCCCGTAAATCGCGCTCCGCTTGCTGGAAGCGGTCGCGACAGCGATCAATTGCCCCATTCAGAGCACCTTCAATCGCCAACCGGGCGTCCAGATCGCGCGTCGCAGCAGCAGGGATGCCAGCAAGCTCAGAGCGAAACGTGCCAAGAATGTCGGCAACCACAGCAAAAACGTCATCGGTTTCGATAAGCTGGCCGTCTTCGCGCGCCATCCTCTGCTCAATTGCCCGCCGCTTCGTGGCCGCCAGACGAGCCTGCGGTGTGTCGGCCGCCGCCTTCTGCTCAAGATCGTCCCGATAGGCCAAATATCCGTCCAGAACGTCGCCGATCCGGTAGGCATTCGAGCCCGATTTCTTGATCCAGCCGGCCTTTGTAAGCTGCCGGACCCGCTCGCCACTGACTTTGATGATCGATCCAGCGTCGTCGGTGGAGACGACCAGAGCCCGCCAATCTGTGACTTTCGCATGTCCCGATTTGGCGGGCCTTTTCGATTTCGATCCAGACTTTCGTCCCGATGGGCGTTTCGGCGGGCTCAATGGCAAAAACCCTAATCAAAACAGCGATTTCCAGAACCCGGGTATGCTCGAAGATCGGGCCGATCTATCGCCGCACTGCAAAGCACAAAAAACACGGTCCCTTTTCGCATCCGCGAACATTTGGGACCCACTTTCTTCGCACCCGCGAGATAGGCGTCAGAGCTTGCGGAGCACCTCGTGCTCCAGGCGTGCAGGCAGGTCTCTCTCCACTGTGGCGTGGAAGACCTTGAGGCTATCGCCACTCACCAACTCTTCGGCGATGAAGAGACCGCTCTTGACGGTCTTGAGCGGGTAGCGGGCCTTGCCTGCCCTGACGACTACGGCGCCGTTCATGCGCAGAGCGACACGGTTCGGGAAGTGTCCGCCCTTGGTGAAGGTCTTGGGGTAGAGCCTGCGCTTGCTCCAAGGGGCTGCGGTTACGCCTGCCCTTGTTTCTCGGGCAGAGAAGAACTTCAAGCGGATATCCCCGCCCTTGGCCTTGATCGTGTAGCCGGTGCTGCCGTGGAGCGCGGCGCGTGTGCTGGTGACCGCCTTGTTGATGGTCTTGCGCTTGAGCCCTGTCTGCTTGGGCAGGACTGCCCGCATGGCGGTGCGGGCCTTGTCCCCGGTGTGGTTGATTGCCCGGCGCATGGCGTCGGGCTGATCCTTTGCCAGTGCCGCGAAGCGGTTGCCGAGGTCTGCTAGAGCCTTGGCGTCAACGCGGACGTTGCTGAACATCAGCGCCTCGCAAGGTTGGCTTTGGCAGTAGCGATCTTGGACCGAAAGTCGCGGGCATCGTCGCGGATGGTGGCCGCGATGTCGCGGACGCTGGCGCCGACGGTCTTGAGGTCGCCGCGGGCCACGGCTTTGGCAGCGGCCAGCATGTGCTGGCCGCGTTCGTTGCAGCGACAGCCCATAACGCTTTACCGTGCCGCTGCGCCCAATCTCACAGGAAGCACCTTTACCGGCCAAGGTGGCAGATAGTACATGCCGCGCCCGAGCCAAGAAAAGCCAAGACGGAGCGAGATGAACCGTGGCGGCCACGTCTGATTGTCCGCCTTACCGTCTGCGTTTACGGGAATCCACTTCCACCCAATGAACGGGAGAAAACTGCCGAACAGCGGATAACCGCCCTGACCACCAAGGCTCAAGATAAATTCGCCCGTATACTCGCAACGCCAAATCTTCATCCTGCCCGCCTCTTCTGCCCATACAGCCGCCGACAAGCGCCCTCGATGATCTCGCGATCCTGCCACGGAATGCGGCTGTCCGTCAGGTCGATGATCGCAATCCCCTGATCGTGGTAAGCATTGCGCTTCACCGCCTCGTAATCGACGGCCCTCCCGATCTGCTGCGTCGGGTAATTCGTGGCCAGACGCATCACGCGGCGAGGCTCACATTGACGGCCTTGGCGCCTTTCGTGTCTTCTTTGACGTCGAAGGAAAGCCTTGTTCCGTCTACCAGTGTCTTCCCGTTGATGCCGGCGGCATCGAGAACCTTCGCGTGGAGGAACACGTCCTTATCGCCTTCCCTCTCGATAAAGCCGTAGCCCTTGTCCGAATTGAACCACTTCAGTTTACCTGTTGCCACGTCACGCTCCTACGGGCGCCGGCTCCAATCCGAGCTTGCGCCGCTTCTTTGCCTCGATCTTTGCCCGTCGCTCGGCTTGATGCTGAGCCCAGGAGAAGTCTCTTTGTTCAGGAAGATCGGACCAGACCGATTCAGTTCGTTCAGTCACTCGTTGTCCGATCGTATGTGTTTCTTGTCGCTCAAGGCTCGAAGTTGCGCAACAATGATTGCTTGTTGTGGGCTTCAACAAAATTTGGTCGTTGTCTAGATCGCCGGCGATTTTAACAAACAACCGCTCAAGCCGGTCATAGGCGGTTCGCCGCTGCCATCCAAATGCGCGACATACACGTGAGAATGAGTGACCACTCGCTGCGCTGAACGCCCAGAACCAAACTAAACGGCGCCGGTCCTCGACAACATACTTTGGAGTCCATTCGCACAGCACTTCGTCATAGCGACTGATAGCATCGGCAGAAGGCGGCAACCGCCGGAACCGCATTTCGCGTTCCTCAGCAAGTCGCTTGCTCCCCCATCCGCTCATATCCGCGAAAGAGTGAACGTACTCCGGCCAGAAAGTGGTTTTCTCAGATGGTCCAAAACGGCCGAGCGGAGAACGCCTTTCAACGTCGGCAGCTTCGACGAAACGCGCACGCACAATTTCGGCGGTCCACATGTTCGTCCTCATATCAATGTCGGCTGCGTTTCCGGCTTAAAATGCACTCTGAGTTGATCTAGCAGCAACGTAGCGATCGTGTCATGCGCTGCGACGACCCCCTTATTGGCTTTTGCCCTGGAATACATTTCAGCCAAGTCGGCGCCATCCAGCACTTCAAGAAACTTACTTGCGTCATTGGCATACCAGGTCGGATTCTCGGCCATGATCCGGCTTACTGCCTTTATGACTGGCGCAATCAGCATGTTGCGATTGTTCTCGCTCTCCGTCAGGACGGTCAACACGTCACGTAAGTGCGTCTCGCCTTTCACGCGTAGAATCTTTGCCAGCGTGTTGCCGGCCGCCGTCTGCATCGACGTAAACGGCCGATGTTGCGCGGGCTGCACAACGGTGACGCCGAAATCTTGGCAGATTTTGCAAAGATCGTTTGTCATGCCGGGAACTGGATCACGTTCTGCGGCTCAGTTTGACGCGATCTATCCTCTTCGTATGCCCGCAACAGGTCTAAGCCGCTCCAAAGGCTAAATTCGAATAAGATTTCTTCGTCTTCAACTGCCACGGCCGGATGGCGTTCTCGAACATTCCTTAGCACAAGGTGATACGACGGCGCCGTCCCGCCTCGGTATCCTCCGGCAAGGATGGCAATACTGGCCAATACCTGTTCACGCTCCAAATCTCTCAACGCATCCTTAATTGCCTCAAGTCTCACTAACGGCGATACCTCTCTGAACGCGTCCAAACTATTATTATTGACCACTTCTGCTGACCCGCCCTCCCATTCAGAAAAATGGCATCTGATTTTCAGCGTGAGCCCCTTCGGATGATTTTTTATCATTCAACACTCCCGAACGTGTAAGTGCGCCCGTTGAAAGGCATCGTCAGCCATTGGCCGTCGTCGTCATCGCGCATCTTGAGCGCGCCAATTTCAGCTTGGTCTCGCCACTTCTCCATCTTCCCGGCCCATTCATCGTGAGCGCGGTGATCGGATTCCTCCGGTTCGCGCTGTTTCAGCCATTTCCGCGGCAGCGTGACGCCGAGCATCACGTCGCTAGCCTGTTTGATGGCGTCACCGCCGTACAGCGCCTGATCCGTGAACCGCCAGGTATTGGCGTTGCCCTGAGACCCGCGAGTAAGCTGCGCAAGCAGGATGATCGGGATATCCAGTTCCTTGGCTAGTTCCTTAAACGCCATCGCCGCGTATTCGACCGTTTCGACCTTGGTCCAGCGCGGATTTTCTGGCCTGACAAGCAGGGCATGATCAATCGCCACACAGCCGAGCCCGTGTTGGCGGTGGAATGATCTGATCTTCGAGCAGATGGCCGATGTTCGCTGCTGCCCGCAGTCGTCGATATAGAGGCGAACACTCTGAGCCTCGTCGGCGGCCTCCCGCAGGCTGTCAAAACCGAACATGTCGATATCGCCGGCCCGCTGCTTCCTGACCGGGATCTGAGTCCAGGATGACAAGGTCCGCATCGCAATCTGCGTCGCGGTCATCTCTTGGCTTATGAGCAACGCAGGCTTTCCGTTCGGACCGCTGGCCGCATGACGGAGCATCTGCAGGGCCAGTGTGGTCTTCCCCTCGCCGCTCCGCGCAGCGATCGTTACAAGGTCACCGCCCATCATCGGGCCGATCAGGCGATCCAATTCGAGGATGCCCGTGGTGACGCCGATCTGGACTTCGCCCTTGCACCGAAAGTTCTCGGCCGTTCGATCCAATGATGTCCGCACCGCATCGCCGAGCCGGGTTATGTGCGACGACACCCCATCGAACACGGTCGAGAGCAGGACTGTCTCGATGTCCGCAATGATATCGCTGATCGATTTGGACGGGTCCTGAGCAGCGTTGCGAGCCGAGACCGCCATATCCGCGATCCTGCGACGGCCGAACGCCTCCAAAATGCTGTCCGCATAATCCTGCGCCGAACCTGCATCCTCTGCGTTGGCGCGCAGCACAGCGATGATCGCTGCCTTTGGTCCGCCCTCGTCTGGATATTCAGGCTGGATTCCAGGATGCGCCGCCAGTGTGGTCAGCGAGACCCTGCGACCCTTCTCGGCAAGATCGATGATCGCCTTGTAAATATCCCGGCAGGCCGAGCTGACCAGCATCTCAGGCTTAACCGTCATCACAGTCCAGACGGATTCGGGAGACCGAAGCAGGCAACCGATAAAGGCACGTTCGATGGCGAGGAGGTCGCTCACGCCGCCTCTCCCACGCCGTTCTGCCAGAGGTCGAGATAATCGAGACCGGCTGGCGGCTCAGCGACGATCAGGCAATCCACGCTTGCCGCGGCGAGCTTCTCCTTCAGTGTGAGAGCCGCTTTGCGGCCGGCCGGGATGGCAGGGACAAAACCTCCATCCTTGCGCCGCATCGGGCGGTCGCCGTCCGGGTAAATATCAACACGATCAACAAAGAGCGGCGCGTCGAACCCGGTCATCCCCGCGGTCGAGAGCACCGACCAAACTGGATAGGCAAACTCGATCAGCGCCCATGCACCGAGAGCCGTTCTGACGCCCTCGGCGACGCCGATCCGCGCAGCGCCGCCGCCAAGCCGCACAGCTCCGCCAGATACCGGGCCAAGCCCGAGCTTCTGCAGTTCAACGTCGGCCTTCTGCCCATCCGGCGAGATAAACTCCCGCCAGACGCCGATCTGATCGCCATGCAGGTTGTCGACGCGGGCCACAAGCGCAGGCATCCGGCCCTTGTCGGGATACGGCAGCGCTGGATGAAAGCCCAAACACTCCGGCCATCCTCCGGGCGGCGTCGGCAATCCAAAGTTATGCAGATAGGTCTCAGCCAAGGTGCCAGCGATCGGCTTGGCCTCTGACCAGATGCGTTGAGCCGTGGCGAGCGTGTTCTCCTGATATGCCCGTTCCTCGGCGTCTCGCTGGCGCTGAGCGGCTTCCGCTTCCTGCCTGCGCCGATCTCGCTCCGCCCGTTCTTCCGCGCTCAGCGGCCTCGCCTTGCCGTTTGGCGGTGGCTCCCCGGTCAGGCTCTCGCAAGCCTGTGTAAACGACAGGCCGGCAACGTGCATCACGAGGCCGATGGCATCGTTGCCACCTTTCGCGCCGCGGCAGTTCCAGACTGACTTCGCCGGATGGATGGACATTCGGTCGCGCCCGCCGCACGCCGGGCACGGCCCCATCCATTCAGCACCATGGCGCTTGAGTTTGGCACCGTGCTGCGCTGCCGCCGTCAGCAGGTCGACGGCGTTCGCGTCTTCCTTCCATTTGGCGAAGCGTTCGTCGGCGGCTCGGCTCATGGCTAAATCCGCATCGGCATCAGCACGTAGAGCGCGCCGTTGCCGTCTTTGGATTTGATGATTGTCGGTGAGCCGGCCTGATCGAGGTCCATTACAACCGTGTCGCCCTCGATCTGGGCGACGATGTCGAGCAGATATCGGGCGTTGAAACCGATCTCCAACGGTTCAGCGTCATAGCCGGCCTCGACCTCTTCCGACGCACTGCCGCTGTCCGGGTTTGTTACCGATAGATCGAGATTGCCTTTGGACAGCGTTAGCTTGGTTGCCTTACCCTTCTCGCTCGACACCGTTGCGACGCGATCAATGGCGGCGTGAAACTCGGCGCGGTCGATCTCCAAGGTCTTGTCGTTGCCTTGCGGTATGACCCGACGATAATCGGGAAACGTGCCGTCGATAAGCTTCGAGGTTAGAACGGCATCCCCACAAGTTACCCTGATCTTGCTGTCGGATAGTTCGACAGTGACGGCCTCAGCACCGTCCAAGAGCCTCTGGATTTCCCCGACCGTCTTGCGCGGAATAATCACCCCGGACATGTCTGCGGCGCCGGCGGGAAGATCAAGATCAACAAGCGCCAGTCTATGGCCGTCCGTCGCCACGCCGCGCAGTTTACCGTTCTCGACGTGCAGATAGATACCGTTGAGGTAGTAGCGGGTTTCCTCTGTTGAGATAGCGAACTCAGTCTTTTCAATCAGCCGCCGCAGGTCGCCGGCCGCGATGTCGAACCGGGTCGGCAGCTCTCCCGGTGCCATGTCGGGAAAATCGCTAACTGGTAGAACCGGCAGTTTGAACCGTGACCGACCGCAAGCCACGGTCAAAGTCGCGTCATCGGCCTTCAACGAGACTTCCGATCCCTCCGGCAGCTTTCGAGCGATATCGTAGAGCGTCGTGGCCGGCACGGTGATGGCGCTCTTACTGGCTGACGCCACCTCCACCGAAGCAACGACCTCGATATCAAGGTCCGTGGCGGTGATTGCCAACGTCTTGCTCGAGTTGCGTAACAGGACGTTAGCCAGGATCGGGATTGTGCTTCTCCGAGGCACGACGCGATGCACACGGCCAAGGCAACCGATCAACGCATCACGGCTCAAAACGACATTAAAACCCGTCACAGCCCCATCTCCATCGTCCGCAATTCCCCGTTCAGCCACCACGCCACTCCAAGTGCGTCGCTGGCATCCTTCGATTTCAGGCCCGGCACAATCCGTTGCGCCAGCGCCAACACGTCGTCCTTGGTTGCCCGGCCACTGCCGGTGAATGCCTTCCGCCATGAAGCTTGATGGACCTCCCGGCATTCGAGGCCGAGCCGGGCGCATGTCTCAATGGCATGGGCGCGAAGCCCGTAAAGCCGGAGATACGTCTTCATCGTGACCGGGTTCATCTTCTCGCCCGGATTTGCGCCACGCCGACGGTCCGCAACCTCAATGTCAGTACGTAGCGGCTGCTCTACTGCCACCATCTCAACGCGATGATCGAGCAAGGTCCGCCGAAGCCACTTGCGGAAGGAGAGAAAGACCTCTCCCTCCGTTTTGCCGGTGGCTCTGAACGCCTCAACATGCAGGACACGCGATCCGTCAAGGATCGCGCACCCGGTTGTCGTGGCAATGTCGAGGCCGGCCACGATCATCTAGGCCGCTCTTTTCTGATGGCTGAGCGCCTTCTTGCCTGCTCCTGCCTGAATGAGCTTGGCCTCAACCTCGACAAGGCGACCCTGGTTAAGACGGGATTCGAGGCGAACCTTGACGGCGGTATTCACCCGGCCAAATGCTTCGGAAGCGAGCTTGCCCTGTTTCAAATCCGCCTTGCGCTGTAGCGCCTCTGCCGCCAGCGCCGACGCGCCTTCGATGACCGCATCAAGCGCAGCGAGTTCTTTACTGATAGTGCTCATTGTGATTATGCCTTCTTCAACGCCCGTTTTGCTTTGCGAACTGCCTTGCCAGCGGCAACGAGCTTTCCGCCGATGGCAATATTCGGTTGATCATCCTCAATGATGTCACACCGAATCCCTGCTTCCTCGGCCTTGTATCTGAGCATCTGAACCGCGAGGCCCGGTGCTTGGCCGAGAATATGTCTGTTGAGAGATGAAACCGTCTTGACGTTTGCGCCCCAGACCTTCGCGTCTCCACGGGGCGTAGCTGTAAGCGCCCTTACGTCGCTGGCGATTACCGAGATATCGCAAGCGGAACGCACGATGCTTGTGGACCATGCATGCAGCGCGTGCTTGCGCCGTCGCGCCTCCATCGCTCGAAGCCGAGCAACACGTCTTTTCTCACGACGCCAACGCCATGAGAACTTGCGGTACCGACGATCCCGTTCTGACTGTACTCGATCTGCCAAATCGCCGGTGACGACACCCTGGATCGGAGTGAAAAGGGACCGTGTTTCCCTGTCGTCACCACCCAAATCGCCGGTGACGACACGGGATGTCGTCTTATGTTGTTGAGCTTGGGTGGTAATTTGCTCTTTCGAGCGGGCGAGACATTCGCCCTTCGCGCGCTCAACACGCGCAAACTCGTCAATTAGATCAAACTTGATCTCTACTTTATCTGCACCCGCCGTCATGCGGGGCTTCATCTTCACAACGATTGAAACCCACCACGCGCCGTCACGACGCATGATGACGCAATTCCGAATTGATTCAGGATCGGCGGGGAACTTGCCACGAGCCTTTATAAAGCCGGGGACGCCTTTGACATACATTCGCCAGATGTTTGACGATTTACAATTTGCGGGTGTCTCGACCCGACATCGCCGTCTTCGGACTAAAACTGTTCTTTCATTCACCCCACAATTCGAGGTGGTCTCGGCCTGATCAGAAGATAACCCCCTCGAATTGCGACGTGATTTGCCGTTACGGCAGGCCGTGAACCGGCCCTTTTCGGATTTCTCCGAAAACTCTGAAGCGGAATACAGACGCCATCCTCTTCCATGTTCTGGAAAAGGAATGCTGTTTCCGTCCTTTGTCCTCTTGTATCGCGGATAACCTGACGCCGCGCCCGCGCCAGACTTCGCGCGCTTGAAGAACGCTTTGAACGCATCGTCCAGTTTGAAGATAACTTGCGCCGGAGTACTTGCATTCAACTCCTGCCACTCCGGGCACTCGCGGCGCAAATGCTTGATCTCTTTGCAAAGATCGTACGCGGATAGCGTCTTCCCTTCGCGGCGATAAACGTCCTCACGACGCTGCAAAGCAGCATTATACAACTCGGCGCACATCACGGCATGACGATCTAGCGCGCGTTCCTGCTCGCGATTTTGGTAAAGTTTGAACGTGTAGCGCCGAGTCACGGGGTCGGACATTGGTCAGTCCTCGTCGCCTTCTTCATCGTCTGCGTCGAGTTCGTCCGCCGCCATCGAGAGAATGATGTCCCTCTCGGCGCGGCCCTGCCGGAATGCGTTCAGCCATGCCTGCCCGGCCTTGGTATTCAGATCGTGCGGGTTTGATGCCTCCGTCACGAGGTCATCGACGTCGAGACCTGCCGCGCGACCGTCGAGTTCAGCCTTTTCGTCCAGCGGCTCCAACGTCGTGCCAAAATCCAGGTTGAGTTGGTTCGACGTGATGCCGTGCCGCATGATCCGCAGATAGCGCGTGACCTCCTGCGTTTCTTCCAGCCATGCCTCGGGATCGCCGTTCTTGACGATGGACAGCGCCCGCTTCGCAGCCTTGAGATGGACGCCTTTTCCCTCGGCGTGCTTGAGAACAGACCGCAGCGTGCCGTGATGACTCGCCGCTTCGTCCTGCGCTTTCCTGATCTTGCTCAGATTGACCGCGATGACCGATTCATCGCTCGGCATGTTCTGAGTTACTCGTTCCTGTACTGCTGCTTCTGCCATAATTGGCTCCTATGCCTGCTTCACCTTGTCTCGATGCAACCAACGGACTTCCGCTCTGCCGTCGTATCCTTTGAGAAATACGAGCCAGCAGAAGTCCTGCTTCCCGCCTGACGGCTCTTTACCTTTGGCCTCGTATTCCAAGACCAGCGGTCCCGGCGGCATTGAGGGCCGTGGCGTCAAATACCAAAGCCGGTAGAGCGGAAGGTCTTTGATCCAAGCGCCGGCCGCGTTAAGACGACGGGTCGGCATAATCATCGCCACTTTGCGCGAGGCACGACGATGCGCTTGCCGCGCGAACTCTTCGCTCAGATCAAATGGCTGATTCATGACGATGTTGTCGGCTTCGATGCCGGACGTCAGAAAATCGCAGATTGCGTAGTAATCACAGCCGCGATCAACGATGTCGCAGCCGCGCGCCACGTAGCCCGCCTCGCGAGCAGCTTCGACAATTCGACCAGACCCGCAGCATGGATCGAGAATATCGCCATCAAACGGCTCTTCCTCGAACAACCGACGTGAACACCAGCGGTTTTCGACGTACCATTCGCGCTCTTCCCTAGCCCAGGAATGAGCGGCAACAGCTTTCGCTACGGTGGCAGTCTCGATCACGCCGCAACCTCACGGCGTTCGGCGCGGACAATCTCGCTGCAAACCTCGCAAAGAACCTCTCGCGCAATGATTTCTGGCGATGTGTGCTCACGCTTCGCTGCGTGCTGGTACGCGGCCCAGACATCGGCGGGAAGGCTGATGGCGATAGGAACGAGCCGCGTCACGCCACCCTCCGCGCGGTCCGGGCCGCGTCTCGAAGCGCTCGGCGCTCAGACTTGGTACCGACGCCGATGCTCAATTGGGTGTGCGCGGGGCAATAGCTTGAGCCGGGGCGCTTGATATGGCCGCAGAACGTGTGCTGCCCGGTTTTGACGTCCCGCTCATCATCGGGCCAACGGCAATGAAAGGGGTTCAATTCGATAAGCGGAATCCGCTGAGAAACGACGTCAGCGGCGCGTGGCGTGAACGGGGCAGCCCCGATCTTCGGCACAATCACAACCTTTGGGCCGATTGGTGCTTTGACCGAAGTTGTGGGCTTTGGTGGTGGGGGCTTCCGCTCGATCGGCTTGCCGGTCTTGGTGTATCGCAGTTTCCGATCGTTCAGCGCGATCCCCCGCCGATGGCAGAGGCCGATAATCGCGTTGCGCGTGACGCCGAGACGCCTGCCCATCTCAGCAGCACTCAAATGCTCAGCCGCGAGACTGCGCACCAACTCCACTTGGTCGGGGTGCCACGCCATCTATGCCACCCTCTCAATCGAGCGCCATTTCAAGCTGCGCGATGCGGCGTTGCTGGTCGGCAAGCTGCCGGCGCATGTCGCCAAGCCCCCTCGCCTTGCGCACCGCCTTCCACCACTTGGGCGAGACGTCGCCCATCGCATATTCGAGAAAGTCAAAGCCGTGCTCGCTGCGCAGAACGGCAACGACGTCGGTGTAAGACGGGTGCGTGCGGCCAGCGATTTGGTACTTTGCGGCGCGCTCGGATTTGCCCGTAAGTCGCATGTAGTTCTTGGTTTGGTCCGATGGCCAAACAGCCCGTAAAAACAGCTCAAATGGAAGAATTTGGTGCAACTTGTTGCACTTTGAGGTGCAACTTCTTGCACCCCCGGTTTTTGCCTTTTCGACCCGGACAGCCGACACTCTACGCATGACAACGCAACTCCTGACGCTACGCGAACAAAACCGCCCCGAGACGACGGGACGGGCAATGACTGGAAGGAAGCAGAGATGAGCAATGGCGATGCCCTCGAACTAGCCGCCGTTCTGGCGGCCGCAATTAACGCGATGCACGTCGAGACGATTTCCGGCCTTATTGAGGTCGAAGCGATCTCCGCCGACGATGGCGCTGCGATAACGACACGCATCACAAGGACCCTCGCAAACGTGGCGTCCCAGTCCTCGCTGAGCGAGGCTCAACGACTTCATCTGGAAAGCATTGCGGAGCCGCTACGCGCATTCGCTGCCGCTCTAAAGGAACAGTCACACCGAGCCGAGCGATATCCCTGAACCTACGGTTCGCGTCGGGCTGCGCGGCCGGCGCAGCGGCCGACGTCAGCGTCGTGACCGGAGCCGCCGCAACCAGCGAGAGGAAAGCGCGCCGGTTCATGCCGCGCTCCGAGATATGCAGATATCCACGAAGCGGCTTGCTGAGACCCGGCCACGCGTCACCCGCTCAATGTCGCGCGCCAGCGCTACGGACGGGTTTCTCTCCCCATTCAGCACTCGCGTCAGAGTGCTCGGAGCCCTGCCCATCCGAGCAGCCAGCGACGACAGGCTTTCGCCTGTTTCGCGGAGGTAGATCGTGAGTTCATTGTCCAAATCAGCCATAAGACGAGATTTTGCCTATTTGGCAAGATTTAGCAAGGACAATTTTTGCCTATTTGGCGGTGGAGCAAATTTGCCAAACAGGCAATCTGCCAAGATGGCCGGAAACCGTATAGAAGAACTGCGAAAAGCCCAGGGAATGACGCTAGAGGAACTCGCGGACGCCGTTGGCCTCTCGGTTCCCTACGTTCAGCGGCTCGAAAAGGGGCAGCGGAACCTATCAATCAAGCATTTGGACAGTTTCGCGGCGGCCCTAAAGGTCAGAGCCCGTGAGATCGTGACCGATGAGAATGATGGCCATATCGATTCAATTCAGGTCGCGGCTGACCTCGGCAGCCCCCATATGCGGTCAGAAGATGTCGCAGCATCAATAGATGCCGGACCGAAGAAAACGGTCCGTGTAAAGGGCTACGTCGGGGCCGGCGGAGAAGCACATTTCTATAGGCTATCCGACGAAGCGTTCGAGGAAGTCCTTGCCCCCGAAGGCTCGACCGATTGCACGGTCGCTGTGGAAATTCGCGGCACAAGCTGGGGTCCGCAAATGAACTCCTGGCTCGTCTTCTACGACGACGTGCGTTCACCAATCACAGAGGACCTATTGGGGAAGCCTTGTGTCGTCGGCCTAGCCGATGACCGTATTCTGATCAAAGTAATCCAACGCGATCGCAATGGCGATTATCGCCTCGTGTCGAACAACCCATCAGAACCAGATATCGAAGATGCGCAGATTGAGTGGGCAGCGAAGGTCACATCGATGAAGCCACGCTAGGAGTCTACTATGGCTGCGAAAGCACCTTTAGCGTATCGCTCGTTCATACTTGGCGTTTTAGCCACAGTGTTCTTCTCAACGCCATCACCAAGCTTTGCGCAGTCAGAGGAATGTCTAGCAACCGCAAAGCGCATAGAAAAGCTCGGATTTAGGATTTCGTCTGCCGACAGCGTCAAAATTGAGTTTACTCATCCAAGGCTCGCATCCTCGCCTCGGCCAACTGAACTATCTCTTGGTTGCGATAGAATGGTTTTGTTTGGTGGCTGGCCCGCGCGTCGCGCGCCAAAATATTTTCTAGAGATATTCTCCAAAGCTGCGTCTGCAATACTGAGCGAAAAAAACATGCTCGGACCGATCGAGAGATGCCACAACAGCGCCGCCATCGACTGGGATCGCGAGACAGACAACTCGTCCGGAACAACCTATCTTATGTGCCAGTCCGGCCGCGTGTTTACTATCGCAGTTAGGGAATTGCGCAAGCCTTAGGCCGCGCGCCGATGGAAACTACCGCAATGCTCAAGACGCTCGCATCTGCACTTGTTCTATTTTCCTTTTCTGCTGCTGTCGCTGCCCCGACGATCATTGAAGGCCGCGCCCAGGTCATCGACGGTGACACAATAGCCATAGACGGCGCTCCTACCCGCATCAGGCTTGATTCCATCGACGCGCCGGAGAGCACACAGCCTTGCTATGACGCAGCGGGAAAGCGCTATCTGTGCGGATCACGCGCGGCGGATGCCCTGGCTGAAATCATCGGCCGAAACGGACGGGTGCGTTGCGTTGAGCGGGATCGGGACAGGTACAAAAGGATCGTGGCTCAGTGCTTTGTCGGAAAAATAGATATCGGCCGCGAGTTGGTGCTGCGCGGCTGGGCGATCGAATACAAACGATATTCTGACGGCCGCTACGCTGACGTCGAGGCTGAGGCGAAGAAAGCGAAACGCGGAATGTGGGCTGGACACTTTGAGGAACCATCCGTCTGGCGTCACCGCGGCAGCGCCAGCAAGGTCCAGTCATTTGCACCGGTAATGCTGGCGGCCAGCGCCGCAGCCACGTCGAAGACCGGGGGCGAGGACAAAAGCTTTTACGATGATGAAGCCGACGCAAAGGCGCTCCCGGTAACGTCAGCAAGAAGCTGCAAGTCTGCCCGCACATGCCGCGATGCAGTGATCCTCTGGTGCGGCGGATATAGCCGAGCCGATAACGATGACGACGGCATTCCCTGCGAGAACGTCTGCCGAACACTCAAGCAAGTCGAAGCGATAAAGAAGCAGATTGGCTGCGAGAAATGATCAGGGAGTGGAAACTCCAATGCCCGACGACCTTACCCCTCTCGAATCCGTTGCCGCGTCTGGACTTGTGTCAGCATCGCTGATTGCTTCGCTTATTCCGACGCTGGTTGATCGTGGCGTGCTGTCCGCACAAGATGCTCGCGAGGTGTACGAGCAAGCCCTACTACTACTTGAGACACAGCGCAGCAGCGAGCCCGCGATGCAGCGAATTTATGAGGCGGCGCGCGAGATGATCGAGGCGCATTTGAGGGCGAGATAAGTGTTATCAGGGGGCGGCAATGGGGGATTTGATCGACGGCGACGATGGCTTACCTGTGGAAATCGTCGGGATATGGGCTAAGGAGAAGCAAGATTATCTTTGCCGATATGTTCAAATCTCATCTGCCGCACGCAAGAAATACCTAGGGCCCTCCAAAGGAGGTGCAGCCTATATCGATCTCTTTTGTGGCCCTGGGCGCTCATTCATCCGCGAAACAAACGAGTTCATCGATGGGAGCTCAGTCGCAGCTTGGAAACAAAGCGTTGTAGCAAAATCTCCATTTTCAAAAATCATCGTTGGTGACGCCGATCCGGTAAGACTCAGCGCCACCATTCAGCGCTTGACAGTGCTGGGAGCGCCGGTAGTAAGCATCGATGGCCCGGCTAGCGACACAGCGTTCACCGCAATTCAAAAATCTGCGGGTGGCGGCTTAAATTTTGCGTTCCTTGATCCCTACAGCCTCGGCGCGTTGAACTTCGAGATTATTCAAACCCTTTCAAGACTCAGGCGCATCGACATTTTGGTGCATGTGAGTGCAATGGATCTTCAGCGGAATCTTGGTGCAAACTTAGCGAACGAACAATCGGCATTCGACGTATTCGCTCCAGGCTGGAGCGAGAATATTAACATCGCTCAGTCGCAGAAAAGAATTCGACAGGACGTATTCACATATTGGCAAACGCTGGTCGCAGGACTCGGCGTCTGGACATCGTCTGAAATTAAGCTAATTACGGGGTCTAATAATCAACCTCTGTATTGGCTTCTCCTCGCGGCGCGCCACGCGCTAGCTCACAAATTCTGGGCAACTGCGTCAAACCGCGATGGTCAAGCAAGTTTGTTTTAGATCGCAATCAATGTTGGCATTTCGTCGTAGGTGCGACCACGCAACATTCTACCTGCCGCCTTCTTATTTTTCCCGCCCCACTGCTTGAAGAAAAACGCCGCATCTGCGCGCCGGCACATCAACTCAATCTCATCAACCCACGCGGGATCCATGTGTCGCGCCTTAGGACCACTTTCGCCGCCGACAATTGCCCAGTGTATGTCGGTCAAGTCCGCACCAGCGACGGAACCTATCAACGGTTCAAATGAGATGAACCGGATCACCGCGGGAACGCGACGCAATTCCTCAATGCGATGCAGAACGCGGCCGTCCTCCACACTCGTGCCCAGCCAGACATTCGGCAACTCTGGCAGACCGGGGACGATCTCCATCATCCGGTCCGGGCGCTTCGTCAAAATCTGATAAGTGTGGCGTGGCGTCTGCGCCATGACTTTCCAGACGGCGGCAATAAAGTCGGCCGGGACATCGGCATGGAAAAGATCGGACATCGAGTTGACGAACACTCGTCGCGGCTTCGACCACTTTGCCGGAATCGCCAGCGCCGCATGATCGAGCTTGATCTTGCCAGTCCACTTGGCGCGCCCGCCGCTCTTGCGCGTAAGACCTTTGTATTTTTCAACACCCATAGCCTCAAGGCGCGCTGCCATCCGCATTGCATAGCAATTCGTGCAGCCAGCAGTGATGATCGTGCAGCCCGCGACCGGATTCCAAGTCGCGTCTGTCCACTCAATTGAGGTTTCGGCCATTGGTGTCGCTCCCGGAGCAAAACGAGGTCCTAGTCATTACCTTGCCCGCCCTAACATCCCGTTGTTTCACGTGGAACATAACGAGAACATATCAGGCCGTCGACCCGGCCGCCAGCGCCCCGGCAGCTCTCTCCGCCCGCCTCGCCAGAAACCGCTCCGCGTCCTCGATTGCGGCCAGCAGGCGCTGGCGTTTGGCCGGTAAGGCTTTGAGGTAGCCCCGCGAAGCCGCCAGATCGCGCTCGGCATTCCGGATTTCGTCAACAATCTCAGATGACGGCGGCAGGCGGCGGTTCTGGAAGTCATTCGGTTTCCGAGTAAGTCGCAGCGTCCGGCCCGCCGCAGCGATTGCGCCGGAACTGGGGCTGAGGCTGGCGATATCGTCGAGTAGCGTGGTGCTCCACAGTTCGCTGATTTTGCGGGTGCCATGGAGCTTTCCGGCCCGATCCCATTCGTCCGGCTTAGACGCGACCAGCAGCATGAACAGCTCGGAGATTTCCGCGGTCGTCGCTGACCTTGATGCCTTATCGAGATAGCCCGATAGCGCCGGCGTCGCCGCGATCAGTGCATCGAGCCCACCGAGCTTGGCCTTGGCCGCCACGATCCCTTCCCCGATCCCCTCATCGGCGGCACGGCAGACACCCCGCAGGCGGTCACAGATCAGGCTCAGGTTCGCTTTCGCCAGCGCCGGAAGGGATTTCCCCGGCAAGGTGATTTCCGTCGTCACTGGGTGCTCCTACTGTTGATGAAATGGCGCACGCCGGCCAAAAGCGGATGCTCGAGATCCGGCTGTTGTGGCTGCGCCTCGTCGGTCCAGCATCCCTGGTTCAGCCAGGTCGCTGGGTGTTTCGTGTATCGGGGGTCTTGCCCGGAGCGCTCGGCGGCGTATCGCATCACCCCCGCGAGCAGATCGGCAGGCGTGGCCCGCCCCTTGGAAACAATCAGGCTGTAGCGCTTGGCGGCTTCCGCCCGAGCCTTTTTGAGCGGGTATTGCAGCCACCACTCCGCAAATTCTGGATGTTCTGGATCGTCAGATTTGGCCGATTTACGGCGTGCCGGCTGCTGACTGCCCTGCCCGTTGGTCGACGATGCTGGCTCCGGACTCGGTGCTGGCGGATCTGATAACCGGCCTCCGAAGTCTTCCATCGGAGGGTCTTGGGGGAGTGAATCGCCCGTAAGGGCGATATCTATATCTTCGTTTCCTTTCTCTTCTATTCCCTTCCCTTCCCTTCTATTGATCGACTCCTGCGTGACCGAACGTGCATCGGTTGATGATCGTTCGATCTCTTCTGAGTGTGTATTTTCAATAGCTTGCTCTTTTTTTCTGGCCTCTCTCGCCGCCGTTGCCGCCTTCGCGGCTCGCGACTTTTCCAAGAGTACCAGCACTTTTTTCGTGACAACTTGGTGATAAAGGCGCCCGTCAGCGTGCCGGACCCATCCTTTGAGAGCACCTTTCGCCCTCATCTTCCGCCAAGTTCTGACATCCCGGCCAAGCCGGACGATGTAGGCCAACATCGCGTCGTCGTCGGGCAATGACCCGGCGGGCAGCTGGTGCAGCGAAGCGCACCACGACAGGACCGCAAACCAGTTGGCGGCTGGATCACCGAAGGCGGCAAGGTCGCTGTCTAGCAGCGCCTGCACGTCAATCATGTAGCTCGGCATGTGCCGCAGGTCGGCATCCGGTGGAATGGGCGGCTCAGGCAAAACTGTCATGGTTAAACCCCGTGCAAAGTCGGGTGTAAAATTATTTTGCCTATTTGGCAAGATTTCCCTTGACGAATATTTGCCTATTTGGCAATCTCCCTCCCATCAACCGGGGAGACCGCCATGCAGACCCTCTACTTCGTCGAATGTGACTTCGGAAAATCGGGCCGAGCCTTCGTCGAGACCGATCCGGAGAAGAACAGCCGGTCGAACGTCATCGACGATATCGTGGATGGCCAGGTCGAGGCTGTGCTTCGGGTCCTGCAAGTCCTCCCCGAGGAAGGCACCTGCCGCGACGTGACCGAGGATATCGCTCGGGACGTCTATGCCCGTCTCGACGAGACCGGCTCGGGCTGTCCGGCCCATCTGCGGGACTGGATTGATCGTTGGGTTGAGGCCGACGCTGCTGACCGTCTCGATATCGCAGCCGGGCTCTATGACTTCGCCGCAACCCGCGCCGACCACCTGATCGACCTGCGCAAGCACGAGGCGGCGTGATGCTGATGCCCCGCCACCGCCTGAGCGCGCCTGAAATTATCCTCGGCACATTCGCCGAACTCATCGCGATAGCCGTCTGGCTTGTGGCCATCGCGGTCTGGGCCGGCGTGGCGACGGGGACGATCTGATGCGCGTCCTTAGCTTCACTGAAATCAAGCGCATGGCCGCCGAGGCGAGAAAGTATCCCGATCGCAGCATACGCAAGGCGATCCTTCTGGATCGCGTCGGTCGCGAGAACCTGCGCTGCTTGCAAAAAGAAATCGGGTTCAAGCCGAAGAAAAGGAAGTCGGCATGAACAACCCCGCGCAAATAACGCTGCGCTTGCCCCGGCGAGTAAGAAACCGGGTTTGCCAGAGCGCTGCGCATCACAGCCGCTCCATGAACTCCGAGATTGTTGCGAGGCTTGAGGCTTCGTTCCGGCGCGACGAGACGAATTCCATGTTGCGGAAAATTCTCGACAGGTTGGATGGCCGAGCATGACCAACGTCGAACCGCTGAACAGCTTCGAGAAGATCGGCGATGCCGCGGCGCGGGTCGTCGAGAAGATCGAGAAAGGACCGCAGATGAACGAGATCGTCCAGCGCACCGAAGCCGCGGCGCCTATTCACCACGGCAATATGACGCCGATGGAAATGCTATCGCGCGCCGTCGAATCTGGCGCGCCGATGGATGTCCTTGAGCGGCTGATGTCGTTGCAGGAACGCTGGGAGGCCAACCAAGCGCGCAAGGCATTCGATGAAGCGATGGCAGCGGCTAAGGCCGAAATTCCGACCATCGTCAAAAATCGACACGTCGATTTCACTGGCAAAACGGGAGTGCGCACAAATTACCGACATGAAGACCTTGCCGAGATCGCGCGCACGGTCGATCCGATCCTGAGCAGGAATGGCCTCTCCTACCGCTTCCGTGCTACGTCAAACATCAACGAGCCGATCATGGTGACGTGCATCATTTCGCACCGGCTCGGCCACTCCGAAGAAACGACGCTGACTGCTGCCCGCGACGACAGTGGCAATAAGAACAGCATTCAAGGCGTCGGATCAACCATCACTTACCTACAGCGCTACACGCTGAAAGCGGCGCTCGGGCTCGCAGCGTCGAACGATGACGACGCGCGAGCGGTGAGCATTGACGACGCCGGCGGCTCCGTCTCGCCAGAACAGATTTCTACCCTCGACGCACTGCTGGCGGAGACCGGCACGAATCCGCGGCGCTTCTGCGCCTACATGAAGGTGGAGAACGTCTCCGATATTTTAGCATCGCAATATCAGCGTGCGGTTGACGCCTTGAACGCTAAGAAGGCCAAGGCGTCGTGAGCATCCAAATTATCGATTGTGTCCAAGGGACACCTGAATGGCACGCCGCCCGCCTCGGCATTCCGACCGCATCTGAATTTGCAACGGTGATGGCAAAAGGCGAAGGCAAGACCAGAGCGAAGTATATGCGCCGTCTAGCCGCCGAGATCATCACCGGCACGTTGGCCGAAACATACACCAACGCGCACATGGAGCGCGGCCACGTCCAAGAGGACGAGGCACGATGCCTCTATGCAATGCAATACGACATCGACCCGCAGCAGGTCGGATTTATCAGAAACGGCTCAAAGGGCTGTTCACCAGATTCGCTGATCGGCACCGACGGAGGCTTGGAGATCAAGTGTTGCCTCCCAGACATCCAGATCGAGCGCATCGAGCGCGACGGCATCCCGCCAGAATACCGGGCGCAGGTTCAGGGAAGCATCTGGGTCTGCGAACGTGAATGGTGGGATTTCATGAGCTACAGCCCTGGCCTGCCGCCGGTTGTTCGTCGGGTAAAGCGAGACAATGGCTACATCGCCAATCTTGCTGGCGAGGTCGATCGTTTCAACGACGATCTGGCGGCACTTGTCGATCGTGTCCGCCGCTATGGCGGCTTTGAACGGCGGAGCGCCGCAGCATGAGCCGCGCCACGATCACGCTCAGCGATAGGATCGATCGGTCCAGAGCGGTGAACTGGATTGAGAGGGCACCAGCCGGGACCCGCGTGGAGTTTAAGGCCGCGCAGAGGTCCAATGCCCAAAACGATCGCATGTGGGCGATGCTAACGGACGTGGCGACACAGGTTCGTTGGCATGGGCTGTCGCTCAAGGCCGATGATTGGAAACTAATCTTCCTCGACGCCTTGAAGCGTGAGTTGCGGACCGTGCCGAATATCGACGGCACCGGCATTGTGGTCCTCGGAAAGTCATCGTCCGACCTTTCCAAGTCGGAAATGTCCGATCTGATCGAACTGATCCACGCCTTTGGCGCCGAGCACGGCGTAACTTTTCACGACAACACATCCAATTCGTCTCAGCCCGAATCCTCCCTGGTTGATGCTGAGACGAAGCCCGCGGCGGATACCGCCCCCCGCGCCGCCGCGGGCACCGATTCATCGGAGCTGGATGCGCCCGGCGCTGAACCGTCATTGCTCAAGCAAGGCTGGCAGCAGACCTATCTGCGCGCCATGGAGCGCGTGACGGATAAACCGAGATCGCTCGCCGCTAGGCATGAAGAAGCCATCAACGCAATCGGCAAAGGCAAGGCCAATGCTGATGAACGTGAATGGATGAAGTCCGTTCTCCGCCTCCGCGAACGCCTCCTCAGCGCTGAGATCACCAAGGACGACTACGACGCCGCGATCAGGGAGATGATCGATGGCTAGAAGTGTCAAGGAGTGGATCGGCCGGCATGATGACGAGGCGGTCCCGCCGCGCGTGCGCCTTCGCATCTTCGAACACCATAAGGGTATCTGCCACCTAACTGGGCGGCAAATCCGTCCGGGCGACGCTTGGGATCTGGATCACGTCATCGCCCTGTGCAACGGCGGAGAACACCGAGAAAGCAACCTAGCCCCAGCGCTTCGCGATAAACACCGCGAAAAGACCAAGCTAGACGTAAAGCTGAAAGCAAAGGTTGCCCGTATCCGAAAGCGTGAACTGGGCATCAAGAAACCCCGGACAATCCGTGCCTGGCGTCGATTCGACGGATCACCCGTCTTTGCGCCGAGGGAGCGCTGACATGCGAACAGCATTCAAGCCCGGCTTCACAATCGAGCCAGACAGCTTTCGATCCTACGCAATCGTCGTCTCGATGGCGCTGACTGCATCAACGCTCGGCGTGATCGCCGCGCTCCTTCCATACATCAATTTCTAACGGTGCAATCCATGACTTCCCCCGACACCATGCCCGTGCCCCAGACCGCTGCCGAGGCCATCGCTCAATGTCGTGAGCAGGGTCTTGCTGAACCTAACGATGTGGCCCAGCGTTCGTGGCCTTATCTGTTTGCCGAGCACAGCAAGCCGACGCCGGGGCCGTGGCTCAAAGATGAGGATAATGGCATCTATCGCCTCCTGGACGGGGACCGCGACTACATCTTCTCCACCGCTGGGCAAGACGAGGATCGGGCAAACGCGTTGCTCGCCGTCGAAGCCTCCAACGTCCATGACGACACCGGCCTGACGCCGCGCGAATTGCAGAAGCAGCGAGACGAGTTGCTGGCGGCGTTGAAGCCGTTGGCGGGTGTCTTAATCACCCACGACGGACACATTATCGGACTGATGCGCGAGGATATCAGAAAGGCCCGCGCCGCCATCGCCAGCGTGGAGGCTCAATAATGGCACGGCACAAGGACGAGGACTGGAATTTACCTGAACGGTTGATCGGATGGGATCAGGTGAACGCAGCGATCCTGATGGATATCCGCGCCGAGCTGAAGCGGCTAAACACGTTGCTCCATTGTGGCAATTTTATCCGCATCCCGGCCGTGCTCGACAAGATCAATGCAAACACCAGAAAGCCCAAGCGCAAGCGTGCTGCGAGGAAGTCATGACCCTCGACCATCGCACCATAGAAGCCTGCGCGAAGGTGGCGGAGACAGTCGGCGTCTATCCAGAATTGACCGTTTTTGGCGGCGGCCCAGAATGGTATCGCCACGGGAAACGCATCGCCGCAGCCATCCGCGCGCTTGCGAGCGAGACCTGTGACCACCCGATGGCTTCACGCTTCGGAAGCGGCACGGTGTCAACAGACGGGAAATGGGCATACGAGTGGTATTGCACAAAGTGCGGCCATCGCCACCTGAGATTCCACGAAAGGCATGCAGTATGAAACCGTCAGAAACCCCAGCCGGCGTTGGTTTAGGCTCTCATCCTCGCGGTGAGAGTGATCCTGTAGTGATGCAGGATTTCGCGCCGGCTGGGGTTGCTTTGACCGCGGACGAATTAGAACTGGTTTCGCTCTGTCGTATGGCAGGTCGAAAAGACGCATGGAACGGCCATTACATTCTTGATCTCGTTACCATCATCGACCGTCTCACCACGTCATCTCCGGCAACAAGTGCAGAAAATGCACAAGTTGCAGAGGTGAGCGAGGATGAGTTGGCGCGCGCACTTCGCGATCGAGGTGCAATAAATCCGGTCGCTGATGCCCGCGCCCTTAGCGCGCAGTTCTTCATCAGGAGGCGGGTATGAGACTGGCATGTGCAAAATGCCATGGCGAAGGGTCGCTATATGCCTCGCGCTACGGAGGCAATGATCCTGACGTATGGCGCACCGGGCGATGCGATGTCTGCAACGGCTCCGGCGATCAGCAATGCGAGCGGCGCGGCTGCAAAGAACCGGCCATCGGCTTTAACGATGATGGCGAGGCGATGTGCGCCGATTGCTTGGTCGAATGGGCTGAGGAACAGATGTGGAGCGACGAACTATGACCGCCAAGCATGCGCCGACGATGCGCGAGGCGCTGACACAGATCGCTGCAGTGTGTGCGGACAACGCGGCGGAATCGTGTGACAAGGCGCTTTCCCTCAAGTTTGTTGCTGATGTTGCGCGCGCCGCCCTCTCCCAACCCGAGTCCTCTGGCTCAATCGCGACCTGTTGCGTGACCGGCGCAATCCCCGGCGATGGTGGTGCATGCGGTGATTGCGATCCTTGCATCATGGGCGAAGCATCCGTTCCAGTCGCCGTTAAACGGCTCATCGCTGAGAAGAACAGCCTGATCAATCGAGTTTCGGAACTTGAAGATCGGCTGTCACAGCCCGACCCGCAACCGAGCGAGCCGAAAGACGAGCCGTACGCTTACGCCTATGTGTACCCGCATTACGCTGGCGGCGAGGTCACTCGCTTTTCGTGTGGCCAAGAAATAAACGGCAGCAAGCCGGTTCGTGCGATCCCCCTCTACACCCGCCCCGCTCTCGACCAGGAGAAGGTGGCGTTGCCGGGCGATGGATGGCGGCCGATAGAGAGCGCGCCGAAGGATGGTACGTTTGTCCTTTTGTATTCGCCAGACAGCGAAAGGAATCCATTCATCGGGCAATGGATTGAAGACAACGACTACCCTGATGGGGGCGCTTGGTGGAGTGATTGCGAATGCTCTGGCTTTTCAATTGATGCAGACCCCACCCACTTCATGCCTCTCCCCGCCCCTCCCGCGAAGCCCGAGGGGAAGTAGATGGAATGTGAAGTTCCCGCCCTTCAGCGCAGCCTCCCGGATGTAGTTGCGGAATACGAGCATAAGCTCGCCGCCGTCCCCGACGCCATAGCCACATTCAACGCGGCCGGCGACGCCCTTAAGATGGCGGCCACGATCGGCGGCACCTGGGGCGAAACCACGATCAACACTGGTAGCGTCTACGAGTGTACGCTGGAGGAGAGCCTTCTTAAATCAGCATGGAAGCATGTTTACGACGGACTCAACATCGATCGATTGGCAAGCGCGGATGACAAGCGCCGGTTTAAACTGTCGATGGAGACTCCGGCACCGTTCACCATCGAAAATATCCGCGAGACGTTTGGAAAATTTATTCTCGACCCGCGTGGCAACATTTTGCGGGGCTTGGCGGAGGTCTTTTGCAGCCTAGACCAAGCCTACAAGAGCCACGATAAGGTGAAGATCGGCGTTAAGGGACTTCCGAAGCGGGTCATCATCAACGGTTTGTCGGACTATGGTGGGTGGGGTCGGGACAAGCTCGAAAGCGTCTTGAATGCCCTCGCGGCTTACCAGGGGAAACCGCTTGTAACGTGGCCGGAACTGAATGCTTTGATGAAGGATGAGGCCGCCTTACTCGTCGCTAGCGATCTCCCAAAGGGCCGATACGACACGGAAACTAACCGAACGCCAGGCCGCGGTGTCCGTCTCCGCCGCTTCGCAAACGGTAACGGACACCTATTCTTTGAGCCCGACACGCTGCGCGATATCAACAGGGCGCTCGCCGAATACTATGGCGACGTGCTGCCGGATGCGGCTGAGGAGAAGCCGACACAAAAGCAGGCCAGCACGGCCATCGCTAAGGATCTGCAATATTACCCCACGCCTAGCGCCGTGGTGGATAATATCGTGGCCGATCTATATCCACTCAAAGGCCAGAAGGTACTGGAGCCGTCATGCGGCGATGGGCGATTTATGGACGCCTTACGAAAGGCCGGCGCGCGCGTGATGGGGATTGAAGTTGATGCGAGCCGGGCAGCGCAATCTCGCGCAAAGGGGCACTCGGTTCTGGTCGCGAATTTTCTGGAGACCGCGCCGACGGGCGATTTTGACCGCGTAGTGATGAACCCGCCGTTCTATGGCCGGCACTACGCAAAGCACGTCAACCACGCCATAAAATTCTTGAAGCCGGGCGGCATCCTAACGGCAATCTTGCCCGCCACGGCTAGGTATGATCATGGCCTCCTTGAGGGTCGATGGTCCGATCTGCCGGTCGGCTCCTTTTCAGAGAGCGGGACCAACATCAACACAACCATTCTGACACACGAGGCCGCAGAATGACCGATGATCGCGTGCGAGAGATTGCGCCTTGTCCGTTTTGCGCGAGCACTAATCTAACCATGACAGTCGATGCGCAAAACTGGAATGTCGTTCAATGCGACAACTGCGGTGCGTCCGGACCTTGCATTGATCTTGAGGGAGACGCCTATATCAATCGTTGGAACGAGCGCGCCATTGCCTCACTTCCCGCGCCTGTCGGGGTGCCGGAAGGCTGGAAACTGGTGCCTGTCGAGCCGACGCCGGAGATTCTCTCATCCTTATTTGTCCTCCCTGATATGGGGCCGAACGGTCAGATAATTCGACATTCCGTTGATAAGTTGCCTGACGCCTATCGCGCCATGCTCTCCGTCTCTCCGCCACCTCCGCAGTCAGGCGAGATCGAGACTGAGATCGTTAGCGGCGTTCGCGTCCATCACGTCAGCGAAGCTGTACGCCTCAAATTGGAGATCGACACGTTAGAAGATTGCATTCGTAAGCAATCTTCCGAGATCGAGGCGCTGCGGGCGCGGGTGAAGGAGTTGGAGGCGGAGCGGAACGAGCTTTTTGCGGCTAACGGAGATGTCGCGAAAGCTATGCACGAGTTGCAATACCGCGCCGAATCCGCCGAGCGCAAGCTATCAGAACTGACGGGCGGTCATGGCTGAGCACGAACCATCAATCGGGCAGTCCGACGACTGGTATACGCCGCCTGAAATCTTCACGGCGCTTGGCCTGACGTTCGACCTTGACCCGTGCTCGCCAGGTGCTGGGCATTGGGTGCCAGCACGTAAGATCTACACAAAGGTCGCCAACGGGCTACAGCTTCAGTGGTCTGGCCTCGTGTTCATGAACCCACCGTTCGGCGGCCGGTTCGGACAAGTGCCGTGGCTGGAGAAATTCCTCGACCACGCCAATGGCGTCGCCATCGTCCGTGCCTACACGTCATCTAGTTGGTGGCACGATCTGATGCCGCGAGCCGAGATGCTGCTTTTCCCGCGCGGCAAGACGAAGTTTATCCGGCCTGACGGATCGGTCGGGTCATCGCCCGGTCACGGCGTTGTCCTGATTGGGATGGGAGACGATGCCTGTAACGCGCTGGCACGGTGCGGCCTCGGAATGATCTGGGACCGACGCAATGATGCGAGGGCTGCCTGATGCTCTCAGAACTGACGCAACGGTAAATGGAGATGAGGATGGCGAAAGGCAAACAAACGCGAGAACTCACCCCATTCAGAGCGTGGTTTCTCGTCGTGCCTGACGAGCGTACCGAGAGCAGATGGTACTTCGCGTGGCACGCAGGGTTCGACCGCCGGAAAGATGCAATCGCGTTTGCTCAGCAGAACCGCTGGACTGCGCCGTACCGCGCAATACGTGCGGAAGTCGTCCCGGTGAAGCCATGACCCCCACACCCCAAGCGATTGAGAACGCGGCGCGGGCCTTGGCTAGGCGCCGCGGCTTCGATTTTCCCAGCGATTGGGAATATCTGTACCACCCTAAAAGCGACATCGGCCTAGCCGTTGCTGACGCAACCGCCGCCCTCTCAGCCGACCTCGGAGATTTGGTGTTGGTACCCAAGGAGGCGACGGACGCGATATGTGAAGCTGGCGTCTCGTTCGATGAAGCCGCGGGCGGGAAGGGATATGAATACCGCGAACTCTACCGCGCCATGATCGCTGCGGCGGAGGGTGAGTAAGATGGCACGACGAATGACGCTTGAGCGCATCTTGCGCGACGATGATGACGCTAGCGGTCAGACAATCCGTAACTGGCTTATTGAGGAAGATTCCGGGATGTTGACGATCCGCCCGCGTGAGGATTTGAACTTCATCCTCATCCGAGCCAGCGATGCGAAGCAATTCGCGGATGATCTATTGATGATGGCCGCTCAGGAGACCGAGCCATGCAAGTGACAGACGGGATGATTGAGGCGGAAGATTGCAGTATCTGCGGTTGGCACCCTTTGGACTTCGCTAACAACCTAGAGATTTCAGATGAACCAGACCACAAGTTGGCCGCTCACATGATCCGTGAGTTATACAATCGATCAGCGGTATCCGAGCGTGAGCGCGCGAAGATAAGGATTCTTGAGAAAAAATTGGAGAGATGTGCTGCCGCTCTTAAGGCGCGGGAGGTGAAGCCGTGAGTCTTTCTCGCAGAGAGATAGCTGAGCTTACTTATCTGGCAGATCAAGTCTACCCGATATGGGGAGGACATTTGCATCGTGGCCAGCCTCAAACCGATCCCCTGATGCAGCGCTGGCTAGCACTCGGGTTGATCGTTCAGGTTCGTAACGATGGCTACTGCATAACAGGGCTTGGCCGCGCCGCGCTGGCGCAGGAGGATGGGAAGTGAGAGTCCTTGTCTGCGGCGGGCGCAACTTCAACGATCGGCAATTGCTATATCGCGTGCTGGACGCTCTGCACGCGAAAACTCCAATTACGGGCCTCATAGAGGGCGGCGCGGGTGGCGCGGACTATCTCGCCGCGAGATGGTCTGCCATCCGTGACATCGAACATCATGTGCGCATGTCGGCGGATTGGACCCTATACGGCAAAGCCGCCGGACCCATCCGCAACCAGCGCATGCTCGACGAAGGCAAGCCTGATCTCGTCATCGCCTTTCCCGGCGGCCGAGGCACCGCTGACATGATCAACCGGGCAGAACAAGCTGGCGTACCTGTGCGGCGTGTCAGCCCCAACGCTGAACCACGGTAAGAGATGAGCCAGCGCGCCGCAGACCAGCAACCCACTCAACCCCTTCTCACTGCCGGGGAAGTCGCCGCGCGCTTGCACATGTCGGACAAGCAGTTGCGCGGCCATATCCGGGCTGGCAACATACCATTTATAAACATCGGTCTGGGCGCTCGTCCGAGTTATCGGTTCCGTGCCTCCGATATTGTGGCGTTTGAATTGGCGCGAGCAACGATATGCACAAGGCCGTGCGAGGCATCTACCGCCGCAAAGGCGAAGACACATGGTCGTACGACCTCGTCGTACGAGGTCATCGATTTTGCGGCTCAACGGAGTGCAAGGAAAGGCGCGCCGCTGAAAGATGGATCACGACGTTCCGGGCCGAAAAGCGAGCCGCGATAGCTCAGCTCGATGGCCGAGAACCGATGAACTTCGGCGCGGCGTCTACGCGATGGTGGAACGAGCGCGGACAGCACAGGAAGGATGCCCGGTCGCTTGAGGGCTATCTGGCGTTACTGCAAAGCCGGATCGGGATGAAAACAGCCCTCGCCTCAATCGATGACAATACCGTCGCGAAGCTTGTCGCGCTCCGCCGAGCCGACGGTGTCTCGCCTTCGACAGTCAACCGATCGATGACCGAGCCGCTGCGTGCAATCATCACTCGCGCGCGGCTGTGGAAACAGCCAGTTCAAACTATCGACTGGCGCGCACACAAGCTCAAGGAACCGGAGGGGATCGTCAGGGAGGCAAGCGCGGAGGAAGAGGCAAAAGCCTTTGCTGCGCTGCGGACGGACCTACGCGCGATCACCATGTTCTTGCTGGTGACAGGCTGGCGGCGAGCCGAGGCTTGCCGCTTGAAATGGTCCGATATCAACTTTGAGACGGGATTTGCCACGGTCGAAGGCAAGGGAGGGATTATCCATCGCCGCCCCCTCCCCGCAGCGGCGATCGCCATCCTGCGCGGCGAGCAGGATCGTCATGCGGAAACTGTGTTTACCTATATGGTGAGACACCCCAACGGCGGCACGCGCGGGTCCAGACAGCCGATCCTACCGGGGACGCTAACCACAGCCTGGTGCCGCATGCGAGACGCCGCCGGGCTGAACGGACTACGCCTGCATGACCTGCGTCACACCACGGCCACCCGCGTCCTGCGCAAGACGGGGAACCTTGTCGCCGTCCAGAAGGCGCTGGGGCACAGCCGGGTATCCACGACCCAGAGGTACGCTCACATGCTGGCGGAGGATGTACGGGCGGCCTTGGATGCGGCTGCTCCCGTGGCTACGCAGGTCGCCGCTCAGAGTCCCGTTGAAATTCCCGAGGCAAAAGCCTCAGCGGCCGGTAAATACAAGTAGATAAAGGATTTTCTGGAACACAGGGCGAAGCTTGGAAGGCTGCTGCTCTACCATTGAGCTACACCCGCAAACCATTCTGCTCGCCCGGCCTGCGCTGCCGGGTCTGCCGAACCCGGACGGACGGGCCGGACCGGCAGAGCCGGCCCAACCGCTGACGGCTGGCTGTCCGCCAGCCGCTCCGTTTGATGGTGGGGGAAGTAGGACTCGAACCTACGAAGGCATAGCCAGCGGATTTACAGTCCGCCCCCTTTGCCGCTCGGGACATTCCCCCTTAGCCGTCACACCGCATTGATCTCGAAAGATAAAGCGCCGATCGCAGGCCATCGGATCGGACGGCTTTATGGGCGAGCCGGCCCGACAAAGTCAATGCACGGCTGCCCTTATATAATGAAGATTTCCCGCCGCGCCGCCCCACCTGTCGCAGAGGCACCTTACGAGGCTTGCGCCGGCCAAAGCGTGGCGGTGCAGGATTTGCTTGCACGGGCGGCGGCCGCGGCCCAGGAATGGCCGCATGCCTGAAAAACACGCACCGAAACCAGCCTCTCGCAAACCAGCGCCTCGCAAATCCGCGCCGCCACGCTCCGCCGGCGGGCCGGAACACCGGCCCAAACCCGGCCACCAACCCGGCACGAAGCCCGGAGAAACTCACGAGCACCGGCGCCGCCGCGAGCGCTTCGAGCAGGCGCGGCGCGAGTCGCTGCGGCCGGCCGATCTCGGCGCGCCCGACGGGCCGGTGGTCCTCTATGGCTGGCATACGGTGAAGGCGGCGCTGCTCAACCCGGCGCGGCGCATCCACACCTTCCTCGCCACCGAGAACGCGGCGCGGCGGCTCGGCGAGGAAGGCGTGCGGCTCAAGCCGGCGCCGCAGATCGTGCGCCCCGGCGATATCGCCGCCCGGTTGCCAGCGGACGCGGTGCATCAGGGTCTCTATATCGAGGCCGAGCCGCTGCCCTCCCCGGAGATCGCCGACCTGCCGGCGACCGGACTGGTGCTGGTCCTCGACCAGATCACCGACCCGCACAATGTCGGGGCGATTTTCCGCTCCGCCTCGGCATTCGGGGTCGGCGCCATCCTCACCACCCAGCGGCACAGCCCGGATGCGCATGGGGCGCTGGCCAAGGCCGCGAC
>Ga0182749_1000228_pt1 | contig 58909 bp, 37 predicted proteins | sample eDN3rd37CKraftMG_FD_128875 | JGI IMG/M metagenome (GOLD analysis project Ga0182749, IMG submission 128875) | Enriched Miracle-Growth compost microbial communities from Emeryville, California, USA - eDNA 3rd pass 37_C Kraft MG (version 2) (version 2) ...
CGGCACGACCTCGAAGCGGCTGCCCCAGTCGGCGGCGAACTGGCGCGCCCGCTCCAGCTGGCAATAGGGGTCGTTGTCGCTGGCCACCACCACGGACTGGAACGGCAGGGAATGGCGCGGCACGGGGCCGAACCCTCGCAGGCATTCCGGCGCATCGGCGCGCTCCACGTCCGCCGGCGCCACCAGCAAGGCTCCCGCCACCTTGGCCCGCAGCGGGACCGGCAGGCTGACAGCGGCCAGGCAGCCCAGGCTGTGCGCGACCAGCAGGACCGGGCAAGCCGCGGCGTCCACGCAGGTGGCCACGGTGGCATTCCAGATCGCCGGATCCGGGGTATGCCAATCGGGCTGGCGCACGCGTTGCGCGTGGGGCAGGCACTGCACCCATAGCGTCTGCCAGTGGCCGGTCCCGGAGTCTTTCCAGCCCGGCACGATGATCGGTTGGAATCTCATGGCGTCAATAATGCCCTGCTGCCTTATGAAGGCAAACGAACAAATCGTCTTTTGCATATACGCATATGCACATAAGGCGACCATCGCCCGATTGCCATGGATTGTCTACCCCGCCGGCGCAAATCAAGCCGGCTTTCAGGTATGCTTGCCAGCACAAGCCTCGCGGCGCCCAGCGGGCGCCCGGCTTATATAACGACGCAAAGGAGATTCCCCATGAAACAAGCACTCCGCCTCACGCCGGTCCTGGCTGCGCTGGGCCTGGCGGCGGGCTTGGCCTGCGCGGCCGGCGCGCAGGCGCAAAGCATCAAGATCGCCGTGGTCGGCCCCACCACCGGCCCTGTCACCCAGTACGGCGCCATGGTGCGCGAAGGGGTCGACACCGCGGTCGAGCGCATCAACGCCGCGGGCGGCATCGACGGCAAGAAGCTTGAAACCGTGGTCATCGACGACGGCTGCGAGCCCAAGCAGGGCCCGGTCGCGGCCAACCGGGTCGTCAACGACGAGATCGGCTTCGTCGTCGGCCATGTCTGCTCGGGCGCCACGATTGCCGCCGCCGACGTCTACAACAACGAAGGCGTGGTCATGGTGACCCCCTCGGCCACCTCGCCCGCCCTGACCGACGGCAAGAACTACGAGTTCATCTTCCGCACCATTGGCCGCGACGACCAGCAAGGCCCGGCCGCCGCCAAGTTCGTCCTCGAAAAAATCAAGCCCAAGACGGTCGCCGTCCTGCACGACAAGCAGTCCTATGGCCAGGGCATCGCTACGGCGGTCCGGGACAACCTGGAAAAAGGCGGCGTCAAAGTCGTGATGTTCGAAGGCATCAATGCCGGCGACAGCGATTATTCCGCCGTCATTACCAAGCTCAAGTCCAATAACGTGGATTTCGTCTACTACGGCGGCTACCACCCCGAAATGGGCCTGCTGCTGCGCCAGGCCCACGAACAGGGCGTGAACGCCAAATTCATGGGACCGGAAGGCGTCGGCAATCCCGACATCAACGCCATCGCGGGCGATGCCGTAGAAGGCATGCTGCTCACCCTGCCCGCCGATTTCACCCAGAATCCCGCCAACGCCGAAATCGTCAAGGCTTTCCAAGCCAAGAAGCGCAATGCCAGCGGCGCCTTCCAACTGACGGCCTATGCGGCCACCCAGGTCATCGCCGAAGGCATCAAGGGCGCGGGCAGCACCGATCCCACCAAAGTCGCCGAATACCTGCACGCCAATTCGTTCGACACCCCCATCGGCAAGACATCCTGGAACAAGCAGGGAGACCTCAACGAATTCGAATTCCAGGTATTCACCTGGCACAAGGACGGCAGCAAGACGGCGTTTAAATAATCGCCCGGCTTTTGCCGTTCATTAACGCCGGCCCGCGGGCCGGCGCTCGAGGCCCATCCGGGCCTTTTTCTATGGGCGTCCATGGACAGCGGTGCTGCAGCGCAATAACAGGACGGAATTAATCGAAACGCTGGGTTTCCCGGCCGCGCGTCCTCGAATATTTATTCATTTTGTTACACAACTTGCAGTCAGCCGCCAGTGAACCATGATCGGACTGCGTATAGGGATCTTATAAACGGTGAAAATCGGGGAAATTTTGCGCATTTGGCCGCAATTCCTTGGGCATTCCGCAGCGTTTTGTATCCGCATTTTGCCACGCATCGCCCGCTGTCTTCCATTCGCACTATAAACAGTAAAATCTGGCTCTCGAATTCTTCGGACAACCTGACCATAATGGCCGAGTCGCTTTCCTTTGGCGCGGGCAACGCAGCAAATGCCGGCGTCCCGGAAAAATCCTGCCCCCTACCGTTCAAGGAATATCCGCATCTGCTATCCGCCAAGCCGCCCGGAAGCGGCCGCTCTTCTGGTCATTGCCTGTAGACCCAGCCCGCCCGGCGCCGCGGCGCCCGGTCCCTGAGTCGTCTGTCCCTAACAAAAGAAAACCAAAAAGCTCTCGAGAGCTGTTGTCCGAAGGAAGAAATACATGGCAAAGCGCGTTGCCGTCGTGGGGCTGTCGTTCCGGTTCCCGCAAACCGATACCGAGCGGTACTGGGCCGACCTGCTGGCCGGACGCGACCTGGTCACCGAAGTCGACCCCGATCGCTGGCAACAGGACGCTTACCTGCATCCCGCCAAGGATCATCCTGGCACTGCCTACACTTTCGCCGCTGGCTCGATCGGCGACGTGTCCGGCTTCGATGCGCACTTTTTTGGCATTTCCCCCCGTGAAGCGGCGCTGATGGACCCTCAGCAGCGCCTGCTGCTGGAATTGTGCTGGGAAGCCATCGAACATGCCGGGATCAAGCCGTCCAGCCTGCGGGGCAGTGATTGCGGGGTATATATCGGCATTGCCAGCGCCGACTATTCGCACCGCTTGTCCGACGACCTGGATGCCATCGACGCGTCCATGGCCACGGGCAACACTTCCAGCGTGGCCGCCAACCGCCTGTCATACCTGTTCGATCTGCACGGCCCCAGCATGGCCGTGGATACCGCCTGCTCGTCGTCCCTGGTGGCCGTGCACCAGGCCTGCCGCGCGATCGCAACGGGCGAGACCAGCCTGGCCATCGCCGGCGGCATCAGCCTGCACTTGCACCCCTATGGATTCATCACGTTTTCAAAGGCATCGATGCTGTCTCCCGACGGCCGGTGCAAGGTATTCGACGCTGCCGGCAACGGCTACGTGCGCTCGGAAGGCGGCGGCCTGCTGCTGCTGAAGGACTACGAGCAGGCCTTGGCCGACGGCGACCGCATTCTGGCGGTCATTCCCGGCAGCGCCGTCAACACCGACGGCCGCAAGTCGGGCCTCACTGTGCCGAATGCCGACGCGCAAATCGCACTGATGCGCGGGGTCTACGAGCGCGCAGGCATTTCCGCGGAAGATATCGACTATCTGGAAGCGCATGGCACCGGCACGGCCGTCGGCGACCCTATCGAGACACGTGCAATCGGGGCGGCCCTGGGCCAGCTGCGCGGCCCCGACAACCCCCTGCCGATCGGGTCAGTCAAGAGCAACATGGGGCATCTGGAAACCGCCTCGGGAATTGCCGGCCTGGTCAAGGCCATCTACAGCCTGCAGCATCGCGTGGTGCCCGCCACCATCGGTATCCAGAAGCTCAATCCGGCCATCGACTTCAAGGGCTGGAATATCGAGGTTGCGACCCAGAATCGGCCCCTGCCCCAGAAGGGGCAACTGACGATCGGGGTGAACTCGTTCGGATTCGGGGGCGCCAACGCGCATGTCATTCTGCAGAGCCCGCCCGAGCACGATGACGACCCGGCCGACAAGCTGGCCAATACTGCCGCGGTCCCGCTCATTGTTTCCGGCAAGACGCCCGAGGCCCTGAAGGCCGCGGCGCGCGGCCTGGCTGACGTGCTGCGGGACCAGCCGGCGCGAGCCCTGTATGACGTGGCATATCATGCCGCCATGCGGCGCGAATGGCATGCCGAGCGCGCCGTCGTCTATGGCGCCGACAGCGAAAGCGTGGCGCAGGCCCTGACCCGCTTCGCTGACGGCGAAGCGCCCCGCTACAGCGTCGCCAGCGGCAGCGCCGTATCCGCGGCGCAGGGCCCCGTGTTCGTTTATTCGGGCAACGGCTCGCAGTGGGCGGGCATGGGCCGCCAATTGCTGGCCGAACCAGTATTCGCCGAAGCCGTGCACGAAATCGACAACCGCTTCGCGCCGCTGAGCGGGTACCGATTGGCGGACGAGCTGGCTCGAACCGATAGCGCCAATCAGTACGAACGCACCGAAATCGCCCAGCCGGCCCTGTTCGCGATCCAGGTCGGCATCACCCGCATGCTGGCGCAGCGCGGCATCCTGCCCGTCGCCGTGGTGGGCCACAGCGTAGGCGAAGTGGCCGCGGCATGGGCCTGCGGCGCCTTGACGCTGGCCGATGCCGTGCAAGTCATCTTCCACCGCAGCCGCCTGCAGGGCACCACCAAGGGCCAGGGCCGCATGACCGCCGTCGGCATCGACGGCGCGGCCGCGCAGGCCCTGCTGAGCGAACTGCAGTTGACCGACGCCGTGTGCGTCGCCGGCTACAACAGTGCGCGCGGCGCCACGCTGGCCGGCGACCCGGCCGCCCTGGCGGCGGTCGAGACTGTATTGGCCGAGCGCCAGGTGTTCCATAAGCGCCTGGACCTCGACTATGCCTTCCACAGTCCTGCCATGGATGCCATCCGGCCCGGGCTGCAGCAGGCGTTGCGCCAGTTGACTCCGCAATCCGGGCATGTGCCGTTTGTTTCCACCATCAGCGGCGCGCGCCTCGACGGCAAACAGCTGGACGCCGATTACTGGTGGCGCAACGTGCGCGAGCCCGTGCGTTTCCAGCAGGCCGTGGACGCCCTGGTGGCGCATGGCGACAATATTTATATCGAAATCGGTCCGCACCCGGTGCTGCGTTCGTACGTCAACGACAGCCTGGCGGACGCCGGCCTCCAGGGCCGCGTCCTGACGACGGCCAGCCGCGGCAATGACGAGCCCGGCAAAATACACGAGACCGCCGGGCAGGCCGTCCTGAGCGGCGCCCGGATCGATTGGCAGGACCTCTTTCCCTGGGCCGGCCGCCACGTCTCGCTGCCCGCCTACCCTTGGCAGCGGGAACGGCACTGGCATCCCATCACCCCCGAATCACTCAACCAGTTGCAGCGCGCCAAGGTCCACCCCCTGCTGGGACACGCGCTGCGGCAACACGAAGGGATCTGGGAAAACCAGCTCGACACTACCTTGTACCCCTGGCTCGCCGATCACGTAGTGGGCGATGCCACCGTGTTCCCCGGCGCGGGTTTTGCCGAGATGGCGCTGGCGGCCGCCGGCCAATGGCTGCCGGGCACTTGCGCCGAGATCGAGGAGCTGGAGATCCGCGCCCCGCTGCTGCTTGCCGCCTCGCCTTCCAAGCGTGTGCGCTTCTGCCTGGACGCCGCCGACGGCGCGTTCCAGATCCAGGCCAAGGAGCTGGGCGCGGCCGAACCCTGGACGCTGCATGCAACCGGCCGGATCTTGCGTGAAGCGGGCTCCGCGTTGCTGGTCGATGCCCCGGTGCAGGCGCCGGACCGTCCCGCCGACTTCACCGCCGACGCGCATTTCCAGCTGACCCATGCCGTGGGACTCGACTATGGCCCGGCCTTCCGCGCCCTCAAGCACGGCTGGAAGGAAGGAGACGGGACCGTCATTGCGCTGCTCGAGCCGGCCGCCGTGCTGCACGACGGCCTGGCGCAGACCCGGCTGCATCCGGCCCTGCTCGACAACGCCTTCCAACTCGTCGTCCCGTTGCTGTTCGACGATCCATCGGCTGATCGCGACATCGCGTTCGTGCCCGCCAAGATCGGCCGCCTGGCGATCCGCGACGATCGCAGCATTCCGTCCTGGGTCCGCGCCACGCTGCGGCGCCGCAGCCCGCACTCGCTGACCATCGATTTCGCGCTGTTCAACCAGGCCGGGGAGCAGGTCGCCGCGGTTCGCGATGCGCGTTTCCGCAGCATACGCCTGTCCAAGGCGTCGACCCGCGTCCTGGATTTCCTGGCTGACGACGGGACTCCCGCGCCGCATGCGCATGACCCCGCCAGTCACCAAAGCACGCTCGACACGTCGGCCCTGACCGGCGCGCTGGCATCCGCCACGGCCGCCGCCGTCCAGGACGGGGTGCATGCGCGCTATGCCCACGAAATCGAGCCGCTGCTCGACAGCCTCTGCGACCGCTTTCTGGTTCAGGCGATACGCGACTGGGCGCCGGACAGCGGCCATTTATATGATGACGTGGTCGACCGTTGCCGCCAGGCCATGCCAGATGCGGCACTCTTGCTCGACCATCTGCTCGACCGCGCAACGCGCGCCGGGCTCCTCAAGCGCATGCCGTCAGGCTGGACCTGCGCGGCGGAAGATGACGAAACCGCGCCGGGCGCCATCGACATCTGGAACAGCCTGGTGCGCGAGTACCCCGACTACGCGCATATCGTGCATGCCGCGGGACGGGTCGGCCTGCATCTGGCGGAACTGCTGCGAGGACGGAGCATTGCCGCCGACTCGGTTTCGATGCAATCCACTCCGGGCGCGCTGCTGCGCCAGATTCTCGGCGCGGAGGCGCGCCAGCGCATCGGCGCCGCGCTACGGTCCGAACTGGCCCGCGCGCAAGCCGCGCTTCCCGCCGGCAGGCGCCTGAGCGTGCTGGAAATCAGCGCCCATGCTCCCGCTTTCGCCATAGACTGCTGCAGCGCGCTGGACTTCGACCTGGCCGATTACCGCTACAGCTCGACAACTGCCGATGCCATCGAGCAGGCGCAACGCCAACTGGACCTGTATCCCGACGCATCGACCGTCCTGATCGGACAGGACGGTGACGATACCGCCCAGGCCGATCACGACCTGGTCATCCTGCATGCCGATGCCACCAATGCGGGAGAGGCCCAGGCTGTCCTGCAATATGCCCGGCTGCACCTGAAAGCCGGCGGCCTGCTGCTACTGGTGGGCACGCATCCCGCTGCCTGGCTGGACTTCATCGCCGGATCGGCCCCCGGCTGGTGGAACGCCACCACGGAAGACGGCCGGGCCGCCTCGTGCCAGTACCCGGCGCGGTTCTGGCAGGAGGCCCTGGCCGAACACGGCTGCGCCTGCCTGCCATTGCTCGAATTCGCGCCCGACACGCTCGCGGGCCCTTACTTGCTGCCCGCCGTGCTGGACGTCGCCGCGGCCGCGCCCGTGGCCGCCCCGCCGGCGCCAGGCGGCTGGCTGCTGCTGGCTGGCGAAGAGGCCGGCGATGCCGCGCTGGCCGCAGCGCTGGCGCAGCGCCTGGAGACGGCCGGCCATCGCGCGCTTATCCAGCGCGGCGTCGATCCGGCCAAGATGGACACAGTCCTGGCGCAAGCCCGGACCCGCCTGGGCCAGCTCGACGGCGTCATCCACCTCGATGGCTTGACCGCGCCGCGCGATATCGCGACGCCTGACGCACTTATGCAGCGCCAGGTCCACCGGTGCGCGCTGGCCGCCGCCGCGTTCCAGTCGCTGGACCGCAGCGGCGCCGGCGCCACGCTATGGTTGCTGACCGCCGGCGCGGCCCAGCACTGGGCCAGGCCGCAGCCGGGCGCCGCTTCGCTCAACGACGCGGCCTTGTGGGGCTATGGCCGCACCATGATGAACGAGGCCGGCCAGTTCGGCGTACGCCTGGTCGACCTGCCGGACGCCGAACCGGACGAGGCCGTACTGCAGGCGCTGGAGCGCGAGCTGTGCCGGCCCGACGCCGAGACCGAGACAGCCATCACGCTACATGGCGCGCGCTATGCGCCGCGCCTGAAGACCGTGGCACGGCCCTGCGCCGCGCCCGCCTCGCCCGACGAGGCGGGCGCGGTGCGCCTGGCGTTCCCCTTCCCCGGCCAACTGCGAAATCTGCGCTGGGAGACCCGCGCGGCCGCCGCACCCGCCCCGGACCAGCTCGAAATCCAGGTGCACGCCACCGGCTTGAATTTCCGCGACGTCATGTACGCGCTCGGCCTGCTGTCCGACGAGGCAATCGAAAACGGCTATGCCGGCGCCTCGCTGGGCCTGGAATTCGCGGGCACTGTGCTGCGCGCCGGCGCGCTGGCTGGCCAGCAGTACCAGCCCGGCGACGCGGTGGTCGGCTTCGGCCCGGCCAGCTTCGCCGATCGTGTCGTGACCAACACGGACGCCGTCGCCCGCATCCCCGAGGGAATCTCCTTCGAGGCCGCCGCGACCATCCCCAGCACATTCTTCACCGTCTACTATGCCCTGCATCACCTGGCGCAGCTCGAAGAGGGCGAGAAAGTGCTGATCCATGGCGCGGCCGGCGGCGTCGGCATTGCGGCGATCCAGTTCGCCCAGTGGCGCGGCGCCGAGATCTACGCCACCGCGGGATCCGACGAGAAGCGCGACTTCCTGCGCCTGATGGGCGTCCAGCATATCTACGATTCGCGCTCGCTGGCCTATGCCGACGAGATCCTGGCCGACACCGGCGGCCGCGGGGTCGATGTGGTGCTGAACTCGCTGGCCGGCGAGGCAATCAACCGCAATCTGCGGGTCCTGAAGCCCTTCGGCCGCTTCCTGGAACTCGGCAAGCGCGATTTCTACGAGAATACGCGCATCGGCCTGCGCCCCTTCCGCAACAACATCAGCTATTTCGGGATCGACGCGGACCAACTGCTGCGCGAGCGCCCCGCCCTGACGCGCCGCCTGTTCGGCGAAATGATGGCCCTGTTCGCTCAGGGCGCGCTGCATCCGCTGCCCTACAGGGAATTCGATGCCAATGACATCGTCGATGCATTCCGCTACATGCAGCAGGCGCGCCAGATCGGCAAGATCGTCATCACTTATCGCAACGGCATCCGCGATGTGCACCAGCCCAGGGCGGCGCTGCCAGCGGCGTCGGCCTCGTTGAGGCTGTCCGCGGAGGCCACCTATCTGGTGACAGGCGGCCTGAGCGGCTTCGGGCTGCGCACCGCGCAATGGCTGGCCGACAAGGGCGCGCACCATCTCGTGCTGATCAGCCGCAGCGGCCCGGTCGCGGAGGCCGCCCAACAAGCCATCGCCGCCCTGCGGGAACGCGGCATCACCGTCCACGCCGCCGCGTGCGACGTGACCGACGCCCAGGCGGTGAGCGCCTTGCTGTGTCACATTGACGAGGCCATGCCGCCTCTGAAGGGCATCGTTCACGCGGCAATGGTGATCGACGACGGCCTGGTGCGCGGCGCTACGGCGCAGCAGATCGAACGCGTGCTGGCGCCCAAGATACTGGGCGCCCTGCACCTCGATGACGCCACGCGCGGGCGGCCACTGGATTTCTTCGTTACGTTCTCATCGGCCACCACCTTGTTCGGCAACCCGGGCCAGGCCAATTATGTGGCCGCCAACACCTGGCTGGAGAACCAGGCGCGCCAACGACGCGCCCTGGGGCTGCCGGCCACGTGCGTGCGCTGGGGCGCCATCGACGATGTCGGCTTCCTGGCCCGCAACAAGAAAATCAAGGACGCCCTGCAAAGCCGCATGGGCGGCGCCGCACTGGCATCCGAGGCGGCCCTGCTGGCCCTGGAAGACATGCTGCTGGCCGACGCCAGCGGCCTCGGCGTGCTCGAACTCGACTGGCGCGCCCTGCGCCGCTTCCTGCCCACCGCCGCCGCGCCCAAATTCAGCCTGCTGGCGCGCCGCGCCGGAGAAAGCGGCGAGGACGATGGCGATGCCCAGGATATCGCTCATTTGCTGGCCACGCTCGACGACGCGGCGCTGCATCCGATGCTGGTCGATATGCTCAAGGCCGAAGTCGGCGAAATCCTGCGGGTTTCCGCCGACAAGATCGATCCCGATGTGTCCATCTACGATATGGGCCTGGACTCGCTGATGGGCGTGGAACTGGTCGTGGCGCTGGAGAACCGCTTCGGCATCCGGCTGCCTGTCATGGCGCTGAATGAAAGCCCTACACTTGCCAAACTGGCAGCACGGCTGCTTCAATTGTTGCGCAACGAGGGCGACACGCCGCAACAGGACACCCTGCTTGCCGAGGTGGAACAGGTGGTCTCCCAGCACACCGACGAACTGGCCGACGAGGCCGTCCAGGCGTTCGCCAACGACTTGCGATCCGAAGCCGCCGGCACCAAGCGCCTGATCCAATGAACCCAGCAATGGACGCAGCAGCGCAGTCATGAGCACCATCAAGAAGGGGTTGCCCGGCCTCACGGCAAACATCAAAGACAAGCTGATCCAACAAAGCCTCGAGCGCAAACTGCGCCAGGTGGAGCACGAGCAGTCCCAGCCGCCGGTGGCGCGCCCGCTCGGCGGGCCTGCCGCCTTGCCGGAAGAGTTCTATCGCTTCGACCAGCACCCGGGCTACCGGCAACTGCGCATCCTGAACGAAGGCGCGGCCCGCATGGGGGTCCGCAGCCCCTTTTTCAAGGTGCACGAGGGCATCGCCGGCGCGCAGACCCGCATCGCCGGCAAGCACTACATCAATTACGCGAGCTACGACTACCTGGGCATGTCAGGCGACCCGCAAGTCATCGCGGCGGCCAAGGAAGCGCTGGACCGGTACGGCACCTCCGTCTCGGCCAGCCGCCTGGTGTCCGGCGAACGCCCTATCCACCGGCAGCTGGAGCGCGCGCTGGCCGACCTGTACGAAGTGGATGACGCGATCGTATTTGTCAGCGGCCACGCCACCAACGTGTCCACCATCGGCCATCTGTTCGGGCCGCGCGACCTGGTGCTGCATGACGAATTGATTCACAACAGCGTATTGCAGGGCATACAACTGTCCGGCGCCCGGCGCCTGCCCTTTGCCCACAATGACTGGGCCGCTCTGGATCGCATCCTGCACGACCAGCGCCGCGACTTCGAGCGCGTGCTGATCGTGCTGGAAGGCCTGTACGGGATGGACGGCGACTTCCCCGACCTGCCCCGCTTTATCGAGATCAAGCGCCGCCACAAGGCGTTCCTGATGATCGACGAAGCACATTCGCTGGGCGTCATGGGAACGCGCGGCTACGGGCTGCGAGACCATTTCGGCATTGACGGCAAGGATGTCGACATCTGGATGGGCACGATGAGCAAGTCTCTGGCTGGCTGCGGCGGGTACATCGCGGGCGAGAGTGCGCTGGTCGAACACCTGAAATTCCTCGCGCCGGGCTTCCTGTACAGCGTCGGGATGCCGCCCAGCGTCGCGGCTGCCTCTCTGGCAGCCTTGCGGCGCATGCAGGAGCTGCCCGAACGCGTGGCAACCCTGCAGGCGCGCGGCAAGTATTTCCTTGAACTTGCCCGCGCCGCGGGCGTGGACACCGGGACCAGCGCCGGGCTCACCGTCATCCCGGCAATTACCGGCAGCTCATTGAAGGCCGCCCGGCTGTCGACACAGTTGTTCGAGCAAGGCATCAACGTACAGCCGATCCTCTATCCCGCCGTGCCCGAGCGTGTCGCACGCCTGCGGTTTTTCATCTCCTGCACGCATACCGAAGAGCAATTGCGCCACACGGTCGAACTGCTGGCAGCGGCGCTGTGAAACCATGACGGTGCCACGCAAGCGGAACGTGCCCATCATCAGGCCGCCGTCCCGGCCGCCCGCCCGCCCGGGGCTTGCCTGCCTGCTTGGCGATTCGGCGGCCCGCCGCCATTGGGCCAAGTATTGGGTCGAGGAGCCGCTGGGCGGGGGGCTGGAACTCGCTGCCTATTACCTGTTTCGTGTGCTTCCCATCGGCCTCTGTTCGCGCCTGGGGGCCTCCCGCGGCCGCTACGTCGGCGCAACAAGAAAAAGAGTCGAAGACCAGGCGCGCCAGGCGTTGGCCATGATCGCTCCCGCTCTGCCGCCCGCCGAAGTCGACGCGCTGCTCTGCCGGTTGCATCGGAACTCCGGCCGGGCGCTGCTGGAAACCCTGGTCATGGATCGCATATGGCAAGGCGGCCATGTTGCCGTCTTGCCCGACCAGCGGCGGCAGGCCCTCAAGGACCCGTCCCAGTCCCGCATCTTCGTATCGGTCCATACCAGCAACCTGGGCGACTTGCTGGGAATGTGCCTGATGCAGCTGATCGGCTCCCGTGGGATGACGGTCAGCCGCAAGCAGCCCAACCGCTTCCGCCAGCAGCTCAGCGAAAAATTGCGCAGCAAGCATGGCGCCGCGGTGCTGGAACCCGGCCTGCGTACCACCCGCCAGCTCCTGGAGCATCTGCGGGGGCCGGGCGGCGCGATTCTCATTCACCTGGACGAAGCGCGCGGCAAGCAGATCTACTTCCCCACATTCGGCCGGCCGATGCCTTATGGCAGCAACCTGAGCCTGGCCATCCGGCTGTCGGCCGCCACGGGGGCGCCATTGACCCCGGTCTACATGATGCGCCGCGCAGGCCATCGCTTCGATTTGCATGTATGCGATGACCTGCCCGCGCCCGCAGCCCGAGACAGCGCCGGGCATGACGCAATCGCCCGGAAACTCGACCAGCTGTTCGAGGGCATTATCCGCAGCCGGCTGGACGACTGGCAGCAGCTTTATTTCTTGCGGCCCTGAAGCCGTCCTTTGCGTACGGGCGCCTTGCCCTCGAACATCTTTTGGACTTCGGCAAAGAATGCCGTGGATATCTTGCCGGGCTCGTGGCGTTCCAGTATCTCGTCGAAATACCCAGGCTCGGCAACGTAACCCAGCGAACGTCCCATTGCAGCGTCCAGCCCATCTTCTGCCTTGGGGTCATACAGCAACGGATGGCCGGCACCCAGCACTTCGGCCATGGCGCCCATCGCGGGCGCCACCAGCGGCCGCCGGAACGTCGCCGCCAGCAGCGCCACCCCCGAGTTCAAAGTGCGTGTATATGGTGCGACGGCGACGTCCGCCGCATTGAAATACACTTGTACATGCCCTTCCGGAATCCTGCGGGCAATCACTGAAATCCCGCTACCTGCCAGGGCAAGCTGTTTCACTGATTTTGCATATTCGGCGCTTGCCACTCCGCCGGCGATCAACAGGCGCATCCGCTTTTCTGGATATTGAGTGCGCAGGCGCTCAAATGCCCGCACCAGCTCGAGCAGCCCTTTATAGGGCTGGATCGACCCGAAACACAAGAACACGATCTCGTCGTCAGCAATGCCCAGCATTCGCCGCGCGTGACTCTTCCTTATGGTGTTGCCATACCATCCGGCATATGAAGGATGAGGAATGCAGGCGATGCGCGACCGGGGCAACTCATACCACGGCCGCGTCAGCTCCGCAGTCTGGTGGTTCATGACGTGAATCAGGTCAGCATGCTCCGCCACCATCCGGTGCAACGCCAGCTCTGCATCGGGAAACCGCTGCTGATGTGGCAATATATTATGTACGGTCCAGATTACCCGTATGCCGCGCTCTTTCCATCGCCCGATCCTCTCGCCAAAATCCAGGACAATGGCATCCGCGTCCTTATCCGAGCGCGCCGATTTAAACAATACATGCAGCCAATGCAGGTGAATCGCCAGCCGGTCGCCCCAGTGAATCTGCTCGACCGTTCGCAGGTCCGATAAAGGGACGACTACCGTTTTTGCGATGTCGGCTGCGCCATATAGCAACTCGTGAAACGGATTCAGCGCCTGACCAGGGTATGGCATTACCACGTAAGGCAATATGTCGGCCGCATAATGCGGTCCGGTTATAGCGGCAACGAAATCGGAAACGGCTGAAAGTGGACTGGCGGTCAAATTCTCAATCCGCACGAGGGCTCCCCTGCTGAATATTGTTGGTCAGTACTGCGATGCGCGCTACCGGGTCATACCGAAACGAAGCATTGAATTCCGTCATATTGTAACAATTACAGCGAAATATTGCACAATCTCTCGTTTCGGCATAATGACCACGCTTTCTTATATCAAATAGCCAGAACTATATATAAGGAGGCTTTTATGGCAAACTACTTCCTGCGTTGTTACGCTACTGCAAACGGCGGCATCGAATTTTTAGCCTATCCCTTCAATTACAATAATTTGCAACCTGGAAGCACGAGGCTACTTTTACGGTACTCCTAGGAGCCGCCAAGCCAGCGCGCGGAATAGATTTCCGTCATCCCCCTTCACAACAGCGTGGCAAATCAGCCCATGCGACTGCAAATTGCCAATTATCGTAAATTCCGTCACAAAAGATACATTTGATATCATACGGAGTCATGGGATTGACCTATCCGTGGGGTAGAGTTACGAGTTTGTTTCGCTAGGTATGAATCGCTCGAGATCGATGCTGACTATATGAAGATATTGACTGTGTTTGGCACGCGGCCAGAAGCCATTAAGATGGCACCTCTGGTCAACGCATTATCAAATCATCCGAATATCCAATCCCACGTCTGCGTGACTGCGCAGCATCGGGAAATGCTGGATCAGGTGCTGAAGCTGTTTGAAATCCGCCCGGATTTCGATTTGAATGTGATGCGGCCGGGCCAGGACCTCTTCTCCATTACTACGAATATTCTCAACGGTATAAAATCAGTTCTCGCCGATATAAAGCCGGATTATGTACTGGTTCACGGCGATACTTCCACTACCCTGGCGGCTTCCCTGGCCGCGTTCTATTCCCGGATTCCTGTCGGGCATGTCGAAGCAGGCCTGAGAACGCGCAATATCCGTTCGCCGTGGCCGGAAGAAGCCAACCGGCAGATCACCGGCGTGCTGGCTGACCTGCATTTTGCTCCAACGGAGCAGGCCCGCCAGAATCTCCTGCAGGAGCGCAAACCTGAGGACCGTATTTTTGTGACTGGCAATACCGTCATCGACGCGCTGCTGTCGGTGAAAAACAAGATCGAAAATGACCCGGTATTGAAAAAGCAGTTTTCGGAGCAATTCTCTTTCCTGGCGGAAGACCGGAAACTGGTCCTGATCACGGGCCATCGGCGCGAGAATTTTGGCGGAGGCTTCGAGAATATCTGCACCGCCATCGCGGAGCTGGCCGGGATCTATCCGCACATCGATTTTGTCTACCCTGTCCACCTCAATCCCAATGTCCGGGAACCGGTAAACAGGCTTCTTCGCGGTCTCAATAATGTGCACCTGATTGAACCGCTCGATTACTTGCCGTTTGTATATCTGATGCAACGCAGCTTCCTGATCCTGACCGACTCCGGCGGCATTCAGGAAGAAGCGCCCTCCCTCGGCAAGCCCGTGCTGGTCATGCGGGACACGACCGAACGGCCGGAAGCAGTGGCGGCCGGCACCGTGAAGATGGTCGGCACCGACGTCGCGCGCATCGTGCAAAGCGTGAAGGATCTTACCGACAACGAAATCGAATACAAGAAGATGGCGTACGCCCATAACCCGTATGGCAATGGGACTGCTTCGCCCCAGATAATTCAGGCACTTCTCAATCAACACCCCCACTCGTGAGCATCAGCATGACCATGGACACCACCTTGAATACCATCTCCGTCATCGGGCTAGGATATATCGGTTTGCCTACGGCAGCAGTGCTCGCCTCCCGACGCGTCAACGTCATCGGTGTTGACATCAACCAGCATGCCGTCGACACAATCAACCAGGGGAAAATCCACATCGTCGAGCCCGAGCTTGACATGGTGGTTCAATCGACCGTGACCCAGGGCTACCTGCGCGCGACCACCAAGCCGGAACCCGCCGACGCTTTCCTCATTGCCGTGCCGACGCCTTTCAAGGGCGACCACGAACCGGATCTGTCGTATGTCAAAGCGGCGACGGAAGCTATTTCGGCGGTGCTCAAGAAGGGCGATACCGTGATTCTTGAATCCACCTCGCCCGTCGGCACGACCGAGCAAGTCGTGCAGTGGCTGTCCGAATTGCGCCCCGATCTGGTGCTGCCGCTGCCCGGCAGCACGGAAAGCGATATCTATGTGGCATATTGCCCTGAGCGGGTGCTGCCCGGCCAGGTGGTTCGGGAGCTGGTTGAGAACGACCGCATCATCGGCGGCATCAATACGCAATCCACGGAGAAAGCGCGCGCCGTCTATCGACTGTTCGTGGAGGGTGAACTGCTGGCGTCCAACGCGCGCACGGCGGAGATGTCCAAGCTCACCGAGAATGCGTTCCGCGACGTCAATATCGCCTTCGCCAATGAGTTGTCGCTGATCTGCGACCGGCTGGACATCAATGTCTGGGAATTGATCAAGCTCGCCAATCACCATCCGCGCGTCAACATTCTGCAGCCTGGCGCGGGCGTCGGCGGCCATTGCATTGCCGTGGACCCGTGGTTCATTGTCGACAAGACGCCTGAGCAGGCCCGCATTGTCCGGATGGCCCGCGAAGTCAATGACGGCAAGCCTCAATGGGTGGCCGACCGGATCCAGGCCGCCGTCGAGCAGGTCACTGCCTCCGGCAAGAAACTGGAAGACGTGACTGTCGCCTTGCTCGGCCTGGCCTTCAAGCCCGATATTGACGATTTGCGTGAAAGCCCCGCCCTGCACATTACTGAAGCAGTACTGGGCTCCCTGCGCTGCAAGTTCAAGATCGTCGAGCCGTATATCGAGGAAATGCCGCGCAATCTGCGCGAGCATGAGCTGACGTCCCTGGATGACGCGCTGGCCACTGCCGACGTCGTTGCCGTCCTGGTTGCCCACACGCCGTTCCGCCAGGCCAAGCTTGAGCGTCGCGACGGGCAGATCTTCGTAGATGCCGTGGGGTTGGTGCAGTAAGTACACAAGTTGGCGGTCGGCGATGCCTTGCTCCGGCGTGAGGCATCGCCAGGATTCCCACCAAGATCCGGCAAGAGGGGGCCGGATTGCATCGATTTAGGAGTAGTAGTGACGACTGACGCCGTTAAAAGCAGCGTAGAGATGGCGGCTGATTTGCCCAAAGACAAGCCTCGCGCGAAGAGTGCCGAGTCCTCTAAACCGCCTCAAATGAACAATCCTCGCATAACCTGGATCAAAGAACACAAGCGCGGCGAGAACATCGTTCTGGTGGGCGGCGGCATACCCGGCCTGGCCGACGCCTTGGCCGCCGGCGGGGTTTCCGTCGACAAGGTGGCGGTCACTACATTGGGATCGATACCCGCATCCAGCCCCTACGATTGCGCCATCGTCACCAGCCTCAGCGAGTCGCCCAAGGAACTGCCCTTGCAGCTCCAATGGGTTGCGGGCCTGATCAAGCCCTACGGCGCGCTTATCGTGTCGGTCATAAGCGCCTCGCCCATCCAAGTTGCGATGGCGTTGCAGGGACACCTCCAAGTACAGCATCTTTCGTACGACGACGGCGTCCTCCGCTGCCTGGCCACCCGGCAGGTCGCGGACGAATACCAGACCAAAGACCTGTATCAGTTGCTGGAAACGTCGGACGCGGCATTGTCCGATCGCCAACGACGCCTGCAGGACGTCAGCCGTCGATGGCAGCAGACTAGGCGCAAACTGGAAAGCATCACCAAGGCCCATGAGACCGCGACCAAAGCGCTGCAACAAGCGGACGAGCAGCGTATCGCGGAAATGGAAGCGCTCCAATCTCAATTCCGCGAACTCCAGGTGCAGAACCTGGATTTGCTTGCGATCAAGGCTCAACTCGAAAACGACAATCGCACACTCAATGTTGAGAACCGCAAACTGACCCGCCTGCATGACTCCGTAGCGGGCACCTTGGCCGCGGTCTATCGCAGCGACTCCTACCGTCTGGGCAAAATGCTGGTCGAAGCCACGCAATCATGGCGCCAGCTTGTTGCCCTGCCCCGTTCGTTCTGGATCCTCCTGCAGGACGGCAAGAAACGCCGCGCGCTGAAGGCGGCCAAGTTGGCCAATACCGTCGCAGCCAAGCAGGCCGCGGAAAAGTCGACCAAGGCCCAGATTGCAAAGGTCGTTGGCGAAGATCTCAACAAGTACCTGGAAGCGTTCCGCCAGGACGGCGCGGCCGCGGTTGTCAGGCTTATCGACCCCAATGGCGATCGCCCTGCCCGTGCCAACGCCATGTCGTTATTGGCCATCGGCAAGAACTTCCGCGAACAGGGCGCCAAGGAAATCGAATGGCCCCTGGCCGAGCTGGCGCTCAAGTTATTCAAGGATGAAGCCATCTGGCGCGGCTATCTGTGGGCAGCCGTGCATGCCAACAAGCCGGAACTGGCGTACCGCGCCATCCAGACGCTGGAACATCTCTCCCGGGGCGGCGGCCCCAAGAAGCAGGAAAGTCTGAAGCGTCTCCAGGAACACCGGGTGTATCGCCTGCACCTGTTGGATCGCCATCTGAACGACCCCGTCACGCCGATTACGCCCGAACCCAATCGAGCCGTCTACATCCTGCACAATTCACTGCCATTTTCTTCGGGGGGCTATGCCACCCGATCGCATGGCATTGCCAGCGGCCTCAAGCTGGCTGGCTATGAAGTCATCATGATGACTCGCCCGGGTTTCCCGCTCGACATCAATACCTCGCTCAGCGTGTCCGACATTCCCGCTGACGAAGTGATCGACGGTATCCGCTATGAGCGTGTGCTGGAGCCCAAGCGTTCGACGTCGATCTCCCGCGACGGCTTGCCGACGGACGAATACCTGGTGGCGGCGGCCGACGCGCTGACGGATCGCCTGCGCGTATTACGTCCCTCCGTGGTGATCGCGGCCTCCAACTATCAGACCGCCTTGCCCGCCATGATCGCCGCAAGGCGCCTCGGATTGCCGTTCGTCTACGAAGTGCGGGGCTTCTGGGAGGTCACCCGCATCTCGCGGCAGCCGGAATTCGCCAATACCATCGCCTATGGCGTGGATCGCGCGATGGAAGGCGGCCTGGCAGCGCGGGCCGACCAGGTGTTCACTCTTACGGAAGCAATGCGCGACGAGCTGATCGATCGCGGCGTTGAAGCGGAGAAAATCGTCCTGCTGCCGAACTCGTGCGATCCCACGCGTTTTCATCCCGGCGGTCGCGATCTCGAACTGGCCAAGCGCCTGGACATTCCTGCCCATGTGCCGGTCATTGGCTACATCGGCACCTTCGTGCACTACGAAGGCCTGGAGGACTTGGCTGGCGCGTGCGCGCAACTCAAGGCGCAGAATATCGAGTTCCGCCTTCTCATGGTTGGCAACGAGGACGTCTCCGGGACCGGCGTCGGCCCGATTACGCAGGCCGTCCGCGACATCGCGGAACAGGCGGGATTCTCGAAGTGGCTCATCATGCCGGGACGGGTTCCGCATTCGGAAGTCGAGAGCTACTACTCGCTCATCGACATCGCCCCCTTCCCGCGCAAGCCGTTGCCTGTCTGCGAGATGGTCTCGCCCATGAAGCCGCTGGAAGCCATGGCGATGAAAAAAGCCGTTCTGGTCTCCAGCGTGCGAGCCCTGTCCGAAATGGTCAGCCACGAGCATACGGGCCTTGTTTTCGAGAAAGGCAACGTGGCCGACTTTTCGAGCAAATTGCGGCTGCTGATCGAGCAGCCTGAAATGCGCAAGCGGTTCGGCGAGAACGGCCGTGTATGGGTGGAGCAGGAGCGCACTTGGCTGAAGACCGGCGGCAAGGCTCACGACGTCATCGACGCCCAAGTACTGCATCCGAAATACCTCATTCATGCGGTGCGCACCAATGGCGCGCATATCGCCGAACTTGCCCGATACCAGACTCTGCTGACCCGGGCCTTCGCTGCCGGCGAGGAAAATCCGGTCGTACCTGTATCGGCGTCGAAGTCGCTTTATTTCCTGCATAGCAGCCTGCCGCATCTGTCCGGTGGCTATGCCACTCGGGCGCACGGGATCGTCAAGGGGACGCTTGCCGCCGGATTCGACATCACACCCTACACTCGGCCCGGCTTTCCAATCGATACAAGGGAAGTCGGACCTGATGAAACGTTCAACGATGCGGATGTAGTGGAAGGAATTTCCTACCATCGCATTTTTGGCGGCGCCACGCGTGGAGCAGTAACCGAAATCGAATACATGCTTAGCATGATCGACGAGTTCGAGAAAGTGCTGCGCCACGAACGCCCCAGCATCGTGCATGGCCGTTCAACGTACCTCACGGCGCTGCCGGCACTCATTGCGGCACGCCGCGTAGGCTTGCCCTTCGTCTATGAGGTCTCCGGCTTGTGGGAGCTGGTCCATGCCTCTCGCGACAAGACTGGTGCGCTCCAGACCACGATCGACCGCATCCGGGACCTCGAGACCTTTACCATCCTGAATTCGAATCGCGTCGTCACGCTGACCGAAGGCATGGTGGATGAGCTGGTATCGCGCGGCGCCGACCGCGAGAAAATTCACCTGATTCCCAATTCCGTGTCGCCAGAACTGTTCGAGCCCATGCCTCGCGATGATGCCCTGGCGGAACAGCTGGGTATCCCGCCCGGGGTGCCGGTCATGGGCTACGTGGGCACTTTTGTTGATTACGAGGGGCTGGACGATCTGATCCGTGCAGCGAAGCGGATCATCGCGCGTGGCATCGACTGCCGCGTCTTGCTGGTCGGCGATGGACGCGGCCAGCAAAACCACAAGGCCCTGGCTCGACAACTGGGCGACAAGCTGATATTGCCGGGACGAGTGCCTCACGAAGTAGTCAAGAACTACTATTCCTTGATCGACGTGCTGGTCTATGCACGCAAACCATGGCCCGTATGCGAAACCGTTTCGCCGATGAAGCCGTTCGAAGCGCTGGCATTGGAAAAGGCGGTGGTCGCCTCGAGTGTCAGGGCCCTGAGTCAGATCATCATTGACGGCGAGACCGGACTGATTTTCGAGAAAGGCGATGCCGACAATCTCGCTGACAAGGTCGTATCGCTATTCGAATCGCCTGAGCTGCGCACCCGCCTCGGCAAGAATGGACGCCAATGGGTCATTGAAAACCGCACCTGGAAAAATGCCGGCGAGGAAATGGCCCAGGTCTACCGCAAAACCCTATCGCCAAGCTGATAGACAAACCAGGCTCTCATTACTGGGGGAATTCAATGATAGGTACCGTAACGCGCATGCAACCGAACACGCAATTCAACGCCAAGGCTTTGGGCTCATTGGAGGCTCTCGGCGGCGAACAGCCAAAGGTGCTGCCGCGTGACGAACTAGCCCCGTCTGGCTTGCAGTTTCCCAGCCTGGAAGCATATCGGGCCAGCCCCCTGGCTGAAGGACGCTTTTCAGTCTATGCCGACTCGGGGCTGTTCGAATGCAAACTGGATCTGCGGCCCGAGTATTCTCGTCTGTTTGTTGTTCTGACGAGCTCGCATGCGCCCAAAGCCCCCCTGCCCGCCTTCAAGAAACTGACGGCTCACCATCAGCTTCCCGGTTCGGTCCTGTATATTTCCGACCCGACCTTGTTCGTCAACCGGACCCTCAGCCTGGGATGGTACCTGGGCACAGTCCAGCATGACTGGGCGCAGACCCTGGTGCGGCTGGTCCAGCAGATCACGTCCAAACTGAACCTGGTTCCGGAAGACGTCTACGTACTGGGAACCGCGGGGGCCGGCCTGGCCGCGATCCAGCTTGCCTGCGGGCTGGGGCCGGCCACGGCCATTGCCATCAATCCCCATACGGACGTACGCCAGTACAACATCGCGTTTGTCAACTCCTTTTTCTCCAAATGCTTCGGATCGGGCAGCGATGTCCTGAAACATACAGAGGACCTGGAACGGCGACTTTCAGCGATCGTGGCCTTGCAGGGCGCGGCGGAAACCAAGCTTGTCTACGTGCAGAATCGCAACGATACGCACACGTTCAACAAGCACTTTCTGCCATTCTGCAGCGCGTTTGGACTGGATCCGTCCATGGAGTCGTTTCGCGACGACAACATGGAAATAATGCTCTACGAAGGGGAATCAGCCGCCGTTTCCACCGACCCGCTGGGGCTGTTTGCAGATATCGTCGAACATGCGATTGCATTCAACGATACCGGTTTGGCCGAAATTACCGCGGCTGAACAGGAAAACAGCGCCACTGACAAGTCGCCACCACAGCGCTATATACAAAGAGAAGCTCTGCCAGCCTCTTTGATGGAAAAGCCTTGGAAAATATTCTCGGACTTGACCGAATTCAAAAAAGGCAAGCTGAAAAAAGGTAGGTTCGCGATCGACCTGCCGGACGGACACAAATTCGACTGCCTGTTCGTACGCAAGCGCTCCACGCAGAAGCTCTTCGTCATGTTGTCCGGGGCACGCAACTGGAAGATCCGTGGACCCGAGTTCACACGATACACCTGGCATCCCACCCTGCCCGGTTCGATGCTCTGCATCACCGATCCGACCATAGCATGGGCTGGGCGCAAGCTGGCGTTGGCCTGGTATGTCGGCACTGCTACAAATAACTGGACCGCCTCGATGGCCGAGCTGGTCCGTACCACTTGTGACAAGCTCGCTCTCAAGACCTCCGACGTCATCATTTATGGCTCGTCGGGGGGGGGCTTTGGAGCCATGATGTTGGCCTCCGCCCTGGGCGATGCCACTGCGGTGGTCGTCAATCCGCAAAGCCACGTCTTGCGCTACCACGTCCGGGCAGTCAACAATTTCCTGAGGATTGCCTTCGGCGTAGCCAGCGGCGACGACCTGGATCCGGCGTTCGTCAAGGAGCGGCTGTCGGCCATCGACGCCATCGACAACGCGCCGGGCGCCAAGGTCTTGTACGTCCAAAGCCGAAACGACAAATTCCACTACGAGCATCACTACGTCCCGTTCTGCAACCGTTTCGGACTTCCGCTCAAGGGAGGCAGCGCACGCGAAGGAACGCTGCAGAGTTGGCTCTACCACGACCGTCCGGGCCATCGCGGAGAGCCTGAAAAGATGGTCCCCGAAATCCTGACCCGTGCCATGGCGCTTGCCGCGCTGCGCGCATAGGCCGGCCATTCCTCTACATCGGCATCTTGGTATCCGACGGGCCATGGGGGAGCCGCCGGCCCTGGCTCTTACGATCCAAGGCCGGAGCGGTTGCGCCCGCCGCTCACGTGAATACAGCTCAGTGTCTCGAAAACCCCTCGAAACGCAGCCCTCTCACGCGGGCAGCATATCCATGCGAACCCGCCTGGATATAATGCTGTAAACCTTCCGCGCCAATGGGAAAAGTCGAACAAGTTGCGGCAATGTACAGCAATATATCGATAAATCACGGCATCGTCCCACATTGTTGCACGATCTCTGATCTTCCGCGCGCCCCTTAGCATCCCAAGGCATACGCCGTTTCCATCATCTGATGATTTCCTTTTACCCTTTCAAACGGCCTGTACTCGGCACACAGGCTAAGCTGTACGGCGAGTTCAAAAACCTGAAGGTTGCGTTGATCTCCGATGATCTCACGTCGCTGTGTCTTTCATATGAATGTCAGGTTCGCGCGGTATCCCCGCGCAACTACAAATGGGTGCTGAAATACTGGCGGCCGGATATCCTATTGGCAGAATCTGCCTGGTGTGGCAGGAATAACGCGTGGAAATTCAAGATTGCCTCGTACAAGGAACATCCGAAGCGGAATAATGACGAGCTCCGGCGCGTCGTTTCCTACGCGAAGGAGCTAGGCATACCTACCGCCTTCTGGAACAAAGAAGATGCCATTCATTTTGACAGGTTTATCGATAGCGCCTCTCTTTTTGATTATGTCTTCACCGTCGATGAAAATGCCATACCCCTCTACCGCGAAGCCCTGGGCGCCGGCGCGCGCGTAGCCACGCTCATGTTCTCGATACAGCCAGCGCTGCATGCCCCCGGCCTCGGCACATACCGGCATAAACGTGCGTGTTTTGTTGGCAGCTACAGCCATCATATTCATCCACGCCGCAGAATGTGGCAGGACATGCTGTTCGAGAGCGTGCAGGCACTCGGGCTGACGGTGTATGACCGAAACTCGGACCGACGATCGGACGTCTATAGATACCCAAGTCGACCATGGATCGAACTGCATCCGAAGGTCGATCACGGAAGAACCGCGCAGATCTACCAGAACCACATGGTGTGCCTGAATGTGAACACGATCGAGGACTCCGCAACCATGTTTTCGCGCAGGTTTCTAGAGATCCTGGCATCGGGCGGCCTGGCCGTCAGCACGCCCGCCTTGTCCATCCGTAAACTGTTTCCTGAATTCTGTCATGTCGTTTCGAGCCCGGAAGAAATGACCGATTTGTTTGGCTCGCTACGCGAAGGATGGCGTCCGATCGATCGCGATATGGTACGCTCAGCCTCCGAACATGTGCTGAAACACCATACTTGGGAAAGACGGCTGGGCGAGGTATTGGAAATCGTCCCGATTGGCGGACATTGTTAGCAGGAAATTGACCGGCTGCATGGCGGCCGGCATGGACTATGCAGAAGCGTTCATCACTCCAGATTTTCCGAACCGTCATTTATGCGCTCGTGCTGCGGGAAATGCAGGGCCGCTTCGGCCGCATCCGCATGGGGGCGATGTGGACGATCTTTGAGCCCCTCACTCACATCCTGGCCATCATGGCCATCATGGTTTATCTGCGTGGGAGGTCGATTCCGGGCCTCGACTTTCCGGTATTCCTCCTGGTCGGCCTGGCGCCTTTCCTCCTGTACCGGAATATTGCGCTCAAACTCATGAGCAGCGTGGATGCCAACAAGGCTCTATTTGCCTATAAGCAGATCCAGCCTTTCAGCACATTCGTGGCCCGCGTAGTCGTTGAATCCAGCCTGTCTGCTACCGTCTTTGTCATCCTATTGGCAGCATTCACATGGATAGGGTTTGACACGCAAATCGTACGGCCCATTGAATGGCTGGGCGCCATGATCCTCGGGCTGCTTCTTGCCTTCGGGCTGGGTCTCACGCTCGCCATCATCGTCAATATTCTTCCTGAAAGCAAAGTGGTATTGCGGCTACTCTTCATGCCCCTCTACCTGCTTTCCGGCGTGATATATCCCCCATCGCATTTCCCCCCCGAGTGGATGCCACTGTTGCTCTGGAATCCGTTCCTGCATCTCATGGAACTCATCCGGGTAAACGTCTTCCCCTTTTACCGGATCGCGGACGGCATATCGCTGAAGTATGTCGTCGATTGCACGCTCATACTGCTCTTCGCGGGCATGAGCATGTATCGGCTGCGGCGGCTGCGCCTCATGTCGTTGTAGGCCCTGGTGACTGGACTCGGTTGAAATAGAAATGTTTGAACTACGCAATCTCACCAAATCATATTTGACGGCCCGCGGCCGCAGATATGTATTCAGGAATATCTCGCTGGTGATTCCTCCGGACCGGAACATTGGACTCATTGGACGCAATGGATCGGGGAAAACCACGCTGATGAGGCTGTTGGGCGGGGCGGACACGCCCGACTCCGGAAAAGTCATTACTGACATGAATATTTCCTGGCCCGTAGGCCTGAGTGGCGGCTTCCAGGGCAGCCTGACTGGCCGCGACAACGTCAAGTTCGTATGCAGGATTCATGGCGCCACCGGTGCTGCCATGCGAGAAAAGATCGAGTACGTGGAAAATTTCGCGGAGATCGGGAAATGGTTTGACGAGCCGTTCAAGACATACTCGTCCGGCATGCGCTCCCGCTTGGCGTTCGGCATGAGTATGGCGTTCGATTTCGACTATTACCTGATAGACGAGGTCATGGCAGTCGGCGATGCCCACTTCCGGCGTAAGAGCACGGAAGCATTCGACCAGCGACTGAAAAAATCCAAGGTGATACTGGTCAGCCATTCCATGGCGCAAATTCAGAAGCTGTGCGATATCGTCATTCTACTTCGCGATGGCAAGCCTTATATTTACGAAGATGTGCGAGAGGGCATTAAGGCCTATCAAACCTGAACCAAGTCAAATAACCAACTGCCAAGAATGATCTCTTTCGAAAAATTCAAATCCCTTCGCCTGGCTATTTGGCTGGTCGCTGTGCCAATGCTGGTGGCGTTGCTCTATTACGCCATCTTCGCGGTCGACCGCTATGCAAGTTCGGCGCTGGTGGTCGTCCGCCAGACGGATGAAAGCCAGGCTGCCACCGTTCCCGGGCTGGCAATGCTCATGGGAGGTGTGAACCCCACGTCGCGCGAGGAAACGCTGTTCCTGACCGAGTACATCAAGTCGCCCGACATGATGAACGAACTGGAGGAGCGACTGCACTGGACGAAGCGGTATTCGGAACAGTGGCGAGATCCTTTTTTCTGGATCAGCGCCAACGCCGATGCCGAAACCCGGCTTGCATACTACCAGCGGATCGTGCAGCCGCATTTCGATGAAATCACCGGCCTGCTACGCGTAGAAGTGCAGGCATTCGACCCGAAGCTTGCTCAGGACATGCTGGCCGTCATCCTGCAAAGCAGTGAAGCGTTCGTGAACGAAATCTCGCACCGGATCGCGCGCGATCATATGAAATTCGCGGCGGATGAGCTTCTGAAAGCCCGACGGCTTTATGAGGAGAAGCAGCATTTACTGCTGGCTTTCCAAAACAAATACGGAGTACTGGATGCCCAGGCCTCGGCGGAATCCAGGGCTGGCATTATTACGCAGATCGAAACCTCATTGAGCCAGGAACGCGCAACCCTGAACGGCCTGGTTGCCACACTGAGCCCGAACTCCCCACAGGTGCGCCAGCAGCGCAATCGCATCGCGGCTCTGGAAGAACAACTGAAGGCTGAACAGCGTCGCCTGGTGTCCTCGCAAGGCGACGAAAAGATGAACCTGCTGGCGGCGGAATATCGCAACCTCACCATTGACGCATCGGTTGCAGAAGAAGCCTATAAACTGGCAATTACTGCGCAACAAAATGCCCGCATCGAGGCCACGCGCAAAATCCGCTCGCTCGTCACCGTCGCGACGCCCAATCTGCCGGAGCGCGCAGCGTATCCGGAGGCGTTGTACAACCTGATTACCATACTAATAATATTGGGACTGCTCTATGGCATAGCGCGTTTCATCATCACCACGATCGAAGATCACCGAGACTAGATTGGCAGGGTAAAACCTTCGCTGTGCCCTACCCTTTGACGCGAGGTCTGGAATGGTCATTCGATTAGTGGTGAACCCCCCCGCCAAGGAGAACCCGACGGCTACGGTCGAGAAAACAAAGATCGCGGCCGCGCCAACTCGGACGTCATCAGGCACAGTAAGGGGCAAATTGCTCGCAGAGCAGCGTTTCCCTGCCGCGCCCGCCGCGACCTACCAAGTCTGCGCCAGGGTCGTGGACAAAAAAGAGAGCGCCAGCACGCGCGCGGTATTGCTGGGCTTGCGCTTCTTGGATGCCGAAGAACGGGTCATCGATACGCCTCTGGCGCGTTGGACTTTTTCGAAGCGCTACGAACAATGGGTCATGTATCTGCGCTCAGGGAAACAGGCCGGCGAAGAATCGGTGTCCTACCCTTTTGTGGTGCCGGAAGGTACGGCACTGCTCGACATCAAGCTGTACCGCTGGCAGGGCAGTGCTGCCGTGCACATTGACGGCGATATCGTCCTGCGCAAAGAAAAGGAGTCCGTGGAAAGCCTCCGGAAGCAGGAACGCGATTCGCCGCGGATCGCAAGTATGGTCTGCCAAAACATTCTCGATGAAGGCGTCGAGGATGTGGCAATGCTGGAGTACATCTTTGAATTCGCTTGGCGCCACGGACACGCCTCGCTGTTGCGCAGGGCGGCAGCGGCACTACTGACGCTCGATGCGAAGCACATTGACCGACAGTCGATCCTGCTGCGCCTGGATGAATTACGCGAGCAAGACCCCATCTGGCTACCGGTTTCGAGCAGGCGCGATGCTGGCCAGGCGGCGCGGCGCAAATCCCCTGTTTCCCGTCGCCCGCACTATGTGGCTCATCTATGCGGTGGCCTTTGGGACGAATCTTCTGGCAACGCTGGCCGCGTAGCCAATATCGTCCGTCACCATCCGGCCGATCGGGTCCGCCCCATCCTGGTCACGCCTGCGGAGTACGTCCATGCAGAGGCGCCGGAAGGCCGCCCCTGGGTAGAAAGGGAGCACGCGGACGTGCCCTTGTTCCATTTGACCTGCCTGAACACGTCCATGCTGGAAAGCCTCGAACGTACGCGGATGATGGAATTGGACGTAGTCCTGGCTACCCACATCTGTCGCCAAAATCAGACTTCCATCATCCATGCCCATGCAGGGCGTCGCGGCCATGACCTGGCCTTGCGGGGGCACGCCATCGCCAGCCATTTCCAGATTCCGGTCGTTTATGAAGCCCGCGAGCCCCTGGGCGCTGGCGGCGGCAAAACCAGTTGGGGCACGGACTCCGAACTGGCGACGCTGCGCCGCGACCAGCAGGGCCGGTGTATGCATTTGGCAACTGCTGTCGTCACCGGCGACGAGCCGACGAAGGCCGCGCTTGTAGAGTATGGCATTGACAAAGAGAAGATCTTCGTCGTACCGGAACCGCTGCTGATCCCTGCCCTGGCGGATGCTGCACCGGCGCATGCGTCATCCGACAGCCTCCCTGGCCGGATAGGCATGATTGCCCGATCCGTGCCCGGCGCGATCCTTCCCGAACTGCTCAATAGCCTGCGCTCTGCCAGGAAGATGCAACTTGCCATATATGGCAACAATCAGGAACTAACGCTTTGGCGTACTATTGCAGCCCAGCACTCCCGGATAGAAGTGATCTATATCGAAGGGGAAGAACGCGACGATGCCAAGGCACTGGAATTCCTGGGCAGCCTGCAGTGTCTTGTCCTGCCGGAGATAACTGAACACTGGAACGAGCGGCAATTGTCCTGCTGGGGCCTGAAGGCCATGGCCCTCGGCGTACCGTTGGTCGAAATGAACAATAGTGGAGTATTTGGCGATTTGGCCTGGCGTGATAAAAAAATCGTGCTGACCGCAGATTGGCCAGCATTGCCCAGACTGGTGCACGGCATCGCCGCCGGCACCGTGGCGGTCAAAAGCATGGCGAAACGAGCCCGCGAATGGGCCTGCAGCACCAGGCACCCTGCCACGATTGCACAGCACTATGAGGCCGTATACGACTATGCCATGGGGCACGCACGCTCTCGAACGATCTTGGCCAGGAAACGGGCCGCCGGCCGTTGACGGAACTGATTTGGGCGTCCGGCTGGCTGAGGAAAGCCCTTGCCGCCTCGCGTTCGCACCCACGCACCGATCATATAGACAACACTGCAGAAATCTCATGACAAGCGCCGCAATGAATCTTGATACTTCTTTCCTCCCCGGGACGCTCAAACGCGGCCTGGCTGTCATGGCGCTGGTATTGCCACTCGCGGGATGCGGCATTCTTTCAGGCGCTGGGCCCTACGCAGTGTCGATAACCAATGTCGATAGCGATGCATCGTATACGCTGGTGGATCTCTCCGCGCAAACCATCGGCCCCTATCTGGTCGCGGGAGAATCCCCTCTGCTGAGCTCGACGTCGGACATGCCCATGCCGAATATCCGGCTGGTGCCCGGGGATGTGATGAGAATCATGATCTCGGATAGTGCACAAGAGGGTGCCATCTTCGCTCCCCTGTCCTCCGGGGGCACTGTGTTTGATGCAGTCCGCGTCAATGCCAAAGGCGACATCAGCCTGCCCTACGCCGGCAAGATCCGCGTGCGTGGGCTGGCATTGGACCAGGTTGCCGACAAGATTGAAAAGAGTCTGCGGGGCAAGGCCTCGGATCCCCAAGTGCACGTGGAACTGGTGGGCGACTTGTCAGGGTCCGTCCTGGTCGCCGGAGTCGTCAAATCCCCGGGGCGGTTCTCCACCTTGCAAGGTCCCTTGACGCTGCTCGATGCCATCAACCTGGCTGGGGGCCCGATCCCAGAGCCTCACCTGACGACTGTCACGGTTCGTACCGGCAAGAGCGTTCGCGCCTATAACTACAAGGAACTGCTCGACGGAAGGAACGTGCCGGTCCCGCCTCATTCGGAGATCATTGTAGAGCGTGCACGCAAGCGCTTCGTGGCCATGGGAGCTGTTACGGAACCTGGGCTGCACGATTTGCCATCGGAAAACCCCAGCCTGCTGGAAACCATGGGGTCGATTGGCGGCCTGAAGGAAGCTAACGCTGATCCCACCGGGGTTTTTATTTTCCGCCGCAGCATCGATCCGGAAACCAGGCAGCCGAAGCCGATCGTCTTCCAGCTGAACATGCGCAACCCGGAATCCATATTCCTGGCGGGCCAGTTCCTGGTGCATCCTGACGATGCCATCTACGTCACCAACGCGGCTGTCTATGAATGGCAGAAAATCATCTCGCCGATTGTCCAAGCGGTCATGCTGGGACGGCGTTTCTGATCTTGCATGGGCCCCAAGCATGCTTTTTCATCATGGCTCGACTGGAAACTCTGGCGAGCGAAGTATCTGAAACAGATACTGGGGCTGCACATCGAGCCTCACCTGGGCTGGCGTCTTCCACCTGACTCCGTTTTCATCGGGTGGGGACGCAAGCGCAGCGGCTACCGCGCACAAGAGAAGGCGCGGCGCCATGCGGCCGCATACTGGTTGCTTGAGGATGGTTTCCTGAGATCCATCGGCAATGGCGCGCAAGACCTTCCCTTGTCGATTGTCGTCGACGACTTGGGGATTTATTACGATGCCAGCCGCCCGTCCCGTCTCGAAGAGCTGGTGAGGCAGGATCTGGATGCACGGCGGCGGGCCCGTGCCACGGCTATCATCAACGCATGGCGTGTCGGCCGGGTGTCGAAATACAACAGCGCCCGGGACCCGGATTTGTCTTGCCTGCCGGCTCGATACGTACTTGTCGTCGACCAGGTCCATGGCGACGCGTCGATAGGGTATGGCCTGGCCAGTCAGGCCAGTTTCGATTCGATGCTGGCCGCCGCACTCGAGGAAAACCCGGGCAGCCAGGTCATACTGAAGACGCACCCGGACGTCTTGCACCGGAAGAAATCGGGACATTTCGACCTCGAGGTCATCCGCAAGAACCAGCGGATAGTCATTCTGCAGGAGGATGTGCATCCCGCCGCCCTGCTGCAATTTGCCGAGCGCGTATACACCGTTACTTCGCAACTGGGATTCGAGGCGCTGCTTTGGGGTAAGCCAGTACGAACGTTCGGTATGCCGTTCTATTCCGGTTGGGGGCTAACGCAAGATGAGCTGCCCTCTCCCGCCAGGCGCAGCCCTGCCACCCTCGAGGCCCTGGTCAATGCTGCTTTGGTCGAATATCCCAAATACCTGGATCCGGAAACGTGTCGGCCCTGCGAGGTCGAGATTGTTCTTGAATGGATTGCTCTGCAGCGCCGTATGCGGCAGCGATTGCCAACGCAAATCATCGCGGCCGGTTTCTCCCGGTGGAAGAAAGGGTTTCTGCCTGACTTCCTCTCTGGCAGCACTGTGGAATTCTGCAAGGACCCTGCCCGCGCCGCCCAGAAGCCGGTCGCGTTAGCGTTGTGGGGCCGCAAACACGATGCGTTGATCCAGCAGAGGCCTGCCTCATGGCCAGTGCTGCGCATCGAGGACGGCTTCCTGCGTTCAGTAGGCCTTGGGGCCGACCTGATCCGGCCGCTGTCCTGGGTTGTGGACGACTTGGGAATCTATTACGATGCCACCCGCCCTTCGCGGCTCGAGCGCTTATTGGCAACGACGGATTTTCCCCCTGAACTCTGCACGCGGGCCGAAATGCTGTTATCACACCTGACCGCAACGGGCGTGACGAAATACAATACGGGCAGGCCGTCATGGAACCGCCCCACGGGCCGCGCTCGTGTCATCCTCGTGCCGGGCCAGGTAGAAAGCGATGCGTCCATCCAATATGGCGCGGCGGATATCTCGACCAATCTGGATCTGGTGCGCGCGGTACGCAAGGCCAACCCGGACGCTTGGCTTGTGTATAAGCCGCACCCCGACGTCCTTGCCGGATTGCGACAGGAGGGTATTGACGAAAGCGATATCGCTCAATGGTGTGATGAAATCGTCGGCGATGTTTCGATCGGCGCCATGATGAGCAAAGTGGACGAGCTGCATGTACTGACGTCTTTGGCGGGTTTTGAAGCCTTGATACGCAATATTCCCGTCACCACATATGGCCAGCCCTTCTATGCCGGCTGGGGGCTGACCTCCGACATGGCCCTGACCCCGGATGTGGCGGCTCGCCGCAGCAGACGGCTGAGTCTGCTGCAACTGGCGGCGGGCACACTATTGGTATACCCCACATACGTCAGCCGCCATACCCGGCGCTACACCACCCCGGAACGCGCGCTGACGGAATTGCTCGCATGGCGCGATAACTCATCGGATGGTCGGCACTCGCGCCTGAGGCGAGCCATTGCTAGGGCGTGCCGCAAGCCATGAAGCGCTCATTTCTGCTACTGCAGGGAATGTGCACCCCGTTTTTTTCGCTACTAGGCCAGGCCTTGCGAGAACAGGGGCACACCGTGCACAAGGTCAATTTCAACGGCGGAGATTCTCTATATTGGAGCGGCGGCGGCGTCATTTCGCATCGTGGCGGCCTCAACGACATCGATGAGTTCTACCAGGACATCTTCGGTCGCCTCACGCCTACCGATCTGGTGCTGTTCGGAGACTGCAGGCCGCTGCACATACCCGCCCGAAACCTGGCCGCTCGGCTACAGATTCGCACGCACGTATTCGAAGAAGGTTACTTCAGGCCGTACTGGATCACGCTGGAACGTGACGGCGTGAATGCGAGGTCATCTTTGCCGCAAGATCCCGACTGGTATCGTGAAGTGGGCGAAGCAGTACCCAAGTACGAGAACGGGGAGCCTTTCAAATCCTCATTCCTCATCCGGGCGTGCCATGATGTAATGTATCACCTGGGTAACCTGCAGAATCCCTTGCGTTATCCTGGCTACCGCACACATGCCCAGGTGACCGCTCCTGTCGAATATTGTGCCTATCTGCGCCGCGCCCTGTCATTGCCCCGAGCGCAGCGAATCGATGCGCAACTCATCGAAAACCTGGTCAGACGCCACCAGCGTTTCTGGCTACTGCCTCTGCAATTGAACAGCGACACTCAAATCCGGTACCACTCGCCTTTCCGCAACATGACGGAAGTCATCGAGAAAACGGTTGCCTCGTTTGCCAAGCGTGCGAAACGACGAGATCTGCTGTTGATAAAGAACCACCCGTTGGATACCGGCCTGTGCAATTACCGCAGGCATGTGTCCAACATCGCCCGGCAGTTCGATGTCGAAGACAGGATCATCTATCTCGAAACGGGCCACTTGCCCACGCTGCTCAATCACGCGTGTGGTGTCGTCACCGTGAACAGCACCGTCGGCGGCTCTGCGCTGGTGCATAGCCGGCCCACGATTGCATTGGCAAGCGCGATCTACCGGATGCCCGGCTTGACTTTCCAAGGAGATCTGGATGATTTCTGGGAGAATGCCGAGCCTCCGGATGCTTCACTATTCCAGCATTTCCGCAATGTGGTCATACATACGACCCAACTCAACGGCGGCTTCTACTCTCGCTCGGGAATGAAACTGGGTATCGACCACGCCCTTCAGCGGCTGGTGGAGGAACGGTCTCCACTGGAAAAACTGATGCACGGCTGAGACGCCGCTGTTGCGGACGACCACCGCGGAATCCGGGGCGGTCCGGCAAGTCGGCCTGCGTCGCCGCACTCATCCAGTCCCGGTTCTAGCCGAACTCCTGCCCGCCACCCCGTTCTCCTAGACGCGATCCCTGCCCGATTTTCCTTGCCATACCGGCATGGTGCCTTGTCGGCACGCCACGGCGCGAATGTATCCATATATGTCCGCTTTCAGACTCCTGTCAATATGATTTTATTTCATATAGAATCTACCGGACCAAATAACTAGGAGGAGAGTGGGATGGAGAAGCAAGCCAATTCCACGGATATCACGAATCTGACATATTCCCTGGGTTTTGTGATGGGGGAAGCACTGACATGGGTTCCCGCTTATTTCAAGAAAACAACTTTCCCGTGCCCGTTGTATGTCAATACCAATACAAAATGCAGCCTGGTCAGCCAGAAAGGCAGGGTTATTGCGGTATTAGGCGAATTGATACACCCGGATTATGCGGCCATGACCCAGAAGGATATTGCCGGCCTGCTAATGTCGAATTGGGATCGCAGGCAATCGGAAATCGACAAGCTGGTGGGCCGGTTTGTCATCATATCCAAATCCGAGAATGGCAGTATCGATCTTCAGACCGACGCAATCGGTTTGCGCGCGCTGTATTTCAGCAATACCGAAAAAGGCACCATAGCAGGATCCCACGCCAAGCTGGTATCCCAGGCAGCCAATGAAGGGCAATTCCCGGAACAGCTCCAACGCTATTCTCTTGGCTACCCCGGAATTAACACCAAGTATGCGAATGTCTTCCGGGTGCCGCCCAATAATTCCCTCTCGCTCAATAGCGGAACCCTGAAGCGATTCTTCCCCCTGGAACCCATCCCAGCCACTACCATCGAAGAAAGCTGGGCGCTCGCCTTGTCGCGGGCCAGCCAGGTAATTGCCAGCTTGCGAGCCCGCACCCCAGTGCTTGTGTCCCTGACGGCGGGGCTGGACAGCCGCACCACGCTTGCAGCGACCCGCGACATCTGGGACAAGCTGGATTTTTTCACATATACCGACGGAGCCGTCCCGCAGCATAAACTGGATGTTCGTGTTGCCTCTGATATTGCGGCCGTTCTCAAGCTGAAGCACCAGTTGGTGGCCTATGGAAAACTGACTCCAGCCACGGAGATGATGGACACGATAAGGTCCAATACATTCTGCTCGCACCAGTATGTCTTATCTTGCGCCTATAACAAGCAATTTGGCGCTCATCGCTATGTGCATGTTCGCACCAATTTAATGGAGCTGGGCCGTTCCAATTTGTACGACCATTATGGAAAAAGGCCCGCCTTCCTGGAAGGGCCAAATTCCGCCAAAAAAATGGCCCAGTTTTACAGCATAGCCAAGACATTATCCTTTACACCGGCCATACACTCCGCATTCATAAAGAACTTCGAGGAAGCCGACCTCGCCACCGCCTTGAATTTCGCCAGCCCTTGGGATCTGTATTTTGTCGAACACCGCATGGGAGCATGGCAGGCAGGTGTGGTGGCCGAATCAGACGTAGCCTTCGACACCATTATCGCTTTCAACAGCCGGGAAATCGTCAAGAGCTTTATGGGCGTGCCACAAGAGATTCGCGCCTCCTCCAACCACCTCAGGGAAAGGCTTCTCGAGCTTATACCCGAAATAGCCGATATCCCGATCAACCCGCCGACCTATACCAGAGCCCACTGACATTGCGCCTGGCATTTCACCATTATTGCCAATCCGCTTAATACTGACCACGCGAGAGGTTTAAATGGACGCCGCTCTGGAATATACGCGCAACGATATCTTGAGGCAGATTTATCGCGGCTATTGCGAGCGGCTGGCAAGCGCCCTGGGCCGGAATCCGCCTTCCGTCCGGACCATGGAGTCTGTCGTGCCCCACCCCAGATTGCGCCTGATGCTGCAATCTGATGCGGCAATGGCCGCTCTTCTGCCGGCGGCGGAATGGCGATTTTCTCTCGGCGATATCGCACATGCGCCTTTCTGCCTGCATCGGCCACAGCGTATCGTCAGATTGTCTCCCGCGTTGCTGGAAGATCCCGCGGCCCTTGCGGTCGCGGCGCGCTGGGGACTGGAGCTGGCGAGGATATACAACGACGACGGCCATGCCGGCTCGCATGAACATGCAGACGTATTGCGCCACGGCAATTTGCTGTTGGGCAGCATCCCGACCGTCAGCCGGAATCTTTTCCTGTCGCTTCTTCAGGAGCCCATTGCCGCGGCCATATGGGGGGGAGGTTCCGTGCATATCACGCAGGATCTGCTGCAATGGCAACATTCGCTCACTGCGGAGGAATCTCCCATGCCGGCCGCGACGGCTGGCGCTTCGGCCGAGCTGTCCATGCCTCTCGAACATCTGCTGGCCTCCGGGGGGGACAGCAGATTACGCGTAGATCCCACGTCCGGGCAGAATCGGTATGGCGTGCCGCCGCGGCCGCGGCCAGATGCCGTGCATTTCTCGTCATCCACCGCCTCAGCCATCAGCGACTACGGTTTCATGTTCTGCGAGCTGCTGCGCTCGCAACTGTTGCGGGCACAGCGCGCACATCCCAGGCATGAACATCAACTGATCCGCATGGCGGCAGATGCCATGGGCCGCGAGATCTGCCTGATGCTTGGCCTGGATGAGGAGCAGGCAGATGTGATGATCACGGCGTCCGGCACCGACGCGGAGCTGGTCACCGTCCTGCTCAGCAAGGCAGGTTCGCCAGCGCCGCTGACGAATATCCTGATCGCTCCGGACGAGACTGGCAGCGGCGTTGCCCTGGCGGGCGCGGGCTGCTATTTCGACCACCTTGCGGCCACCGGGACGAAAATCGAAAAAGGCGCATCGATCTGGCCCGAGGGCTCAATCTCGACGGAAAAGATAGCCATTCGCGGTCCGGACGGTGCGCCGCGCACAGCCGCGGAAATCGACCGCGACTTCATCGCCGCCGGACGGCGGGCCCTGGACCGCGGCGACCGAGTATTGGCGCATGTACTGCTGGCTTCGAAAACGGGTCTGGTGGCCCCGACCGCAGCCGCCGTGAAAGAGCTGAGCCAATTGGCGCCGGACCGGGTGGATGTCGTCGTCGATGCCTGCCAGATGCGGATGAACTTCAAAGACCTCGGCGCCTGCATTGAACGCGGCTGGATATTGCAGGTATCGGGCTCCAAGTTCCTGACGGGGCCGCCGTTTTCCGGCGCCCTTGTGCTGCCGCGCCATATCCGGGCCCGCCTGCCGGGCATCCAGGAAAGCCTGCGGCGGGCGCCGGGAGTCTGCCATGGCGAACTGTGGAGCGAATGGTGGTCCGACCAACTGCCCCAGAGCAGCGTGACACCAAGCTTTGGCCCTCTTTTCCGCTGGCTTCCGGCTGTGATGGAAGCCCGGCTGCTGGAAGCGCTTCCGGAAAGTTTCCGCCGCAGCGCATTCGAGCGCTTCCGCGACACGCTGGTTCGGCGCATAGGCGCCAGCCCCTACCTGAAACCCATTTCCATTGGCGGCCCGTACGACAAGGACGAAGAGTTTGCCCGCTTGTCCATCGTGTCGTTCGAAGTCCTGGGGCGCAACTGGGATGGCGAACTCAACCCGCTCGATGAACCGGAATGCCGGCACCTTTTCGAGCAGTTGAATAGAGATGTCAGCTCGCTTTTTTCAGATCTCAGTACCGCCGAGCATGCCCTGGCCCGACAGAAATTCCACATCGGCCAACCCGTGACCCTGCGGACATGCTCGGACAACACGACGGTACTGCGCCTCGTCGTTGGCGCCAGATTCTTCACCATCGTCGGCTACGCCGACGACGGCGCGACCATGGCGGCACTCGACTCCGAAATCGCGGACGCGGTGCGGGCTGTCTCCAAGATAGAAATGCTGGCGTCGCGCTGGTGGCGGCTGGCCAGCATCAGAGAGGTTTAAGACAGTGCAAGAGAATACGACCAAGATAGCCGACCGATCGCAATCGCCGCTGGACCCGCAGGATTGGGAGCAGTTCCGCGACAGTGCGCACAAACTGCTGGATTCCTGCATCGACCGGATGGCCGCCGCGCATGAGCACCCGTGGCAACCCGTGCCGGCGGACACCATCGCAACATATCGCCTCGGTCGCGAACCGGCAAGCCACGGATTCGATGATTTGGTCGAAATCTTGCGCCGGGACATTCTCCCCTTCAACACGGGCAATACGCATCCGCGCTTTTTCGGCTGGGTGCATGGCACGGGCCTGGCGGTGGGCCTGATGGCCGAAATGGCGGCCGCGACCATGAACAGCAACTGCGGCGGCCGCGACCATGCCGCCGTCTACATCGAGCGAGCTGTCATCGAATGGTGCCGCGACGTATTCGGCTTCCCGGCCACCACGAGCGGCGTACTTGTTACCGGAACATCCCAGGCCACCGTCATCGCGCTCGCAGCCGCCCGGCAGAAGGCGCTTGGGGCAGAAAGCCGACGCAACGGAGTGCGCGGCGCGCCGCCGCTGACCGCCTACGCGGTCGTGGGCACGCACAATGCGACGACCAAGGCACTGGAATTGCTGGGCCTGGGCTCCTCCTGCCTTCGCACCATTCCCCGGGACGCGGACGGCAGCATGGACATGGGCGCGCTCAAATGCGCGGTCGAACAAGATCGCCAGGCCGGGGCCAAGCCATTTTGCGTAATCGGCACGGCGGGTTCCGTGGACCTGGGGCTATACGATCATCTGGACGAGATCGCGGCGTTCTGCACGGAACAGCATATCTGGTTCCATGTGGACGGAGCGTTCGGCGCGTGGTCGCGCATTGCCGAAGAACCCTGGGCCAGTCTGGCCAAAGGGCTGGAGCAGGCCGATTCGCTGGCGTTCGACTTCCACAAGTGGATGTATGTGCAATACGACTGCGGTGTGGTGCTGATCCGGGACGAGCAGGACCATCGAGCGGCCTTCGCGGCGCGGCCGGCCTATCTGGCCGGCCAGCATCAAGGCCTGGCCGGGGGCGATCCGTGGTATTGCGACTATGGCACGGACCTTTCCCGCGGTTTCCGTGCCCTGAAAATCTGGAGCGCGCTGAAAGTCCACGGCCTGTCCGCCTTCTCGGCCGCTATCACCAGGAATTGCCAGCAAGCCTCGCTCATGGGACGCCTGGTCCAGGCGTCGTCCGGACTCGATCTCGCACTGCCGGTACGCTCCAACGTATGTTGCTTTTCCGCAGTCCTGCCCTGCCTGTCCGAGCTCGAACGCGATGAAATACACAACAGCATCGCCCAGACATTGCAGATGAACGGAGCGGTTGTGTTTTCCACCACCCGGGTTGGAGAACGGGTCGTGCTCAGGGCCGCCATTGTGAACCATCGGACGAGCGACGCCGACATTCACTACGCCATAGCCGCGGTCGAACAGGCCCGCGACATGCTGGCGGACACTCATACCGGCACCAGCACGGCATAACCAAGTCCCGCGCACCTGGGCGCCAGTTACCCGTCGGGACTGGCGGCGTCTCGCCCTGCCCGCTTTTTTTACCTGCCCCCGGCAAGATCGCGCCGCCTTGGCGCGTCACGGGAACGCGTATCCCATCCTTCGGGCCATTGGCCGCACTCGGGCCCCATCGCGGCACCCCGGCGATTCCCCTTCCCTGATTCGTAGCCCTTGCACGCGCGTGCCTATCGCGCCATATTGCAATTTTTTGCAATGATAAATGTTTAAATTGAAATAAAAATAATTAGAGATAAAAAGCAATTTTTGGGCCATGAAAAGGGTCTTACGTATCAAAAAGAAACTAATAGATATTTAATGCATCGTCATTACAGGCGATTTTTCCTCTTGAGAAACAAAAATACTCTTTTTTTCTCTCGATACAACAAAATGTGGCGGCGCACACAAAACGACAAACCATGACTTTTTCGATAACAATAAAACATTAATTGCAACTTTCATTCCAGCATGTATCGATAGGCTTCGCATGTAGCAACTGGCTCCGGTAGCGACGCTCAGGTGCTCACCCACGGGACATCCGTCCCTCTGCAAGACAGCAAGCTTTCCATATGGGAGAAAGATGATGTCGCCACCTCATTGATCGCGCACGGCTGTTTTTCTTCGTACCGCGGCGCGCCCCTGCCACTTCCCTCCTGACTGCTTGTCGCTATCCAGACCGATAGCCGAGGGCGCCTGCGTCCAGTTCATTTGCTTATTACTTCGTAAAGGTGCTTCATGGCCACAATCAATCTCAACGCGCTCTCCGGCACGAACCAGACCGTAGATCAGGGTACTTATGAAGGCGATTCGCTGACTGCGAATATCAATGTCATCGGCAATACCACGCTGAGCATCACCAACACCGGGGGCTCCACCGACCCGCTGGAACTGAGCCAGACGGTAGGACTCGGCCTCGGCTCCACGCATACCGTGAACGTGATGGAAAACGCGGACGTCGTCCTGAATGGCCTGGCCGGTGTCAGCGCCCTGACCACGTTCAACTACAACATTGCCGACGGCGGCTCCCTGACCATGTCGCCCGCCTTCCTGAATGCGGGCCTGCTGAACACCATCAACGTCAATCTCGATGGCGACGGCACGTCCACCTTCATCTACGACCAGACCGGCCTGAACATCGACATCTCCAGCTTCCCGAATATCTCGGGGATCACCGCGGGCGACCAGGTGCAGGTCGTCGGCGCCACCAGCGGCGAGTACAGCGGTGGCGACCTGATTTTCCGCAACGACCTGGGAATTGTCGTCGGCCGCTTCAACGCCGACGGCTTGGACCCGGCCCTGGTCACCTTCCAGGGCGGCACCATGACTTATGCCTGCTATCTCAAGGGCACGCACATCGCTACCCCGGATGGCGAAGTCAAGGTCGAAGACCTCAAGGCCGGCGACAAAGTGGTAACCGCCAGCGGTGGCGTCGCCACCGTCAAGTGGCTGGGCTACCGTAGCCTGCGCAAGGCCCGCATTCCCGCCAAGGATGCGATCCGCGCCTTCCCGATCACTTTCAAGAAAGACTCGATCGCCAATAATGTCCCCCATCGGGATCTGACGCTATCGCCCGGGCACCACGTTTATTTCGACGGCAAGCTGATTCCGGCGATGATGCTCGTGAACGGCAAGACCGTCACGCAGGATTTTTCTCGCCCGGTATTCGAGTACTTCCACGTTGAGCTGGATCGCTTCGACATTCTGCTCGCCGAGGGCGTTCCCGCTGAATCGTATGTGGACACGGGCAACCGTTCGATGTTCCAGAATGCGGACACGGTCTCGCTGTCGGCCGACTTCGGCCCGACCGAAGGCCGTCCCGTCGTCGATGGAATCGAGGTGCTGCGCTCTGGCCCCCAAGTGGAAGTGGTTCGCAAGCGCCTGTTCAAGCGCGCTGAGATGCTGACCCAGTCGGTACGCGTCAAGGACCCGGACCTTCGCGTTGAAGTAAACGGCAAAGAAGTGAGGGCCGAGACCGCCGGCCAGCTGGAAGGCGTGATGCGTTTCGTGCTGCCCGCCGGAACGAAGTCCCATGATGTGCGCATCCTGTCGCGCTCGGCCATCGTGCGCGATACCACCGCGCACGCCCGCCGCGACCTGCGCCAAGTGGGGGTGGGCCTGGTCCGCATCACGATCGAAGAAAAAGCCGGCCGGCGCGACATCGACCTGCACGATGAGCAATTGGTCGGCCTGCACAAGCCTCAGGACGTGCATGGCGTTGCCATGCGCTGGACCAATGGCAATGCGGTGATTCCGGCGTCCCTGCACCGCATCCGTGGCAGGGCCGTGCTGGAACTGCATGTGCTGCGCACATACTCGTATTGGGACGACGCCCAGCAGCGCGCCGCCTGATCGGGCACGCCAAGAAAGAATAAATCCTCATCCCTCTCCAAAGGTGGCCCCGGCCGCCTTTTTTTATGCCTGTCTTCGGCTACCATTGAACGATCGCATTTTCGTTGCCGAACCACGTGAGCCTCATCCCCATCATTCTGTCCGGCGGCGCGGGCAAGCGGCTCTGGCCGCTGTCGCGCGCCCGCTTTCCAAAGCCTTTCATCGAGCTGGACAGCGGCGAGAATCTGCTGCAAAAGGCGCTGCAACGGGCGCAGGCCCTGCCAGGCGTCGATGAGGTGCTGACCGTAACCCGCCACGACCTTCATGCGCAGACCGTCGAGGCCTATCGCGCCATCCAGCGCCCCGGCATCACGCTGGGCTACCTGCTGGAACCCTTCGGGCGCAACACCGGCCCGGCGGTGGCGGCGGCGGTTTTGGCCAGCCGGCGCCGGCATGGCGACGCCATGCTGTTGTTCCTGACGGCGGATCATGTCATCAGCGACATGGACGCCTTTGTCGCGGCCGTGGAACAAGCCCGCAAGCTGGCCGCCAGGCCCCATATCGTCACCTTCGGCATCCCCCCCGACCGGCCGGAGGTGTCTTACGGCTATATACAGGCCGTCGGCGCAAGTGTGCATCGCTTCGTCGAGAAGCCGGACCGCGCCACCGCTCAACGTTACCTCGACCGCGGCGATTTCCTGTGGAATTCCGGCATGCTGTGCGCCACCGCGTCCACCCTGGAGCGCGAATTGGCGCAGCATGCGCCCCACCTGCTGGACCAGGTGCGCGGCAGCCTGCCGCCGGACATGCCGCCCGCGCGACCAGGCGACTATCAACTGACGCTCGATCCGAAGCAATATGAGCTGATCGCGCCTATTTCCGTAGACTACGCGCTGCTGGAAAAGTCCGATCACATCGCCGTGGTGCCCTGCCAGATTGACTGGAGCGACGTGGGCAATTGGAACACCCTTGCCCAACGGCAGGCGCCCGACGCTGCGGGTAACCGCACTCGCGGCGACCCACTGTTGCATGAAGTCGGCAACTGCTACGTACGCGCCGAAGACCGCCTGGTGGTGGCGGCCGGCGTCAGCGGACTGACCATCGTGGACACGCCCGACGCAGCGTTGGTGATGAATACCGACCGCCCCGGGCTTGTCGAGCATATTGTGACTACCCTGCTTGAGCGCGGCCACCGCAGTTGTTTTCAACATGGTGTCATCTATCGGCCCACCGAAGCCGAAACCACGCTGGAGATCGACGCCACCCAGCAGCCCCCCGAGCCGGGCGACACGACGTCCGGCAGTAGCTACATCCTGCGCCAAAAACCCATCACGGGCGCCGAATTGGCCCGGGACCTCGACTGGTCGGATGTCGCAGTATGGACCGCCCTGGCCGGGCAACAACCGGCGGATGCCGACGGCAACCGGGTCCAGGGGGAAGTGATCCTGAACGAAGTGCGCGATTGCACGATCCATGCCGGCGACCGGCTGGTGGCGGCTGCCGGAGTCAGCCATTTGGCCATTGTGGACACGCCTGACGCGCTGCTGGTGATGAACGCGCGCCGCCCTGAATTGATCGAACCCGTCCTGGCCGCGTTGCGGGCCCGCGGATATGATGGCCAGCCGCCGCACCGGACGGTGTATCGCCCCTGGGGCACCTACACCGTGCTGGAAGCGGGCTCCAATTTCAAGATCAAGCGCCTGCGGATCAAGCCGGGCGCATCGCTATCGCTGCAGATGCATCACCATCGCAGCGAGCACTGGGTGGTGCTGGATGGCATCGCCAAAGTGGTCAACGGCCAGCAAGAGACCTTGATCGAGCGCAACCAGTCGACCTACATCCCCGCCGGCGCACTGCACCAGTTGAGCAACCCCGGCCAGCGCGACCTGATCATGATCGAAGTGCAAAGCGGCAATTACCTGGAAGAAGACGACATCGTCCGCTTCGATCCGCCCCCGGGCTGATCCCGGCCGGCGGCAACGCCGGCTATCTGCCGCCTGGTCAGCCCGCCGCCCCGCGGCAGCCATCCAGCCAGAGCCCCGCCAGTTCGTGCAGGCGTATGTCGCGCTGCGTCCCCGCCGCGGCATGCCAGTTGTCCCACAGCAGGTACGGCGTGGTCCCCGCGGGTTCGCCCAGGATCCGGTAGACGTCGGCCATGATCGGCACGTGGTCGCCGAATATGCACAGGCTGGCCGGCCGGCCATGGCGCCGCAGCGCCTCGGCCAGTTCGACGAACATGGCGTCGGCGTTGCGTAGGTGGCGGGCATAGACCACCAGGTCGTCGCAGCCCGCCGGCAGCGCCGCGCGCGTGACGGCGGCGTGGTCGGCCGGCCCGGCCTGCTCCCAATGCAGAGGGCCGTGGTTTTCCATGGTGATCAGGTGCAGGTACACCGGCCGCGGATCGCCAGCGCGCAGTTCGGCCAGGGCGCGCCGGGCCACCTCGGCATCGCCGATATAGGGGCCGGTCTTCGGGCTGTCTCCGAAGGCCGCCAGGCTGAGGAACTCGTCGAACCCCAGCCGCGGCAGGATGGTGTCGCGCCGATAGAACCCGGGATGGTAGGGATGGATGCACACCGTGCGGTAGCCCTGCTCGCGCAGGTGGCGCGCCAGCGCCGGCACCCCGCCGGCCACCAGGCGCCGGTACGGCTGGTAGCGGTGCACCCCCAGCCCGTCGGCCGCCAGGCCGGTCAGGAATTCGAACTCGCTGCGCACGGTATTGGCGCCCCAGGCCGGCACTTGCACCTGGCCATGCAGCCTGGCCTCGGCGCACAGGCGGTCGTAGCCGGCCAGCACGTCCGGCCGCAGGGCCGCATAGGCCTGCCGGGCATCAAAGAAGGACTCGCTCTGGACGGAAATCAGGTCCGGCTTGGCACTGTCCGCGTCGAAGCGCGGCCAGGCGGCCGGAATGATGGACGGCACCTGCCGTTCGGCGCGGCCATAGGCCCACAGGCAGGCCAATAACCCGTGGCTGCGCAAGTCGATGCTGGCGTCGAGGCTGATGCGCGCTGGCCGCGCCAGCAAGCACAGCGCTGACCCGCCGAGTATCAGGAACCCCAGCAGGACGGCGTACGCTTGCATCCCCATCAGCGCGGACAAACTCGATTCGTAGTGGAAGGCCGCCGCGCAAGCCAATGCAAACCCGATGGGCGGCAACACTGCCGCCCAGAAGTTCAAGAACGGCAGGTACAGGCGGGGATGCCGGATTGCGTCGGTGAAGTATTCGAAGTCTGCGTAGACGAAGGGCTCCCGCAGCGCCTTGAACTTGGCGTTGCTGACCAGCACGATCACCAGTTCGAGCGCCAGGACATTGATGGCGGCGAAGACCGGGCGGCGGTACAGCAGCAGCGTCAGCCCGAAGGCCAGCGACCAGGTGCCCAGGTGCACGGCCAGGGAACCGGCCGGCCGCCGCCAGGGTGCCGCCGGCCGCGGCTGCAGCAGCAGCTCGATTCCCCACGACACGGCCAGCCCGCCAAGGTAGGCGGCCAGCAGCGGCCACAGCCAGGCCTCAGCCACGGTAGCCCAACCGCTGCAATATCCAGCCCGACAGCGCCGGATGGATGACCGACAGCAGGAAGCAGCCCAGGTTCAAGGGGAAGGGAAAGCTGATGCGGGCCTTGTCGGCGGCCAGGCCGGCGCGGATGACGCGCGCCGCCTTGTCGGCCTTCCACAGGAACGGCTTCGGGCCGGGCATGTCGAAGCACATCTGCGATTCGACGTAGCCGGGCATGATGACGTTGATCTTGACGCCCTCGCCCGCCAGCAGGTCGCGCATGGCTTCGCCGTAGACCTTGACGGCGGCCTTGCTGGCGCTGTAGCTGGGCGTTTCGGGCAGGCCGCGCCAGCCGGCCAGGGAGCTGACCAGCGCGATCTGGCCGCTGCCGCGCGCGCGCATCGCCGGCAGGCTGGCGTGCACGGTCGCCATGACGGCCTTGAGGTTGACGTCGAACAGCCGGTGCATGTCGTCCCAGGCCTCGCCTTGGTGCTGCGGCCCGGTGTTGATATTGACGCCGGCGTTGGCGATGACCAGGTCGGGCGCTTCGGTGGCGCCGAGGTCCGCCAGCCATTGCCGCAGGGCGTCGTGGTCGCGCACGTCCAGTTCGTGCAGGATGACGCGCGCGCCCTGCGCGCCGCAGGCCTGGCCCAGCGCTTCCAGGCGCGCGCGGTTGCGGCCTTGCAGGATCAAGGTGGCGGCGCCGGCGCGCGCGTATTCCAGCGCCAGCGCGCCGCCGATGCCGCCGGTGGCGCCGGTGATCAGCACGCAGGCGGGTACGCCGGAGGAAGGGGAAGACGTCATGCGCAGTCGGACAGGCGGATGGGCGGACAGGGGCGTCCGCCAGAAACGACGCCGGCTTCCCGCGAAGGGAAGCCGGTCGTCAGGCGATGGAACCAGCCGCCCTTATTCGAGCAGGCTGCGCAGCATCCAGGCGTTCTTCTCGTGGATGTCCATGCGCTGGGTCAGCAGGTCGGCGGTGGGCTGGTCGTTGGCGGCGTCGGCCTTGTCGAACGCGGCCCGGGCGGTCTTGGAGACCGCTTCGTTGCCCTTGACCAGCAGGCGCACCATTTCCATGGCGTCGGGCACGTCGCCGGGCTCGGAAATGGACGACAGCTTGGCGAACTCGCGGTACGTGCCCGGCGCATGCACGCCCAGGGCGCGGATGCGCTCGGCGATGTCGTCGAGCGCGGCCCATTCTTCGGAATACTGCGTCATGAACATCTGGTGCAGCGTGTTGAACAGCGGGCCCGTGACGTTCCAGTGAAAGTTGTGCGTCATCAGGTAGAGCGTGTACGAGTCCGCCAGCACCTTGGAGAGTTCCGCCGCGATCGCGGTGCGATCCTTGTCGGAGATGCCGATGTTGATGCGAACGGCGGTGCTGCCGCTGCTGGCTTTGGACGACTTGGCCATGTAGAGCTCCTTCATTGAGGACGAGAACGGAACAAGAATACCACCGTCAAGAAACAAATAGCGGCGCGCCCGGTCCGCGGCGCTGATCCAGGCAAACAGGCCCTAGCTGGTCGCGGTTTCCTTGTCGAGCATCTTCACCCCGGGCAGGCCGCACTCATATACCGCCTGGGCCAGGGCTTCGATCGCCGCCAGCCGCGGGAAGCTGCGCCGCCAGGCCAGCACCACGCGCCGTTCGGGCGGCGAGCCTTCGAACGGCAGGTAGCGCAGCAGCGCCTTGGGCTGGGGCGCTTCCGGGATGGCGGTGACCGGCAATACCGTGACGCCGATGCCGGCAGCCACCATATGGCGTATGGTTTCCAGCGAGGATCCTTCGAAGGTGCGCTGGATGCCGTCGCTGGCGGCCGAGAAACGCGACAGCTCGGGGCAGACTTCCAGCACCTGGTCGCGAAAGCAATGGCCCGTGCCCAGCAGCAGCATGGTCTGCTGCTTGAGGTCTTCGGAACTGACGGATTCGCGCTCGGCCCATTCGTGGTCGCGCGGCACGGCGACCACGAACGGCTCGTCGTAGAGCGGCTGGGTGACGAGGCCGGCCTCGGGCAGCGGCAGGGCCATGATGGCACAGTCGATCTCGCCCTGGCGCAGCAATTCCACCAGCCGCAGGGTGAAGTTCTCTTGCAGCAGCAGCGGCATCTGCGGCGTGCGCGCGATCTGCATGGGCACCAGGCGCGGCAGCAGGTACGGGCCGATGGTATGGATGACGCCCACGCGCAGCGGGCCGGCCAGCGGATCGTGGCCCTGGCGGGCGATTTCCTTGATGCTGGCGCTTTCTTCCAGCACCTTCTGCGCCTGGGTGACGATGCGCTGGCCGATGGCGGTGACGCCGACTTCGGCGCCGCCGCGCTCGAACAGCGTGACGCCGAGTTCGTCCTCGAGCTTGCGGATGGCCACCGACAGCGTCGGCTGGCTGACGAAGCATGCCTCGGCGGCGCGGCCGAAATGCCGTTCGCGCGCGACCGCGACGATGTATTTGAGTTCGGTCAGTGTCATGGCGATACGTACCTCGGGGACGGCCGATGAAGGTTGAAATGAATGGACAGGTTCATGTGCGCAGGAAATCCTCGCGGCCACGCATCCAGCGCGCCAGGTGGGCCTCGATGGCGCCGGGGTGCTCGGCGCGCAGCCAGGAAGCGGCGTCGCGGGCCTGCTCGGCGATGCCGACATCGGCTTCCAGGTCGGCAAACCGCAGCAGCGCCAGCCCGGATTGGCGCGTGCCCAGGAACTCGCCCGGGCCGCGCTGCTCCAGGTCGCGGCGGGCGATCTCGAAGCCATCGGAGGTCTCGAACATGGCGCGCAGCCGCTGCCGCGCCACTTGCGACAGCGGCGCCTGGTACAGCAGCACGCAGACCGACTCGGCGCTGCCCCGCCCTACCCGGCCGCGCAGCTGGTGCAGCTGGGCCAGCCCGAAACGCTCGGCGTGCTCGATGACCATCAGCGAGGCATTGGGCACGTCCACGCCCACCTCGATGACGGTGGTCGCGACCAGCAGGTCGATCTCGCCATCGCGGAACGCCTGCATCACGGCGGCCTTGTCGGCCTGCGGCAGGCGGCCGTGGACCAGGCCCAGGCGCAGGTCGGGCAAGTCGGCCAGCATGGCCTCGTAGGTGTCCACCGCGGTCTGCAATTGCAGGGCCTCGCTTTCCTCGACCAGCGGGCATACCCAGTAGGCCTGCCGGCCTTCGCGCACGGCGCTGGCAATGTGGGCGATGACCTCGTCGCGGCGGCTGTCCGACACCAGCTTGGTGACCACCGGCGTGCGGCCCGGCGGCAGCTCGTCGATGACGGACACGTCCAGGTCGGCGAAGAAAGTCATGGCGAGCGTGCGCGGGATGGGCGTGGCGCTCATGTTGAGCTGGTGCGGCACGGTCTGGCCGTGGGGAACCTCGCCTTTGCGGGTCAGCGCCAGGCGCTGCCCGACGCCGAAGCGATGCTGCTCGTCGACGATGGACAGGCCCAGCCGGTGGAATTCGACGTGGTCCTGGATCAGCGCCTGCGTCCCGACCACGAGTTGCACGCTGCCGTCGGCGGCGCTCGCGGCGGCCTGGCGGCGCGCCTTGGCCGTCTGGCTGCCGCTCAGCCAGGCGACATTGACGCCCAGCGGCTGCAGCCACGCCACCAGCTTGTGGAAATGCTGCTCGGCGAGGATCTCGGTGGGCGCCATCAACGCCACCTGGGCGCCGCAGGCGATCGCCTGCGCCGCCGCGATGGCGGCGACCACGGTCTTGCCGCTGCCGACGTCGCCTTGCAGCAGCCGGTGCATGGGATACGGCTTGGCCAGGTCGGCGGCGATCTCCTCGACGACGCGCTGCTGGGCGCCCGTCAGCTTGAACGGCAGCGCCTGGTACAGGCGCTCCACCAGGCCGCCCGGACCGCCCTGCCGGGGCAGCGGCTCGGCCTGGATGCTGCGGCGGGCCGCCCGGGCCGCCGCCAGCGACAGTTGCTGGGCCAGCAGTTCGTCGAACTTGATGCGGCGCCAGGCGGGATGCCCGCGCTCGACCAGGTCCTGCTCGGACACGCCGGGCGGCGGGGCATGCAGCAGGCGGATGGCGGGCTCGAACGGCATCAGCCCGTAGCGCTGCAACGCCTGCGGCGGCAGCGTGTCGCTCAGGTCGGCCTGCTGCAGCGCCTGGGCGATGGCCTTGCGCAAGGATGGCTGCGACAGGCCCTCGGTGCTGGGGTAGACCGGGGTGAGCGCCTCGGGCAGCGCCGCGTCGGCGCTGCTCATGCGCGGATGGACCATCTCGCGGCCGAACAAGCCGCCGCGCACTTCGCCGCGCGCGCGCAGGCGCCGTCCGATGGCCAGCTGCTTTTGCTGGCTGGGGTAGAAATTCAGCCAGCGCAGCTGCAGCTCGCCGGTGCCGTCGCCCATGACCGCGGTCAATTGGCGGCGCGGCCGGTACAGGACTTCACTGCGCAGGATCTCGCCCTCGACCTGGGCCGGCAGGCCGGGCCGCAGCGAGGCGATCGGCACGACACGGGTTTCGTCTTCGTAGCGCAGCGGCAGGTGCAGGATGCAGTCGCCGGGCGTCGCCAGCCCCAGGCTGTGCAGCTTGCGCTGCACATCCGTCAGCGGGCGGCTGGCGTCTGGCGCGACGCCCTGCCCCTTGCGTGCCGCGGCGGTGGCCGGCATGGCGCGACAGACCCGTATACCCGATACCGCTCGCCTACAGGACCAGTATCGCCTCGACCTCGAACTGGGCGCCCTTGGGCAGGCTGGCCACGCCCACGGTGGAGCGCGCCGGGAACGGCTGCGGGATGATCTCGGCCATGATGGCGTTGGCCGCCGTGAACTTGTTGAGGTCGGTCAGGAACAAAGTCAGCTTGACGATGTTGTCGAGGGTGCCGCCCGCCTCTTCGATGACGGCCTTCATGTTGGCGAAAGCCTGGCGCACCTGGGCATCGAAGTTCTCCGAGACCAGGTCGCCGGTGCCGGGCTCGAGGCCGATCTGTCCGGACAAGTAGACCGTCTTGCCGCCGGTGACAGCTACCGCTTGCGAGTAAGGGCCGACGGCGGCCGGGGCGGCGTCGGTATGGATGATTTGCTTGCTCATGGGCCGTATCCTTGGGGGAGATCAGTCGCAATAGACTGGACTATTGAAGTTTAAACAGCAATAGGCATCCGCGAAAGCGAGGAGTTCCCGGCCCTACGCCTCGCCTATCCGTTCCCGGTGCTCCAGCAGCAGGTCGTACAGCGCCTGCGCGGCGCTGGACAGGGTGCGCCCCTGGCGCCGGACCAGGTACAGCGGGCGGGTCAGGGGCCGGCCGGCCAGCGGCTTGATGACCAGCTCCTCGCGCCGGAAGTGAAACAGGGTCATTGCCGGGACCACGCTGATCCCCAGCCCGGCGCATACCAGCCCGGTGACGGTGGCCAGGTGCTCGACCTCCAGTAGCGGCGCCGCCCCGCCCGCCCCCAGGGCTTCGTCGAGGTGGCGGCGCACGCTGCTGCCGCGCGCGAGCTGGATGAGGGGCCAGCGCGCCAGGTCGCGCAAGCGCACCTGGGCCCGGCCGGCCAGCGGGTGATCCTGGCGGCACACCAGGAAGAAGCGGTCGGCGTGCAGGAACTCGCTGTCCAGGTCGGTCATGTCGGCGCGCCGCGCCGCCACCGCGAAATCGGCCGCGCCGCTCTGCACCATGTCCAGGCACGGGTCCAGCAAGGCGTCGCGCAATTGCAGCGTGATGCCGGGGTGATCCTGGTGATAGCGCGCCAGCAGGCCGGGCAGCCAGCCGGCGGCCAGCGACGGCAGCGCCGCCACGGTGACGCGGCCGCGGCGCCGGGCGGCATGGTCGCGCAGGTCTTCCATGGCCAGTTCCAGGTCGCCCAGCAGCCGGCGCGCGGAGGCGTCGAGCACGCGGCCTTCGGCTGTCAGCTCGACGTGCCGGGTGCTGCGGTCGAACAGCCGCACGCCGGCGGTGTCTTCCAGCGCGCGGATCAGCGCGCTGAACGCCGGCTGCGTCAGGTGGCAGCGCTGGGCGGCGCGGGTGAAGTGCTTCTCGTCGGCGAGTGCCACGAAAGCGCGCAGTTGGCGGGCCGATATATTCATAGATATCTTGGATGAATCGATCTTATATTTCTATTTCAATTATCAAGCAAGCCTGCCTATAGTGACCGGGATCGCGGCGCACTCCGGCGCCCTGCTCCATGGATCACGATGGCGATTCCTCCTTTACTTGTCGGCTGTGCCAGTGGTTTTTCGGGCGACCGCACCGACGGCGCCCGGGCCGTGGTCGATACGCTGGCCGCGCGCGGCGGCGGCACGTTGATCTTCGAGACCCTGGCCGAGCGCACCCTGGCGCTGGCGCAGCTGGCGCGCAATGCCGATCCCGCCGCCGGCTACGAACCGCTGCTGGACGACCTCGTCGGGCCCGTGCTGGGCGATTGCCTGCGCCGCGACATCCGTATCGTCGGCAATTTCGGCGCGGCCAATCCGCCCGCCGCGGCGCGCCGCATCGGCGAGCTGGCGCGCGCCCAGGGCCTGCCCGCCCCGCGCATCGCGGTGATCCACGGCGACGCCCTGGCCAGCCCGGCGCAGCGGGCCCTGCTGCGCGAGCGGCTGGGGCCGCGCCTGGACGACATGGACGTCGTCAGCGCCAACGTGTACCTGGGCGCGGGCGAGATCGCCGGCGCGCTGCGCGCCGGCGCCCAGGTGGTGGTGGCCGGGCGGGTGTCCGACCCCTCGCTGACAGTTGGACCGGTGCTGGCGCACTATGGCTGGGCCATGGACGACTGGGCGCGGCTCGGGCGCGCGACCATGGCGGGCCACATGCTGGAATGCGGCACCCAGGTGACCGGCGGTTACTTCTGCGTGCCCGGACTGAAGGACGTGCCCGATGTGCACGACGCGGGCTACCCCATCGCCGAGATCGACGCCGACGGCGAATTCGTGATCGGCAAGGCGGACGGGACGGGCGGCGCGGTAGACGCGCGCACGGTGAAAGAACAACTGCTGTATGAGGTCCATGATCCGGCGCGCTACCTGACCCCCGACGTGGTCGCCGACCTGAGCGCCGCTGCCGTGCAGGTGCTGGGCCCGGACCGCGTGGCGGTGCGCGGCATCACCGGCCACGCGCGCCCGGATGAACTCAAGGTGAACGTCTGCTACCGCGGCGGCTGGCTGGCCGAAGCGGAGATCTCGTACGCGGGCGTGCAGGCCGAGGCGCGTGCCCGCCTGGCCGCCGACATGGTGCGCCGCCGGCTCGGGCCGGCCCTGGCGCCGCGCGTCGACCTGATCGGCGTGCTGAGCATTCTGGGCGACGATGGCGGCGCCATGCTGGAAAGTCGCCAGCCGGGCCATGGCCGCGACGTGCGTTTGCGCCTGGCCGCCGAACACGACGACCGCCGCATCGCCGAACGACTGCTGCGCGAAGTCACGGCCCTGTATACCTGCGGACCGGCAGGCGGCGGCGGCGTGCGCACGTCGTTACGGCCGCGCCTGAACATGGTGTCCTGCACCATCCCGCGCGACGCGGTGGACAGCGGCTGGACCATGATGGAGGAGCAGACGCCATGAGCGCCGGACCAATGCTGGTAAACGTGCCCCTCTACCGCCTGGCGCACAGCCGTTCGGGCGACAAGGGCGACATCTCCAACCTGAGCCTGATCGCCTGGGACCCCGCATGCTACGAAGTGCTGGCCGCCCAGGTCACCGAGGCGCGCGTGGCGGAATGGTTCGGCTATCGCCGGCCCAGCCGCGTCACGCGCTATTTGATCCCCAGCCTGCATGCCATGAATTTCGTGCTGGAAGGCGTGCTGGACGGTGGCGTGAACGACGCGCTCAACCTGGATACCCACGGCAAGAGCCTGTCGTTCCATTTGCTGGACCTGCGGGTGGACGTCCCGCCCGCGCTGGCCGAGCGCCTGCCCGACGTGCCGGGCGACGCCGCCGGCAGACCCTGACGGGCGCGGCTTGCCCGATACCAACATCCCAATACAAACCAGACGATACACGGAGACTCCGATGCGCTTTCCCGCCCCGCTACGCCTGCTTGCCAGCCTGTGCGCCGCCCTGCCCCTGGCCGCGGCCGCCCAGGACTTCCCCGCCAAACCCATCACCTTCATCGTGCCCTTCGCAGCGGGCAGCGCCACCGACCAGCTGGGCCGGGCCATCGGCCAGGGCGTCGCGGAACAGACCGGCCAGTCGGTGGTGATCGAGAACAAGCCCGGCGCCAGCGCCATGATCGGCGCGCAGAGCGCGGCCCGTGCCGAACCGGACGGCTATACGGTGCTGATCACCACCAACACCACGCACGCGGCCAACGAGCACCTGTACAAATCCCTGCCATACGACCCCGTGCGGGACTTCGCACCGATCACGCTGCTGGGCAAGGGCGGGCAGATCATGGTGATCAACCCGTCGTCTTCGGCCAAGAGCGTGCAGGACTTCCTGGCACTTGCCAAGCAGTCGCCCGGCAAGCTCAGCTTCGGCAGCGGCAGTTCCAGCAGCCGCATCGCCGGCGAGTTGCTGCAGCAGATGGCGGACGTGAAGCTGCTGCACGTGCCCTACAAGAGCAACCCGCTGGCGGTCACCGACCTGCTGGGCGGCCAGATCGACATGATGATCACCGACACGGCCACCGGGCTGCCGCAGGTCAAGTCGGGCAAGCTGCGCGCCCTGGGCTTTACCGGCAAGGAACGCTCGCCCCTGGCGCCGGAGGTGCCGACCATCGACGAGGCCGGCGTGCCGGGCTATGAGATGGGCTATTGGTTCGGCGCCTACGTGCCGGCCGGCACGCCCGACAAGGTGGTGGCGCGTCTGCACGAGCTGCTCACCAAGGCCACCGAGAGCGCCGCGGCCAAGCAGTTCTACCAGTCCACCGGCACGGCGCCGGCGATCTCTTCGCCGCAGGAACTGGCCGACTTCCAGCGTAGCGAATCGCAGAAGTGGGGGGATATCATTAAGAAGGCGGGCATCCAACCCGAGTAGCAGCCAGGGCGGCCGGGACCGCTCCCCGCGCCTGCCGGCGCGGGCTGGTTATATAGCGCGCCCCCGACGAGGGGCGCTTTTTCGTTCATTGCCGGATACGGCGGAAGGAGGAGATAGTTGGCCAACACGCAGCACACCAACCTGAAAGGCGGCCTGAAGTCCCGCCACCTGACGATGATGTCGATCGCCGGGGTCATCGGGGCCGCCCTGTTCGTCGGCTCCGGCAAGCAGATCGCCCTGGCCGGGCCGGCGGTGATCCTGGCCTACGCGGGCGGCGGCCTGCTGGTCATCCTGGTCATGCGCATGCTGGGAGAAATGGCCGTCGCCCAGCCCGACACCGGCTCGTTCTCGACCTATGCCGACCGCGCGATCGGCCGCTGGGCCGGCTTCACCATCGGCTGGCTGTACTGGTACTTCTGGGCGCTGCTCATGGGCTGGGAAGCCTATGTGGCCGGCCAGATCCTGCACGACTGGTTCCCTTTCATCCCCGACTGGGGCTACGCACTGCTGGTCACGCTATCGCTGGTCGCCGTCAACTTCATGAATGTGCGCAACTACGGCGAGTTCGAGTTCTGGTTCGCCCTGATCAAGGTGGGCGCCATCGTGTTGTTCCTGGTGATCGGCAGCCTGGCGATCATGCACCTGTGGCCATGGGGCGAGGCGCGCGGCGTCTCGCAGCTCACCGCGCAAGGCTTCATGCCCAACGGCGCCAAATCGGTGGTGGTCGCGCTGCTGGGCGTCATGTTCGCCTTCATCGGCGCGGAGATCGTCACGGTGGCGGCGGCCGAATCGGCCAATCCCAGCCAGGAAATCGTCAGGACCATCAAATCCGTGGTCTGGCGCATCTGCCTGTTCTACGTCGGCTCGATTTTCATCGTCGTCTGCCTGGTGCCCTACAACGAACCCACGCTGGCGCAGCCGACGCACGGCAGCTATAACGTCGCCCTGAATGTGCTGGGCATTCCCCACGCCCAGGCGATCGTCAATTTCGTCGTGCTGACTTCGGTCTGCAGTTGCTTCAACTCGGCGCTCTACACTGCCTCGCGCATGCTGTATTCGCTGTCGCGACGCGGCGATGCGCACCGCATCATGCAGACTACCGGCCGCCGCACCGGCGCGCCGTACGTCGGGGTGCTGGTTTCGAGTGTGTTCGCGTTCGCCGCGGTCTGGCTCATGGCGACTTCCCAGATGGACCTCTACGACGTGCTGATGCAGGCCACCGGCACGATCGCGCTGTTCGTCTACCTGGTGATCGCCTGCTCGCAACTGCGCATGCGCTACCGCCTGCAGGCCGACGGCGTGGAGCTCCGGTTCAAGATGTGGCTGTTCCCGTGGCTGACGTACGCCGTGATCGTGTGCATCATCGCCGCGCTGGCGACCATGATCGTCGAAGGCACCTATCGCACCGAAGTGACGTACACCTCGGCCCTGGCCGGCGCGATCGTGATCATGGGTATCGTGGCGCAGCGCCTTGGCATCGGCAAGCGCGCACACCAGGAAAACACGACGGCGCCGCAAACGGGCGCCGCCATGGGGCAATCGCGAGCCTGAGCGGCCCGCCGCCATGACCGCCGCCCCGCGGGGCGGCGGCGGGTCATTTTTCGACGAAGGCCCGTTCGACCACGTAGTCGCCCGGTTCGCCCACGCCGGGCGAGACCTGGAAGCCCCGCGCATCGAGCATGGCGCTGATGTCGGCCAGCATGTGCGGGCTGCCGCAAAGCATGGCGCGGTCGGTTTCGGGGTTGATTTGCGGCAGGCCGATGTCCTGGCACAGCTTGCCGCTTTCGATGAGCTCCGTGATACGGCCCCGGTTACGGAACGGCTCGCGCGTGACCGTGGGGTAGTAGACGAGCTTTTCGCGCACCACGTCGCCGAAGAACTCGTTGTTGGGCAGTTCCTTTTCGATGAAGTCCGCGTAGGCCAGTTCGCTGACCCAGCGCACGCCATGCACCAGCACGACCTTCTCGAAGCGCTCGTAGACGTCCGGGTCCTTGATGATGCTCATGAAGGGCGCCAGGCCGGTGCCGGTGCCGAACAGGAACAGGTGCTTGCCGGGCTTGAGGTCGTCGACCACCAGCGTGCCGACCGGCTTGCGGCTGACCAGGATGGTGTCGCCTTCCTTCAGGTGCTGCAGGCGCGAGGTGAGCGGGCCGTTCTGCACCTTGATGCTGAGGAATTCCAGGTTTTCTTCGTAGTTGGCGCTGGCGATGCTGTAGGCTCGCATCAGGGGCTTGCCTTCGACTTCCAGGCCGATCATGACGAAGTGGCCGTTGTGGAACCGCAACGCGGCGTCGCGCGTGGTGGTGAAGGAAAAAAGCGTATCGTTCCAGTGATGCACGCTCAGTACGCGCTCGGTGTTGAAAGCTGCCATGTCCGTTGAGAAAGAATCAACGCACCACGTGCGCCGAGTGGGATTCCACGCCGTGCAAAAGGCGGGCGCGGGCTTAAGGGTTTTCCCTATTTTACCGCGACTGCTTGATAACCGCTCTCATTAATCCGTAATGCCCTTATAACCTTTTGATAGAAATCACGGGGTCCGTCACCACAACTGACGGTAAGTTGAACGGTCTGCGGCTTCCTGGTATTGTCGCATCCACTTGATAATCATTTTCGTTAACGGATGCATCCGCAGCCCCGTTCGGGCCGGCGCATCCCTGCTGCAACGCACTGGAGCCCCGCCCCTATGTCGACCCGACGCTCTTCCCTGACCCCGCTGCTGGGCGCGCTGGCGCTGGCCGGCGCCACCCTGGCCGCCCCGGCCATGGCTGCCGACGAAGTCAGCCTTTACACCACCCGCGAACCGAAGCTGATCCAGCCCATGCTGGATGCCTTCACCAAGGAAAGCGGCATCAAGGTCAACACCGTCTTCATCAAGGACGGCCTGCTCGAACGCGTCAAGGCCGAAGGCGCGCAGTCGCCGGCCGACGTCCTGATGACGGTCGACATCGGCAACCTGATCGACCTGGTCGACGGCGGCATCACCCAGTCGATCCAGTCCGAGACGCTGAATTCGGTCATTCCCGCCAACCTGCGCGGGGCCGACGGCAAATGGTACAGCCTGTCGCTGCGCGACCGGGTGCTGTACGTAGCCAACGAAGTGAAGCTCGACAGCTTCCACTACGAAGACCTGGCCGACCCCAAGTGGAAGAACAAGGTCTGCATCCGCTCGGGCCAGCACCCGTACAACACCGCCCTGGTGGCGGCCATGATCGCGCATGACGGCGCCGAAGCCACCGAGAAGTGGCTGCGCGGCGTCAAGGCCAACCTGGCCCGCAAGGCCGCCGGCGGCGACCGCGACGTGGCGCGCGACATCCTCGGCGGCATCTGCGATATCGGCATTGCCAACGCCTACTATGTGGGCCACATGAAGAACGCCGAGCCCGGCACCGACGCCCGCAAGTGGGGCGACGCCATCAAGGTGGTGCGCCCCACCTTCAAGAACGGCGGTTCGGGCACGCACGTGAACATCAGCGGCGCCGCGGTGGCCGCGCACGCGCCCAACAAGGAAAACGCCGTCAAGCTGCTGGAATTCCTGGTGTCCGAGCCGGCCCAGGCGCTGTACGCCCGCGCCAACTACGAGTACCCGATCCGCAAGGGTGTCCAGCTCGACCCGGTGGTGGCCAGCTTCGGCGAACTGAAGGTCGACGCGCTGCCCGTGGCCGAAATCGCCAAGTACCGCAAGCAGGCCAGCGAGCTGGTCGACAAGGTCGGCTTCGACCAGTGATCGCCATGCCGCCCGCGCAGGGCGGCCGCCGCGCCTGGATGTCAGGCTCCGCGAGGAGCCTGACATCGGCTTTTTCGGCGCGGGCTTTTCTGGTGGGTCCGCGATGGCCCACGCTACGTTGTTGAAGCATGCCTACTGACACCTTGCCCCGCCCATGGCGCCCGCGCGGCCTCGAACGCGGCGTCGGCTGGCTGACGGGCGCCGCGCTGATCGCGCTGGCCGTCCTGCTGCCCCTGGGCGCGCTGGCCTGGGAAGCCCTGCACGCCAATCTGTCGCACTGGACCCACCTGGCCAGCTACGTGCTGCCGCAGGCCCTTGCCAACACGGCCATGCTGCTGGCCGGGGTCGGCATTCTGGTTACCTGCCTGGGGACCGGCGCGGCCTGGCTGGTGACCGCCTACGAGTTCCCCACCCGCCGGATGCTGACCTGGGCGCTGCTGCTGCCGCTGGCGGTGCCGACCTACATCATCGCCTTCGCCTACCTGGACCTGCTGCACCCCATCGGGCCGATCCAGACGGCCATACGCGAATTGCTGGGCTATGACAGCCCGCGCCAGTTCCGCCTGCCCGACCTGCGCTCGATCTACGGCGCCATTTTCGTGTTGGGCTTCGTCCTGTATCCCTACGTCTACCTGAGCACCCGGGTCATGTTCATGACGCAGGCCGCCAGCCTGCTGGAAGCGGCGCGCACGCTCGGCGCCGGGCGCGTCGGCGTATTCGTGCGCGTGGCGCTGCCGCTGGCGCGGCCGGCCATCGCGGTCGGCGCCAGCCTGGCGCTGCTCGAGACGCTGAACGACATCGGCGCCTCGGAATTCCTCGGGGTGCAGACCCTGACCGTCTCCGTGTACACGACCTGGATCACCCGCTCGGACCTGGCCAGCGCCGCCCAGATCGCGCTGACCATGCTGGCCATCGTGGTCGGGCTGATCCTGCTGGAACGCCATGGCCGCAAGCGCCAGCGCTATGCCAACACCCAGCGCATGCGCCCCATGCAGCCGCGCCGCCTGCGCGGCGGCGCGGCCCTGCTGGCGGTAGTGCTGGGCTGGATTCCGGTGCTGCTGGGGTTCGTGGCGCCGGCCTGGTACCTGGTGGTCGAAACCTATAAGCGCCTGCACCTGGTGGGCGGCGTATCCGACCAGTTGCTCGACGGCCTGGCCAACACGCTGTCCATCGCCTTCGTCGCCACGCTGGTCACGCTGGGGTGCGGCCTGGTGGTGGCCTGGGCGGGGCGCACGCTGCGCGAGAGCGCCCGCTTCAATCCGGGCCGCGCCTGCGCGCGCATCGCCAGCCTGGGCTATGCCGTGCCTGGCACGGTGCTGGCCATCGGCCTGCTGATGCCGTTCACCTGGATCGACCGGCAGCTGGGCTCGGTGTTCGGCACCAGCGGCCTGCTGCTGATGGGTTCGTCCGGGGCGCTGGTCTGCGCCTACACGATGCGCTTCCTGGCCGTCTCGGTGGGCGGCGTCGAGGCCGGGCTGGCGCGCATTCCGGCGTCGCTCGAACAGGCCTCGCGGCTGCTGGGCGAGACCGCCGGCGGCACGCTGCGCCGCGTGCACCTGCCCCTGTTGCGCCCGGCCCTCGCGGCCAGCGCCCTGCTGGTGTTCGTCGACACCATGAAGGAACTGCCCGCCACCCTGCTGCTGCGGCCCCTGAACTTCGAGACCCTGGCCACCTGGCTGTATGCCGAAGCCGCGCGCGGCACCTACGAAGAAGGCGCCGTCGCGGCGCTGGCCATCGTGCTCGCCGGCCTGCTGCCGGTCATCCTGCTGGCCCGCACCAATCTGAAAATGGGACATTGATATCGTGCCCGACCTGCTTGAACTCGA